>Ga0207646_10006125_pt1 | contig 12521 bp, 15 predicted proteins | sample KBSK5502metaG_FD_184343 | JGI IMG/M metagenome (GOLD analysis project Ga0207646, IMG submission 184343) | Corn, switchgrass and miscanthus rhizosphere microbial communities from Kellogg Biological Station, Michigan, USA - KBS K5-50-2 metaG... | ecosystem: Host-associated > Plants > Roots >...
CCTTCTCCTGAGCTCGGGCTCGCCCGCGTCGGCGTGCCAGACGCAGACCGCGTCGATCTGGAAAACGGAGGACGGTGCCGCGTCGTGGCAGCAGGTCACGGCGACTGGTATCGCGGACCCGATGTGCAAACGCGGTCTCGCGGTGGGCGATTCGAGTCGCGCGTTCTTTACCGCCTACGGACCGAGCAGCGGTCCGGTGATCTATCGCACGGTCGACGCTGGCCGGACATGGACGGCATCCAAGCCGCTGCCGGATCCGCCGGGCTTCACCTTCACGACACCAGGCGGTGTCGCCATCCTTCCGGGTCGGCCGCACGCGTTCGGGTCGGTCATCCTCGTCGACGCGCAAGCCTCCGGAGAGCCGAAGCGATCCCTCTTCCGCTCAACCGACGGCGGCGCGACGTTCACGCTCGCGTCGACGGTCCCGACAGCCGAGGGTGCGGTCGTAGTTGTGACCGCAGCGCGGTGGCTGCAGATAGGACCGCCCGGCTCATCGATGGAAACCAGCGACGGTGGCAGCACCTGGCACGCCTACAAGACCGACTACAGCCAGGCCGCGCCGATCACCGGGGACTTCGGTTTCGGTCATGTGGACATCGGTTACGCCACGGTGCGCGGCGCCATTCAGCGAACGATGGATGGGGGCGCGCACTGGACCACGATCAAGACGCCGGGGACGCTGTAGCGGCTAGGAGCGGGCGCGCTCTCCCTCGGCCTTGCCGCCCGGGTGGACTGTCCAGTCGCGCTCGTCGAAGTCCTTCGCGCAGAACGGGCAGATGTTCCACTCCGGCCGGATCAGCTTGCCGCAGTTCGGGCAGACCCTCTTGAGCCGCGTGCGGCATGTTGGGCAGAGGATGAATTCCTCCTGCACGCGTTCCTTGCACGTCGGGCAGACGACACGCTGCTCCGCTTCCGCGAGGAGGCTCTCCTCCGCGAGTTGACGCTCGTACGCCTCGCCGAGGGTCTCCTTCGGACGAACGATGAGATAAAGGAAGAGCCCGAAGATGTTGAGCACGACCACCATGAGGCCAGCGAGGTATGGGAGGAGCTGGTTCTCGGTGCGCTGCTGGGCGTCGCGAACCGTCCAGAACACCATCGCGAGATAGATCGCGAGGATGTACAGACCCGCCAGCCGAACCGAGAGCTGGATGAGCGGGTTGCTGACGATCGACGTCCAGAGCTGACCGAGATCAGGCATTTAGCACGGCTCCAATGCGTACGGTGTCACGACGGACGCGGTCGCGCCAATAATCAAGTAGGTCTCTAAGAGTCTGCTCGAAGGGTATCTTCGGCTCCCAGCCGGTCGCCTTCTGGAACTTGGAGGCGTCCGCCCAGAGGATCGGGACGTCCGACGGGCGGAGCCGCGCCGGGTCTTCCTGAGACCGGATCTTCACTGTCGAGTTGCCCAGCTGCATCGAGAGCATCTCGCCGATCGCCCAGGTCCGGCCGCGGCCGACGTTGTAGACCTCGCCGGCCTCGCCGCGCTCGAGCGCGAGCCAGTACGCCCGGACCATGTCGCGGACGTCGGTCCAGTCGCGTTTGCTGGTGAGGTCTCCGTGGTAGATCACAGGCTCGTGCTGTCCCGCCTCGATCAACGCGATCTGGCGGGCGATGGTGCTCGTCACGAAGTGGGTTCCGCGCCGTGGGCCGGTGTGGTTGAACCCGCGCGTCACGACGAGGTGCAGGCCGTACGACTTGAAGTACTGATAAGCGAGCTTGTCCTGCGCGACCTTGCTCACCGCGTACGGCGAGAGCGGGCGGAGCGGGTTCGTCTCTTTCATCGGGACCTCGTCTGGGTAGACGAGGCCGTACTCCTCGGACGAGCCGGCGATGTGCACGCGGATCTTGGTGTCGTGTCGGCGGATCGACTCGAGGACGTTGAGCTGCGATTCGATGTTGATGCGCATGGTTGCCGCGGGCTCGTCGAACGATGACTGCACGAACGACTGCGCCGCGAGGTGAAAGATGCGATCCGGCCGCGTCGCGGCGATCAGCTTCTCGACGGCGCCCGCGTCGGTGAGCTCGCAGTGAAGGAGGGTGACGCGACCCTTGTGCGCCTGGTCGGCCTGACCGGCGCCTGACGAGTACCGGCCCTCGATGACGTCGAGGACGCCCTTCGCCATGAGCGTGTCGAGGTTCTCCATGCGCGAGCGCCACCGATACGTGCCGAAGATGGCGACATCGGGATGCTCCGCGAGGATGTACTCAGCGAGGTGGCTGCCCGCGAACCCGGTGATACCGGTAATAAGGACGCGCATCGCGCAGAACATTAGCAAGGGTCGTACCGACGGTCGGTTGCCTGGCGATTGCGAAGGCTCTTCGTTGAATTCAGCGCCCCGGGCTCGCGACGTCAAGGGCGCGCTCGTGCCACGCCCCGCGGTGTAGCTCCCGCGGGTGGCCTGAAGGGCGCTCCTCTGCTATCGAGGTTTTCGCTCGATGAACTGTTTCAGGTTTTTACTCGCCCCGCGCATCCCACGCATCGCGATTGGCCGGAACAACGGCCCGAGCAACTTCATTGGCCCTCGGAGCTCGAACTCGCTCGATCTGACCATCCTGGTCCCAGCGCCGACCGTCTCGAGGTCGTAGCGCAAGACACCCGACCGGAAGGGACCTCCCGAAAGTCCCCGAAACGCCACCCCACGCGGTGGGTCCCACTCGGTCATCACCATGTTGAGCCGAGTCTCGAATCCGAAGAGCACCATGCGAATCTGCATGGTCGATCCAACGCCGAAAGATCCGGGCGACGTCTGGCGTACTGCCAGAACATGTCGGCCCCACAGGCGTGGGCTGTTGAAGAGGTCCGTGAGAAATGCCCAAACGTCATCGATCGGACGGTCGACCACCACAGACTCCTCGACACGCACCGCCTTGGTCCTCCTCAAAGGGATCGCGACGCTTATCTGGCGATTGTTCTCGGGGCCGCTACCAGCTGCGGCAGAATGATGCGCTCGTCCCACGCTCCCTGTGACAATGCCATCGTGCCGCCTGTTGGAGCGGTATCGCTGATCTCCGCTCGGACCGACCTCCCGTCCTAACCGACCGCCGGAGCGCCCAGCAACATAGGAAGGACGGTCCCGAAGAGATAGCCGGCGACGCCGGCGAGAGCACCGATGAGGAGGATCTCGATCCCCGATCCAATCGGATGGCCGTGCGTCCAGCGTGTCTTTACGACGCCAATCCCGAAGAGCACGACGGCCGTGGCGATCACCGACACGTAGACCGCGACGTCCAGCGGCAGGAACAGGTACGGCAGGACCGGCGCCAACGCGCCAAGCCCGAAAGCAGCTCCCATCACGAGGGCGCCCTGGAGCGGCGAGCCCTGCGTCTCGTCGAGCGCGACACCGAACTGCCTCAGGACCTTTGCGTTAAGAAGCACCTCGGGATGGCGGCCAAAGAGCTCGGCCACGACACCGGCCTCGTCGGCGGACAACCCTTCTTCCGCAAATAGGTGGGCGATTTCGGCCTGAGCCTGTTCGCTGTGCTCAGCGACTTTCTCGCGCTCATCCGCGATCTGCGCCACCGAGATCTCGCGTTGGCTCTTGCTCGAAAGGTATTCCCCGGCTGCCATGCTGAAGATCCCGGCCAGGCCAGCCGCGATGCCGGCGACAAGAACTGGAAAACGCTCGTTCGTTGCGCCGCTCACCGTGCTCACGATCGCGAGTGTGCTCACCAGGCCGTCCTGGGCTCCGAAGATCGCTTCACGTACGTCGCCGAGGAGACCCGCCTTGTGACGTTCGTCGTCGAGACGGGCCCCTACGTCTGCGCCGTCGGAGGCCGGTGTGCGCACTTCGCCGCCACCAGACTTGTTGGTCATCCTGCTCCTTAGCTTGGGACGCCCATGCTCGGAGCGTGCCCCACGACATTCAAGGCACCACCGACGCGATCGTGGCTTCGGAGCATCCTACGGCGGTCCCCCCAACCACCAGCAGCTGAGCCCGGTTAAAAGGACCGACAGCCTTCGGCTCCGGCTCCCATCGGCTTCAGAAATTGTCACGGCGACGACCATGGCTTGGCTCCCCACCCTTACGCCCCTCCTTCCCGCTCCGCTCGCTGCCGATACGCTCGGGCTGTGTCGATCCTCGAGATCCGCCGTCACGCCGAGCGCTCCGACCGAGGCAATGAGCAGAGCGCGCTCTCCTCCGCCGGCCGCGCGATGGCGCAGGAGTTAGCCAAGCGCACACCGCAGTTCGCGCTCGTTCTGTCGAGTCCGCTTCCGCGCGCGAAAGAAACCGCGCAACTGATCGCCGATCAGCTCGATGGGGTCGAGCCTGGCTTCCTTCCGGAGATGGGCGGCGTGATCGGCGACCGGATCTTCGGCGAGATGCGGACGCTCGCGGACTGGGCCGAGGTCTTGCGTGAGCGCGAGGACGCTCGCAAGTTCGCGACTGAGCAACTGAGGACGTGGGCCCGCGTCGCGATGCGCGTCCGTGACAAGGACCGCGTCCTCGCGATCTCCCACGGCGGGATCATCGAGTTGCCCGCGATCACGCTCGCGCAGCGATTGCGCAGTCCGCTTGAGGGAGCGTCGTTCGGCTACTGCGAGGGCGTCGTCGTCACCTACGCGAATGGCGTGCCGACGAAGATCGAGATCGTGCGCGTCTAGGGCTATTCGACGGAGATCGACTCCCGTCGCTTTGTCCCGGACTTCTTGCCGTCGCCATCCTGCTTTTCGATCCAGTGATCCAGCACCGACCGGACCGCGAGAAGGTTGTGCTTCCACGCCTCGCGCATGTGCTTGCGCGACTCTTGAGGAAAGAGCTCGTCCATCAGCGCGCGGGCGCGCCAGCGCGATCGGTCTTCCTCCATTTCGTGGAGGCGCTCTTCAAGCTCACGGATGCGTGCTTCGAGCTCCGACGTGCTAGCCATGTCCTTCTCCCCCTAGTCGCGGGCGGGCGCCGCGAAGTCGACCCGGAGCGTGTTTCCCTCGAACTTTGCGCCTTTCGCGGGCGCTTCGACAAGAGCGCGTGGTAACACCAGGTTCCGGCGCCACGTCCCGACCTGCAGGACGAGCTCGTCGCCGTTCCGCAGGAGCTTGACCTGTTCCTTTGAAGTGAACGGAAGGTCGAGCGTGAGCACGTAGCCGCCGTTTTCGCGGCGCACGCGGTACGGACGGCCGCGGTAGAAGAACCGCGCGGGGTCCTCGTCGGCGAAGAGCGCGCCACCGAGCCTGCGCAGCATCTCGAGACCCACGACCTCGCGATCGAAGAACGGGACGGAGCGGACCGGCACGGGCGCGAACGACTCCTCGACGAGCGGCTGGTACCGCCGCTGCGCCTCCTGCCAGGCCTCGAAATACGTGCCCGCACCCTCCGGGAGCACCCGGTTGCAGACGACGAGGTCGGTCGGGTAGCCGAAGAGGTGGAAGTAGGTGAAGGAGCGCTGCGCTTCTTTGATGACCATCTTCTCGAGGTTGAGCACGAGGCGGACCGAGCTCTTCTGTTCGTCGGCGAGGAGCTGCTGCATGTGGTCGAGGCGATGGAAAAGCTCCTCCCCCGCGGCGAACACGCTGTCGTCGGGGACCGGGACGCCCATCACGCGCCGCAGGACCGGGCCGGCGATCTGCATCGCGCGCCGCTGGATCGGGAAGATGCGCTCGAGCCACCAGCGTCCCGCCTCGGGCAGCGAGAGCAGGCGCACGGTCTCGCCGGTTGGCGCCGCGTCGACCACGATGACGTCGTAGTTGCCGCTGTCGTGGTGCTCGGCGATCCAGAGGAGGCTCGATAGCTCGTCCATGCCCGGCAGCACCGTGAGCTCCTCGGCGAGCACATCGTCGAGACCGCGCCATTTGAAGACACTCTGGACATAACGCTGGATCGTGCCCCAGTAGCGGCGGACGTTGTAATAGACATCCGACTCCTGGCCCCAGAGGTTTTCCACAATTCGTGTCGGCTCACTGCCGAGCGGGAGATCAAAGGAATCGGCGAGCGAGTGAGCGATGTCGGTCGAGATGACAAGCGTGCGCTTCCCTCGCTCTGCGGATAGAAGCGCGGTCGCGGCCGCGACACTTGTTTTTCCGACGCCGCCCTTTCCTGTGTAGACGATGATCCGCGTCGCGTCGGTCACCGACCGAGCATAGGTCTGACCGCGACCGATACCTCATCGACCCGACCGCGAGCGCATGCGCGCGTACGGTCGGTCTGCCGGTATGGCGGCACCAGCAGGGAGGAAGCAGATGTCGCCACTGTCACAGCGCGAAGCTGAAGTCCTCGAACTTGTCCGAACGGGCCACACCACGAAGGAGATCGCGGCGCAGCTCGGCATCAGCACCAGCACCGTTCTCTGGCACCGCAAGCTGGCACTCGCGCGTCAGACCGCGGCCGCCGCTCCCAACCGCGTCCCCAGCTCGCGCACGATGTCGACCAGTAGGTCGACGTCAGCTTCCGAAGTGCGCCAGTTGACGATCGCGGGACGGAAGGCCACCACCCCGCGGTAACGCGTCGTCCCGGCGTACACGCGTCCATCGGCAAGGAGCTCGGCGCCCAGACGGAGGTTGAGGGCGTCGAGCTCCTCGGCTCTCGCATCTCTCGGCCGATAGCGGAAGCAGACGATGTTGAGCGGCACGTCCGCGAGCCGCTCGAGATCGGGTGCGTCGTCGACGCGCCGCGCGAGATGCTGCGCGAGATCCAGATGGCGCTCGACCATCTCGCGATAGCCCTTTCGGCCATACGCCCGCAGGGTCGCCCAGACCGCGATACCACGCGCGCGACGCGAGGCCTCCGGACCGAGGACCGCGAACATCGGATGCTCGCCCGGCTTCGGCAGGTATGGGGCGCCGATCGTGAACGCGCCAGCGAGCAACGATGCGTCGCGGATGAAAGCGAAGCCCGAGTCGTACGGCACATTGAGCCACTTGTGGCCATCGGAGATGACCGAGTGCGCGCGCTCGACGCCGTTCGCGAGATGCGCGGCCCGTGGCGTCGCGCGTGCGAAGAGTCCGAACGCCCCGTCGACATGCAGCCACGCCTCGTAGCGCTCAGCGAGATCCGCGAGCCCCTCGATGGGGTCGAAGTCCCCGGCATTCACCTCACCGGCATTGCCGACGATGATCGCGGGCGCTCCCTTGAGATCGCGTAGCGCAACGTCCATCGCGGCGAGGTCGACACGTCCGATGTCGTCACGTGCGAATCGCCGGACCGTATCGCGCCCTATGCCGAGCATCGCCAGCGCCTTTGTCGCGCTCGGGTGGATGTAGCCGCTTGAGAACACGGGGACAGCCGGAAGCCCAGAGAACCCGCGCGCGCCGACGTCGACGCCGTGACGTCGCGCCCACCAGGTGCGCGCGCTGGCGAGCCCCGTGAAGTTCGCCATCGTCGCGCCGGTCGTGAGCACGCCACCCCATGACGCCGGGAGACCGAAGAGCTCTTTGAGCCATTCGATCGAAAGCTCCTCGCACACGGTGCCGATAGGCGTCGAGTCGTACGCCGCCGCGTTCTGGTCCCATGCTGATGTGAGCCAGTCGGCGGCAAGCGCCGCCGGGGTGTCCCCGCCGATCACCCAGTGAAAGAAGCGCGGGCCAGAGGCACGGAGAGCCCCGTCCGACGCTCGGATGAGCGCGTCGATCGCGGCGAGGGCGCCGTCGCCTTGCTCCGGGAAGGTCCGGTCGAGCCCGGCCGCGGCGGCATCAGCGCCGGGCCGGCGGACGCGATCCTCGTCAATGTCGGCCAGATAACGTTGCGCGGCCTCGGCTGCTCGGCGGAGAGTCTCGCTGACAAGCTCGCGCTCGCGGAGAGGGTCGCTCACCGGGAAATCCTAGCCCGGGCTAACGTGAGGGCGGATGTCGATAAATACGTCTTCCGAACGTCGTCCTAGTGTGCGGATGCTGCTGCACGGCGCCTACCGCGGGTTCGCCGGCGGCGCACGTGACGTGACGCTCGACGCAACGTCGATCCGGGAGGCCCTTGACGGGCTGGTCCGTGCTCACCCCACCCTCGCCGAGCGCCTTCGCGACGAACGGGGCAAACTGCGTCCGCATCTCGCGCTCTTCATCAATCAGGACGACGCCCGGCTGCTGGGCTGGGAGGACGCGCCACTTCACGACGGCGACATCGTTCACGTGATCCCGGCGCTCTCCGGTGGCTAATAGAGGGAGGACTCGAGTGGCAAAGAAGGTCACGCTTCTCGTTGGAACGAAGAAAGGTCTGTACATCCTGCGCGGCGACGCGGGTCGCGGCTCGTGGGCGTGCGAGGGTCCCGAGTTCGCGCCGGCGGAGATCCACCACGCGGCGTACGACCCGCGCGACGGATCGATGTTCGCGGCCGTGAACCAAACATGGGGCGGCTCGCGCATCGAGGTGAGCCGGGATATGGGCAAGACCTGGAAGACCACGAAGAACCCGGCTTTTCCCGAAGGGACCGACCGCACCTTCTCCAAGACCTGGCACATCGAGCCGGGACATGAGAAGACGCCGGACGTGGTCTGGGCGGGCACCGAGCCGGCTGCGCTCTTCAAGAGCGAGGACCGCGGCGAGACGTGGTCGATCGTGACGAGCCTCGACGATCAGCCATCGCGCGCGAAATGGGTGCCAGGCTTCGGCGGCATGGGCCTCCACTCGATCGCGATCGACGCGAAGGATCCGAAGAAGATGATGGTCGGCATCAGCGTTGGCGGCGTCTACCGCTCTGAGGACGGCGGCGCGACCTGGGTGCAGGACAACAAAGTGACCGGGGCCCCGAGCGAGCGACCGGACGTCCTCTACTGCATCCACAAGCTGCTCGCCCACCCCGAGGAGAGCGGGCTTCGCTTCATGCGCGTGCATGAGGAGGTCTACTGGCGCGATCCGGGCGAGACCACCTGGCAGTTCAGCACCAAAGGCCTGCCGACGAACTTCGGGTTCGCGGCGGCGATGCACCCGCGCGACCGGTCGACCGCGTACGTCATCCCGCTCGATAGCACGAAGCGCACCGCGTCGCCGTTCGGCATCGGCGTGTATCGCACGACCGACAAGGGCAAGACCTGGGATCGGCTCGACGAAGGCCTCCCTGAAGGCGCGCCGATGGAATCCGTGCGCGAAGGGATGCACAACGACCGCCTCGACCCGATGGGCCTTTACTTTGGCACCGCGAACGGCGACGTGTGGGCGAGCAAGAACGAGGGCGAGAGCTGGTCGCGGATCGCGCAGTACCTGCCGTATGTTACTGCGGTGCACGCCGCCACCATCGACTAGCATCGCGCGATCACCGAGCTCAGAGGCGTTGTCGTCCTGTCCACCGTGCTCGCCGCGTTCGTCTTCATCGCGGGCTATGCCGGCACGAACCTCCTGACCGAGCTCGCGCGGCGGAATCCGGATCCGGCGTTCCGGCGGAGCGCCCTCTCGTTCTCGACGATGTTCGACCGCCGGCTCAATGCCCCGGGCGCGACGGTCGTCGGTCCGACAGGACTTTTGGCCGTCTGGGTGTTCGGTTATTCGTTCCTGGCCCCGTGGGTCGTCGCGGCGATCGTGCTGTATCTTGTGCTCCCCCTCCTGGGAGGCCTCTTCTGGGCCCGCATGGGCCGGCGAATCGACCAGGCACTCGCGGCGGATGATCAGAGAACGGTCGATGTGCTCCTACGCGATCCGCGCAACGTCGCCGTCAGCCGCATCGAGAACCTGGTCGTGCTGGCAATCGTTGTTCTCATGGTGTTGCGGCCGACCTTCTAGCCGATGGCTCCGCCGTGCGTGTTCTGCCAGATCGCGAACGGCGAGCTCCCGGCGCACATCGTCCACCGCGACGAGGACGTGGTCGCGTTCCTCGATCGCGCCCCGCTCCTGCCCGGTCATGTCCTGGTGGTGCCAACCGCGCACGTCGAGACCGTCGATGACCTGCCCGACGGGCTGCTGGTGCCGGTCTTCGGTGTGGTGCGTCGAACTTCGATCGCCGTACAGAAGGCGCTTCGTTCCGAGGGCTCGTTCGTCGCGACGAACACGCGGGTAAGTCAGAGTGTCCTGCACCTCCACATACACGTCGTCCCTCGGAACAAAGGAGACGGATTGTTCTCGACGCGACTCATCTGGCAGCGCAAGAAATACGAGACCGACTCGGAGATGGAAGAGACTGCGACGAAGATCAGGGCCGCATACGACGCTTGATCCCACGTACCAGTACTAATCGCCGGGATAGGTCCATTGCGCGACCGCACAAGCTGGCGCTCAATCGTCTTCGGGTGGAGGCCGGCACGAGCCGGAGGGGCTGGAGAGGAAGCGGCCATGAGCGGAGGAAAGGCTTACCGACACGGCTATTACGCGACACTGCCTCCCACGAGGCCTCAGCAAGCAGCACCGAGCATCGACTTCGACGGCATCCTTGTCGTGATCATCGCGTCGCTCGTGATCGTTCTCGTCACTGCGGTCGCGACGGACAGATCGCTCTTGACGTCTGTCGACCAGTTACTGCGCTCGATGCTCGCGGACCTCGGCCTGCTCTTCCGACGGTAGCTCGCGCCCTGAACTAAGCGCGCGTCACCGCTTCGGCGAGGGCAAACCGGCGGATCGCTTCGACAATCGCGATGTGCTCCTCGTCGAGCACACGCGTCGCCAGCGTCGCCGCGTCGTCACCGGGTTTGACCGGCACCCGACGCTGCACCACGACTTCGCCGAGATCGACCGTCTCCGGATGGACTCGGTGCACGGTGCAACCCGATTCCGTCGCGCCCGACGCGAGCACCGCTTCGTGCACTTTGTCGCCATGCATGCCCCGGCCCCCGAAGAGCGGAAGGAGCGCGGGATGCAGGTTGATCACTGGCACGCCCGCCAGTCGCACGAAGAAGATCGGCGCGAGGATGTGGTCGAAGCCCGCCAGGACCACGAGCTCGGCGCCGACGCCGGCGATCGCGACGGCCATGGCCGAGTGGGCCGCCGCGCGGTCCGAGTACGTGCGGAGGGTGAACACGGCGCTCGGCACGCCGGCAAGCGCGGCCCGCTGCAACGCGGGAACGCCGGCGTGATTCGACACGACGATCGCCACACGAGCATCGAGATCGCCTGACGCGCAGGCGTCGAGGATCGCCTGCAAATTGGATCCGCGACCCGACACGAGGACCGCGACTGGCAGCGTCATTCGAAGACCACCCTCCGACCCCCTGAATGTGGGACGACCTCTCCGAGCGCGACCGCGCCCGGCACGGCCGCGAGGGCCGCGTCCGATGACTCCGCGGCGATCGCGACGACGAGGCCGATCCCCATGTTCCACGTGTCGAATTGCTCCACCTCTTCGAGGTCGCCGAGCTTCGCGAGAAGCGTGAAGAGGGCCGGCACCTCCCAGGACTCGCGATCGATGCGCACGGCCGTGCCGGCAGGCAACGCGCGCGGGAGATTGCCTTCCCACCCTCCGCCGGTGAGATGGGCGATCGAATGGATCTCCGCGGCGCTCCGCAGCCCGCGGAACTCCTCCAGATAGGAGCGATGAACGGCGAGCAGCGACGCGCCGAGGGTCCCCCCGCCAAGCTCCTCGCGTGACGCAAGCAGCACGTCGAGGAGCGACGCGCTCCGCTCGTGCATCGCTCGGCGCGCGCAGATCTCGCGCGCCAGGGAATACCCGTTCGTATGAAGCCCGGTCGACGGGATCCCCACGAGAGCGTCGCCCTGGCGCACACGCTGCGGCCCCAAGATCTTCTCGCGATCGACGACTCCGACAAGGAATCCGGCGAGGTCATATGTGTCGGGCGCGTACATCCCGGGCATCTCCGCGGTCTCGCCTCCGAGGAGCGCGGTGCCGGAACGCCCGCACGCCTCGGCCATCGCACCGACCACTCGCGAGAAGACGCCCGGATCGATCTGCGAAGTCGCGAAGTAGTCGAGAAAGAAGAGCGGCTCGGCGCCCATAGCGAGCGCGTCGTTCACGCAGTGGTGCACGAGATCGGCGCCCACGACCTCGTGCCGATCGAGGAGGCGCGCCAGCTCGAGCTTCGTGCCGACGCCGTCGGTCGTCGCGACGAGGACCTTGTCGGCGCCAGGCGATGCGAAGAGTCCGCCGAATTGACCCACGTCGCCGATGACCTCGGGGCGCCTCGTGCGAGCGATGCGCTCCTTCACTCTCGAGAGCGCGTCCTCAGCGCGGGCGATGTTCACCCCGGCGTCGCGGTACGTCAGGCTCATGCCTTCACCGGTTCGGCCTCGAGGGAGTCCTTCGCGAGCTCGAGCTGGACCGGCACGAGATAGTCGCCGGTGAAGCAGGCCGTGCAGAGCTCGCCCACGGTGCCGCCCGTCGCGCTCACCATTCCCTCGAGCGAGAGATAGCCGAGCGAATCCGCGCCGATGTGCTTGCGGATTGCCTCGACGTCTTTACGCGACGCGATGAGGTCGTCCCGGCGCGCCATGTCGACCCCGAAGAAGCACTGATGCCGGATCGGCGGCGAGCAGATGCGCATGTGCACCTCGGTCGCGCCGTGCGTCCGAAGGAGCTCGACGATGGGGCCGCTTGTCGACCCGCGCACGATCGAATCGTCGACGACGACCACGCGCTTGCCATGCAGCACGTCGTGGAGCGCGTTGTATTTCAGCGCCACCCCCTGGCGGCGCAGCTCGGGCGATGGCTGGATGAAGGTG
>Ga0207646_10006126_pt1 | contig 12520 bp, 9 predicted proteins | sample KBSK5502metaG_FD_184343 | JGI IMG/M metagenome (GOLD analysis project Ga0207646, IMG submission 184343) | Corn, switchgrass and miscanthus rhizosphere microbial communities from Kellogg Biological Station, Michigan, USA - KBS K5-50-2 metaG... | ecosystem: Host-associated > Plants > Roots >...
GCCGCACCGTGATGGGCGATTCGCCGACAAACATCGGCGCCACAGCGTCGTAGCGGACGAACCCATGGCCGACCGTGGCGTACACGACGGCGTACCCGCCACCCACCAGCACCCAGGTTGCGACGAAGCGGGCGGCCTGGCGGCGATCGGGCCGGGCGAGCCCGACGACCCACCCCAATGCGATCAAGGCCGGGGCGACGGCGGCGTTCTCCTTGCACAACAAGCCGAGGGCCCAGGCGAGCGCGCTCCACCCGACCCATTCGCGAGCCAGCGCGGCGTACACCGCGAGCACCGTGAACAGGCCGGCCATGAGCTCGGCGCGGCCGACCACGTTCGCGACGGCTTCAACGTGCACGGGATGCACGGCGAACAGCAGGCCCGCGACCAACGCGCCTGCATCATCGGTCCAGCGCCGAGCGAGGGCCGCGACCCCGACTGCGACGGCGGCGTGCCACAGCAGGTTGACCGCGTGGAACCAGCCCGCGCCATCCACCAGCCCGTCGAAGACGTACGTCGCGATCACGAGCGGGCGGTACAGCCGGGCGCCGAGCTCCGGGGGCCAGTACGGCGCCGCGAACGCCCGCCAGATGCCCGACGGATGCGCGACCAGCGGGTTCGTGACGATGATGGGGAGGTCGTCCAGCGCGAACCGGTTCCACAACGCGCCGAGGTAAACAACCAGGGCGGACAGGCCGACCGCCAGGTAGATCCGCTTAGCGCTCAACGAACCGGATCCGGCGCCTTCCCGCCGCGGGCGGCAAACGAGTCGGCGGCGGTGGGATAGCCCCGGGCCCGTGCGACCGACGCCTCGTACCGGTAGAAGCCGCCGCACTTGCACACCTTGTCGACGCGATCGAGCAGCGAGTCCGCCAAGGCGGCGCTGTCGGTTTCCCACGCGGCCTCAGCGCCCTGGATCTGCAGCCACGGCAGTGTCACGTTGTAAATCTCGGTGGCCCTGCGATACGCCTCGAGCGCTTTAGCCGGTTGATGCCCGGTCAGATACATGATCACCATATGGGCGGGACCGGCGAACGAGCGTGGAGAATCCTCGAGCTCGCTGGTGATCATCGACCGGGTGTCGCGCCACACCGGGACGCGAAGGAAGGTCAGCACGCCCCCGGCCAGGACCAGCAGGCTCAACACCAACGCGAGCCGGCGGGTCTCGAGCTCCTTGAGCCACGTCCCGACCGCCAGGACGAGTCCGGCCGATGGCAGGTACAGCGCCCGCTCCGCCAGGAGCACTCCCACGGGGACCACGAGGTTCGAGACCGGAAACAGCGCGATCGCGATCCAGCCGAGCCCGAACGCCTCGACCCGGCGACCCCGGCGCCAGGCGAGCCACAACAGCGCGCCCCAGGCAGCCACGCACAGCAGCCCGAGCGCGAAGCGGGGGTCGAGCGGCGTGGTCACGAGCGTGCGCTCGGCGGGCGAATAGTCGACCCGCAGGGTTAGAGGAAAGACGAGAAGCCGCGCGACGTCCGCGAGCGCCGCCACCGACGTCAGCCGGACGGCGACGGGAGACGCGCCGAAGAACACCGGAGCGGCGCGGCCCACCAGCTCGTGGCCCAGCACGTTCCAACGCACCACGATGTACACGGCGCCGAGGGCAACCCACGCCGCCAGGTACCCGGCCATGCGCCGCCGCGAGGGTCGCGGCGCCAACTCCATGATCCAGCCCCAGGCGATGAGCGCGGGCGCGACCACCGCGTTCTCCTTGCTCAAGAGGCCGGCGGCGAGCGCGACCGCGCTCCACCACAGGCGATCGTGCGCCAGCGCCGCGTACACGGAAAGGATTGCGAACAGCGCGGCCATCAGCTCGGCGCGCCCTACGATGTTGGCGACGGCCTCGACGTGAACCGGATGAACCGCGAACAACAGCCCGGCGGCGAGGGCCGCCCGCTCGCCGCTCCACTGTCGCGCCAGCCACGCGACAGCTACGCTCGCCCCGGCGTGCCACGCGATGTTCACCGCGTGAAACCACCAGGCGGCGCCGCCGAGCTGCCAGTCGATCGCGTACGAGGCGAGTGGCAGCGGACGATACAGCCCGCCGCCGATGACCGGCGGCCAGTAGGGGCTCACGAACGCCCGCCACACCCCGCTGAACTGGAGCACCAGATTGTTGAACCGGACGATCTGGTTGTCGTCCAGCGCAAACTGATTCCACAGCGCACCGACGTATACGACCGCGGCGCAGATGGCCACGGCCGCGTACAGGCGTCTAGCGCTCACGCCATCTCCCGCGGGGGGGCAACAGGTTATAGCGGAGGATGTGAAACATCGCGGCGAGCCCGTCGCGCCAGGTGATCTTCTTCCCCTCGGCGTAGGTCCGGCCGCTGTAGGAGATGGGTAGTTCCCAGATGCGGGCGCCCGCCTGCGCGAGCCGTGCCGTCAGCTCGACCTCGATCCCGAACCGCTCCGCCGTGAGCGGCAGTCGTTTCAGGAGGTCGGCTCGGACCATCTTGTAGCACGTCTCCATGTCCGTGAGGTTCAGATTGGTGAACATGTTGGAGACGAGGGTGAGCAGGTTGTTGCCGACGGCGTGCCAGAAGAACAGCACGCGGTGCGGGCCACCCTGGAACCGCGAGCCGTACACGGCGTCGGCCCGCCCCTCCTTGATCGGTGCGAGCAGCCGAGGAAGGTCGGCCGGATCGTATTCGAGATCGGCGTCCTGGGCTACGATCACGCTGCCGGTGGCCGCGGCGATCCCGGTTCTCAACGCCCCGCCCTTGCCGCGGTTCGTCGCATGGTGGAGCACCTGCTGGACCAGTCCCGTGCCCGCCAGGCCGTCGAGGATCGCGCCGGTGCGGTCGGTGGACGCGTCGTCCACAGCGATCACCTCGAGCCGCAACGGGACCTGCTTGAGCTGCCGCAGCGCGGCTTCGATCGTCGCCGCCTCGTTGTACGCCGGCACCACGACCGACAGCAGGACATCGTCGGTCGGTTGCAGTCGCGACATCAAGCCAGCACCTCCCCGATCGCGATGAGCGACTGGCCGATCCGCCAGGGGAGGAACCGCTCCAGCCGGAACAGCGGCACCAGCGCTTCGTACCAGCGCAGCGCGCCGCTGGGAATGAGCCGGCGGCGCAGCAGGCGACCCGCGACCCACCATCCCGGGACGCCGGCGAGGTTGAAGTACTCGAGATGCCGCAGGCGAAAGCCCGCTGCCCGGAGTTTCTCGGAAAGCTCGTGGGGGACGTAACGCCGGAAGTGTCCCAACGCTTCGTCCAGGGTGCCGTACAGCACGCGCAGCGACGGCACGAGCAGGACGAGCCGCCCGCCGGGCCGAAGCAGGTCGTGCATCGCCCGCAGCGAGGCACGGTCGTCCTCGATGTGCTCCAGGACGTTCAGACACACCACCGTGTCGAGCCGCTCGGCGACGAGCCCGGGGCTGACGGCGGGGAGCCGCAGCTCGGCGACGGACACGTGCGGCCGCCCCGCGAACCGCTCGCGCAGCCGGCCGAGGTAGTACGGCTCAGTGTCGGTGAGCACCAGACGCTCGCAGTCGTCGAGAAATGCCGACATGTTGCCGATCCCGGCCCCGATCTCGAGCACGCGACGCCCCACCCAGGGGCGCAGCCGGTCGAACATCCAGCGGTTGTAGCGGGGGGCCGCGGCCATGCGCTCCAGGGTCGCGGCCCCGACTTCATCCGCCGCCTCAGGCGGGGACATCGCCTTCGTAGCGACTCAGCTTGCGATACAGGGTGGAGGGATCGATGCCGAGCACCTCGGCGGCGCGGGTCTTGTTGCCGCCCTCGCTCTGCAGCACCCAGGTGATGTAGGCGCGCTCGATCACGTCGAGCGTGGGGTTCTCGTGCGACCGCTCCGCGACGAGCGGCTCGGTGCGGCGCTCCGTCAGCTTGTCGGGCATGGCCGCGAGGTCGATCGTCGTGCCCTTGCTGAGCACCACCGCCCGCTCGAGGGCGTTCTCGAGCTCACGCACGTTGCCGGGCCAGTCGTAGGCCAGTAGGGCGCCCTTCGCGTCTTCGGCGAGCGCCTTGGGCTGCTCGTCGCGCTCCTTCGCGATGCGAGCCAGGAATTCCTCCCACAGGATCTGGATATCGTCGCGCCGGTCGCGCAGCGGCGGCAGGTGGATGGCGATCACGTTCAACCGGTAGTACAGGTCGGTGCGGAAGCGGCCGCGCTTGATGTCGTCTTCCAAGTCGCGGTTGGTGGCGGCCACGACGCGGACGTCCACCGGAATGGCCTCGGTGCCGCCCACCGGGATCGCCTCCCGCTCCTGCAGCACGCGCAGCAACTTCACCTGGGTCGCCGGCGACATCTCGCCGATCTCGTCCAGGAAGAACGTGCCGCCGCGCGCCGCGGCGAACAGCCCCTGCTTGTCCCGCACCGCACCCGTGAACGATCCCTTCACGTGGCCGAACAGCTCCGACTCGAGCAGGCTCTCCGGCAGCGCGCCGCAGTTGAGCGAAAAGAATCCGCCGTCCGCGCGCGCGGACAGCTCGTGGATGTAGCGCGCGATGACCTCTTTTCCCGTGCCCGACTCACCCTGGATCAGCACCGTGCTTTCGGTGGGCGCCACCTGCTCGGCGAGCTTCAGCACCTCCTGGAAGGCGCGCGACTTGCCCAGTGGCTTCACGAGCCCGGAGCGCTCGCGCCGACGGATCTCCTGCTTGAGCTGCTTATTCTCGGCCTTGAGGAGGCGCTGCTCCGCCGCGCGCCGGCAGATCGCGACCAGGTCGTCGTTCGAGAACGGCTTCTGGATGTAGTAGAACGCGCCCTGGTTCACCGCCTGGATCGCGCTCTGAAGCGACGCCTGCGCGGTCATGAGGATCACGGGAGTCTCGGGGTCCTGCTCCCGCACCGCGGCGAGGATCTCGGTGCCCGTGACGCCCGGCATCTTGATGTCCGTGAGGACGATGTCGGGCGGGCTCCCCTTCAGCGCCTCGAGCCCCGCCTTCCCGCCCTGGGCCGTGGTGACTTCGAACCCTTCCCCTTTCAACAGGATCCGGAGCACGTCCAGGATCCCCATCTCGTCGTCGACGACCAGAATCGATGGCTGCTGGCTCATGCTGCTTCCTCTTTTCTGCGTGCGGCGGGGAAATAGACCGTGAACGTCGTCCCCTGCCCCGGCGGGGAGTCCACGAGCACCAGGCCGCGGTGCGCGTCCACCGCGCGCTGCACGATGGCGAGGCCGAGGCCGGTGCCGCCGACCCGACCCGTCACGAACGGCTCGAACAGACGGGCCCGCAGGCTCTCGGGGATGCCCGGGCCGTTGTCGCTGACGGCCAGGGACACAGGGCTCTCGATGCCGGCGCCGCCCGGCAGCTCGTGGGCGGCGGGCCGGCCGGTGCGCACCACAACGCGGGCGCCCTTGCCCGTCGCCTGGACGGCGTTCAGCACCAGGTTCGACACCACCCGATGCAGCAGGTCCTCGTCGCCCTCCATGGGGGTCGCGTCGCCCGCCAAGTCGATCACGGCGTCGGCGGGGCAGTCTGGGTGCTCGCGCACCAGGCGGATGGCCGCGGCTGCCACGGTGCGCAGGTCGAGCGGCCGGCACTCTGTGGCGCGGACGCGGGAGAAATCGAGAAACTCCGAGAGCAGACGCGACAGCCGGTCGGTCTCGCGCACCACGAGCGACGTGAGGAACTTCTCGTCGGCGTTCACGCGCTTGGCGCGCCCCAGCTGCTCCACCGACGAGCGGATCGAGGCGAGCGGGTTCTTGATCTCGTGCGCCAGGCTGGACGACAGCTCCGCCACCGCCTCGAGCCGTTCGGCGCGCAGGTGGAGCTCCTCCAGCCGCTTCGAATCCGAGATGTCGGTGAAGATCGCCGTGACGCGGGGCTCGCCCGCCGGCTCGACGTCCAGCGTGGTGGTCGTCACGCCGATCGGGAAGGTGCGATCGGGACGCCGTACCGTGGCTTCCACCCGCATCGCCCGTACGCCCCGCCGCGCAGTCGCCGTGATCGCGGCCCAGAACTCCGGGGCGATCTTCGCAAACTCGGGCATGATCGGCCGCCCACGCCACTGCCGCTCCTTGAATCCCAGTATCTGCTCGGCAGCCGGGTTGCAGTACAGCAGGTGGCCCCCCTGATCCACCGTCACGATCCCCGTCGGCACGCTGCGCAGCACGTCCGCCGCTTCCAGGCGGGCCTGGCGCAGCTCCCCCGCCAGGGCCTCCCGCTCCGCTCCCATCACCGAGACGCGGCTCGAGAAATACGCGGTCACCGTGGCCACGGCCGCGAACACCAGCAGCTGCAGCCCGACCTGCCCCGTCATCGGCGTGGTGTGCCCGAAGAACACGTCCGCGAAGTAGACGATCCCCACGAGCGCCGTGATCAGACCCGTGCTCGCCGGCGGCATCAGCACCGCCGTCACCGCGATCAATGGGACATACAGCGGCGTCAGGTCGCTCTGCGGACCGCCCGTGATGTGCACGACCGTGGTGATCAGCGCCACGTCGAACAGCGCTTGCCCGTACAGGAACGTCCGGCCGGGCGTGCGGCGCGACAGGTGGGTGTACCAGTAGGAGGCGATCGTCACCACGACGGCCGCCACCAGCACAAACGACGTGACGAGCACGTCGAGGGGAGCCGCGACCGCGAACTTGAGCGCCGCCGCCAGGTAGATCGCGCCGGCCACGCACAGCCGTCCCGCGTACACCGACCGCAGCAGACTCTGCGGGGTCGGGAGGACTGAGCCCCGCCGGTCACCCACCAGCCAGGTCACATCGCTCTCCTTCTTGGGCCCAGCCTCTTAACAACAATGTTGACAGTAGGTTACGACTGATCTCACTGCGCAGTCGCTGTGGAGGCGCAGCGGTAAGTATTGGAAGGGCTGTGGCAAAGTGCAAGAGCACAAGGGCCGGGGCTGCCTCCGCGCCAGGTTTCGCTATTGTAGGGAATGCGACGCGCGGTGTCTGTCACGGTGTGGCTGATGGCGGGAGTGCTCGTGGCTCCCGATCGCACGACTGGCCAGGCCGCGCTGACCCCGGCCGACTCCGCGATCCTCAACTCCCAACCGCTCAAACGCCTGGTGCTTGCTCCGTCATTACTGCGACGCATCAGCCTCCTGGCGGCCGGTCTCGACCGGGAAGTGGTGCTGTGCCTCCAGGGCACGGTGGTGGGAGACACCGCGCTGGTGGGTGAGTTCACGATGCCGGACATCGTGCGCTCGAGCGTCGACGCCGTGATCCCGCTCCCCTGCGCGCCGGCCACCACGCTTGCGGTGTGGCATAACCATCCGTGGGTGGGGCCGGATTCGAGCTTCGGGCTAAAGACGCCGCAGGACCTCTGTTCGCTCAGCCAGCCGGACTTGCGGACAGTGATTGCGGACTCGATCCCGTTCGCCGTGGTGAGCGTGGGCCGAACGGCCCAGCCGATCGTCTGCTGGTGGCGGCGGGTCCAGGCGGTGGTGAACCGCCACGTGAAGTTCTTGCCGCGCTTCCCGCGGCAGTGGGTCGAGCTGCCGGGTCTCCCGGGGGCCGTGTCCGGCCCCTGAGGGCCGCCCGGCCTCACTCCGGTGGTTGCACGATAATCTTGCCGCCGGCGCTGAGGCAGGTCAGCCGCTGCCGGCCGGCCGCCCGCAGCCGCTCGGGAACGCGATGCGCGCGCAGGGCCGCGATGACGTCGGTGGCGGTGTGGTGCGCGACGACCTCCTGCGTGATCAACAGCGCCCCACCCGACGCCTGTCCCGCGCCGACGTGGAACGTGTAGACGGGGCCAGTTCCTTCCCGCCGCACGTCGATCGGCACCGGCTGCAGCTGGTCGCCCACCCATCCCAGGATGTCTCGGACCACCTGCTCGGCGCCGGGTGCGCCCGCGAGCGCGCGCCCCTGTGGCTTCGCCTCCTCGAGGGCCCCCCAGCGGGCGGCGAACCGGGCGATCGCTTCCTGGACGGTGTCGTCGAGCGAGAGCCCGAACGGCATCGGGTCGTACGGCTCGAAGAACTCGCTCACGATGCCGAGGGTGAGCGGCAACAGCTCCTCCATGCGCCGGCTCACCCCGCTCCACACCTCCCGGTCCTCGGCCACGAGGCGCGACAGGAGGAACAGGCCGTAGGCCATGTGTCGACCCTCGTCGGCCTGGGCGTGCCCGAGACCCTCGCGAAAGCCGGGCATCGAGTCGCCGCGCGCGAGGGCCTTCGAGAACACGTGATATCCGGCGTCGCCGAGCACGCCTTCGCCGACCAGGCTGTACGTCACGAGCGCCTCGGCCTGGGCGGCCGGGGACGGATCGACCAGCAGCCGCTGCATCGCGTCGGGGAGCTGCTCGGCGAACAGCCGCCGGAAGCTCGGCGTCTGATAGCGCTGGAGATCCCCGGACTGGCGGCACACTTCGTCGAGCACGCGTCGGAAGAACTCGGTGTGCTTCGCTTCGTCGGCGAGGAAGGTGGTGAGGAACAGCTGCTCCTCGAGGCGCTCTTCGCGCACCACGGCCATGACGAGCGGCAGCAGGTCGCGGGTCATGCTCTCTTCGGCGGCCTGGAACAGGACGGTGAGACGCAGCAGCACGTCGCGCTCGACGACGGTGAAGCGCGCCCAGTCGTCGAGGTCGCGCCGCAGGTCGAGGCTCCGCGGATCCCAGGCACCGAGCCGCTTCGCTTCGTGGTACAGGCGCATCGGGACGGTGTCGTGGCGCAGCGTTCCGGTGCGGGCCGGCCTCGGCTCGGGGGCGATCATGTGCGGCGCTACTGCACCGCGTTCACCATGTCGAAGATCGGGAGGTACATCGCGATGACCATGCCGCCCACGATGACGCCGAGCACCACGATCATGACCGGTTCCATGAGCGACAGCAGCGCGCTCACCGCCGCATCAACCTCGTCGTCGTAGAAGTCGGCGATCTTCGAGAGCATCTCGTCCATGCCGCCGGTCTGCTCACCCACGGAGATCATCGAGATGACCATGGGCGGGAACACTTTCGACTTGGCCAGCGGCGCGGCGATCGTCTCCCCGCCGGCGATCGAGGCGCGCGACTCCATGACGGCGTTGTGGATCACCATGTTGCCGGCGGTGCGCGCCGTGATCTCGAGGCCGTCGAGGATCGATACACCGGAGGAGATGAGCGTCCCGAGCGTGCGGGTGAAGCGCGACACGGCGGCCTTGCGGAGCACGTCGCCCAGCACCGGCGTCTTGAGCAGCATGCTGTCGATCTGGAGACGCCCCGGGGCGGTCTTGTAATAGCTGTTGAGGGCGAACACGCCGGCCCCGATCGCCCCGATGAAGGCCCACCAGTACTGTGTGAGCACGTGGCTGGCGCCGATCACGATGCGGGTCGGGAGCGGCAGCTGCAGGTTCACGGACGCGAACATATTCTGAAACGTCGGGATGACGAAGATGAGCAGCACCGAGATCGCGATGGCCGCCACCGACAGGATGACGCCGGGGTAGATCATCGCGCCTTTGACCTTGCGCACGATCGCGTCGTTTTTCTCGAGGAACTCCGCCAACCGGACGAGGATGGTGTCCAGAATGCCGCCCGCTTCCCCGGCCGCGACCATGTTGACGTACAGGTCGTTGAAGGCTTTGGGGTGCTTGCGCAGCGCGTCGGCGAGCGTCTGGCCGCTCTCCACGTCGTACACCACCTGGCGGGTCGTGTCCGCGAGGAGCTTGTTCTCGGTCTGCTGCGCCAGGATGTCGAGGGCCTGGACGAGCGGCAGGCCGGCGTTGATCATCGTGGCGAACTGACGGGTGAACACGACGACGTCGCGGGTCTTGACGCCGCCGCCGAACTTGAGGTTGAGCTTGAACTCCTTGGGCGCCGCGCGGACCTGCACGACCACCATGCGGTTCTTGCGCAGGTGGGCGATGACGTCATCGCGGGTCGCCAGGTCGATCTTGTCGTTGACGAGATCGCCCTTGAGCGTGCGGGCGGTGTACTGGAAGAGCGGCATAGCTCACTCCCTCCGGGGCGCCTAGCGACGCGCCGCCACTTTGGACGCACCGCCGGCGTGCCCGCCGGACGGCATCGGCTCCCGCTCGTCGAGCGGCGCCTCGCCGATCATCCGCAAGAACTCGTTCGGGGTCGAGGTCACGCGCAGGCACTCGTCCTTCGTGACCTCGCGGCCCACGTACAGCTGGTACAGCGCATCGTTCAGCGTCTGCATCCCGTGCTTCTTGCCCGCCTGCATCATCGACGGGATCTGCTCGATCTTCTCGTCCCGAATGAGGGCCCGGACCGCGGGCGTCATGATGAGGATCTCGCACGCCATCACGCGGCCCTTGCCCTTGGCCTTCTGCAGCAGCGTCTGGGTGATGACGCCCTCCAGCACGAACGACAGCTGGGCGCGAACCTGCGCCTGCTGGTGCGACGGGAACACGTCGATAATGCGGTTGATGCTCTCCATCGCGGAGTTGGTATGCAGCGTGGCGAAGGCGAGGTGACCGGTCTCGGCGATGGTGAGCGCCGCCGCGATCGTCTCGAGGTCGCGCATCTCGCCGACCAGCACGACGTCCGGGTCCTGCCGCAACGCGTACTTGAGCGCGGCCGCGAAGCTGTTGGTGTCGGTGCCGATCTCGCGCTGGTTCACGATGCAGCTCTGATGGCGGTGGATGAACTCGATCGGGTCCTCCACCGTGATGATGTGCCCCTTCAGCTCCTTGTTGATCTTGTCGATCAACGCCGCGAGCGTGGTGCTCTTGCCAGACCCGGTGGGCCCCGTCACGAGTACCAGGCCGCGCGGCCGCTCGGCCAGGTTCGCCACCACCCCCGGCAAGCCCAGCTCCTCGAAGGTCCGCACGTTGAAGGGAATCTGCCGAATCACCAGGGACACGCAGCCGCGCTGCTTGAAGCAGTTGCCGCGGAACCGCGCGAGGTTCTGGATCCCGAACGAGAAATCGAGCTCGTTCTCGGTCTCGAACCGCTTCTTCTGGTTCTCGGTGAGCACCGAGTAGGCGATCGAGAGCGTGTCCTTGGGCGTAAGCACCGCCTCCGCCGACGAGCTCACGATGTCCCCGTCCACCCGCAGCTTGGGACGCTCGCCCGCCACGATGTGCAGGTCCGACGCGTCCCGCTCGATCATCTCCTCGAGCAGGGAACGGAGATTCACAGACTGCGAAGCGCCTGCGGTCATGCCGCTGTCTCCTTCACGACTTCTTCGAGGGTGGTGATGCCGCGCTTCACCTTCAGCATGCCGTCCATGCGGAGCGTGAGCATGCCGTCCTTCACCGCCTGCTCCCGCAGCTCCTCGGTTGATCCGCCCTTCAAGACCATGCGCCGCACCGCGCTGGTCATCGCCATGACCTCGTACAGCCCCTGGCGGCCCTTGTACCCCGACCCGCTGCAGGTGTCGCACCCCGCGCCCTTGTAGAACGTCAGCTTGGCCGCTTCGGCGGGGGGGATGCCGAAGGCGTGGATCTCTTCGTCGCTGTATTTGTGCTCCTGCTTGCACTCGGAACACACGCGGCGCACCAGCCGCTGCGCCACGATCAAGTTGACCGCGCTCGCCACGTTGAACGGCTCGATCCCCATGTCGATCATGCGCGTCACCGTGGAGGGCGCGTCGTTGGTGTGCAGCGTGGAGAGCACCAGGTGACCCGTGAGGGCCGCCTTGATGGCGATCGACCCGGTCTCGAGATCGCGGATCTCGCCCACCATGATGATGTTCGGGTCCTGCCGCAGGAACGCCTTCAACGCCGCCGCGAACGTCATCCCCACGTCGTTGCGCACCAGCACCTGATTGATCCCCATCAGGTTGTACTCGACGGGATCCTCGGCGGTCATGATGTTCACGTCGATCTGGTTGATGCGCGACAGCGCCGAGTACAGCGTCGTGGTCTTGCCCGACCCCGTCGGGCCCGTCACCAGCACCATGCCGTACGGGTTCAGGATCGCCCGCAACAGCTCCCCTTCGGCCTTGGGCTCGAAGCCGAACTTCGTCAAATCGAGCGTCAGGTTGCCCTTGTCGAGAATCCGGAGCACGATCTTCTCGCCGAACAGCACCGGCAGCGTCGAGACGCGGTAGTCGATGACTTTGGCGCCGAACTTGAGCTTGATGCGGCCGTCCTGCGGCACACGCCGCTCCGCGATGTTCAGCTGCGCCATGATCTTGATGCGCGACGTCAGGGCCGCGCGCATCTTGATCGGCGGCTTCATCACCTCGTGCAGCGCCCCGTCCACGCGGTACCGCACCCGCATCTCGTGCTCGAACGGCTCGATGTGGATGTCCGACGCCCCGCGCTTCACCGCGTCCGTGAGCAGCCCGTTGATCAGCTTCACCACCGGCGCGTCGTCGGCCAGGTCCTGCGCCTTGACGTCGTCGTCCGTCTGCTCCTCGACGACCTCGAGATCCTCCGCGGCCTCGATATCCTTGAGCAGGGTCTGCAGCTGGGCGTCGGATTGCTGGTAGTACTTGTCGATCGCGTTGCGGAGGGTGTACTCCCCCGCGATCACCGGGAACACGTCGCAGCGCGTAATGAACTTGATGTCCTCGATCGCCGTGACGTTGTTCGGGTCGGCAATCGCGACCGTGAGGGTCCGGCCCTCGCGCTTGAGGGGCAGGACGGTGTGCTTGATCGCGACGTCGGGGGGCAGGAGTTTGATGATCTTGGGGTCGACCTCAA
>Ga0207646_10006127_pt1 | contig 12519 bp, 12 predicted proteins | sample KBSK5502metaG_FD_184343 | JGI IMG/M metagenome (GOLD analysis project Ga0207646, IMG submission 184343) | Corn, switchgrass and miscanthus rhizosphere microbial communities from Kellogg Biological Station, Michigan, USA - KBS K5-50-2 metaG... | ecosystem: Host-associated > Plants > Roots >...
ACGGCTTCTCAAGCAAAGGGCTTCACGATATGTGTTCGTTTCGAGGCGGGGTAGGCCGTTGACGCGGCAAGCCTTTTGGAAATTGCTGCGACGCCGTGCACGGCGAGCAGGGATTACACAGGTCATTTCGCCTCACATGCTCCGGCATTCGTTTGCGACGCATCTGCTCGAAGGCGGTGCGGATCTTCGGTCTGTTCAGGTGATGCTCGGCCATGCGAATATTGCGACGACGCAGATTTACACGCATATTGAACGGGGACGCCTCAAGCGGGTACATGACAGGTATTTCCCTCGGGTGGGTCGGCGGCGGGGGCAAAAAACATAGCCGAGGAGACGCGATTCATTGAGCGGAGTGCATAGCGACCGAAAAGCGCAAGAACAGTGCGAGATTCGATTGACAAGGGCAAGTGGAGTTGGTAGCATCGCAGAAGGTTACTAAGGAAATCAGGCGGATAGCTCAGTTGGGAGAGCGCTGCTTTTACAAGGCAGAGGTCACAGGTTCGATCCCTGTTCCGCCTACCAGCGCGAAAGCTGGTTCACGGGGAGCAGGACAGATCAATTGAACAGAAATAATGAAATTTTAGACGGGACCAACCGCTAGATATAGTCTTGTCATCCACATCTTCCGCTATAAGTAGGGTTTCGAGGGGCCGTCGTTCAGCTGGTTAGGACGCCAGATTGTCAATCTGGAGGTCGCGGGTTCAAATCCCGTCGGCCCCGCCATTTTCCCCTATGTTTGCTAGACTCCGTAGGCAGGGCTGTAGTACTTCCTGGAGCCTGGAAAGGTCATAGCCGTATGTTTCAAACAGGTCTAACTGGAATGGTGGGTTCGCTCGGCGCAGTGTCAAAAATCGTGCTCCTCCTCCTGTTCGTCTTCTCGGTCATCTCGTGGGCCGTTATTTTCTCCAAATGGCGAGTGTTTCGAGTGGCAGACCGGGAGGACAAGCGGTTCCTCGCTCTCCTCGTGAAATCACGAGATCTCGACGAGCTGTATCGGCAAGCTCGACGAATCGAAGGAAGTCCCAGCGCATGTGTATTCGAAGGGGTCATGGAGCGTGTGGGATCCGGGACAGTTGAGGGGAGGGATGGTGGCGGTTTGGGACCAATTGATCGACACGTGGTGGAGCGGACGGCGTCCCATCTCGCGCAAAGCCAGCTCTCGCGCCTCGAGAGTTATCTCCCGTTCCTTGCTACGACGGGAAACATTACTCCGTTTATCGGACTGCTCGGAACCGTGATGGGAATCATCGATGCGTTTCGTGAGATCGGCACCCAAGGGACTGCCAGCATTTCTGCTGTCGCTCCCGGCGTGGCGGAGGCGCTAGTTGCGACAGCAGCGGGTCTGTTCACCGCCATCCCCGCGGTGATTGCCTATAATTACTTTCTTACTCGGATTCGCAGCACTGCATTTCGCTTGGATTCAGTCACTATCGAGGTCTTGGCGTCCCTCTCAACCCCTGCATCGAAGACGAAACCAGTTCCGGTCGGAGTTCAAGGATGACCCTAGAGTCCCGTCACCGCCGGTTTCTGGCAGAAATCAACGTCATCCCCCTCGTCGATGTGGTCCTCGTCCTCTTGGTGATTTTCATGGTTACCGCGCCGATGCTGTATCGAGGGATGGATATTAAGCTGCCGACCTCTGCCACGAATTCCATCAAAGCGGAAATGCGTACGGTGCTCACGATTGAAAAGGATCAACGACTGTATCTTGACAAAGATCCGGTCGGGGTGGCCCAGCTGGAACAGAAATTGAAGCTCTTGAAACGGGACCATCCCGATGTGTCGCTGTATCTCAGGGCCGATCGCGACGTACCCTACGGCGTCGTGGTGCAAGTTATGGATGGTGTCAAGAAAGCCGGGATCGAGAAGATCGGGATGGTCACGGAGCCGATTGGGCCCGAGCGTGTGGGAGCGCCACAAACTCCGCGTCTCCCGTCGCGAAAAAGTTGACGCAACGTGCGCGAGGGAGCTGGTTGTTATGGCGTCCCAGGCGTCAGTCCTGTCAAGTTCGTGGTTCGATCAGAACGATCAATCCAGGCTGTCCGCTCGACTCAAGCGAACGCTGGTACTGTCGCTCGTCCTTCATGTGGTCGTCTTGCTCGTGGCGGTGGGGCTTCGGCTTCCGCAGCAGGGTGAACGGCCTTTGACGTCTGTGGAAGTGTCGCTGGTCAGTCTGCCGACACCCGTGAGGCAAGCCGAGTCCGCGAAGCCGGTCGAGTCAGCGAAAATTTCAGATCCGAAGCCGGCCCCTGCCCCGTTAAGCAAGACGATGACCGCAAGCGCAACCCCTTCTGCCGCGCCTCCAAGAGGCGAGAAAAGAAGGGACATGTTGCAGGATCTTCAGCTTCCGCCGGATGCGCCGAAGTTTGGAGATTTGAGCCCAGCAACAAAATCGGTGGCTCAGCCCCAACAGGCGGCGAAGGTGCTCGATATCCCACATGTTCTGGATGTGGCGCAAGACCCGGTCGCGAAGATTCCGCAGCGGTCTTCGGTAAGCGATGATCTGGATCGTGAGTTAGAAGAAGAGCTGAAAAAGCTCAAACAGTTCCAGCCCGCGGCCAAGCTGGACATTCCGAAAGAGGTGAAACCGAGCGAGGCGTCAATCAAGCCGGTGCCCCAGCAAGAGATGAAAATTCCGGCGGTCAAGACCCCCGACACGACCCTGAGGATTTCCGGTACGGCTGGATCGAATCCCTACTGGGCTCGCGTGCAGTCTATTATTAGTAGCCAGTGGGAGCCGCCTCCGGTCGATATGGCGGGACAAACCTATACGATGATTGTCAAGTTTCGGCTTCAACGGGATGGGACGATCAAAGATGTGGTCGTGCAACAGTCGTCCGGGAATGCCTATTTTGATATGGCGGGCCAGCGCGCCGTGCTGCGGCCACGAGTCCTGCCCGCGTTTCCTGCCGATATGGTAGACAGCTATAAAGATGTAGAAATGGTATTTCGAGTCGGAGAGTCGGTCGGATGACACAGGTGAAACTGATCAGTGCCTGGTTTGGAGGAGCGCTACTGCTAGCAGGAGTTGTCGGTATTCTTGAATCTGGGGCAGCGGATGTGTTCCTCGAAGCCACCCGCCCAGATTTCCAAAAAATTTCCCTGGGCGTTGCGGGGATACACAATGCAGGAGGTCCCGACTGGTTGGGGGGGCGGATCGAAGAAGTTCTCAAAAAGGATGTGCAACGGTCGTTGGTCTTTGATCTGGTTGATTTGCCCAGTCTTGGGATTCAAACACCCGATGTCGGAAATGGGATGGGGGTCGGTTCCAAGGCTGTATTCAAACAAGCGGCTGAGAAGGGTGTCTCGGTCTTGGTCTGGGGAAAAGCGAGTCTGAAAGAGGCGGAAAAAAATGCCGACGTGAACATGGAAGGCTTCGTCTATGACAGCGGCAGCGATGAAGTCGTGGGGGGGAAGCGCTATGCGGGATCGCCCTCGGTCGTGCGGCAGATGGCGCACCGCTTTGCCGACGAACTGGTGTTTCGTTACACGGGCGAGCCGGGCATCGCGCGGACGAAGATCGCATATGTGGCTGAACAGGGGGGTGCCCGCGAGTTGTTCGTGATGGACTATGATGGCTACGATGCGCGCCAACTTACCGCCGATGGATTCCTGAATCTCATGCCGCAATGGTCTCCGGATCGCCGGTTCCTCATCTTCACCGCCTATCGCAATCGCAATACGCAGGACATCGACATGATTGAGTTGGCGACGGGCAAGCGATGGACGGTGATTTCCCTCGGGGGATTGAACATCACTCCGGCACTGTCTCCTGATGGAAACTTCCTGGCGTTTGCCTCCAGTCACGAAGGCAATTCCGAGGTCTATCGGTTGGACACAAGGACGAAAGCCATTCAACGGCTGACGGTGAATCCCTCAGGCGACTTGTCTCCCTCATGGTCTCCAAACGGGAGAGAGCTGGTGTTTGTGTCCGATCGAGGTGGCGGGCCCCAGCTGTTCCTGATGGGTTCAGACGGGTTGAACGTGCGCCGCCTGACGTTTGAGGGCGATTACAATGCGGCGCCAGTGTGGTCGCCGCGCGGGAACTGGATCGCCTATGTATGCCGGACGCATAAAGAGTATAAGCTCTGTGTCATCTCGCCGGACGGACAGAAGCGTATGCAATTGACAACAGGACCGGGTGTCGATGATTCACCCTCCTGGTCGCCGGATGGCCGGCATCTGGTATTCAGTTCGACGGCCGATGGAAAGAGCCACATCTATATGATGGATGCCGATGGTAAGGACATCGAACGGCTCACCTTCCAGGGAACGCACAATAGCGCGCCCTCCTGGTCTCCGGCATCGTGAGAATGACATGTTGACCGTACCGGATGAATGAAGTCACATGAATGATCGAGATGACTAACCTAGGAAAAGGAGAAAGATGTATGACCAAGACACTCTGTACATGCGGCGTGGTGCTGGTGATGAGCATGGCATTGATTGGTATGCCTGGCTGCTCCAAAAAATCCGTACAATCTGGCGGTGACTCCCAGTCCACTCAAGGGATGGCGAAGGGAGGGGGGGCAGATAGTTCCAAGTCCGGTGTCGGCAGCTTCCCGGACACCGGCGTTCAGTCGGGTGGCGGCGGGCTTCGGGGCCTCGACAAGAACCCCTCAGAGGAGCGTGTGGGCAGTGGCACGATGCTGGCGAAGGTGGATCCCTCCAGCAGTGCCGAACGACAAATGGATGAGATCAGGGCCGAGCAGGCCGCCTCAGCTGCAGCGGGCTTGCGAGATGTGTTGTTCGGCTACGATAGCTGGACGATTTCCGAGGATGGGCGTCAAGCGTTGAGTCGCGATGCCGAGTGGATGAAGTCCAACCCGAGCGCGCTGGTCAAGGTCGAAGGGCACTGTGACGAACGCGGGACCGCCGCCTACAACCTTGTACTCGGTGAAAAACGGGCAAAAGCCGCCCGGAACTATCTGGTCGAACTCGGTGTCGGCGCCAATCGTCTGTCCGTGGTGTCGTATGGGAAAGAGCGGCCGTCCTGCAATGAACATGCGGAATCGTGCTACCAGCAGAATCGGCGAGGACATCTTGCGGTGAAGACCGGGAAGTAGGCGACGTGCTGTTTGTCGCGGTGGTTGTGACTCCGTTGTCCGCAAAGAGAGAGCGTGGGATTCCTTCATCATAGTGGGTGGAACAATGTGGAACTATTTGGATACAAAGGGAACCTGGGCGGCGATCTGTGTGATCTGTATCCTGTTGTTGACCGGCTGCATTGCCCAACAAGCTGATCTCAAACAGACGGAGAAGAATCTTCAGCAGCGCATCAAGCAGTCGAGCGATGAGTCGGCACAGACCCGTGCGCGACAGAGTCAAGAGATTTCGGTGCTTCGGGAGCAGGAGTTGCCGCAGTTGCGTGGCGAACTGGAGCGCGCATTGCATCAAGCTCAGGAACTCCAGGGCAAGCAGGAAGACCTCAAGCAGCGCTCTGCGCAACTTGAGCAACAAACCAAGCGGCTCGAACAGTTGGCCGGCAAGCTGGAGGCGGATAGCACAACTCGCTACAACCAGGTGCGTGAGAGCCTCAATGCACAAGATGTGAAAAATAAGCAGGATCGCGATCAGCTCCGCATAGACGTGAACACTCGCCTTGACGACGTGAGTCGACAGATGGAGGTGGTGCGAAAAGAGATCATCGAGGTCGTGCAGAAGACGAACAGCGGACTTGCCAAGAGTCTCGACGTACGTCTGGAGGAGCAGCATAAGACGTTGGCGGATAACCAGGCTCGGGCCGAACAATTGTCGGCGAAATTCGCACAATTCAGTCAGTCCTTAACGGCATTCAGGGATTCGCTGACAGGATTGAGCGAGCGATTGAGCCAGGAAGAACAGGCCAGCAAAGCTTCGGCAACCCATATCAATGAGACGAATAAAGCCGTGACCGGTTATTTAGGCGAGGTCAATAAGAGTGTCGCATCTGTCGCGCAGAAGTTTGCTGCCCGTTTCGATGAACAGGACCGTCGTCTGGATGCCCTCTCTAAGGCCGTTGATCAGGTCGCGCAGGATGCACGTGTTCGAGGGGGAAGCAAGGGAGGGGCACGTCAGTCACCCACGAAGCCGGCACACCGATCGGCAACGGTGCCTTCGGCTGAGGCCCCGAAGGTTGAGCAGGAAACGCCTTCGGCTTCGCGCTCTGCGCAAGCGGAAGAGGGACAATCGGCTGAAATGATGGCGTCGGCAGTCGAGTCCGAGGAGTCGCCGCACCCGCAAGTCAGCCAGAGTCGTGAGCGCTCCGACAAAGTCGAGTACGAACGTCTACTGGCACTGTTTCGTGATGGGGACTTGGATGGAGCTCGGCAGGGGTTCGCCGCATTTTTGCGTGACTATCAGAACTCGGATCTATCTCCAAACGCGCGCTATTGGCTCGGTGAATCGCACTACGGCAAGAAAGATTATCGACAGGCGATCGATTCATACGACCGCGTCGAACTGGATTTCCCCCAGAGTGAGAAAGTACCATCGGCGATCTTGAAGAAAGGGTATGCGTACCTGGCGATGAAAGATAAGAACCGCGCTTCTTCGGCCTTCAAGCAGGTGGTGACGTTGTATCCACGGAGTCCAGAGGCAGGAAAAGCGTCCGATAAGCTATCCCAGTTGAAGGAGTTGCGATAACCGTGATGCGCAGGAAGACAGGTTCAAGGGGGTTGGTCATGTTCATGGCCGGGGCGATGCTGTGGCTCGCCGGATGTGCCAACCATGCGGATTTTGTGGAATTGCGTGACCACTTGTCGACGGTGTCGAAGTCTCAAGAACAAGATCAAAAGCGGCTGGATGCGCTGCAACGACGTTTGGAGTCGCTGGAGCGGGTGAAGGATATCGAATCTGCCAGGTCGAAGCTCGATCCGAAGTTCGATGAACTGTCTGCACGGATCCAAAGATTAGAAGTCCGGTTGGCCAAACCCGACGAGACATTGAGTATTCCAGTTGCGCCCAAGGCGGAGCCAGCACCTGGAGAACCCGCTCGTCCCTCCAAACCACAGAGGCCGGTCTCCCCTGCAGATGTGCAGACGATGGTGCCCGGCGTTCCCACGATTACCCCGACTTCGGCGTTCAATCTGGCATACAACGACTATCTCAACGGGAAATACGATCTTGCGGTGACGGGCTTTCAGCGATTTGTGAAAGACTTTCCTGGCACGTCGCTGACGCCCAATGCCTACTACTGGTTGGGAGAGTCCTTCTATCAGCAGAAAGATTACGTTCGCGCGATGCAATGGTTCGAGTACCTTTCGACGGAGTATCCGGGAAACGAAAAGGTGCCGGCGGCGCTCTTCAAATCGGGGCTCGCGGCGGGAGAAACCGGAGATCTCGCCAAATCGAAGAAGAATCTCAAACGGGTCATCGAAGAGTTTCCCACGTCGGAAGAGGCGAAACTGGCCAAGAATAAGCTGGCCGAAATTCGATGATCGGACGTCCATCGAGACGGCTCGTGGTGGCTCCCTTGTTCCGGGCGTTCCCTGGAGTCTAACTTCATGCCCGCCGCCAGTTGCTCCGCCAAGATCCATGTCCTTCCAGACGACGTAGTCAGCCGCATCGCGGCCGGCGAGGTCGTCGAGCGCCCTGCCGCCGTCGTCAAAGAATTACTGGAAAATAGTCTCGATGCAGGGGGCCTGCATATCACAGTCGATGTGAAAGATGGTGGACTGGCCCTCATTCGAGTCATGGATGATGGAGAGGGGATCAACCGTGCCGATCTTCCCCGTGCCTTCGAGCGGCATGCCACCAGTAAGCTCCGATCAGATCAGGATCTCACCTCGGTGAGGACAATGGGCTTTCGCGGCGAGGCGTTACCGAGCATTGCGTCCGTCTCCCATGTGCTGGTGACGACCGCCACCAGGCAGGATACGGTGGGATCACAGTTCACCCTGGTAGCAGGAGTAGGCAGTTCTATCGTGGACGCACCCCCCGTGCCTGGCACCCGGATCGACGTCTCCAATCTATTTTTCAATCAACCGGCCAGAAAGAAGTTTCTCAAATCAACCACGACCGAATTCTCCCATATTAGTCATGTCGTGCAACTCGCAGGCCTCGCATGGCCATCGGTGCACTTCCGCCTGACCCATAACGGCCAGGAGATCCTCAACTATCCCGCCGTGACAGCAGATCGCGATCGAATACTTCAAGTATATCGCCAGGCGTTTCTCGATCGGACTATTGAGGTGCGAGGCCGGACAGCGGGATCGTCAATCCGCGGCGTGATGGTCGATCCTATCCATGCGCGGTCCTCGAGAACGCCACAGGAATTGTTTGTGAACCGGCGTCCCATCCGCAATGCGACCGTGTTTCATGCGGTCATGGATGGGTATGGATCGTTTCTGCCCAAAGGGCATCACCCGACATTCGTGCTCTTTCTGGACATCGAGCCGGACCGACTCGATGTCAACGTCCATCCCACGAAGAAAGAAGTCCGTTTTGCGGAAACAGAAGCCCTTCATCAGTTGGTGCGTCAGTCAATCCGCCACGCACTCAGTGGTTCCGAGCGGAAGGCCGTGTTGGGTCTCTCGCAGGCAGGGCTGTCGCAGACGGCACCGGAGTTCGCTCCCACGGCCGAGCGGCAGACCGCATCGTTCCTGGATTCTCATCCGACCGCCTTGAACCCGGCTCGCAGGCAGGACACCCGGATCAATATTAGTGACGCGGCGTCCCTGTCCGACATCGTCGAGGGAAGTCAGTTGGTGTTTGCCCACGAGGCAGCCGCGGCGTATCAGCGGGCAGAGATGCCCGACATCGTGCCGTTCGGACAGATCCTCCGGACCTATCTCGTGGCGCAGGTGGGCGAAGAACTGCAGGTGATCGATCAACATACGGCGCACGAGCGTGTCCTCTTCCAACGGCTCTGGCGAGGGTGGCAGAGCCGGGATATCCCCTCGCAGCCGCTCTTGATTCCGGAGCCGATCGAGCTGTCGGCGGCGCAAAGCACGCTGTTGCTCAAGCGTCGTGATGATCTGGAGAAACTCGGCCTCCTGATTGAACCGTTTGGTACGACGGCCGTGGCAATTCGCGGGGTTCCGATTGGACTTGGCAAGGTAGACGCGGCCATCTTGGTGCAGGATCTGATCGACGATTTGACCGAGTGGGACAGCGCATCGTCTCTGGAGCTGCGAGTTCAACCCGTTCTGGCGTCACTGGCCTGCCATGGAGCGGTGCGTGCCGGACGCGCCTTGACCCTTCCAGAAATTCAACAGCTGATTCACGATTGGGTGCAGGAAGGGTTGATTATGACCTGTCCGCATGGCCGCCGCACGGCGTTTCGTCTTTCGACAGATGAGCTTGCCAAGCTGTTCGGGCGGGTTGGATGGTCATGATGGCCATTCCAACGAGAGCGACGTGTCGTCTCTCCGAGACGCAGGTCGGTTTCAAGCCTGTTGTCGTGCTGGTTGGACCAACTGCTGTGGGGAAGAGCCGCGTAGCGGTCGAGGTGGCAAAGGCTTTCAAGACCGAGGTGCTCACAGCAGACTCCCGGCAAGTCTATCGGGGTATGGATGTTGGGACGGATAAGCCAGTTCCAGAGGAGCGCCAGGGTGTTCCCCATCGGCTGATTGATCTCGTCGATCCCGATGAATCGTTTAATGCAGGATTGTATCGCCGCCAGGCTGTCGATGAGATCGAGCGCCTCTATCGAGACTGCCGCCTTCCCCTGGTAGTGGGTGGCACAGGGCTCTATGTGCGGACCCTCCTCAAGGGCTTGTGCGACGCACCAAAGGCCGATCCGATTGTACGGGCGGCCCTCCGGCAGGAGGCGAAGGACCAAGGGCATGATCGCCTCTACGCGAGGCTCGTGGATGTCGATCCTGTGGCCGCAGCGAGGTTGCACCCACGCGACGAATCGAAAGTGATCCGCGCGCTGGAGGTGTACCAGCTATCCGGTCGTCGGATGTCTGAGTTTCAGCAGGAGCATGGGTTTGTCGAGCGGCCTTATTCAGCCTTGATCATCGGCTTGAACCGAGACCGCGACGCGCTGTATCGGCGTATCGAGGAGCGGATTGATTGGCAGCTGGCTCACGGATTGATAGAAGAGACGAAGCAACTCCTGGCCCAGGGGTATCAGCGCGCCAGTGCGGCCATGAAGGGCTTGGGGTATCGACAGGTGGCCGAGCACTTGGCCGGCGAGTATGACGTCGCTGAAATGGTTCGGCGATTTAAACGGGACACGAGACATTATTCCAAACGACAAATGACTTGGTTTCGAAAGGAACCGGGGATTCAGTGGTTGACGATCAAGGAGTCTGAGTCGGTCCAGCACACGGCAGCGCTGGTGATCGGACAGGTGGATCGATTTCTCACCACACTACATGAGGATTAGGGATGACACGACAGGGGGAGGCAGCGCGCACAGGCATTGGGATCATCGGCGGCAGTGGACTGTACGACATCGAGGGGCTTCGGAAGGTCAAGGAACTGGCGGTCAAAACTCCCTTCGGGGCTCCCTCCGACAAGGTGGTGCTTGGCGAGTTGGACGGGATTCGCATCGCCTTTCTCTCGCGACATGGACGCGGACATCGGGTCAATCCTTCGGAGATCAACTATCGCGCGAATATTTACGCCCTTAAGTCGCTCGGGGTGAGCCGGGTGATTTCTGTGAGTGCGGTCGGGAGTATGAAGGAATCGATCAAGCCTGGGGACGTGGTGCTGCCGGATCAGTTTATTGATCTCACCAAGCGGCGGGTTTCGACATTCTTTGAGGGGGGCATCGTCGCGCACGTGGCATTTGGTGATCCGGTCTGTGCTTCGCTCGGGGCGTCATTGTTTGCTGCGGCCCGTACGGTCGGCGCCACCGTGCATCAGGGTGGTGTCTATCTCTGCATCGAAGGGCCGCAGTTTTCGACCAAAGGAGAGTCCCGGTTGTATCGTCAGTGGGGTGCGAGTGTGATAGGGATGACGAATCTCCCTGAGGCCAAGCTCGCTCGTGAGGCAGAACTCTGTTACGCCACGGTGGCCTTGGCAACCGATTATGACTGTTGGCATGAGACGGAAAAGGCCGTCACCGTCGAGGCGATCTTGACCACTCTCCGTCAGAATGTCACGCTGGCCAAGCGACTGTTGCGGACGGCGATGCATGCGGTGGCCGACGTCAAGGACTGCAGCTGTCAGTGCGCATTGCAGGATGCCGTTATCACGGCGCCCGATCGGATGCCCGCCTCGCTCCGACGGAAGCTGGCCTTGTTGATGGATCGGGTTGTTCCGGTGAGGAAAGGATTTCGGTAAGCCATGGGAAAGTTGCTCGTAGTCGGATCGGTCGCGTTAGATACGGTGAAAACACCCTTCGGGGAGGTCAGCGAGGTCCTTGGAGGTTCGGCCACCTATTTCTCAACTGCGGCCAGCTACTTTACCAGTGTCGACCTCATCGCAGTAGTGGGTGAAGATTTCCCCCCGCAACACCTGGCCTTCCTCAAGAACCGTGGCATCGACTTGACGGGGTTAGAGCGAAGGCCCGGGGCGACGTTTCGATGGAAAGGGGAGTACACGCATCAGTTGAACGAAGCGCACACTCTCGATACGAAACTCAATGTATTCGAAACCTTTCGACCAAAGATTCCCGAAGCCTACCGATCCCCCGACCTGTTGTTTCTCGGTAATATCGATCCGGAGCTTCAGTTGGATGTGCTGCAGAAGCTTTCGCGTCCTCCATTGGTCGCGTGCGATACGATGAACTTTTGGATCAACGGCAAGCGAGACGCGTTGTGGCGTGTCTTGGAGCAAGTCGATATTCTGATCATTAACGATGGGGAGGCCCGCGCACTCGGCGAAAATACGAATCTAGTGAAGGTCGCACAAAAAGTACTCGCGCGTGGGCCCAAGCACCTCATCATCAAACGTGGGGAGTATGGGGTCTTGATGTTCAACGAGAAGCAGGTGTTCGGGGCTCCGGCCTTCCCGCTCGAAGACGTGTGCGATCCAACCGGTGCGGGAGATACCTTCGCCGGCGGTTTCCTGGGATACCTGACGGCTACCGGCAATCGTTCGGTCGAGGCCTTCAAACAAGCGATTATCTTCGGGAGCGTCATGGCGTCATTTACCGTAGAAGCCTTTAGTCTTGACCGTTTGCGAATCCTGGACTACAAAGAAGTTGAAGAACGGTTTCGAGCCTTTAAGCAGTTGACTCATTTCGAGGACATTTCGTGATGCAAAATCTCTTTGCCGGTTCGATTGTTCGACCATTCGCGCGTCCGTTGCTTGTGTTGGCCCTATTGATCGGATGGCTGTCTGGCTGTGCCACATCGGAAGGTTTGGCACAGAAGTCAAAAGGGTACTACCAGGAAGGCGTCGCGAGTCTGGAGCATGATCAGCAAAAGGCCTTTGTGTCGTTCCAAAAGGCCGTGAAGCTCGATCCGAGCAACAAAGAAGCACGATACGGGCTTGGCCATATTCTGGCGCTGCAGGGTAAATTGCCCCAAGCCGAGGAGGAATTCGGGGCCGCAGCGAAGCTCGATGAGAATTATTCGGAAGCGTATACTTATTTAGGCCAGGTCTTGGAGAAACAGGGGCGGTGGACGGAAGCGATCGCCG
>Ga0207646_10006129_pt1 | contig 12508 bp, 11 predicted proteins | sample KBSK5502metaG_FD_184343 | JGI IMG/M metagenome (GOLD analysis project Ga0207646, IMG submission 184343) | Corn, switchgrass and miscanthus rhizosphere microbial communities from Kellogg Biological Station, Michigan, USA - KBS K5-50-2 metaG... | ecosystem: Host-associated > Plants > Roots >...
CCGAAGGCGCGACGACCAGCGGCTCGGGTGGAATTTCGCTGGGCGTCGGGGTCACGAGCGACGGCGATGGTGCCGGTGCGTAGACAACGAGCGGCGGCGATGCTGGCGTAGCGTTCGGCGCGGGAGCGACGGCGGACGGCGATCTCACGACGGATGGCGACGAATCCTCTGTTCCGCTCGTCGCTTGGGTCGTCGCCACCACCCCAGCGGCAGGTGGCTGTGCCACGAGCGCTTGATCCGTGCTGCGATCGAGAGCCGTCACCACTATGAGAACCGCGATCACCATCGCGTAGGAGCCGACGGCGACCGCGATCACCTCGATCAGCTGGTCGAAGAGACGGTGGTCATTCCAGTAGCCGGATCTGGGACGCTCGCCTAACACAATGCCTCCGGAGAGAAATCGCTCTCCTTCCGCACCGCCCCGTCGCCAGCGTACTCCCGCTTCACGAGGCGGCAGACAACGCCCGGGCTCCAAGGCGGGCCAGGGCCAATGCCGCCGCGGGCAGGGCCGCCCGAGGTGCCGCATTGCTCAGGGTTCCGCTCGATCGACGCCGCCGGCACGTTCCGCTATCACGCTTCGCCTCTCAGGGCCACTTGTAGTCGCCGCGCCCGCGCGATGGGAGAGGACCTTCGTACCGCGGGTGCACGAATCTCGTTCCGCTCGGCGAACGCGCGCTGGACGTCACCCGACCGCCCAGGGGGTTGATCATCTCCGACCAAGAGCTGATCGCCGCGGCGTTGGAGCAAGCCCTCAGCCCGCTGTCGAAGGCGTCGGTCCGGCGATCCATCCGCGCGCTGCCGGGCGTCGTCTGACGTAAGCCGGTCGTCGAGGACGACGACGTGTTGATCCGCGAGTGCGGATCGCGCGAGCCGATACGGGTCTCTGTGTCCTAGTCGTCGTCGTCGTGCGCGAAGACAGCCACCCCCCGACCTCTGAGCGGGACGAAGATGCGGTTATTGATCGGATCCGCCGCGACGGAGTGTGCGTTGGGCCCAGTCGGAATGTTGGTGATCCACTCGTTGTCATCAGCATCGATGACGCCGAGCACGGGCGTCGGCGTGCCGGTGCTGAGGCCATTGGAGGTCATGCCGCGGGCTGCCAGGTAGTACCGATCGTCTCCTGGGTTGAACCACACTTCATCGGACCCGCCCACCTGGGTGATCGTGGCGACAGTGGAGCCGTCGCGGGCGTTCATCACGATGGTCTGGGCATGCGCGCCGGCGCTGATCGCGTCCTGGCTGCAGCCGAGGAGGAGATGCTGGTGCGGACCGAGGGCGAGACCGGCGGGCTGGCAGTTGGCTACCGGGAACACGGTTCGGATCGTCAGCGAGCGTGGGTCCATCACGGCGATGCCGCCGTGGAGCGCGTCGGTGCCGATCTGTGGCACGGACATGAAGAAGAGGTGCGTCTCCGGGTCCCAGACGGGCTGCTCGAGGCCATTTGTCGCTTCCGGGAAGCTGATGTGGCCCAGCACCGTCCGGTCCTTTTCGCTGATGAACGTGACGAACGGAACCTCATCTGCGTCGTTCGCGACCAGGACGATGTGGTCCTTCGGATCGAAGGCGATCTCATCGGCGCGCTTTGCGCCGCCCGTCGAGATGGACTTCACGATCTGCCGGGTCTCGACGTCGATGACCTTCACGGTGCTGTCACCGTCACCTGCCCAGAGCTCGTGCCGAGGGTGGACAACGACGACCCCGTTCGGGCCGGAAGTCTCGTTGTTTCCAGTGAAGCCGACGAATCCGCCGATCCGCGCGACGAATGTGCTGTTTCTGGCGTTGATGATGTCGATGCCCTTGTTCGACCGGTCCGCCAGGTAGTACGTCTGCGATGACCGGTCCACCCAGCTGATATCGAAGCTATTCAGCGGGGCGCCGGGGACGGTCACGAGGGCGATCTGCCGATAGCTGTTGTCGTCGCGGTGCGCGACGGCGAGAGTGCTCGACAGAATGAGCGAGACCACGCTGAGCGAGATCGCGGCAGACCAGAGACATCTACGGTCCACTTTGTCGACCCCCTTTGATCTGTGACGACCGGCGCAACATCGACCGGCACTGCGACGAGCCGCAGACGACTTCACGCGGACCGGATAGGCGCGAGCGCGAAGTCTCCGCATGTGGTCGGCGCGCGTCAAATGCGCGACCGGCTGTTCGAATGTTCACTCAACGGGCAAGCGGCCTCGTCCGCATGCAAGCCAGACCGACTCCCGGACGCCGATCTACGCGGACGTCCGAAGGTCCGCGTTGGCCCGTTCAGATCGCGGCAAGAGCGCGGACCGTCCGGGTCGGCTCTGGTTCCAAGATCCGGGGCAACCATGAGGTCCGATCGGATCCACGTCACCGCTACGCGCCGCTTGTGCCGGCCGAAACCGCTGCAGCGTGCAGCGCCTCGCGATCCGACGTGATCGCATCAAGCGTGCACGCAAGACGCGTGAGCGGCGCCAGTTGGAACGGACTCCGCTGCAGACGAGACGAAGCTCCCGCAAGAGTTTTTGGTTGCACGCATCGCTGCAACTCGCGTCCCAAACACGCAAAGTCCCGACTTCCTTAGGGACTCCTGAGCCGACGGGCAGACTCGAACTGCCGACCGGCGGTTTACGAACTGGTGAGGCACGGGTCGTGGCGAGCGCGCGATGACCGTCGTCGCAGCCTCCGTCGGGGTCACAGGTCAATGGTCTCTGATGATCGAGAGATGCGTGGACGGTCGCCCTGCGGTCCCGGCATCCGCAGTCGACCGACCCGACGACGCGAAGGGCTCTGGGACAGAAGAGACCCGGGTCGACCCGGGTCTCTTCGACGCGCGAAGCGATCTGCTGCCAGCCGGCTTATCGCCCGGGGATGTGTGCGACCTGCAGCTCCATGTTGATCGCTGGTGCCGGCCGGAGCGAGTAGTGGCCGGAGGCCGCCGGAGCGGTGAAGAACACTCCGCCGAAGGCCGTAGTGGACACAAAGAGCGTGTTGTTCGCGGTCCACCAGGTCCCATCGAGGGTGAAGTGGTCGGCACCGCCATGCGGCGCCGTCGGACGGAAGTGATCACATCCGGTCACGACGATCTCGGCGCTCCCTGCGGTGCCGGGATGCGTCGTGCTGTCGAGCTCGATCCAGCCCCAGAACCCACCCGGACCGAATGGGTTGGTTGGGCTCACTGCGCAGGCGACCCGATCGTCGCAGTTGAACGAGAACCCGATCTGCCAGACCGCGTCGCTGCCGTATGCAGCCGCCGGAGCAGAGAAGGTCATGAGGGACGAAATCGCCAGTGCGAAGGTGAACGCGAACGAGACAATCGTGCGACGCAACGGATTCCTCCCAGGTGACACCATGTGACGGTGGTGTCGGACGGCAGCTACGGTACGCACTGGCGAGTTCGGGGGCCATAGCCGAAATTGCGTAGGGCGGGCGCCGGTCGATAGACCGATTGCACCAGGGCAGGGTGACGTTCTCAGGACGGTCACGTTCCTAAATTCCTGCGTGAGACCGCGTCCCGGGCGCATCGCTTCGGGTAGTCGAGATCAGGCAACGTGACGATGCGGCCATTCCAGCCAGCGACGGTTGATCGCTCCGGTCTAGCGCCACTTCAAGAACGTTGTGGGGGCCATTCCGTTTGTGCGAGTCTGGCCAGCTTCAGGTGAGTGGCCTGCCCGACCGACAGTCAGACCTTTGGTTTGTGGTGCCGAGGCGGTCTTGCTGAACCGCGTCACTCGTGACTTTGCGCCTGAATCCTTCTGAGCCGACGGGCACGAATCGGCATGTCGCCCACGCGCGGAGCGAGGCGGCATGAGGTCCCTACGGGCGAGCCGTTGCAGACGCGGAGCGACCGCATGATCGTCGAGGCGGCGCGATCGGGCTCAGCTAGCCGCCCGTTCAGCCGCTGAGGCGGGTGAATCCCGCCTCGAGTACGTGCACCGTCATTGTCGCGCCACCGAGCAACCTGACCTTCTGCCGTAATAGCTCTAGGAGCTCATTGCTCGGCTTTCCATAGACGTCCATCGTCGATAGCCGGATGAGCTCCGCAAAGGCACGGAACATTGAAGCCGAGGTCTTCATGTGGAACGCCGCCGACGAGGAGTCGGCATGGACCTGGACGACGGTCATGCGTGTGCGCGCTTCGTCAAGGTACATGTGGTACGCGAGCACACGTGGCACATTCGCCTCGACGAATGACGCCAGGTCGTGCATCGCCTGCCTCACGTCGTCGAGCGTTCCCTCGCGGATCTCAGAGCTGTCGACGACGATGATCGGTTCTGTCACGGCGAACCTCCCTTCGGTCTCACCACCTAAGGTTTTCTACTAGCGTTCTCAACGCGAACGCAAGCATCCTCCCCGCCAGGCTTTGCGGCGTGCAGGTCGGGTACCTGAGCCGGGACGTCGCGATCGTGTTCGGCCCGGTGGCGGCGCGGATCCGCGAGCTCGGGTGCGAGGCGCGTTGCGCGGCCACGATCGGCGGCGGCCGCGGGGTGTTCGGCGTGATGCTCGATCTCGGCACGCCGGACGAGTGCCTCGCGTGCCTGAACGACTAACGACGTCGCAGCGTCGGTTGTCCTCGAGATGGATCCGCTCGCTGCAGGCGTCGGATTTCTCCTCGGCGTCCCAAGATGCGCGCCGACTTCTCGGTCGTGGCAGCGCCGCTCGAGATCCTCGGCGTGCCGAACCCGGGGAGCGCGCGAAGGTCCTCCTCGGCGAGGAGGCCTACGAGGCGGCGTACCGTGAGGGGACGGCGCTCGCGTTCGACGCGCTCATCGCAGAGGCCCGCTGGCCGGGGTGACCCCCGGCCAGCCCGTGGACCCAGTCGTGGCGGGACATCACCGGGCGGTCAGTTTTCGTCGTCGTTCCCCCGGTTGCTACATGGTTGCTGACGAAGGGCCTCGCGCGCGCAACGCCACGCGTCAGACCCGCGAGATCGCGCCACTTTTCTGAGCCGACGGGCAGACTCGAACTGCCGACCGGCGGTTTACGAAACCGCGTCGACAGGTCTAGCAGCGTCCAAGGTCATCGAGGAAGGTTGCGAATTCAGGCCTCGCCGTCTACCTCCGTCAATGCGCGTCGATGCCAGTCCATCGGTGCGGGCACATGATTGGGCACGCGATCCCGATCGGCCCTACACCTCTATGCCGACCTTGGACCAGTCAATGGCTAGCACCTTTTGCGCCACGAGGGTGAGCAGCGGCTGCGCGCCGCCGCCACTACTCCCGTGACCAGGCCGCCTGCCGAACCGGCGGCCATCCTGCGGTGGCCGCGCGGGCACGTGCCATAGGTCGCGTCGTAGAAGCCGTCGTCGAACGTGGTCTCGGTGTTCCAGTGACTCCTGCAGTAGGCGGCCATTGCGGGCACCAGAACGGGGGCGGCCGCTCCGGGCACGATCACGTGTAAGCGTTCACGGTGACGCTGCCGGCGGTCATCGGCGCGCAGCCCGCGAGCAGCATCACCGCGGCCCCGACGAGTGACACCGCCGCCCGGCGGCCGAGCAGATGCGCGAGCGCATGTGCGCCGACCGCTCCCAGCAGGATGACCAACAGATCAGGGCGCGCGTCCTTGATGTATGTGCCGTCGCCCGCGGGACAGATGAGCCGTAGGTCATCGCCCCATTCGGCTGGGTCGCCGCGGTGAGCCGGCCGACGCCGTCGTAGCTGTACCTCGTGGTCCCGGTGCCGTCGACCATCGAGGTCCGGTGTCCCATCACGCTTCTCGATGACCTTGGGACCCCATCCCGGCCATGGCTCAGCTACCCGGCGGGAAGGTGAATGGTTGCGGCGCCGGAAATTTCGGGCCCAGCTGCACCACGATCTGCTCGTGTGGCGTGAGCGGTACGGAGCGTGGGTCACCCATGAACGGTTGCCCGTCCACCAACACGCGCACCTCTTCGCCCGGTCCGACGCGCTCGCCAAGCACCTGCTCCTGTGACAGCTGCTGATCCCACACGGTGAAGAACTGGCCGAGGGTGTAGTTCACGGCGACATCCGCCTCGACGTGGATGAGGCCCGTGTCGTCGTGGGTGTGCAGCCAGTAGAGGCACGTCGGGCGATGACCGACGTCCCCGGGCACGGTCTGTCGCGCCCCACGGATGTCGATCTCTATGTGCGCATGGATGTGATAGCGGGTCATCTCGGCGCCGCTGCACGGGACCGCTGCCTCAGCGACCGATCCCGGCGCCGCACCCCCATCCGCGCCGCGCACCGCGAGCGCGACGACCACGAGCAGCGCGACGCCGAGTGCCGGGACGTAGATCCGCGGACGCCGCCACCAGACCCGCGCCGCAGCGCGCCTCCCTGCGCGCGGCGTGCGCGCGGAGCGGCGCGCCGGCCGCTGGCTCATCGGCCGCCGAGCGATGCCAAGATCGCGTTATCGAAAACCGTGAGTAGCAGTGCTGGGAACTTCAACGAACGATACTGAGGGCGAGCGGCATGCCGACGCTCCCGCCGTCCGTGGCGATCGCGAGGTCGACCTCCCACTCGCCCGCCATCGCGAAGGGAAGCTGGATGAGGTAGCGACCGTCCGCGTCGGCGATCGAGGCGACGATGAACGCTCCGTGATCCATGTAGCGCATGTGGCCTCTGGCGCGGACGGTCGCGCCCGCAACGGGCGTCTCGTCGCGACTCAGCGAGACCTCGAGGACCTTCGCCGCGGTCCCGTCCGGGCCCGGACGGAGGGTCAGCTGTGCGACGAGGTCGCCGGCGAGCGGAACGCGCTGTCCCGGCACGAGCGGCTGCTCGATCCCGCCGACGAGCAACGACACGAGCAGTGGCACCGGAGCCGTGGTCGCCACGGCCGCGGGCCGGCCGCCGCATCCAGCGAACAGGACGAACGCGGCCGCGAGCGCGATCGCGCGCCTCATGCCGCGCGCTCCGCGAGCGAGGCGGTCAGCGCCTCCCAGGGAAGCAGTGCGCATTGCCGGCGCACCGGAAGGTACTTCACCCCGGCGAGCTCCTCGAGGCCGCTCGGGAACCGTCCGAGCGTCCGGATCGCCTTGTCGAGCGCGCGGGCGAGGACCAGCGCCTGGTCGGTGGTGAGGCCGACCGTCTGATCGACGAGCAGCGACGCGGACGCTCGGACGAAGACGCACCCGTGAGCTCGGTAACCGACGGCCCGGATCCCGCGATCGTCGAGGACGACCTCGAGCGCGATGTCGTCGCCGCAGAACGGATTCGCGCGCTCGGCGCGCGCCGAGGGCACCAGCCCCGATGCGAGCGGACGGTCGGGTCGCCGGCCGAGCGTGACGAGCTCGCCGTACACGCTCACCGCGCGCCACCGAGCACCGCCGCGGTGTCGCTGAGCACGTGGGTGTTGCCGCTGATCAGGAGGAGGGCGTAGGCCGCCATGATCGTCGCGCTCGCGAGCGAGAGCCACCGCGCGTTCCGCTCGAGGTGGCCCAGGAGCGGCAGGACGCGGGCCATCGCGACCGCGGCGATGACGAGTGGGACGGCGATGCCGAGCGAGAACAGGAACAGGATCGCCGCGCCGGCGAGCGGCGACGCGGTCGTGAAGACGTACGCGAACATCCCGAGAACGAGCGCCGCGCCGAAGCAGGTCATGCAGCCGGTCGCGAACGCGAGGCCGAGGGCCATCGTGCCGACAGGACCGTTGCCGAAGCGTCCGGCCATGCCGAGCACCGGCATCTTGCACACGAGCGGCGCGCGCGCCTTCACCGCGATGCGGAGGGCCATCGCGAGCACGAAGAGCCCCGCGGCGATCGTGATCGGGCGGCGGATGTCTTCGAAGATGGTCGTCGCGGTGAGCGAGTGGGCCGCGAACCCGGCGACGAGCCCCGCGACCGTGTACACGATGACGATGCCCGAGACGAACAGGATCGCGGTGCGGAGGACCGGCGCGCGCCGCCCACCTTGCTCCGCTTCGGCGAGCGAGAGGCCCGCGACGCTCGGCAGGAAGTACGCCGACAGCTGGAAGAGGCACGGCCACATCGAGGCGAGGAGCCCGCCGAAGAGCGCGAGCAGCGCCGGCAGCGAGAGGCCGAGACCCGAGCTCTCGCCAGCCGTCGGCGCGAGCGGCGTGCGCCAGCTGAGGGCCACGCGGTCCGTGCCCGCCCCCGGGAGGAGGAGCTCGATCATGTGGTCGCCATCGAGCGTCGCCGCGGGCACGTCGGCGAAGATCACGGCGCTCGTTCGGTGGTGGGCTGCGTCGGTAAGTACCCGGACCTCGGTCGGGAGGGCGATCTGGGTCCCGTCGATCCGGAGGATCGGCCCGAAGTGATGGGGCAGGTCGCCGAAGTGCGTGTTCTCGGTCGCGACGAAGACGATCGACCGATCGGCGCCGAGCGCCGCCGCTTCCGCGGCACGGTCGGTGAGCTGGAACAGCGCCGGGGCGGCGAGGATGATCTGGGCGTCGAGGCCGGCGCCGAGGTCGGCGGTGCGGGTGAGGCTGCCGGTGAAGTCGACCGCCCGCTGGGATCGCGCGCTCAGCGCGCTCGCGAGCGCGTCGTCGCCGGCGCCCGTCGCGGTGAAGAGCCAGACGAGCCCGAATACCAAGAGCGTCGCGAGCGTGAGCAGCACCGGGACCCAGCCGAGCCGGATTCCGGTCCGCCTGAGGCTTGCGACCTGCTGGCTCATCGCGTTCCTTTCGTTGCCTGTGAACGGACGGGGCGGCAAAGTGCCGCCCCGTCCGGTGTGCTATTTGACGGTGACGGTGAACTTCATGGTCGCGGCGTGATACGCGCAGATGACGTTGATCGTCTGCGGTGTCTGAGGCGCGGTCCACGTGTAGGACACGGTCTGGCCCGACGCGACGTCGGGGCTCAGAAGGTTCGCGGCCCCGATCCCGACGATGTTGTGCTTCTCATCGTCGGTGTTGCTGAGGACGAAGGTGACGGTCTCTCCCGGTTTCACGTCGACGTTCGAGACGCTGAACACGAAGCCGGAGCCCTTGATCGCGATCTGGCGCGGGCCTGTCGGTGCGATGGTGGTGCTCGGTGCGGTCACGGAGGCTGCGATCACCTTGATCGCGATCGTGCCGTTCGGGCTCTTGTTGGTCTTGGCCATGTAGTCCTTGAGCTCCGGCGGTGCGGTCCATTCCGCGACCTCCTGGCTCTGGCCGGCCTCGAGGGTCAACGCCTTGATCCCGAGGTCAGCGCTCTCGAAGGTGATCTTGCCGGCACTCGTGCCGGCGGTGTTCTTGATCGTGAGCCGGGTCTTCGTGCCGGCCGTCACGTTGACGCTCTTCTGGAGGAAGCCGCTGCCATTGACCGCGATGGTCACAGACGGCGAGGTGATGTACGCCTGCTGGGCGACGAGCGCGGAGCCGTGGAGGCCGGCGTAGTCCGCGAGGACCTCGCCGATGACCCCACCCTTGCCGTCGTCCTTGTACTGCACCCAGACGCCACCGTGGATGTCACCATCGGCGGGGTCGTGGATGACGGTCTTGATCTTCTCGGTCTTCGCGTCCGCGACGTAGATCGCGTGCTCGGAGTTCGACGTGTACCAGATCTCCGAGCCATCGGGCGAGATGAGGGCGTGGTCGGTGGTGATGCCGATCGGGATCACGTTCGAGACGCCCATCGTCGCGAGGTCGATGACAGTGCTCGTCCGGCCCTCCTGGTTGTAGCCAGGGCCCTCGCCCTTGTCGGCGGTGTAGAGCTTCGTGCCGTCGTAGGAGACGCTCGCGCCCCACGGGCCGGGGCCGGTCTGGACTTCGCCGACGTCCTGCATGGTCGCGAGGTCGATCTTGTGGACGCGCGCCTCGGCGCCCGAGGTGACGTAGGCGAACTTGCTGTCGGGGGAGATCGCCGGGTAGAGCGGGTCGATCATCGGCACGAGGCCGACGACCTTCCAGGTCTTCGCGTCGACCTTGCCGACCCAGCCGTCCATCTTGTCGCGGAAGCTGCTCATCGGAGCGGGCACGGTGACGATGACGAACTTGCCGTCCGGCGTGCCGGCGCTCACGTAGGGGTTGCCCTCGAAGTCGCCGTTGGAGAGCCCGCCGACGACCGCGTTCTTCTGGCTCGGGTCGAGGACGTAGAACCCGGAGCCGGTGAAGTTCCAGTTGAAGTCCTCACCGATGATGAGGTCCTTGCCGGTGGCCGCGTCGTGGAAGAGCTTCTGGTGGTGCGGTCGACCGAGGCTTGTGATCGTCTGGACGACCTCGAAGGTCCGGCCGTCGAGGACGTCGATGTGGTTCGCGTTGCCGAGCTCAGGGAGGTACACGTACTTCGCGTCACCCGAGACGGCGATGCCGTGGCTCGCGTTCCCGGTGCCGTCGACGGGCGAGACCTCAGCCACCGTCTGTTTGGTCTTCGCGTCGATGACCCAGACTGCGTTCTTCGTGTTCGTCGCACCCCAGGCCGTGCTCGCGTTCGAGAAGAAGAACAGGTCCCCGGCCTTCGGGTTGATGAGCGCCTGGCCCGTCGCGGGCTTCAGGTCGGACACGATGACGCCGAGGCGGGAGCCCCAGTCCTTCGCCAGCAGGTTCGGACCGGCGGCCGGCGCGCCCGGGGCCGCGGGCGCGACCGCGGCGGGCGCCGGGACCGTCGACTGCTTCACGACGGTCGGCTCCTTCGATTGATTGCTGATCTCTCCGGGTGCGGTGCAGGCGAGCCCGACGATCGACACGACGCCGATCATGGCGAGCGCATGCGTCGCGCGACTGAACGCTGACATTTCCATTCCTCCTAATTGACCGTGAGCGGTGTGCGCATGCCGATCTGGTAGTGCGCGGGCTCGTTGCAGAGCAGGACGTACTTGCCGGCGACCAGGTCGAGCTTCAGCTCGACCGACTGGCCCGGCTGAAGCTGCGATGTGGTGCCGCCGATCTTGCCGCGCTCATCGGCTTTGGACTGGTCCGCCGCGTCGGACGGGATCTTGTCCGCGGCGAGGTTGGTCTTCAGGACGACGAGCGTGTGGACCACGCTGCCGTTGTTCTTCACGGTGAGCGTCACCGAACCGTTCGGGACCGAGGGCTGCGAGAGCACGATGTCGTGGTCGCTGAGGGTCGCGGTGAGCTGACCGCCGGTGGCCGTGGCGGCCGGGGCGGAGCTGCACGCCGCTGCGAGGACGAGGAGCGCGCCAGCGAGGGCCGCCAAACGGAGCAAGTTGTGCCTCCTTCGAGCAGGTCTGTTCGGGACCTGTGTTCTCGAAGGGCACGCTAGGAAGGCGTCCGGGGCGCGGCGAGGGCCACTTGGCACCTCTTGGGGAGACCATTCGGCACTCAGAAGGCTTTTCGGGTCATTGCGCCCCGGCGCGACCGGCTCAAGCCGTGACCGAGTCTCGCAGCAACGAATTCCTCTGACGTGCTGGCGGTCAAGCGCTCGGGCTAGGCCGCGATCCGGATGCGCGAGACGAGCGGATCGCTCCGCTCCTCTGCGCGAAAAGACGGTACGCGCGCTGTCAGAGGGTCGCGGCGGTCACGAGCTGCCGTGCCGGGCCGATGGGAGCCGCGCAGGATCTCAGTCAAGTCCTCCGCGAGCTCGTTCGCTTCGTCGACGAGCGCCCGGCGTCGGCGCGTCGCTGGACGCAGCCGGACCGTTTCCAGCTCTTGGGCATTTACGTTCGACGCGATTACGCGGTCGAGTTCGCGATCGCGCGAAGCGCGTCTTCGTCCAGGAGCTCGACCCAACGCTGGCCGGACCGGATCGTGCCGTCGCGCTCCCAGCGCGCGAGCGCGCGTGAGACGCTCTCGCGCGAGGCACCAATCATTCGCGCGAGGTCCGCCTGCGAGAGACTCCGGATCCGCGGCGCGCCCTTCTCGTGACCGGCCAGCCGCAGCAGCATGTCGGCCAGGCGCTGGTCGACGGTGTCGGTCGCGACCCGCTCGACGCTCTGCTCCAGCTCGAACATCTGCCGCGCGAGAAGCGTCATCATCTTGGCCGCCAGGCCGGGATGCCCCGCCATGATCTGGAGGAACTTGGCGCTCGAAGCATCGCAGATGAGGACCTCGTCGACGGCCACGACGTGCTGCGTGGTGACCGCCGCGCCGAACAGCGCCGAGGTCCCGAAGATCTGACCCGGGCCGAGCACCGCGACGGCGAGATCGCCGTTGTGCACCCGGACCCGGCCCTTCTTGATGACGTAGATGCGGTCGCCACTCGGCCGGACCGTCACGTCCTCGCCCGCCGCGCAGGTCCGGTCGCGCATCAGGCCCGCGACCTGCTCGACCTGGGCGTCGCTGAGGCTCTCGAACAGATCAAGCCGGCGGAGGAACCAGAGCTTGCTCACTGTGTCTTCCGTCAGAGTGTGCGCCACCGCTACGGCCGCGGTTCCGACAAGACGGTCATCCTGGCGTCGCGCCGCATGAGGATCCAGCCGCCAGCTAGGAGAGCCGTGATCGCGATCGGGATCGCGAGCCATGGCGGATCGACGAGGCCCGCGGCGACGATGTCGACCGCGCCCGCGGAGAGGAGCGCAATCAGCCCGAGGAGAAAGGCGACCGCGTGGACGGAGCACGGGCGCTTGCCGTTCAGCCGGCGATAGACCCAGGCGCTACCGGCGACGATCGCGATCGGATGGAGATGGAACACCAGCTGTGTCGCGTGGCTGAGCTCGGTGGACAGCGCGACGGCGATTGCAGC
>Ga0207646_10006130_pt1 | contig 12507 bp, 8 predicted proteins | sample KBSK5502metaG_FD_184343 | JGI IMG/M metagenome (GOLD analysis project Ga0207646, IMG submission 184343) | Corn, switchgrass and miscanthus rhizosphere microbial communities from Kellogg Biological Station, Michigan, USA - KBS K5-50-2 metaG... | ecosystem: Host-associated > Plants > Roots >...
AGCTGCGGACGCCGCTGAACTCGATCATCGGATTCTCCAAGGTCCTGCTGAACCGCCTCGACGGCGAGCTCACCGAACGACAAGAGGCCTACATCCGCTCGGTGCACAATTCGAGTCGCCATCTGCTCGAGCTGATCAACGGCATCCTCGACTTCTCGCGTATCGAGGCAGGGCGGCTGGAGATGCGCCACGACTGCGTGGACGTGCTGAGCCTCGTCGACGAGTGCATCGAGTCGTCGCTGCCGCTGGTCCGGGACAAGCGACTCAAGATCGAAAAGGACGTGCCGCTGGACCTGCCCGAGATCGCCGGCGACCGCACCCGGATCAAGCAGGTCCTGCTCAATCTCATGTCGAACGCGATCAAATTCACCGCCGCCGGCAAGATCCTGGTGCAGGTCCGCCGTGAAGGCGAGACGCTCCACGTGTCGGTGGCCGATACCGGCATCGGCATTTCGAGCGGCGACCTGGCGAGACTCTTCGAGCCCTTCCAGCGCCTCGACAACCCGCTCGCGCAACAGGCGGACGGCACCGGTCTCGGACTCGCCATCAGCAAGAAATTCATCGAGCTGCATCGCGGCCGTATCTGGGCCGAGAGCCGCGAGAGCCATGGCTCGACCTTTCATTTCACGCTGCCGCTACCCGCGGCGGCCGGTTAGGGGACTTCATGCCCTCAGCGATTCGCAAGGACGGCAGCCGACCGAAGATCCTCCACGTGGAGGACAATCCGGAAAACCGGATGCTGGTCCGCGCCATCCTCGAGGCCGAGGGCTATACGATCATCGACGCCGAGGACGGCTTGGCGGGCATCGAGGCCGCCATTCGCGAGGAGCCGGCCCTCATCCTGCTCGACGTGAACCTCCCGGCGGTGGACGGCTACGAGGTCGTCTCGATCATCAAGTCGTTCCCGGCCTTCGCGACCACGCCCGTGATCGCGGTCACGGCGTACGCGATGGAGGGCGACCGGCAGCGCACGCTGGTGGCGGGCTGCGATGGCTACATCCAGAAGCCGATCGACGTGGACACGTTCCCGCGCCAGGTCGGGGAGTTCCTGCACGGCAAGCGCGAGCAGGTCGAAGAGCGCGAGGAAGGCGTCTACCTCCGCGAGCTCAATCAGCGCCTCGTGTACCGCCTCGTCAACCAGGTCGAAGAGCTCAAGCGGCTCAACCAGCACTTCGTACGCCGGGCGGCCCAGCTCGCGGATCTCCACCGCGCGGTGCAGGACATCACCTCCGAGCTCGGCGTGGAGGCAATGCTCGAACAGCTCTTGCCGAACCTGGCGCGCGCGCTCGGGACGGCGCACCTCGCCGTTGACATCGTCGACGCGGACCTGCACGTGGAAGTCTCGGGCACGCCCTCGACCGAACGACCACGCAGCGTGCTGGCCGGCACCCGCGTGTCGCCGGCGGACGACTGGACCGACGCGGAGTGGCGGCTGCCGCTGGCGGTACGCGGGCGCACGCTCGGCCAGATGACCGCGCGCCTTGTCCTGCCACCGGGCGCCAAGGCCGACGAGGAGCAGCTGCTCAACATCGTGGCCAACCAGGTCGCCATCGTCGTGGAGAACGCACGGCTGTACGACGGCGTGCTGCGCCGGGCGGCCGAACAGCAGAGCCTCGTCGAGGCGGGCCATCTGCTGGCGAGCACCCTGAAAGTCGACGAGGTCTTGCAGCGGTTCACGGAGCTGGTGCGCGCGCGGCTGCGTGTGGACGTCGTACGGATCTGGCTGCACGAGGAGACGACGGAGTACCGACTCGCCGCGCAGGCGGGGCTGGCGGAGAAGCCCGGTCTGGCGCTCACGCGGTTCGCGCCGGGTGAGGGCGCGGTGGGGTGGATCATGGAGCACCTCACGCCCCTGATGCTCCCCGATCTCCTCGTCGATCCGCGCTTCCGCGAGCGCGCATGGGCGCAGGCCGAGGGCTTGCTGTCGTTCGTCGGCGTGCCGCTCATGCTCGACGACGTGCCCATCGGCGTGCTGCTCTGCTGGACGCGCCAGCGGCGCGAGTTCACGTCGGATGACGTCACGCTCGCCCAGGCGCTGGCCACCTCGGCCGCCGTCGGCATTCGCAACGCGCGGCTGCACGAAGAAACGCAGCTGCGCCTGCGCCACACCGAGACGTTGGTGGCGGTTAGCCAGGCGCTCAGCGCCACGCTCGATCTCACGGAGATCCTCCGCCGCGCCACGCGCGAGATGGTGCGCGCGCTGGGCGGAGACACCGGCGTGGCCTGGCTGCTCGCCCCCGAGCGCACGCACTTCGTGCCGCTCGTGGGCTACCACATTCCCAAAAACGTCGTCGGCACGCCGGCGGCGGCGATGCTACGCATGGACGATCCGGTCATCCGAGCCCTGCGCGATGCCAAAGGCCCGATCGCCGCCTCCGACAGCCAAAGCGAGTCGTGGAGCAGCATGCCGGCGTCGCAGGCGATCGCGCACAAGTCGATGCTGATCCAGCCGGTCTACTGGAAGGACGAGCTCATCGGCGGGTTCTCCGTGCTCTGGCTCAAGCGCACCCATCGCTTCACACCCGACGAGCTGCGTCTGGCCGAAGGCATCGCGCTGCAGGGCGCGCTCGCCGTGGAGAACTCGCGGCTCTACGAGGGCGTCAAGGACCAGATGGCGGAGCTCAAGCGCACGCAGGCCCAGCTGGTGCAGTCCACGAAGCTGGCCGCCATCGGCGAGCTGGCCGCCAACATCGCCCACGAGATCAACAACCCGCTCACCACCGTGCTCGGCTTCGCCTCGTTCCTCAGTGAGCGGATGCCGCCTGCCGACCCGATGCGCGAGGAGCTGGGGCTGATCCAGGAGGAGGCGTCCCGGGCACGCGACATCGTCCGTGACCTGCTGCAGTTCAGTCGGCAGCGCGACTTTTCTCCCGAGAGCGCCGACGTCAACACAGTGCTCGAGCAGGTCATCGCGATGGTGAGACGTCAGGGGGCGCTCAACACGATCGAGGTCCAGGAGCGCTACGCGCCGAACCTGCCCAACGTCGAGCTCGACGTGTCGCGCATGAAGCAGGTGTTCCTCAACATCATCAACAATGCGGTCTACGTCATGCCCAACGGCGGCTCGCTGACGATCCGCACCGAGGCCGGCAATGCCGGTGTGCGGATCTCCTTCCAGGACACGGGCCCCGGCATCGCGCCGGAGCATCGCGACCGCATCTTCGACCCGTTCTTCACGACGAAGCCGGAGGTGAGCGGCACGGGCCTCGGACTCTCCGTGAGTCTCGGCATCGTGCAGAGCCACGGCGGGACCATCGAGGTGCACACCGAGGTCGGCCGCGGCTCGACCTTCACGATCGCGCTGCCGCTGCGGCTGGAGGAGGAGTCCGCGGCCGAGCGCGCCTAGTCCGCCGCCCCGAGCATGGCGCGCGCCACGCGGGCGGCGCCGAGGAGCGCCGTCTTGGGGTTGAGCGTGACACGCACGGGGATACTCTCCATCAACGACGCGAGCCGGCCCTTGTCGCGGAAGGCGCTGACGAAGGCGCCCGTGGCCAGTACCGGCGCGATCCGGGGCGCGATGCCACCGGCCACGACCACACCACGCACCGCGAGCGCTTTGAGGGCGAGATTCCCCGCCTCGGCGCCGTACACGGATACGAAGACGTTGAGCGTCATCTCGCACAGCCGGTCCGCCGCCCGCACCCCCAGCTCCGTCACGACCGCGGCCGGATCGCGCTCGCGCATCATGGCCGCCACCTGCGCCGACTCCGCGGCGACGCCGGTATCGCGGAGAAACCGATACACATTCACGAGCCCCGGCCCCGAGAGCACACGCTCGTGGGACACGCGGCCGAATTCCTTGCGCAGGTGGCGCAGCAGATCCTCTTCCAGCTCGCCGCGCGGCCCGAAGTCGGTATGGCCGCCCTCGGTCGCGACGACGGTCCGCGCCGCGCCCTCGCCGACGACGATGGCCTCACCGAGACCGGTGCCGGCGGCGATGACAGCAAGGTTGCCGGCGACGCGCGTCACCCCCGGCTGCAGCACCAGCAGCTCCCGCTCGTCGAGGGCGTCGATCCCGTGGGCGGTGGCCTCCAGATCGTTGATCAGCCGCGCTCGCGCGGCGGGAATCTCGGACGCGAGCAGGCGCTCGTCGACCACCCACGGCAGGTTCGTCGTCGTACAGCGGCCATCCACCACCGGCCCCGCAATGCCCACACACGCCGCCGCAATGCTCACCGGTGGCCCCGCGGAGAGAAAGCGCGCGATCGCCGCTTCGAGCGAGCGGAAATCGCGGCTTGGCAGGGTGTCCTCGCGCACGAGCGCCCAGTCGCCCGCGCGCCGCTCGAACAGGGCGAGCGTCGTCTTGGTGCCGCCGACGTCGCCCGCGAGGATCATCGCTATTTCTGCGTTCCCGCGTAGAGGCCCATGACCGTCGCCAGGAACTTCAGCGCGTCGGCCTTCTTTCGCTGGAACGAGTTGCGTCCGATGATGGAGCCGAAGCCGCCGCCATCGCGGATCGCGCGGACCTCGTCGAAGACCTGGTCGTCCTTGGCGGCGGCGCCCCCCGAGAAGATGACGATGCGGCGGCCGTTGAACGCCGCCTGCACGACGTGGCGCACGCGCTCGGCGAGCGTGCCGAGCGGCACCTGCGTCGACTCGTAGACCTTTTTGGCCGCCGCCTGCTCGAGGTGCGCCGAGGGCAGCTTGACCTTGATGACGTGCGCGCCGAGCTGGGCCGCGATGTGCGCGGCGTATGCCGTCACGTCGGCCGCGGTCTCGCCGTCCTTGCTCAGGCCGGAGCCACGCGGGTATGACCAGATGACGACCGCCAGACCGTTGGCCTTGGCCTCCTCGGCCATGTCGCGAATCTCCTCGTACATCTGCAGGCGGTGCTCGGAGCCGGGATAGATCGTGAACCCGATGGCCACACAGCCCAGGCGCATCGCGTCGCGCACGGAGCCGGTGATCGCCTGGTTGGGATCTTTTTCCTCGAGGAGCACGTCGTGGTTGTTCACCTTCAGGATCATGGGCACGCGTCCGGCGAACTCGCGTGCCCCCGCCTCCAGAAAGCCGAGCGGCGCCGCGTACGCGTTACAGCCCGCCTCGATCGCCAGCTCGAAGTGGTAGCGCGGATCGTACGCGGGCGGATTGACGGCGAAGCTGCGGGCGGGGCCGTGCTCGACGCCCTGGTCCACCGGCAGGATCACGAGCCGTCCGGTGCCGGCCAGGGTGCCGGCGTTCAGCAGGCGCGCCAGGTTCGTCAGCGTGCCGGGGTTGTCGCTGCCGTACCAGGACAGGATCTCTTTCACGCGATCGCTCATGAGCGGCGTCCTCCTCGGGAACCCAGCATACCGTGCACGGGAGCCTCACTCCCCACTCTGCTGGATGAGCTTCGCGACCAGCCCCGTCCAGCTCTGGTGGCTGGCGCCGATACCGGCGCCGTTGTCGCCGTGGAAGTACTCGTAAAAGAACAGCAGGTCGCGCCAGTTCGGATCGGTCTGAAACGGCTGGGCGGCGCCGTGCACGGGCCGGCGACCGTCACGGCCGCGCAGAAAGAGCCGAACGAGGCCGCGTGAGAGCTCGCCGGCAACGTCCCAGAGGTTGAGCAGTCGATGGGATCCGCTCGGGCACTCCACTTTGAGGTCGTCGCCGTAGAAGTAGTGGAACTTCTGCAGCGACTCGATGAGCAGGTAGTTCACCGGGAACCAGACAGGACCGCGCCAGTTCGAGTTGCCGCCGAAGAGTCCGGTGGTGGACTCGGCCGGCTCGTAGTCCACGCGATGGTCCATGCCGTCCACCGTGAGCACGTAAGGGTGCGCGTCGTGATACCGCGACAGCGCGCGAATACCATAGGGCGAGAGGAACTCATCGCGGTCGAGCATGTAGCGCAGCACGCGGGTGAGCTGCGTGCGATTGACGATGGAGAGCAGCCGGCGCACGCCTCCGCCGGCGACGGTGACGGTGTCGACGTTGGCGCGAAACTCCGGCCGGTTGTCGATGAACCACTGCATGCGGCGCGTGAAGCCCGGCAATCGCTCCATGATCTCCGGCTCGAGCGTCTCCACCGCGAAGAGGGGAATCAGGCCGACCATCGAGCGCACCTTGAGCTGCCGAGCGTCGTGCGGCGTGTGCAGCACGTCGTAGTAGAAGCCGTCCTGTTCGTCCCACAACGTGATGCCCTCACCGCCGAGGTCGTTCATGGCCTTGGCGATGTAGACGAAGTGCTCGAAGAACTTCGAGGCGATGTCCTCGTAGGCCGGATTCGACTGCGACAGCTCCAGCGCGATGGCGAGCATGTTGAGGCAGTACATGCCCATCCATGACGTGCCGTCCGACTGCTCGATGTGGCCCCCCGTCGGCAGCGGCGCCGAGCGGTCGAACACGCCGATGTTGTCGAGGCCGAGAAACCCACCTTCGAAGACGTTCTGGCCTTCCGTGTCCTTGCGGTTCACCCACCACGTGAAGTTCAACAGCAGCTTCTGGAAGGCCTTCTCGAGAAAGTCCCGGTCGGCGACACCCTTCACGCGCCGGTCTATCTTGTACACGCGCCAGACGGCCCACGCGTGGACCGGCGGATTGACGTCGGCGAAGGCCCATTCGTACGCGGGGATCTGCCCGTTGGGGTGCAGGTACCACTCGCGCAGGAACAGAATGAGCTGCGCCTTGGCGAAGTCGGGATCGATCGGCGCCAGCGCGATGGCGTGGAAGGCGAGATCCCACGCGGCGTACCAGGGATACTCCCACTTGTCCGGTATCGAGATGACGTCTTCGTTGTAGAGATGGGTCCAGCGGTGGTTGCGGCCGTGCAGACGCGCCTGCGGCGGCGTCGGCTGCCCGGGATCGCCCGCGAGCCACCGCTTCACGTCGAGGTGGTAGAACTGCTTGTTCCACAGCATGCCCGCGAAGGCCTGGCGGGCGACGGTGCGCGCGTCGTCCGAGCAGTGCCCGGGCACTATCGTCGCGTAGAATTCGTCGGCCTCCCGGCGGCGGCGCTCGACGAGCGCGTCGAATGCACGACCGAACGGATCGCCCCCGGGCGGGACGTCCGTGAGCCTCACGCGCACCGTGTGCGTCTCGCCCGCGCGCAGCGTCCATCGGTAGTACGCGGCCGCCTTGGTTCCCTCGCCGGCCGGATTCACGACCTCCGCGCGGCCGCGGACGACGTAGTCGTGGAACGCGTCCTTCACGTAGGGGGTGGCGTTGGCGACCCCCCACAGCCGGCTCGCGTTGGTCTCGTTGTCCGTGAAGAGCAGCTCGGCCGCGCCCTCGCACACGAGCCAGCGGCGGCCGAGGGTGGCGTGCTCGGCCTCGACGAGGCCACTGCCCACGCGTGAAGCAGCCGCGCGCAATCGCGGGCGGGGCGAGCCCGGCTCCCAGGTCCAGGTATTTCGGAACCAGAGCGTCGGCAGGACGTGCAGCTCGGCCTGATCGGGCCCGCGGTTGGTAACCGTGATACGAACGAGCACGTCGTCGACGGTGGCTTTCGCGTACTCCACGACCACGTCGAAATAGCGATCGTCGGCGAAGACGCCGGTGTCGAGCAGCTCGTATTCCGGTTGATCCCGGCCACGTCGGGCCGCCTCTTCGAGCAGCCGCCCGTACGGGTATACCGGCTGCGGATACTTGTAGAGGTACTTCATGTAGGAGTGGGTCGGCGTGCTGTCGAGGTAGAAGTAATACTCCTTCACGTCCTCGCCGTGATTGCCCTGCGTGCCGGTGACGCCGAAGAGGCGCTCCTTGAGGATGGGATCGCGCCCGTTCCAGAGGCCCAACGCGAAGCAGAGGCGCTGATGGTTGTCGGAGATGCCGGCCAGGCCGTCCTCGCCCCACCGGTAGGCGCGCGAGCGGGCGTGCTCGTGCGGGAAATACTCCCAGGCCGCGCCGCCGTGACTGTAGTCCTCACGCACGGTCCCCCACTGTCGCTCCGACAGGTAGGGGCCCCAGCGTCGCCAATGCGCCGCTCGGCGCGTCGCCTCCTCGAGCCGTCGATGCTCCTCCGTCATCCCCAGCATCGGTTATAGTAGCGGAACTCCGGAGGATTCAGGTGCTCCACTACGCGATTTCCCGGATGCTCTGGTTCGTGCCGACCCTGCTTGCGATGGCGCTCGTGACGTTTCTCGTCATGCACGCCACGCCGGGCAGCCCGCTCGACCCCGTGGCCGAGGGCGCCAATCCTCTGTCGCCCGAGGCCCAGAAGGCCCTCGCGGCGTACTACGGGCTCGACAAGCCACTATGGCAGCAGTTCGCAATCTTCATCACGAAAGCCGTTCGTGGTGACTTCGGATTTTCCTTCGTGTACAAGACCCGGACCGTCGCCGAGATCCTGCGCGAAACCTTTCCGATCTCGCTGTTCCTCGGCTCGATGGCGCTGGTCCTCGCGGTGGCCGGTGGGCTCACGCTCGGGATCCTGGCCGCGGTCCATCAGAACCGCGGCTGGGACTACGTCTCGGTCTCGCTCGCCACCGTCGGCGTTGCTGTCCCGAACTTCGTGCTCGCCGTGTTTCTGATCATCATCTTCTCGTTCATGCTGCCGCTCTTTCCCACCGGCGGCTGGGACTCGCCGCGCGACTGGGTCCTGCCGACGATCACGCTGGCGCTGGCCCCGATGGGGATCATCGCGCGCTTCACGCGGGCGAGCATGCTCGAAGTCATCCGGTCCGACTTCACGCTCACCGCGCGCGCCAAGGGCCTGGCCGAGGGGCCGGTGATCTTCAAGCACGCGCTCAAGAACGCGCTGATCCCCGTGGTGACGCTGTTGGGGCCGTTGTTCGCCGCGGTGGGCACCGGATCGTTCTTCGTCGAGTCGATCTTTCGCGTGCCCGGGATGGGTCGCTTCTTCGTGCTGTCGATGACGGGCCGTGATTATCCGATGATCATGGCGGTCGTGCTGACCTACGGCGTCTTCCTCGCGATCATGAACCTCGTCGTCGACCTCGCGTATGGCGCACTTGACCCCAGAATCCGGTACTAGCCTCACCGCCGGTCCTCGGGCCCTCACGGATCCCGACGGCGTCCGCGCGCCGAGCGCGCTCGGCGCCGAGGCGGCGCTGACTGCACGTCCGACGAGTCTCTGGCGCGACGGGGTCCGCCGGCTGCGGCGCAACCGGCTCGCGATGGCCGGCGGCGCGGTCATCGTCGTGCTGTGTCTCGTCGCGATCTTCGCGGACGTCCTGGCGCCCCTGCCCTATACCAAGACCAACTTCGGCCGGCTCAACGAGGCGCCCTCGCGAGTGTATCCGCTGGGCACCGACCAGCTTGGCCGCGATCTGCTCTCGCGGATGATCTATGGCGCACGGGTGTCGATGCTGGTCGGCCTCGGCGCCCAGCTCATCGTGGTCGCGATCGGGGTGCCCATCGGCGCGCTGTCCGGCTACGTCGGCGGACGCACGGACCTCGCCCTCACGCGCTTCATCGACGTCATGTACGCCTTCCCGCGGCTGCTGTTCGTCATCCTCGTCATGTCGATGCTCGGCGCCGGACTCATCAACATCTTCATCGCCATCGGACTCACCGGCTGGGTCGGCATCGCGCGCCAGACGCGCGCGCAGGTGCTCAGCATCAAACAAAAGGAGTACGTCGAAGGCGCGCGCGCGCTGGGCTCGCGCGCGGGCCGGCTCCTCTTTCGCCACGTGCTGCCCAATGCGCTGACGCCCATCGTGGTCGCCGTGACGTTCGGCATTCCCGAAGCCATCTTCACCGAGGCGGCGCTGTCGTTCATCGGGGTCGGCATCAACCCGCCCACGCCGTCGTGGGGACAGATGGTCGGCGAAGGCCAGCAATACATCCGCTCCTACTGGCATCTCTGCGTGTTCCCGTCGATCGCCATCGCGGTCACCATGCTCGCATTCACGTTCTTCGGCGACGGCGTCCGCGACGCTCTCGATCCAAAAATGAAATAGCACCCGAGAGGAGGACTCCATGAAGCGACCCCCGATCTCCGATGCGCAGATGGACCTGCTCGCCACGCGGTTCGCCGCGGCCGGCGTCGGGCGGCGTGATTTCTTGCGCATCGCCGCCGGCCTCGCCGCGCTGGGCGCCGCGGGCTTCAACGCTCGCCCCGTGTCGGCGACGCCGAAGCTCGCGCCCGGCGAGAAGCTCGCCAAGGATCAGCACTTCCGGTACGGCGGCGGCGGCTGGTGGCAGAACGACCCGTCGAGCCACGACTACAACAAGGACCTCTATTGCAGTGGCGTGCCTGCGCTCTGGGCCGGCCTGATGAAGTTCACGTCCGACTTCCAGCCTGTCCCGTACGTCGCCGAGCGCGTGTCGTCCAACGCGGAAGGGTCCGTCTGGACCTTCAACATCCGCAAGGACTCCAAGTGGTCGGATGGCTCCCCGTGCACGGCGCGTGACTTCGAGTGGTCGTGGAAGCGTCAGATGGACCCGGCGAGCAAGAATCCCTACTCGAGCTACTTCTATGACATCAAGGGGGCCGAAGCCTTCAACAAGAGCAAGGTGCCGGACGCCTCGCAGGTCGGCGTGCAGGCCAAGGACGACTGGACACTGGTCGTCACGCTCGAGGGACCGCGCGGCTACTTCCCGGTGCTCTCGGCATATCTGGCCGCGCTACCGGCGCACCGCCCGTCGGTCGAAAAGTACGGCGACAAGTGGACGGAGGCCGGCAATCTCGTCTGCAACGGTCCCTTCACCCTCGAGTCGTGGGAGCACAACAAGGTCATGGTGCTGCGCAAGAACAAGCACTTCCTCAATGCCACGGACGTGACGCTCGAGAAGGTTACGATCCCGATCATTCCGGTGCAATCGGGCGCGCTGCCGTATGAGAACAACGAGCTCGACATGACGTCCTTGCAGACGGGCGACCTCAAGCGGCTGCGCGACGATCCGCGGACGAAGTCGCAGGTGTTCCGCTATCCGTTCCCGGGCACGTGGTACCTCACGCCGCAGGTCACCAAGCCGCCCTTCGACAACGTGAAGGTGCGACGCGCGGTGGGCCACGCCATCGATCGCGAGAACGTGGTGCGCGTGGCCGACGGCTTCGCCGTTCCTGCCCACGCGATGATCCCGCCGGGCTTCCCGGGGGCGGTGGACGACAAGAAGATCCGGGACATTCAGCGGTTCGACCCGAAAGCCGCGATGGCCATGCTCAAGGGCACGCCCTACGAGGGCGGACGCAACTGGCCGAAGATCACGCTGACCATGCGGGATGAAGGCTATGGCAGCAAGCCGCTCGCCGAGGCGGTGCAATCGGTCCTCCTCGAGCACCTCAACATGAAGACCGAGCTCGAGGTCCTGGAGCAGCGCGTCTTCCGCGCAGGCCTCTGGAAGAACGACTACCAGTTCGTGTGGATTCGCTGGTTCATGGATTATCCGGATCCGCACAACGAGTATTTCGACACCTTCTACGGTAAGAAGACCGAGGGCAAGCGCCAGGCGTGGGTCAACGACGCCTTCGACAAAGAGTTGGAAGCCGGGCGCGACACACGCGATATGAAAAAGCGCATGACCAATTACGCCAAGGCCGAGGAGATCATGCAGACCGACGGCGGCTACATTCCCGTGGCCTGGGTCGCTCGATGGGCCGCCGCGAAGTCGACCGTGCGAGGCCTGGAGAAGAACAAGCTCGGGGAGACCGTCGTCGAGGGCAACATCTACTTCGACATGCTGCCGCACATCTATATGGTGGAGCGCGCCTGAGATGGCCGACGCCGAGCGTCTTCGCGGCGAGCTGTACGGGGCGTTCAAGAACCGTGCGCTGATGTACTGGCACGTGTTCGACGAGCTCCGGAAGGCGCTCGGCGAGCCGCAGGCCACCTCACTCATGGCCCGCGCCATCGAGGCGCGCGGCCGTGAGATCGGCCGGCAGTTCGCGCGCTACGCGCCGGCGGATCTCGCCGGTCTGGGTGACGCGTTCGTCGGCGGTGTTCCCGACGAGGGGCGGATGTTCGCGCCCCGCGTCGAGCGGTGCGACCCCACCGCGCTGGACATCGCGCTTCAGCGTTGTCCGCTGAAGGAGGCTTGGCAGGCGGCCGGCCTCTCCGAGACCGACGTCGCCACGCTCTGCCGTATCGCCGGCCGCGTCGACAACGGCACGTTCGAGGCCGCCGGCTTCGAGTTCTCCGCCGATACGTGGCAGCCGGGCCGCGACGGCTGTTGTCATCTGCACATCCGCCCGGGTCCGACTCGCTGAAGACGCTGACACTCCGTCTGCTGCCGGGCGCCGCCCTCATCGCGGCCACGGTGGCCCTCCTCTCCGCCCCTGCCCTGACGCCTCTCACGACCTCGCTGCTGCCCGCCTACCCGCTGATCGTGTTTCTGGCCGGCGCGCTGCTCGCCTGGCGCTTCCGGCGCTGGCGCGTGCTCGCCGCGACGCTGTCGCTGGCCGTCGCCGAGCGCACGCTCGCGATCACGCTCGTCACTCCCGCGCCGGCCGCGTCGGTCGTGACGGCGGTCGCCGCCGCCGCGCTGCCGCTCAATCTCACCGCGCTCGCCTTGCTGCCCGAGCGCGGGCGCCAGGTGTTCAGCTGGAGCCTCGGCCTCGTGGCCGCCGAGGCGTTGGCGGCGGCGCTGCTGGCGCAGCCCGAGGCCGCTCCGCTGGCCACCGTGCTC
>Ga0207646_10006133_pt1 | contig 12505 bp, 18 predicted proteins | sample KBSK5502metaG_FD_184343 | JGI IMG/M metagenome (GOLD analysis project Ga0207646, IMG submission 184343) | Corn, switchgrass and miscanthus rhizosphere microbial communities from Kellogg Biological Station, Michigan, USA - KBS K5-50-2 metaG... | ecosystem: Host-associated > Plants > Roots >...
CTCTAATATAGTCGTCATAGTATTTCCATCCGGAGTTACGATATTTTTTCGGCCTATTCTTAGCATAATCCGCCAAGAACCTGGAGGCTGCATAATAGTCGAATCTGTCCATATCTTTCGTAGGAGCTGTATATTGTATATTACACTCAATTTACTAATTAATTCTTTGATCTGCTTAATAACATGGGGTTACTATCAGGTAACGATACAACCATTCTAGCAGCACGCTTTCGAAAACTTTCGAAAGTGTTCTGAAAAAATAAACCACGAAACAACATGTCATTTGGTTCTGTAGCTACGGCTATAAATCTAGGTCAAAAAGAGTTTGATGTAGAACTATATAATTTTGTTTTACCCGCAAGAGGGTAAATATCAGCCTAAGACTAAGGAGAAGCAATCGATTTTAGAAATCGAAATAAACCCCATGATTTAGCGAAATCGAATATTCTAAGATGGAATCCATATGAACCTATTTTCCTTCGATCAGAGCCCATTCCAGCAGTCCTGGTATTATGAATGCAAACTCTTAGAATGCAATTACAGAGTGCTAATTCCTGGTAGACAAGACAACACAAAACTTGAATTGCAGCATCCAGAATAGGGACAGCATCAAAGCATCTTTAGGATAATCTGTTGCGTTAGAAGGTATTTGCAACAGCAAGAATAATGATTTTAGTTTTATTTTGTGAAACCGTTTCACAACAATAACCTCCACCAATTGTGGCTGCATAAGACGCTAAATAATTAGCCAATCAGCCAACCAAGGCTCACACTTACAGATATCTCTTGTTGTCCTGAAGTAATCGGGGTTGGATTCGCAGCTGGTGTCGCTGCTGCTGTTGCTAACGGTCCCTTTTGTGAGAATGGTTGAGGAGGAGGAAGCTGCTCAACCTCATTAACACTCACCGATTTTACTCCTAGTATTTTTACTCCTAAAGCAGATACTGCAATTTCAGCTTTGCTTCTTGCGTTATCAATTGCTTGTTTTATTAAGCCAGTTTTGATTTCTTCTAACTTCTTATCTGATAACGTAAAATCAACACTGGTTACAGTTGTAGCTCCTCCAGAAGATACTGCCGTATCAATCAATTTAGCTGTGTTGTTAATATTCGAGCTTTCAATTTGGATGGAATTGGTTACTGTGAATCCTGTTATTATGTTTCGTCCTTGCGAATAGTTATAGTTTGGAGATATACTAAATGCAGACGTGCTTGTTTCATTTTGCTTAACACCTATTGATAATAAAACATTGATAACTTTGTTCATTGTAGCTGAATTTGTACTCAATGCTGCCTTTGCAGTTTTGTTAGTTGTCTCTACTCCTAAAATGAGTGTAACTTTATCAGGCTTGACTTTAGCTGTTGCTGTACCTAGATCAAATAAGGTATTGGTATTGTTACTATTGCTTCTGATAGTGTTACTATTTGCAGTATGAATTGGAGGATCAGCCATTTTTGATGATGATGCTGGTGTCGCTGCAGTTGTTCCTCCTAGTTGAGCATAAACGTTAGAGATGATATCGTTTGATATTGGATAAACAAATAATAATAGTGCTGATAATGCGATTGTGCCCATTCCTACAGCACAACAAGTTGTACTAGAAAAACGTGAGAGCTGGTTCGTCTTCTTATTTATATGCGAGGTCGGTAGATCTGATACCATTCAGCTTCATTAGATAGACTCCAGCCTAATAAAGCCTAGTGTTACCAATAACAATTTATGGGGTACGCCAAGAAAGAGTATGCTCTAGCTTGTTATAGGTTATTATCGATTGGGAAACCCTGATGGCTATACATACGTTTACCATCATAAATCTGGGTGAAACCAAGACTTGTACTGTAACTCTTTCATTACATAAGTAATAGATGAGCTTTGTCTAGTGATCGCTCAAGCTCTGAAGATCCAGGTCCAACAGGTTGATATCCATCTTAATTAAATTCAATGATTATAATTGGCTAAGGTAATTGTATATCCATTCTACGAGAAGTTTGTTTCTCATCTCTAGGATCGTTTCACAAGAAATTCTTTGATTTGTTTATTTTGTATTAGTGCATCAATAAACTTCACAAATTCTTCTTGAGGAACTGCGTCTTCTGTTTCAAGTGAATCGACTGCCATTAGTTTCCAGCGATTCTCAAGCGCCTCTTCAATCATAAGTTGAATGCAATATATTATTTTACCAAATGTAGTAATAGTATATTCGCCGCTTTTTTTCTTTATTAAGCCTGCTTTCTTCAAGGCAGACAAAGCTGTATAAAATTGCTTCTTACTAGGTCCTGTCTTTCTTAATTTCATCTGACCTTTGTTAAGTGCAATAGTCTTAAACAGAAGATAAGATACATCATTAGCAATTGCTTTTAAGATACTTACCGCATCAGAAATAGGACCGAATTCCTTTGATAATTCAGCATGGTCAAGTATGTTCAATCGAAATTCACAACCGCTTTTTTCATTAGAAGCATCCGATAACACCTAGCATGTTTACATATTTACTACTGTTGTTATTCTATTTTAGTAAGTAGCATTTATGATAAATAACCAGGAATTGTATATCATTTTTTGTAGATCCTATATTAGAGGATTTAATCTAGGAAATCGGAAAGCGTACGTTGCTTTATGTCCAAGTCATGGGTAGTTTCTTGTACTCGTTCTCCTCCTTTATCCTCCGACTTAGCTTCTGGCAACCCCAACATATTCCTAAATACATTCGCAGTCCCAGGCCCAAATCCAGCATAATGATTATTTGCTGCTATAATTGAAAGCTTAACACGTTCATCTTCAATCGTTTTAATATTTTCGGCCCACTTCTCAATCTCCAATACTCGATCTATTTGTACTCTTCCAAAATTCTTTTCTTGTATGCTTCTATCTCATATGAATCTCAAATGTAGAAAATCTGTTGTAGGTATTGGAGGTGTTTGTATTTCTGCAAGCTGGCTCCAAACCAAACATAAATCATTATTCGCAAAGAAATTATATGCTAAATCTTGAACCAAAAGCTGTGTCTTACCTCCACTGCGTATCTGAATCTATTATCTAGCCTGGGGACTAAATCCCTAAGTCTCTCGAGACCTTCGAGTATCTGCATAGAAGGAGGCAATTGTATTAGTAGAGCCAATGTTTTGTCAGTAAGTGGCTACATAATCAAATACATGTGAATAATATTTTAGCCAACCAGAATTATCTATCGTCCGTGGGTAGAACGGGCCATGCCATGATGTGTAGCTCCAGCCAGAACATCCTACGTAATATTGCAATTTGTGCCTGCATATCTATTATGCTATCTCGTCATATTCGAATTAAGGACGTTTTTGTTGTCTCCGGCCGTATTCAAGAATAATAATATCGGATTGGCAAGTACATTGGACAGATGAAATCGGTACTCCTTCTTCGTCATGCCAAATCAAGCTCTAAACTTCCGGATTTGGCTGACCATGATAGACCACTTAATAAACGAGGCAAACGCGATGCACCACTAATGGGAGAAATTTTGCGAAGTGAACACCTTATGCCAGAGGCTATACTTAAAAATTCTGATTATGCAGAGGTAAGCTAAATGCAAACGTAGCTCCTTTACGTTCAGGATAATTTTTTTTACCCCCTGCTGTTTGTACAAGGCCGAAGCCAAGCTTTTGTATTTCAACAGGGTCTTGAATGATCTCTATTCCTTCAAAGTCAGCTCCTTCTTCGATCGCTTTTATTCTCCCTTTGGCATCAATTCCATTATTCCATATGTTGTCAAATAAAGAATTAAAGTGGTTGATATAGAGAGGCTCATTACTGATTAGGAAACTCTGGCTCATCTTACCACCTTCCATCTTTTCTATTGTTGCTGCCATTTCTTTGTCTGAAACACGAAAATTCATTGGTGGCATATTTTTTACATGTCTTATCTGTATTCCTGCTTTTAGAAATACTTTGACTAAATTTAGATTTTCTTTATCTAGATATACCTTCACCTTTAACTTCTCAGCGAGCTTATTTGCTGCATCAATTCTATCCCGAAATATTATCGGTTGCATCTTTCAGTCTTGATCCTAATTGATATGATCGTGTATTTTATTTATTTACTTTATTTTTCCAATATCTTGTTCTACTTCTGCCATGCCATGTTCCTTAAAAGTTTCATTTTCATACATGGAAGGCTTCTCTTTCTGACAAGATGGGTTCATACTAAGACTGATATGACACATCTGGAAATGGTACGACCAAGATATGATTTTGGAATGGTCAGGACATACATTAGCATCTAAGCATCCAGCTGAGCTACCATGCAAAGGTTGGATTTAAGATAAAGTATAAAGTAAATAGCAAGTTATTAGTAATGTACACGGTAATTTATTTTCCAGTACCAGATAAAAATTCCGAATTTTCTGGAAGGGATTGCATCTCAATAAAGCCTAAACGATGAATTGATAAACATGATTGGAGGGAGATCAATGATATTTTGGCAGTCAACGGTTTCGCTTCATTAGAGAATTGGAAAGAAATTGAACGGATAAAGATGAAACAATTAGGTAGTCCTATCGGAACAAAAGAAGAATCGAGCGATAGGAAGAGGAATCAAGACTTAGTAAAGTAGGACTGTTCTTGGCCGGCTAAAGTTAAAAGAAAAACAGCTGTGATAGGACTGACATCATGAAAAGTTTAAAGCATGATCTGCCTATACTTGAACAAATAATGTATTGTATGTTTGCCGGCTGGACTTTATTCTAATATTGCAGACAAAAGGAGGAAGGGAAACATCAAAAATAGTAACCACTGTACTTTCAGAAATAGCTGTATATCACTGTTGATGAGAGCTAGAGATTATTTCTTCTTCTTCGACGACTTTTTCTTTTTGGCTGCCATTCGTATGTTTTGTACATCTTTGTCAGATATATCTATTGTTATTATTACTTTCTTCTAGTTTTTTCCTTTTGAATGGTTTTTTGAAGTAGTATTATTTGTCTTTGCAGCTGCTTAACTGAAGAAGCAATCTCTTTAACCATTTTTGATTGTACATCCAAGCTTTTGGCTAACTTTCGTAATGGCTGAAGTACTTGTTCTAGCCTTGCTAGATAATTCATTTGCTTTTCAAGTTGCTTTGCTATATCAGTTATACCTGATTCTTCTTCCTTTCTTCTGGACTTTAATGCCTTTTTTTTCTTTGGCTGCTTTACCTTTTCTCCTTCTTCTTGTTTGGGGATTTTCTCTTTTGCAACCGTTTCTTGTTCTTCCTCAACTATTGATCCAATCACCTCTACTCCTTTGTCTTCCTCTGTTCTTGTTTCTGCTTGTTCTTGCAGTGCTTCTTCTCTTTGCTCTTCTTCTACACCTGCATATGGTCTTTCTTCAGGTTCTGACATATTTTGTGTACAGATAAAAGGGAATAAGTTGTTAAAATTACTTTCTTCTTGCTTCATAAATCTTAAAACCACGGTGTATGTCTTAGTTCTACTGCATATCTGAAGCTATTATCTAAGTCTGGCAGTAATTGCCTAAGACATCATCCTCTGCAAGCATGAATCCAATTTATTAAATAGTTTTGCCAAAACTCTAGCGGATTCCTTAAGATAGACTACTAAATACGTATGATGAAACCGTCTTAGGCGAACTACTGTAATGGATTAATGGAATGTCCGAGCACAGTATTTCCTTTTGTCAGAAGGCAGCACACACATTTTTCTTGGAAACAGCTCGTTGCTTCTGCTGCAGGTGCATGTCACGAGCCGTTGTGAAAGATCTTTATGTTCAGTTACTTTGCGAAAAAGGCATCCCTGGGCCGAATCGCAACGAATATTAGCCAGACTGAATCATATAAAAAAGCAGAACAGCCTAATTAAGTTGGGGAATAGTCACCGATGCAAGATCGGCACCTCATCTAAGTTAATAGATCGAATCATCACTTGGTCGATGTAGAATTTTCTATTTCAAATGTGTTAATCATCTTCTGAGTGACGGACAGAGTCAATAACGATAACGAGAAGACAAATATTGGCAGTGATATATTTTGGTAGCGCACACTAAACAGCGTAGACGAAGCACTATATTAACACTTAAGGACCTCAGATCTCGGATAAAGTTGTTGCTCCTAAACATGTAGTACCAGGAATGGGTTATTTCGTACTTTGCCTCGATACAGAAAACAACACTTTCGCCATATGGGAATCTAATCAGAGCGCCAAGTGAAATGAGGCCCATACCTGGGAATTAGTTGGTCTTAAGCTTCCTGCCATGACACTTCGAGAACGAATCAACGAATTACATCGACGTATTGCTCACACTGCTTAGCTGCAGACATTTGGGGAAAATTGGTAGGTTGGGATAATTAATATTTCATTTTCCCAACAGAAGGCCTCTTTTTATGTGATGCATTCATAAGAAGAAGACTGAGTTAGAAATATTAGAGTTGAATAAAAGAATCAAACAAGTGACCATACTCCTAAAATGATTACTGATTTTAAATCTAAAATATCTGATTTGAGTAAAGAACTACAACAAAAATACGGAGATTTTACTAATCTGCCTTCTGACCTTGTTCTTAATGCTTGCATAATTCTGGATTATTATAAACACTGGTCAATAATAAAACGAATTGGTACGAGAGTACCAAAGGAGCGTTGGAGAGAGGGGCATACATGTGCAGATATGATACTATCTGACATCATAGATTCATTCGGGAGTGATGCAAAGCAATGAATGAATTACTATCATCTGTGTATACTCGCTCTTCGTTGTCTTTTTTTCTTCCTTTAGGTACAGTTTTACAGCTTAGCGGCGGCAAGAGATATTATTTCTTTTTACTACTTAGAAGCCAATTGCCGACATAACATAAGAGTCCTGCTGTCGTAGCAGCACTAGCAACATTCATCAAAAATTCACCTACTTCTTCTAAAGGCTGCTTACGCTTCTTGGTAGGAGGCGGCATTATACCCAAGAACTTTGCTAGTTCCGCTTCAAACATGACGTTCATATGATGCAAATTCGATAATATATGTTTTTAATGCTCCCCCTCCCCCTCCCTTTAACGTAATCCTAGGTTTATCTAGCGATTTGAAAAATTAGTATTATACAACATATGCACGAATATATCACATCATACATCAACCCTACATATACTGAATGTATAGACTGTAATAAGAGGACACCACATGTATGTGATAGATGCCGTTACTGTTATTCATGCCATTTTAAGATTGAAAGAATCGAAAGAGAACAAGACCTTATGACAGCTAGGCCATATTATCACAGGAATTCGATGCCTCAACAAAAGGTAGAGCATGCAGTAAACTTTGTTGCCTATAGATTAAAGTGAAGTTGATTTTAGAGCATGGGTAGAACTATTCCATCTTTTAGAATAGCCACTGCAATAGAAGAAAAAGAGTGGAAGCCTTTTCGAAACTCATTAGATAAATCAGACAGAAAAATATTTGATCGAATGTTTTCATATGCTCATTTGTATAATTCGGCAGCCTCTTGTGCCGTTAAAACCATTCGTATACATCCAATTTTCCTGTCTATCATATTTCACCACTACAAACAGCTTCTGACTCTATCCGACGTATGTCTAAATCATAATCACCTTAAGGAAGGGACAAAAGACTTAGACGAGCGTGTGAGCAACCTCAGTTAGCCACTGAAGGGTCCACTACTAACTCCATGACAGTACTGAGCCGTTTCCTCCTGAGATATGGGCCAATTATCAATACGTCTGCAAGAGCGATTATGATATACTTAAGGTCGTTATGATCTCTTTAATTCGTAAATATCATTCCTCAGAAGAATACGATTGTATATTTTTCAGGATCTTCTTCTTAAAAGAATAAGTATGTTGTTACTATAGAACTTACTATAGTATAGACATGAGTAACACAAGAATTGGAAAATCCAAACCAAATGGTCCAAACATCAACGAAGTTTCTACGCATACTAGTGGCTGTGGTCCTGGGATTGAAAAGTGTAATCGTCTTCAATATGGCGTGGGGAATGGTGATGCTACGTCCGATTTTCATGTTAGAATCACTATCCCGCCGGATTATAAGGCAAATGATACAGCTACTCTCCAACTCGGAGGGGGTCGGCATAGTGATGGCTGTTCAAGCGTCGCGGGATACAAGGGCTATCTCGGTATAAATGGCGGCAAGACCGGAATAGGGATAGAATATAACACATGTGATAAGAAAAAATATCTGGATTTCAAAGACACAACGGTAACAGAGAATGTTAATTTGCGGCCAGGTTCAACATATAATCTTAGGGGTACGAAGGAGAATCTACCTGATGGCACGGTTCGTGTAACCTTGTATCTTGAAGACAAGCAGGTGGCCCAAGTAGTAGACCGAGGCCAGTTAGGAAATGGCACACCTTTCGTTGACCGACAGGGAGATAAAGCGCCAATAGATCAACTACGTATCGATAATTGGACTGAAGAGAAGGGTACAGTGTCTAAATACACTGGTGGCGTTAGCGGTGGACCATTTCTGGGCTAGTCGCCAATGGTATGGTAATCATTGAAATTTATATATACCACATTATTAGCTGTCGGAAATTCATTGAAAGCGTGTACATGCCATGGAGGAGTACAATTCTCCCGGGTATAGTCTGGATGTTTAGGTGGTATTAAGATTTGTAAACATATATGCGTCTTACCAATGTGATAATGACTATTAATCCAATAGAATATTGCATGATATTGTTTATAGTCAGAGTGGAAATGAAATGAAATGCATAAGAATAAAGTGTTCCTTCCTGATAAGCCCTCGGTTAAGCCGGCTGAGATGTATTCAAAATGAAAACTATAGTAGTGATAGCAATCATAGCATCCCTAATGATAGGCGCGCCATCTGCCTTTGCATACGCTCCATCTTCCAAACATCCAATATCTGATATGCTGCCTGGATATGATCATGGAGTTGATGATGCAAAAGACCCTTGTGAGCCAGAATGTCATATCTATATATGGCATTCACCCAATGGTTTTATCAATCAGACTAAGGAGTTAATCGATGGATATGTCTTAGGATTCTGTTCAATTGCCTGACCGGATGCCTTCATGGATGAACATGAAGCAGATTTTTGGTGTAGTGATGGTCCATATTCGGCGGGTTGGATGGTAGAGCAGACTGTTACAGGTAATTATACGTCTAAGTTTGGGCCAGCGAACTAGGGGAAATGAAAATGAAAATAATAGTAATTAGCGCGCTTGCTATAGTCATATTGCTTTCGGCCATTGCATCGAATGTTATGGCAAGTCGGGGTTACTGGTCAGCAAGTGACCCAGGCACTACTAGGGACTTGACGACATATCATTTATTTTTGGTTGGGACGTATCCTTCGTCTAAGTTTATCGGTGCTGAATTGGTAAACCAGAATCTTACGGCATGTTTGGATTTCAATCCTAATTATACCAGTCCCAACCCGGTCGTCTGTCATCACATAAAGCAAGGTGAAATACCGTTAGCAAATGATAGCGTAGTAGACGCGGGCTTTTTCGTAGTTTCGGAGAAGTTGAACGCTAGTAATGCTAACATATGCGTCCAAGTTGGCTACCGTAATATGTATTCTTGTAATGGCATTGAGGGATTTGATCCATATTCCGTGTCTTATCCTAAACTATTTTATGAGATGAGGAATGGCATATACAACTTAGCGCGCGCATATGATTATTGTATTCATGACCATCCCGAAGACGATCTCAATTGGTGTGTGAGGCAAGTCACTTAGGCGTAAGTAAATGAAAATAATCTTAAGTGTAATTGTAGTAATGCTAATGATAGGCGCGCCGAGTGCTTACGCTCAAAGCATACATTCCGACCATCCACAGGCTGATTTTAAATCTGGATATGATAATGGAATAGCTGATGCAAGTGATCCGTGTAAAGATCCACGAGTTCCCTGTTTGGCATATGTATGGAAGTCACCTAACGGCTTTATCAATCAAACCGATGATTTCATCGATGGATATGTCACCGGATTCTGTAAAATTGCCTGACCGAATGCAATGATGGATGAACCTGAAGCAGATTTCTGGTGTAAAGAAGGTCCAAAGTCCGCGGGTTGGATGGTAGGGGAAACGATTACAGGTAATTATACGTCAAAGTTTTCGGAACGGAACTAGGGGAAATGAAAATGAAAATAGTAATTGGCGTAGTTGCGGTCTTGGTAGTATTAGGGGCCATCACTCCAGTCATGGCATTGAAAGGCTATTGGACGCCAAACGATACATATCCTGGCCCAGGCCTAAGAAATACCATGTGTTTTTAGATGGGACCTTCCCGTCGTATGTAGACAGATCTAGTAACCTTGTAAACCAAAATCTTTCGGCTTGTTTAGATTTTTCTACGGGTAATGGCAGTGACCTCAACCCCTCTCTTTGCCACCAGATAAAGGAAAGTGATATACCGAACATTAATGATAGTATACTAGATGCGGGATATTTCGTAGTGTCAGATAAGCTTAATGAGAGTGCTGCTGTGGCTTGCATACAAACCGGCTATAATAACTGGTATTGGTGTAATAGTCAAACAATTGATGCCAATTCCTACTATGAGTCTCCTAAGCTCCTTGCTGACTTGGGGCTGGTGTATGACGACGTATCTGTCAACGATGCATGTGTTAATTACCATCACCTAAAGGAAGGCACACCAGAATACCAAGATGACAACAATAGATACTTCCATTGTAAAATAGCCTGTAGTTGTAGGGAATTTACGCCTTATCGGATTAGGAAGGAAAGGGTCAAATTAATTACTTGATAACGCGTTGTGCTAGCTCGATTTGTTTACACCTTGAAAGGTTTCATGACTCCAATGGTTGTACTTGGAGGTTCATCAAAGGTAGATGCAGATGCAAGCACTTTGTCGCTAAGGAAGAAATAAAATAAACATTAGATGATAGGTAATAGATAGCAGGTATTATGAACGAGGGTGGTGAGACTGAACATGATCGTAAGGTGATCGAATATTGGAAAAAATTCTCGATCTACGACATAGGTTCAACCGATTTTAAAGATGATAAAGATAGATTACCTTTCGAACCAACTGCTGTACTAACAAAAGCACCTCCAAATCAACAATCAAGAAAGTTTTCAATTTACGACATGAGATACTTCAGGTAATATAATCTTCTTCTGTGCTGTTTGTATTATGGAAGATATGGGTATATCTCTCTGTCCGTGTTATTCCATTAAATGACGGAATGGGAAAAATACCCCTAAAAGCCACGAATGAAAGAAGGGAAAAGGTATGGTTTTTGATGCTAAAAGGTTATAATCCTCAGTCAATAATTAAGACGCTTAGAATAACTAAAACAGTAATCTATAACGACATCAAGTTTCTGAGCGAGAAGAGTAAGCAGTATGTCTATGATATGGCTAAGGGTACGCATGTTCTAATGTATCAAAGAGCCATTGAAGGCGTTGGTCTTATTTTAGAAACAGCATGGAATAAGTTTAATGATCCTAAAGTACCAGAGAAACAAAAATAGGTTATCTCCATTTAGCAAAAGGTTGTCATGAATCCATGTTTGATATGACGGCTAATGATGTCTCCGTTCTTGCACTAAAGAACGTTATAGAACGTGCTAATAGGCTAGGAATTGACCACGCGCCTATTCCAGTCGATACGCATAATTTAATAAAAGTGCCGTTACTTGTGAATTTTTGAACAGCACTGTCAGGACTGCCTAAGTCTGCAACATAAACATTATCATTTGAATCTATTGATATTTGGGTGGGATTCGTAAAAGAACCAGGACTAATGTTCTGCCTACTAGCTCTCATTCAGTAGCTGACATAAACATTCTCAGAGGGTGAGTCTGAGAGCGAGATACAAGAATCCAGCTAACTCTAATCAAATGACAGTCTGTATACAACAGGTTTCCCAGATATATCAGCAGCCTGTACAAAACTATCAAAAGTTGCTGTGTGTCCTGCGTCTTGATGGGGCTACTGTTTTGCTTTTACGTCAATACTCTCAAAAATTAGGAAAAATCAAGTATTGGATAGCTGTTAGTATTCCTCTGGCATATTTCTTAAGCGAATTTATCATTTTATTCTTAAATCTGTTCACACCATTGCTGCAATCAAACGCTATTTTCTGCGATGTTCTACTAACATTGACCTTTACATTGAGTAAACCAGCCGGCGGCTTGTCCTGTTATTCACTTCAAACCAAGTTAAAGTGTTACTTACTGGCCCTTATCCACCATTTGGGCTTGTTACGATCTCATTTATGGGATTATGGGCGTATATGGTATTGATTGGCATCTATTCTTCAGCAATATCTGTCTCTGAAGACTCAAAATTACGTCAGTCCATTCGAAACTTTGCTATAAAAGAATCAAGATTACTAGATAGCATCTGGACAGCACAGATGGAACAAGAAATTGAAAGGAGGGTAATAACACACAAAACAGAATCAGGGATAGGATGGCAGAAGAGACCGGAATTCAATCTTCTCTGACAGAGGATGACGTGAAACAATACTTGGAGCAGGTAATAAGAGAGAGGTAAAAATGCGAAAGA
>Ga0207646_10006135_pt1 | contig 12499 bp, 12 predicted proteins | sample KBSK5502metaG_FD_184343 | JGI IMG/M metagenome (GOLD analysis project Ga0207646, IMG submission 184343) | Corn, switchgrass and miscanthus rhizosphere microbial communities from Kellogg Biological Station, Michigan, USA - KBS K5-50-2 metaG... | ecosystem: Host-associated > Plants > Roots >...
ACGAGGAACGATCCGATGAGCGAAGCGCTGGTGTCGCCCCAGCGTCCCACCGAGAGATCGGCGAGGAGGATCTTTCCGCTGTCGACGATCTCGCGCAGGTCGAACGTTGAGTGTGGCTGGCAGAGAATGCGCCGCAGGCGCGGGCGGACGAGGAAATCGCGCAGTTTGTTCAGCGCGGGGCCGACTGTCTCGGCGCGCTGCGAGGGCGTGAGGCGCTCGTACTCATCCCAAAATGGACCGAGCCCGATCGGATCGGAGAGGCCCTCGAGCATTCGCCCGCGGAAGGTCTCGTCCGAAAGCAGCAGCGGAACGTGCGCGAGCGTCGCATCCCCTCGATGGAGCAAGGTGAGCAGCGCGCACTTGAGCACGTCGTCCGTGCGGGGTCCCCAGAAGCGCTCGTAGATGCGCCGGAAGATAGCCAGGGCGTTGTCGGCGACGAGATAGGGGTCGTCACCTGGCCACAGTTGGAGCGGGTTCAGGCCCACGCTGCGCGCGGCATCGTCCGGCGAAATGAGCACCACGTCCTCGATCCTCTCGCGCGGGATGCGCTCGAGGAGTCCCCGCACGAGGTCTCCCTTCGGATCGAGGACGCCGACACCGCGGCCCGCGGCGATGTCCTGCGCGGCGAGGTTGAGCATCGCCGTGGTCTTGCCGGTCCCCGTCGAACCGAGGAGGTGCAGGTGTTGGCGCGAGTCGGCGATCGAAAGGCGGACCGGACGCGCCTCGTTCCCCCAGGTCGAGAGGCCGAGCGCGCGTACACCTGATTCGACACCATGTGGTGCGGGCACAGCCTGCGTGCGTGCCATGCCGAGTTGCGGCGGGCCCTCGCTCGGGAGGTGCCAGAGCGCGGCAAGCTCGGGTGCGGTGAGGACGAAGCTGCCGAAGAGCGGGAATTCGCGCCGTGCAAACCGCTCGCGCGAGCGGACGTCGAACGCAATATCGCCGACCCGGAACGCGTTCGCCGCCACGTAGGGTGCGAGACTCGCCGCGATCACGCGCACGTGGTCGCGAACCGCCTCGGCGTTGCCCGCCGCCGCTAAGACCCGGATAAAGGCGTCGAACCCGAAGCCTGCAGCCTTTTCCTCGATGGCCTTGGCGCGCATCTTCTCGAACTGGCTCGGTGTGACCTGTGCGGGAACGCCCGGAAGAAGCGCTTCCCAGCCTCGACGCCCATCACGCAGGCGCTGTGCCTGTCGGAGCGCGTCGACTTGCCATCCCGACGATTTCGGACGAATGAGGAACTGAACCGCGACTTCGTCGTCCGCTGACACGCGGGCGAGGGTCCAGAGGACGTTCGCAAGCGGTTCGGTCTCGAAAGACGTCCGGATTGGAAGGTAGCTCCCGTACGCGAGCCGGACGTTGGCCACCCCGACGCACGCGCAACGTAAAGGCCGTTCGTCGATCGGCGTGACTTCCAACGAGGGATACGCGGCGCGCAGCTGCGATTCGATGAAGGGCCGTTCTTCTGCCGGCATCCACATCAGGAACCGAATCTCGCGCTCGCGTGCCGCGAGTTCAAACGAGATCCGCGGTCGCGCCTGGCGGAACCGACCATGGGAAAGATGGAGCAGTCCGTGCAAGCTCATCACGAACTGCTCCGGGAAAACGCCCTTCCCCCGCGCTGCGATGGCGAAGAGTTTCCCTTCCGTTCGAGGCGGCCCGATGGCTTGCACCCAGCCGTTTCCTCTTCTCATGCAGCTAAGAACCGCGCATGCAGGCTGGTCTGACCCATCGTGTAGCTCGTGGCGTAGGCGTCAAGCGTCCGAAAGACGATCGACGCGTAGACGACGACGAAACCGACCGCCAGGACCATCACCGCCGTCGAGAGGAACCTCCGCCCGCGCTGTGGGTCGGGGCTCACCTGGCTCGTCACCACGAGGTAGTAGAAGAACGCGAGCCATGCGGCGAAGATCGGCACGCCGAGGATCAGCGCGAAGCCGGGGTAGTGGGACTGCATGGCGAAGGCGACGGCGTAGACGAACCCGACGGGAATCGAGAGGACTACGAGGCGCTTCCCTCGCGCGTCGCCGAGCATCATCTAGATGCCGCCCACGACCATCAAGATCTGAGGCAGAAGGGCGCCGACAACGATCTGCACCGGGGTGATGGGGTCGACGAAGCTGTGCGGAAACACCCTGCGCAGCTCCGGAAACCAACTCACGCAGGACAGCGCGTTGAACGCGACAAGGATCGCGCCGAGGGCTCGCGCGCTTGGCCGGATCACGGGGTCCCTTGCCAACGCAGGTTCCGCGAGTCTTTCGAGCAGGGTCATGTTGTCCTCCAATTTCTTTTCGCGCGTGTTTGCTTGTTGGTCGAGTTGATTCGCGTTCAATTGGCTCGGATCGGGATGAAACCCTGGACTTGCGTGTCGGGCCAAGGCACGACGCGCGTCGTCACCTCGCCCCATCGGGGCGCGTTCATCTCGCTGACGGTGTATGCGGTCGCCCTGACGCCGATCACGATCGCAACGTGGCCATAGCTGCTGTAGTCCCCGCCGGGCCGGTAGACCGCGATCGCACCGACGGACGGGTAGGCGCTTGTGGCAACCCCCTGCGCCCGAGCGTTCACCAGCCAGTCGCCAGCATTCCCGCCCCAAGTGACGCGGCGGTTGTATGCCGCCCACCAGGTGCATTGCCCGAACGGGAAGCGGTCGGGAAAGCCGCCGGCCGGGACCCAGGCGAAGAGCTCCTTCGCAGGAGCGGTGTGGGGCGCGGCCGCGGTGGCACCGGCCGCGCTCCCAATCACCGCCGGGAAGGAAAGGAGGATGGCTGCGAGGGCAAAGATGAGTTTCACGCGGTCCGCCTTTGGCTCTCGATCAGGCGCCTTTCCTCGACGGTCGCGAGGACCGTCAGCGGAACTCGGCGTCCCTGCGCTACGAGAAGCCCGTCGCCCTGTTGCGCATTTAGCAGCCAGCTCTGCTCCGCACGGGTGAGGCGGAACAGGTCGGCAAGACGCGGCATCGCTTGGGGCGCCTGCTTCATGAGGATCTGAAGGGCCGAGTTAGTGATGATCGCTTCGCCATCCGGGCTCGCCAGCACGTCGCCGACGTCCTGCGTGACCAACGTGAGGCCGGCGCGCCGTTTGCGCGCGGTCTTCACGAGGCGGAAGAGGAAAGCGGCAGTGTCGGGATGCCGCATCAGCCACCAAGCTTCGTCAACGACGACGAGCGTCGGACGGACGGAATCGGCCAGTCCCGCCCAGATCCGATGAAGTACCAGGAACATCGCGGCCGCACGCTCCTCCTCGGGCAGGCCCGCGAGGACGAAGGCGACACTCTCGGGCTCGGGTGATGGGACACCTTCGCCTGGCTGGAACAGCCAGGCTCCGGCGCCGCTTACGTAGCGCTCGAGCCTTAGCGACACGCCATCCATTCCCTGCTGGGCCCGGATGCGTTCTTGGACGTGCGATAGGCGCGGGGCGACGAGCCCCGCGGTCGGCTTGCCGTCGGCGTAGCCAGCCTTCGCGTAAGCGAAGGTGATCGCTTCTTCGACCCCGGCTCGCTCTGAGGGACGAAGCCCGCCTACGAGCAGATCGATCAGCGTGATCAGCGTGGCCACGCGAACGCTGAGCGCTCCTGGCGTTCCGTCCGCAAACGCGAACGGATCGAGTGTCGTGGCGGTGCCAGGTCGTACGGCGACCACCGCGCCGCCGAGACTCGAAACGAGCGCGGCGTACTCGCCTTCAGGGTCGATCACCAGCGCCCGACTGCCGTTCAGGATCGCTCGAGCGAGTTCGACCTTCACGAGATACGACTTTCCTGCGCCGCTCGTCGCGAAGACAACGGCGTTGTGGTTCTCAAGTGCAAAGCGATCGACCACGACCGGGCTTCGCGTCGCGGTGTTGATGCCGTAGAGCAGCCCGGACCTAGCGCGCAGGTCGCTTCCCGTGAACGGGAAGGTCGCCGAAAGCGCCGTCGTCGAGAGCGCGCGCCGGGTTGTGATCTGATCGAGTCCGAGGGGCAGCGTCGAGACAAGCGCTGGTCTCATCTGGAACATGAGCCGGCGCGTATGGATGAGCCGCGCTCCGAGCAGCGCCTCAAGGCGGGTCGTCGCAGCCTCGAGCTCTTCGGAGGTCCGAGCCCAGGAGGTGAAATACAGGCTGACATCGAAGAGACGCTCCGAGCCCTGAGCGAGCCTGTCCTGAAGCTCCAACGCGTCCTGCAGCGCTACCCGTCGGTACGGATCCGACCGACCACCGTGCTCCTCGGAGACCCGGACGGTTGAGGAAAGTTCCGCGATGCGACGCTCAAGGAAGGACATTACCGAGGCGCCGACCCCAGGTTGCACATGCAGCGATAGGTCGACGTCGCCTTCCAGGCTCTGAAGGTCTCCGAGCCATCCGAGATGGAGCCGCACTGGATACCTGGTCACCGCGAGAGATCGCGCCAGCCGGTTGCTCACCGAGACGAACGCGGGTCGCTCTTCGAATCCGGCCGGCGCGAGCAGGCCCGGGACGTCGCTCAGACCGTCGTCGGGCGCAATTGGCTGAAGCGTCGCGGCCGGGTCGAGAGTCTGGCGCAGTAGATCGGCGAGTTCGTGGTCGCGAAGGCGCCTGGGCTCGAGATCAAGTCGGCGCAGCGAGTCGGCGATCCAGTTGACGCGCTGCTCGAGAACCTCAGCGCCTTCCCCGGCAGTTGGTCGTCGTCGAGCGACCGTCGGTTCCCATGGAACGACGACGTAGAAGCGTCGATCGAGAATGCGTCTTTCGCCGGCCAGCTCATCGAGAAGCCTTCTGTACGAATCCCGAAGGGGCGTCTTGCGCGGGTGGTCCACAGGGCCAAGAGGCGCGACCGCGGACGGATCAACCCTTCGCGCACAGATCACTATTTGCAGCGGGTGAGAGAGCGAGTTCAACAGGGTCGCCCATCCATCGACTACGGCCCGCTGTTCGGCTTCCCCTTTGATGCCAAAGGCGAGGGTCGGGCACTCGAGTACCGCGCGGAGTGGCCCGCCCGCCAAGCGCAGCGAATCCGAGTTGATGGCTTCGATGGGAAGCAACTCGCGCGCGTAGCGCCTGGTCGGGCGCATCACCAACCGCCTCCGGTGATCAGGACGCGCGGCCGAGCGGCGTAACGCACAGCGATGACCATCCAGTTACGCAGCCCGATGCCGCCGAAACGCAGCAGCCCGATCGACAAGCCGGTCAGAACCGCCGGCGCTCCCGCCGTCGCTCGCAGCACGACATCGCCGGGGATCGCCAGATAGAGCCACCACGCCGCGGCCGCGCCCGCCAGGACGCAGAGCAGATCGACGACACCGAGACCCCAGGCGACGACGTCCTCGAGCTCAAGGTGCTGAGGCACTTTGACTGACTCGGTGCTCATCGCACGACCATCGCTAGCGCCCGCGTCGTGACGCGCACCGGCGCGCTCTGGCTGAGCGGCTGGCGGAACGACCAGTGGTACGCGGCGAAGGGCAGCTTGAAGAGGAGGTACAGGAGCGTGAGTAGAACAAGCCCCGATGTCAGTTCAGAGACCGGGCCTCCCAGCCAGTCCGTCCGTCGCAGAAGCTGAATCGCGAGCGCAATCAGAACGGCTTGTACGACCTGGACGAACAGAAGCGCGCAATAGACGCGACCCCAAATCCGCGCGATCTCGTCGGTCTGTGGGAGCGCGCAGGTCGCAAGGGCCAATGGTCCGAGGACCGTGGCGAGAAGTAGGACGAGGTCGCGGGCGACGTACAGAACCACAAGCAGAATCGCGAAGATCGCGGTCGCAAGACCGACCAGGATTCCGACAAGCTGATTCACAGCGGATCCACCTGCCACCATCGAAGCGAGGTGTCCCATGACGACGGATCCCGGTTCCGATCCGACGAAGCTCGCTACGAGCCCGTTGTTGAGTCGAATCAGCGCGCCGCAGATCGCGAGGCTCGCGTTGGCGGCGATCGCGGCGAAAAGGAGCCGAGGCACGAGGACTTTCGCGGTGTAGCGGGCATCGCCGGCGCCCGAGCTCATCACGAGGATTCCCGCGATCGTGATCAAAATCAAGAAGAGCCCGTCGGTGACGGTTCGTACGATCGACCACGTCTGCACAACTTCGGGAACCGAGTCCAAGGCTGGCGTTGCGAACAACAGCTGCCCCGCAGACTCCAGCGCCGGGCCGAGGAGCTGGGCAGCAAGGGTCCGCAGCCAGGCCGTGATCGCCTCGATGATCTGCGCGGTAAGGTCCATCAGGTACCCAGCACGCGACGCAGGATGTCTACGAACATCGGTGCCAGTGCGGCCAAGGCGTATCCGATGAGAGCGGACTTGATCGCGGCCTTTCCTTCTTCGACCGCGCGCGGGTTGCCGCTCGCGATGAGGTAGCGGATCCCCCCGATCGTCAAGAACAGGGTCGCGAGTGCGGCGAGGACCCCGGCGACCCAGTTGCGGATGCTGTCGATAACGCCGTTAACGTCAGTCGCGGCGTAGGCGGGAACGGCGAATCCCAACATCAACACCGCAATGGCGAATGCGACTGCCGGCGCGGAGCAGCTCAAAGCTGGTCGGTGGCTGCTCACTGAGCGCGCGCCCCGTCCTGATTCCATAGGAAGGTGTGATAGCGAATGCGCCGCGGCCGGCCGCATGACGTGCGCCATATCCGATTTGTGTTCTGGCTCACGCTGGCCAAGGTGAGGACGCCATCTGCCGGCGGCGCTGCGTGAAAACGGGAGGTCACGGGCCCTCGAGATCGCGACCTCTCCGGCCGATCCGGGCATGGGACATTCTTTCTGTCCCTTCGCCGGATGACTACGCCGCCGGCGTTCCGCCCCCGGCGACAATCTGTGAGGATGCGCGGATGGGTCGGTCCGCCGCATCCCTTGAAGTGACCATATTCAATCGATCAACCGTAAGTTGGATCGAGGGCCTTCGGACTGGACGGCTGCGGCGTCGGTGCGTGAACCGCCGGACCGGCCTGCTTAGATCCGTACTTCTTGGCGGAGGGCGTTGTGGTCAAGCACCCGCACCCGACGCCGCTCAACCTTTATGAGACCGCGCTCTGCGAAATCCGCCAGTGTCTTGTTGACGGTATCGCGAGTCGACCCGATAGCGGAGGCGATGTCGTCCTGCGTGAGCGGTAGCGTCGCCGGGCCCTCTAACTCGACGAGAAGCCGCGCCAATCGTCCGGGCACGTCGAGAAAGACGATCCCCTCGAGCATGCCCGAGAGCTGATGGATCGTCCTGGCGAGGCGCTCGAACATGAAATGCATCGCGCGCGGGTTTCTTTCGAGTACGCGAAGCGCGTCGGCGCGACTTATCTGCATGATCGCAGTCGGGACGACAGCGACGACGGTGGTCTCGCGCGGTCCGTTCTCGAATAGTGTCAGTGTCCCAAAGAACTCTCCCCGACCGTACAGCCCCACCAAAAGGTCGCGGCCGTTTTCGTCTTGGAGCAGCGACTTCACTAGACCGCGGTGGACTACAAAGGTGTCGGCTGCCGGATCTCCGCGGTGATAGACGACTTCGCCTTGGTCAAAACGGCGCAGATGCATGTGCGCATAGAGCTCGTGGCCGTCGGCGTCGCTCAGGACGTCGAGCGGTAACACATCGCGCAGCTCCTGCGCCATTTCCCAGAGCGTGCTGTTTCCCATGATTCGGCGGCCGCCTCCTTCCTTGCATCGTTCTGATTCGCCTTCGAGCAATCGGACGGAGACAAAAGAGCCGCCCGGGTGGACTGACCACCCGGGCGGCTGTGCGCCTAACCGGAAACGGAGCTGATGACGCCGGCCATGGCGATGGTCACGCCAAGAAGCGCCATGGTCACCACAGCTACGACGACAAGCAGTGCGCGCATAGGCCAACCTCCCTCTCTCCGCTGGGAGCGGCCCCCCGAGTTGGCTCGGAGCGGGCTCCCTTCGCCGCGAACTCCAAGCGTGAGGCACCGGATGCTAAACCCGCTGCCTAGTCTTTGGCCTCGAGCCTCCGGAGGCATCTAATCTGCGCCCAGATGGAGCGGCGAGGCGGGAAGACAGTCGTGCGCAGGCATCGGTCGCGCGCTCCCCGGCGCGACCTCGCCGCGGCTTTTGGTCACCGGATCAGATCGCTCCGGTCGGCGAAGGGGATCTCCCAGGCCGAGCTCGGCGCACCCTACTTCACGAGAGCCCATGTGAGCGCCATCGAACTTGGAAAGATTCTTCCGGCGATCCCGACGCTCCTTCACTTCGCACGCAAACTCGACGTTCCGGTAAAGGACTTGATTCCGGCGGACTTGTAGTCCGGACAGCCCCAACCTCCAGGGCCGAGCATCAGGGGCTGTTGGCTCTTGGAAGGATCTCCTCGCCGATCCCTCAATCAGCCGACGCCGATAGGCGAATGCAAAGCGGCCAGCTTCGGGAACTGCGATACCGAGTTTCGAGCTCGACGCTCAAAGTCGACTCGCCGGGATCTTGTACATGCTCGACCGCGACCGCGAAGCGATTCGAGCAGCCCAAGATGGCCTCGACTTCATGTCAGCGGTGGCGCGTGATCGTCGCGGTGGCTTGTCGTGGTGGCGTGGACAACTCGAAGTCCGAAAGATCGTGAGCCAGATCTACGTCGCGAATGCGGCCGAGAAACTCGATCGCAAGCTAATTGACAGACTTGATCCGTGGCTAGACCGGCGGGCTGAAGACAAGAACTATGCGCCCCATGCGTGGGGCACAAAGGCGGAGTTGCTGCCGCTTATCGGAGACCTCGATGGCGCTTCGGTCGCCTGGAGCCCGCGAACGTGACGCAGCGGAGGGACTGGGTACACCTGGGGCGCGACTCGATGCGATGCGATGTTGAACGGCATCGCGATCGCTATTAAGGCCGGCGAGCGCGGTGAAGGACAACGACTGCTCGATGAAGCGCGACGTCATGCTTCAGTCCACTCTCTCGGATGGTCAGGCCCGCATATCGCAAGGCTCGAAGCGCAACTCGAATCGTCCTAGAAACCGAAGCTTGCCACTAGAACGTCTGTTCAATATGATTGATTATCTGCCCTGAAAGGTCAGTTATGAGGACGGGGAATGTCATTGCGGTTTGCCGCTGTGGGTCGCTGATGCGCGCAGCGCTGAAACCAAACTCACTGGTTGATCGAAGATCCGATCCTTCGGTGGGGCACTCATGCCTCCACGGAGGCTCGACGAAACGCTGCACGTTGGAAGTCACATCAGTGCTGCGGCCGCGGGCGAACTCCCAAGTCCCCTTTGAAAGGGTCAATTGGTTATGAAGAAATCAGATCTCTATAGCTCGCTTTGGAGCAGCTGCGACGAGCTGCGCGGCGGCATGGACGCATCCCAATACAAGGACTATGTCCTGACGCTTCTATTCATGAAGTACGTCTCGGATAAGTATGCCGGTAAGCCCGACGCACTGATCGAGATCCCTGAAGGCGGGTCGTTTGCCGACATGGTCGCTGCCAAGGGTGACAAAGAAATCGGCGACAAGATCAATAAGGTCATCGGGAAGCTGGCCGAGGCAAACGATCTCCTTGGGGTGATCAACGTCGCTGACTTCAACGATGACTCCAAGCTCGGCAAAGGTCAGGAGATGCAGGATCGCCTGTCCAAGCTCGTCGGCATCTTCGAATCGCTCGACTTTCGTGCGAATCGAGCTGAGGGTGACGACCTTCTCGGCGATGCCTACGAGTACCTGATGCGCCACTTCGCGACAGAGTCCGGCAAGAGCAAGGGTCAGTTCTACACACCGGCGGAAGTCTCGCGAATCATGGCCAAGGTCATCGGTATCACCTCAACCACGCGCCAGGACCAAACGATCTACGACCCGACTTGCGGATCAGGGTCACTGCTTCTCAAAGCCGCCGACGAGAGCCCACACGGTCTGACGATTTATGGCCAGGAAAACGATGTCGCGACTTGGGCACTCGCCAAGATGAACATGATCCTTCATGGTCATCCCACCGCCGAGCTGCATCGCGACAACACCCTCTCCACGCCATTCTTTAAGAACAAAGACGCCAGCCTTAGGACGTTCGACTTTGCCGTTGCCAATCCGCCGTTCTCGGCCAAGTCATGGTCTAACGGCCTCGATCCGCTCCACGATCAATTCCACCGATTCGAATACGGTGTACCGCCGGCCAAGAATGGCGACTTCGCGTTTCTGCTGCATGTCATCTCGTCTCTCAAGAGCACTGGCAAGGCGGCAGTCATCTTGCCGCACGGAGTCCTCTTCCGCGGCAACAAAGAAGGCGACATTCGCCGGAACCTGATCAAGCGGGGCCTCATCAAGGGAATCGTCGGCCTTCCACCGAACCTCTTTTACGGTACGGGCATCGCAGCTTGCATCGTCGTCATCGACAAAGAAAATGCCGCGAGCCGCTCTGCAATCTTTCTGATTGACGCCAGCAAAGGATTCATGAAGGACGGGAACAAGAATCGGCTACGCGCACAGGACATTCATCGGATTGTTGACGCGTTCAATACCCAGACCGAGGTTGATGGCTACTCGCGCATGGTGTCGGTCGAGGAGATAGCCAGCGCAGCCAACGACTACAACCTCAACATCCCGCGTTACATCGACTCGTCCGATCCTGAGGACTTGCAGGACTTGGATGCACATCTTCGAGGCGGGATTCCGAATCACGATATCGATGCGCTCGACGACTACTGGGCTGTATTTCCCAACTTACGCCAGCAGTTATTCGCGCCGGGCGAACGTCACGGTTACAGCCGCGCGAAAGTTGAAACGCACCAGGTCAAGACAACTATCCGCATGCATCCAGAGTTCAAGAGTTACTCCGCGATGGTTGACTCCATCTTTAGGCAGTGGGCGGAGTCGCACGCGCCAAGTCTGAAGGGGATCAAGGTTGGGGCGAAACCGAAGGACATCGTCGGGTACATGTCAGAAGATTTCCTCGCACGCTTCGCCAAAGTCTCACTTCTATCCAAATACAGCGCTTATCAGCGGCTCATGGATTACTGGACCGAAACGATGCAAGACGACATCTATCTGATTGCTGCGGACGGTTGGCTAACCGCGTCGACGCCACGTGCCACGATCGAAGACAAAGAGCGGAAAGTGAAAGAGACGCCCGACCTAGCCGTAGGCAGGAAGAAGTACAAGATGGATTTGGTTCCACCAGCTCTTGTAGCTGCTCGGTTCTTCTCCGCCCATCTCACAACCCTCGCTGCTCTAGAGACCAAGGCGGAATCGGCCGCGCAGGAGCTGAGGGACTTTGTGGACGAGAACTCTTCGGAGGAGGGTCCACTAGAGGATGCCAAGAATGACAATGGAGAGGTAACGAAGGCTGCCCTCAAAGAAACAATCAAGGCCTTCGAAGGCCTCGCTGACAGCGCCAACGAGCAGGCGATTCTTGCTAAGTGTTGGGCATTGCTTGAAGCAGCAAGTGCTGCCGCTCGAGCCGTCAACAACGCCAAGACGGATCTCGACGCAATGACCCTGGCCCGTTACGAGCGTCTAACGGAGGACGAGATTAAGGCGCTTGTCGTCAAGGACAAGTGGTTTGGGTCGATCGGCAAGTCCATCGGCGAAGAGGTGGATCTCCTAACAACTGCTTTGGCCAGCCGAATCCAAGATCTTGCAGAACGCTACGCAGACCCGCTACCCAACATTGAGAGGGTGCTCGTAACGCTCAGCGAGAAGGTACAAGGCCATCTGAAACGGATGGGCGCGACATGGGCATGACCGTGCCGACAAACGTAAGTCCGAATGATTCTGCCAACACGCCAGTTCGGTCAGGCTACAAATCGACCGTTGACGATGTCATGCCAGACGATTGGGACGTCATGACGCTGCGGCAAGTCTGCCGAGCGATCGTAGATGGTACGCACTTCACTCCCAGCTACGTCGAGGTGGGTGTTCCTTTCTACAGTGTCGAAAACGTAACTGCGGACGACTTCACCAACACGAAGTTCATTTCGCGTACTGAGCACGAGAAGCTCATAAAGCGATGCAGGCCCGAGCGCGGCGACATTCTTCTGACGAGGATCGGATCGTTGGGAGAAACCAAACTGATTGATTGGGCTGTGGAAGCAAGCATCTATGTGAGTCTGGCGTTGCTGAAACCCGCGGACACGATCGAACCCAGCTATCTCTATGGCTACAGCAAGTCTCGGAGGTTCGTGCGAGACATTGAGAGTCGTGCCCTGCTTAGCGCCGCTCCCAAGAAGATCAACATGGGCGAGATTGGGGGCGTTCCGATCCTAGTCCCCCGCGACCGAAGCGAACAGCGCTCTATTGCCTCAGCAATCATGGACACCGACAGGTTGATAGCGATGCTTGGCGGTCTCATTAATAAGAAGCGCGCGATGAAGCGGGGCGCGATGCAGCAGTTGCTCACCGGGAGGAGGAGGCTGCCGGGATTCGTGGGGGAGTGGCGCGAGGCGCGGCTTGGAAACATCGCTCGGCACATCAAGACGGGCAGCAAGAACAACGAAGACAAGATTGCCGATGGGGCGTACCCATTCTTCGTCCGCTCTGCAACTGTTGAGCGGATTGACACCTTTTCGTTCGATTGCGAAGCGATTCTCGTGCCTGGTGAAGGTGGGATAGGAAGCATTTTCCACTACGTCAATGG
>Ga0207646_10006136_pt1 | contig 12499 bp, 6 predicted proteins | sample KBSK5502metaG_FD_184343 | JGI IMG/M metagenome (GOLD analysis project Ga0207646, IMG submission 184343) | Corn, switchgrass and miscanthus rhizosphere microbial communities from Kellogg Biological Station, Michigan, USA - KBS K5-50-2 metaG... | ecosystem: Host-associated > Plants > Roots >...
GCCGTGTGACGCACACCCGCCGTGTCTGCGAACCGCAGCGGAACGCCATCCATGCTGACGGTCTCGGTAAGGACGTCGCGCGTCGTCCCTGGAACGCTCGTCACGATCGCACGATCTGAAGCAACCAGACGATTGAACAGGCTCGATTTTCCAACATTGGGTTTTCCAAGGATTGCCAGCTTCAATCCGGAATTCAAAATTCTTCCGTAGTCGAATGTTTGTTCAACACGCCGCAAATCTTCGATAAGAGGTTCGATCGATTCGACAATGGAACTGTTCGCGGGCACATCCACGTCGTCTTCGGCGAAATCGATACCCGCTTCGAGATGGGCAATGATGTCGACGAGGTTGGCTTTGACCGGCCGGACATGCTTCGACAGGGATCCTTCCATCTGCCGCATCGCCGTCTTCGCCTGCTGCTCCGTTTGTGCTTCGATGAAATCCCGCACGGCTTCGGCCTGAAGCAGATCCAGTTTCCCATTCGCCACAGCGCGCAGCGTGAATTCGCCCGGGGCTGCGATGCGCGCAGCGGCGGACCTTGTCGTTTCGACGATGCGCTTCAATGTCAGCGGATTTCCGTGCCCGCTGATTTCAAGAACATCTTCTCCCGTGTACGAATACGGGGCCCGAAAATAAGTAAGAACGACTTCATCAATCGCCGCGCCGGCGGAATCCACCCACAAACCAACAACGGCTGTTCGATGAATCAGCTCCGAATCCGGTGAAGATGATTTGAAGAACCGCCAGGCAATCTCGCGAGAGAGAGAGCCGGAGACGCGGACCACACCGATTCCGCTGCGTCCGATGGGTGTGGAGATCGCAACGATCGTTTCGTCGCTGGAAACGATCTTATGCAATCCTTCGCGCATAACTACGTCCCGCGTGCTTCTTTTGGTTTTCGGTCGTTGAGTTTGGCTTCGGCGTGGGGCGACCAGTACTTGTTGATGAAAACCTGTTGCACGATGCCGATCACATTGCTGGTCAACCAGTACAAAGCCAGGCCGCTGCTGTAGTAGAGAAACATAAAGGTGAAGAGAACCGGCATGATCATCATCATTTTGGCCTGAGCCGGATCGACGTTGGCTGTTGGAGTAAGCTTCTGCTGAATCACCATGGCTACGGCCATCATGATCGGAATGACGTAGTAGGGATCATACTGCGATAAGTCTTTGATCCAGAAGATCCAAGGAGCGCGACGCAACTCGATAGAGTAAGAGAGCGCGCTGTAAAACCCAAACAGCAACGGCATTTGTAGTACCAGTGGCAGGCACCCACCCATGGGATTCACACCATGTTCTTTATAGAGGTTCATCATCTGTTTTTGAACCTCTTGACGCCGCTCGTCTGTGGCTTTCAGCTTTTTATATTGATCCTGGAGTCTGCGCATCTGCGGCTGGATCTTCTGCATCTTCAGCATGGAAACCTGCTGCTTCAGCCGCAAAGGAAACATCACAGTATTGAGGACGATCGTCAGAAGAATGATGGCCCAGCCGAAATTGCCTATGTAGCTGTGAATCCACAGGAGACAAAAGACCAGCGGCCGGGCGATGAACTCGAAATATCCATAGTCCAATGCGCCGGCAAGTGGCGGATCCGCCTTGCTGAGCCAATCGCGCTGTTTGGGTCCGACGTATACCCGGAATGGCCGGTCCTCAGGAACGAGTGCCGAAACCCATAGTGACGGAATTTGGGTCTTCGCATCCGGACCGGGATATTCCTGCTTTCGCACTTTCAACTGGACGGGATTGTCCGGCATCAAAAAGATTCCGAGAAAATACTGATCGTCGACGCCCCCGCGAACCGATGTGAACGCCTGCTCCTGGTCCTTCATGCCGCGAAGGTTCACTCGTTTGAATGTGCTATCCGTCTGGTAGACAGCATTTTTCTTCGCAGGATCCTGTGGAATCGACTGATCGCCAAATCCGCCGCGCCAGTCAATGTAATGTGGGAGAGGCTTGCCGTCTCTTGTCAACGAAGTCTGAAGTGAGAATACATAGTTTTCCGGGTCGAACAGCAGAATCTTGCGGGCATGGATGCCGTTCCCGGCGAACTCTAACGAGAGGCGTTCACCATCTTTACGACCAACGAACTGGGCGCGATTTACTTCCTCGTCGACCTTCTGGTCGCCGGTCGTGATCGTCAACGGCCAGCCAACCCTGGTTCCGGATTTCTCATCGATGAGTTCGAGAGGATGCCCTTCGCCATCGGTATACATCTTCAGCTTGATGCTTCGGAGCACGCCGCCGACATTTGAAAATGTCGCGATGTACAGAGGCGTCTCCATGACAAAGTCCTCCGACTTCTCCGCATGCAAATCCTGAGCCGGCGGAGGAGTTGTCGCCGGAGTTGGTGCTTCTGTCTTCTGCACTGGCGGATTCGGTAGAGGCGCTTGCGAAGGCTTGTTGGCCGGGACAACCGGAGTGCTTTGTTCCGTCGGAGCAGGCTCAGGCGCCGGCGGCGGGGAGTAGAGCGCACGAAAGGCATAAAGAACGGCGAACGATAAAACAAAAGCGAGGATGACGCGTTTTTCCATTATGAATTGGGACTTTCTATCTCACGGGATCGAACCCTCCGCGATGCAGCGGATGGCATCGAAGCACTCGCGCGACGGCGCGGACGACTCCACGAATGAAACCATATTGTTCGATGGCTTCCTGAGCATATTCCGAACAGGTTGGCGTGAATCGGCAAGCAGGCGGCAGCCATGGCGAGATAACAAGCTGGTAAGCTCGCACCAGTTTTAATGCGAGAGTCTGAAAGATGGCCAGACTCATTTTTCTGCTCCGAGAAGGTTCACCAATTCTGCACGCAATTCCTGAAACTCCAGGTCACCCGCAGATCGTCTTGGATTTACAACAAAATCAAATCCGGCTGGAATCGACGGGCGTGATGTGCGAAGAATCTCTCTAACCCTTCTCTTGACTCGATTTCGATCGTGCGCTTTTCCGAATTTCCGGGACGTTGTCAGTCCGAAACGGCTGTAACTGAATCCATTCGGCAATGTAAATACAACAAACGAGCGCGAGATTCTCTTTGTTCCTTTTGAATATACGTTCTGAAACTCTGCCGACTTTCTCAATCGAAAGTCTTTCGGAAATGCGTTCGCCCTGGCTGCAGGCCCCCCCGTCAAGATTTAATCAAGATCTAATAATGCTCGACGGACACACGTTTCCGGCCCTTGTCTCTCCTGCCCTTCAGCACGAGACGGCCGCCGCGAGTCTTCATTCGGGCCCGGAATCCATGGGTTTTAGCGCGACGGCGATTGTTCGGCTGGTATGTCCTCTGTGGCATTCCTTATGCTCCTTCGAAAACTTTAAATTAGCACAGAGGCTTTACAAAAAGCATCGGGATTCATGATTGAAAACGAGAAATGAAAGTGCTAGTCTTTCGCGGCTTCACACGTCAACGGGACACTCTGTAACTGGAAACCTAACAACATCGACTTGAGTTTTCCACATCTGTGGAAATTTTTGTGGAAATCTTACCCCTTCGTACGTGAGCGCGCATGGACACCTGGCAACAAGTTCTCGATATCGTCGAAAAAAAAATCAATCAACAGAGTTACAACACCTGGTTCAAACCGACGCAGCTCATCAAACACGACGACAAAGCACTGTACGTCCGTGTTCCTAACGCGTTTTTCCAGGATTGGCTCAATGATCATATCGATGTCGTTATAGAAGCCGCACGCACGGCCGGTATTGGCGACATCAGTGTCGTTTACATCACGGAGAGAAATCCGCTGGAAAGTTCCGGTATGCCTGCGCAGGGCAAACTGGATTTCGAATCGATCGACAACACGCTCAATCCGAAATACACATTCGACACATTTGTCGTCGGTTCATCCAACCAGTTCGCTCATGCGGCGGCATTGGCGGTCGGTGAGAAACCGTCCAAGGCATATAACCCGCTCTTTCTCTACGGCGGTGTGGGGCTCGGTAAAACGCATTTGATGCATGCCATCGGGCACATGATCAAGCTCAATAACAAACCCCTTCGACTGACCTACGTGTCAACCGAGAAGTTTACAAACGAGGTGATCAACGCGATCCGTTACGACAAGATGCTGAGCTTCAATGAGCGCTATCGTAACAACGATGTGTTGCTCATCGATGACATCCAGTTCATCGCGGGCAAGGAACGCACCCAGGAGGTGTTTTTCCACACCTTCAACTCCCTCTACGATACGCACAAGCAGATCATTATCTCCGCCGATTGCCCACCTCGCGAAATACCAACACTTGAAGAGCGGCTGCACTCCCGGTTCGAGTGGGGATTGATCGCTGATATTCAGCCCCCGGACCTTGAAACAAAAGTCGCGATCATCAAGAAGAAGGCAGAACGGCAAAACATCGCGATACCCGACAACGTCGCGCTGTATATCGCGAGCAAAATCAGATCGAACATTCGCGAGCTGGAGGGCGCTCTCGTTCGATTGATCGCCTACTGCTCATTGAAGGGTTCAGAAATCACTCTTCCTATGGCGCAGGAGACGCTACACGACATACTCGGACCAGGTGAGAAGGCAATAACGATTGAAATGATTCAGAAGACCATCGCAGATCATTTTAAGATGCGAGTTCAGGATCTGAAATCGAAGAACAATTCAAAGTCCGTGGCCATGCCGCGCCAAATCTGCATGTATCTGTGCAAGAAACTCACTGGTGCGTCGCTTCCCCAGATCGGAAGAGAGTTTGGTGATAAACATCACACAACAGTTCTACATTCAGTCAATAAAATCGAAAACCTGGTTCACCAGGATCGAGAACTCGCAAAACAAATCCAGGTTTTTATAGAATCGTTCAAATAAAATTTTCACTTGGCATGTGGACCACATGTGGAAAACGAATCGGAATAATCTATCCACAGCAGGTCCACACTGAGACTCGAGGCTTTTGCACAGGGAAGAATGTCGCTAAGTGTTAGACGTGATTGGTGATTGCCTCTTTGACGCAGATATTCAGGTTCTTATTATTAGGAGTTATAACTAACACGTATGGAATTTACTGTAAGAAAGTTTGATCTCCTTCAGGAACTGACTCTGATTCAAGGCGTCGTTGAGCGCAAGACAACTATTCCGATCCTTGCAAACGTTCTTGTTCGAGCCGAGGGTGGTGAGTTGGGAATTGCCGCAACGGATCTGGAAATTGGGCTGAAGTCCATCTGTATCTCGAAAACAACCGTGCCAGGCACAATCACCCTTCCCGCAAAACGATTGTATGAGATCATTCGTGCACTTCCTGACAAAGAAATCAAATTCAAACGTGGTGAAGCGAACTGGGTAACACTGACATGTGGGTCCAGCCGCTTTCGAATCGCCGGGTTGCCTCAAGATGATTTTCCTGCTTTGCCTGAACCGAAGTCAGCACTTGCCAAAATACCGTCTGATGCACTGGCGAAACTCATCACGCGAACGATCTTCGCGATTAGCACAGAAGATTCGAAGTACACATTAAGTGGCGCATTGCTTTTGCTTAAACCGGGATCCATCACGATGGTTGCGACTGATGGACACCGGCTAGCATATGTGGAAAAAGCTGAAACTCTCGAGGACGTCAGCGAAGAAATCAAGGTGTTGGTACCCCGAAAAGCAATGGCTGAACTTGTGCGTATGATTTCCGAAAGCGCAGACACCGAAAGCATTGGCTTTTCTCGTGATGACACTCATCTTTTTTTCGATATGGGGAAACGCCTGTTAATTTCCCGGATGCTCACTGGACAGTTCCCAAATTATGAAGCTGTGCTACCACGAAATAACGACCGCATCGTTACGATTAACCGTGAAGAAGCTGCTGCGGCCATCAAACGTGTAGCAATTCTTTCCGACGAGCGGTCACATACCGTAAAACTTGCGTTGACCAGTGGCGCGATGGAACTCACAGCCAGCCACTCCGATCTTGGCGAAGCGCACGAAACTCTCGAAGTCGACTACAGTAAAGAAGATCTCCAGGTGGGGTTCAATTTTCAATATCTCTTGGATTTTCTGACGACTGCAGATGAACCCGAGGTCAGTTTCGAGTTCAAGGACAGTGAAAGTGCAGCCCAGTTGAAAGCCCAACCGGTGGGCGACTACAATTATCGTTATGTCGTCATGCCGATGCGTATCTGAACGTGCTTGTGGAGCCTAAACACATCTACAATATGTTGGAGTATCATTGATGAAAAACCCCAACATCATTGGTTTTGAAGGGGCCCTTTCCTCAAAAGTTTCCCTCCCGGAAATGGCGTAAATTTTGCTAAAATAATTATTACTTTTCTGTCCAAGGGGAACGCTATTCGAAGCGGACTTTCTGGGCCAGTACAACGCGTCGGTAACAGAAATAAAGTCAACAATCTTTTCTTTTTAGTACTTCCGAAGGAAAAAGGAAATCACGCTACATCCTTGTCGGACGTGCAGACGGATTAACTAATGGCTGAACGAGTCGAATATCCGGGAAATACCGGAATGCAACCTCCACAAACCGATGCCGATTACGGCGCCGAACACATCAAAGTGTTGGAAGGCCTGGAAGCTGTCCGAAAGCGGCCAGCGATGTATATCGGTTCGACCGGCCCGGACGGATTGCACCACCTCGTGTATGAAGTCGTAGATAACTCCATCGATGAAGCTCTCGCAGGATTCTGCACGGAAGTTCACGTGGTTATTCACATCGACAATTCGGTTACCGTCATCGACAACGGCCGCGGGATACCGACAGAGATCATGCCGAAGGAAGGAAAGCCGGCGGCAGAGGTTGTTCTTACAAAGCTTCACGCGGGAGGAAAATTCGACAACACTGCATACAAAGTTTCAGGCGGCTTGCACGGCGTTGGTGTGTCCGTGGTTAACGCGCTTTCGGAGTGGCTGAATCTCGAGATCTGGCGCGGCGGCAAGGTGTATGTACAGAGCTACAACCGGGGCATTCCAACGGGTCCTCTCGAGATGACCGGACATACGGATCGGCGTGGAACCAAGGTCAGCTTCAAGCCCGACGACAGAATCTTCGAGACCACGACATTCAGCTTCGATGTTCTTTCGCAGCGCTTGCGCGAGCTTGCGTTTCTGAATCGCGGATTGCTCATCACGATCGAAGATGAGCGAGACGAAAAGAAGCACGAATTTCACTATACAGGCGGCATCATTTCGTTCGTCGAGCACCTCAACAAGAACAAAGAACCGTTGCACGACAAAGTCATCTATTTCGAAGGTGTCCGCGAAGGCATCGATCTCCAGATCGCGATGCAATACAACGACGGATATCAGGAACAGATCTTCACTTTCGCTAACAACATCAACACGCACGAAGGCGGAACACACATGATCGGTTTCAAATCCGCTTTGACTCGAACCCTGAATAACTACGCCGTCTCGAATAATCTATTCAAGGAAGAGAAAGAGAGTCTTTCCGGCGATGATGTGCGCGAAGGGTTGGTCGCAGTCATCAGCGTCAAATTGCCGAATCCGCAGTTTGAGGGTCAGACGAAAACGAAGCTGGGAAACAGCGAAGTCAAAGGCATTGTCGAAACACTCGTGAATGTCGGCCTGGGGGACTTTCTGAACGAGAACCCTTCGGTTGCCAAGAAGGTCATCAGCAAAGCCGTTGAGGCTTCGCGGGCGAGAGAGGCCGCGCGACGCGCACGTGAACTCGTGCGCCGTAAGGGCGCGCTCGACAGCATGGCGTTGCCTGGAAAACTGGCGGACTGCCAGGAGCGCTCGCCTGAGAAAGCCGAGATTTTTATCGTGGAAGGCGATTCCGCAGGTGGTTCCGCAAAACAAGGACGGGATCGTCGAACACAGGCCATTCTGCCGATCAAGGGAAAGATTCTCAACGTCGAGAAAGCGCGCTACGACAAGATGCTCACGCACACGGAAATTGCCGCGATGATCACCGCGCTGGGCACCGGCATTGGTCAGGATGACTTCGACGTGACAAAGTTGCGATATCACAAGGTCATCATCATGACCGACGCGGACGTCGACGGATCGCACATCCGCACGCTTCTGCTGACGTTCTTCTATCGCCAGATGGGTCAACTGATCGAGCAGGGGAACATCTACATCGCGCAACCGCCGTTGTTCAAAGTAAAGAAAGGCAAAAACGAGCAGTACATCAAAGACGAACGCCAGATGTCGCGATTCCTTCTCAAGAAAGCGACTGAAAACCTGGCCGTCGAGGTTGGTGGGCAGGAGCTCAAGAGCCGCGACCTGACGAGTTTTCTGGAAAAACTGATCGAGCTCAATGGCGTGTTCACGCGCGTGGATCGCCATTTCCGCGACTCCCGCGTGGTGGATCTTTTGATGAGTATGGATGCGGAAAGCCGCGCATTCCTGGGTGATCAGCAGAAGATGAAAACGCTGGCGGAGAAAATCGAATCGTTCGGCTATACCGCCGAGATCCTGACTGACGAAGAACACAGCGTTCAAAAGCTGCTTTACCGGCAGGGAAGTCAGTCACCGCGGCTGGTCGGATATACGCAGCTCTCCAGTCCGGAGTATCAGCGGCTGCTCGTTCTGCACAAGGCCATCGGAAAACTGGATCAGCCCCCGTTTACAGTGAAACTGGAGTCCTCAACCACAGTGCTGAAGGATCGCCAGGCGCTGATTGATCAGGTTATGGAGCTTGGAAAGAAGGACCTTCAGATTCAGCGTTACAAGGGTCTGGGTGAGATGAATCCCGAACAGCTTTGGGAAACAACCATGGATCCCGAGAAACGAACGTTGCTTCAGGTTCAGGTGAACGACGCCGTGATGACCGACGACATTTTCACAGTGCTCATGGGCGATGCCGTGGAGCCGCGCCGAAAATTCATTGAAGACAATGCTCTGGAAGTGAAGAACCTCGACATCTAACTCGAATGGCAGACGAAATTACACCTCCGACACCTCCGACACCACCAACGCCACCTGCCAATCTCGTTCCAGTAAACATCGAAGACGAGATGCGGCGGTCGTATGTCGACTATGCGATGAGCGTCATCATCGGGCGCGCACTGCCCGATGTGCGCGATGGCTTGAAGCCTGTGCACCGCCGGATTCTTGTCGGCATGCGCGACATGGGCCTGGCTTCCAATCGCCCGTATCGCAAGTGCGCGAAGATCGTCGGCGAGGTCATGGGCAACTATCATCCCCATGGCGATAGTCCGATCTACGAAGCGCTCGTCCGGATGGCGCAGGATTTTTCATACCGGTACCCGCTTGTCGACGGCCAGGGAAACTTCGGTTCAATTGACGGCGATCCGCCGGCGGCCATGCGATACACGGAAGCGCGTATGGCGCCATACGGCGAGGCGCTTCTCGAAGACATCGATAAAGAGACGGTTGATTTCGTTCCGAATTACGATGAAGAGCGGGAAGAGCCGTCATATCTGCCGAGCAAGGTTCCCAATCTCCTGGTCAATGGATCGAATGGCATTGCCGTGGGCATGGCCACGAATATGCCGCCACACAACCTCAATGAGGTCTGTGAGGCCGTCATACATTTGATCAACAACCCGCAGGCCAAGCTGGCCGAGCTCGTTGCGCACGTGCCGGGCCCGGATTTTCCGACCGCCGGCATCATCCATGGGCGAGGTGGGATTTATCAGGCATACCAAACAGGCCGCGGGACCATTACGATGCGCGCCCGCGCGACGATCGAACGGCAGGGCAAAGACCGCGACATCATTGTCGTGACCGAAATTCCGTATCAGGTCAATAAAGCGCGCTTGATTGAAAAGATCGCGGAGCTGGTCAATGAGAAACGCCTCGAAGGCATCGGTGACATTCGCGATGAGAGCGATCGTCATGGCATGCGCATCGTCATCGAGTTGAAGCGCGGCGAGCAGGGTCTGGTTATCCTGAACAACTTGTACAAGCTGACGCCGATGCAGACGACGTTTGGTGTCATCAATCTCGCGATCGTCAATGGGCAGCCCAAGGTCCTGTCGCTGCTCGAACTGGTGCGGTCGTTCATCGAACACCGCGTTGACGTCGTGCGCCGTCGTACGCAATACGAATTGCGTCAGGCGGAAGCGCGCGCACACATCCTGGAAGGCCTCAAGAAAGCGCTCGATCACATCGATGCCATCATCAAGCTGATTCGAGCGGCCAAGACAACTGGCGAGGCCCGCGAGGGCTTGATCGCGCAATACGAGTTCACCGAGATCCAGGCGAAGGCGATTCTCGAGATGCAACTCCAGCGGTTGACGTCGCTCGAGCGTCAGAAGATCGAAGACGAGCTGAAAGAGCTGGCGGAGAAAATCGCGGATTTGAAAGAAATCCTGGCGAGCGACGTGAAGCTGCGCGAAGTCATCATCAAGGAACTGCGCGAAGTCCAGAAAAAGCACGGCGATGCCCGCCGAACCGAAATCATCGACGAAGGAGCCGAGATCCATCTCGAAGACCTGATTGCGGAAGAAGACGTCGTCATCACGGTCACCCACAGCGGCTATCTCAAGCGGACGCCTCTTTCCGTCTATCGTCAGCAAGGCCGTGGCGGCAAAGGCCGAATCGGCATGAAGACGAAAGAGGAAGATGTCGTCACGAACGTCTTCGTCGCCAATACGCACAGTTACGTGCTCGTCTTCACGGATCGCGGACGGTTGTACTGGCTCAAGGTGTACGAAATTCCGGATGTCGGAAGCGCGGGCCGCGGCAAAGCGATTGTGAACCTGGCGAATCTCTCTTCGGAAGAAAAGGTGCGCGCGCTGCTTTCCGTGAAGGATTTCGATCCGAAAGCATCGGTCCTCATGGCAACGCGGAATGGTCAGGTGAAGAAAACGTCGCTCGAGGCATTCAGCAACCCCTCGACGCGGGGAATCATCGCCATGGGAGTCCCGGATGACGATGAGCTCATCGCCGCGGAGCTGATCTCCGGCACGGAGACGGTTTTCATCGGAACGCACGACGGTATGTGCATCCGCTTCCCGCATGACGACGTCCGTGAAATGGGCCGGCAAGCATATGGCGTCATCGGCATTCGTCTCGACGAAGGCGACTACGTGGTCAGCACGATCGCGACGAGCAGCGAAAACGAGATGGTGCTGTCGGTCACAGAACGCGGATTCGGCAAGCGCACGGCGGTCGAGGAGTATCGAGCGCAGGGTCGCGGCGGCAAAGGAATCATCAACCTCAAAACCACCGACAAGAATGGCAAGGTTGTGGCGGTGATGCGCGTTCAGGAAGATTCAGACATCCTTGTGATGACCGCGAATGGCAAACTGATTCGCGTCAGCTCACTGGACATTCGTGCCGTCGGCAGGGCCACGCAGGGCGTTCGACTGATCAACCTCGATGAAGATGACAAGGTCACCGCAGCCACGCTGATCGCATCGGAAGGAAAGCCGGAAGAGGAAACTCCACCGACCGTACACTGAAAAGAATCAGCCACAAAAAGGCACAAAATTCACAAAAGGGAATTTCTTTTTGTGCCTCTTGTGCCTTTTTGTGGCTATTACCTTCCCGTGATTAGATCAATTGCCACAGCCGGAATCGAGAAGAACAGTTTCTTCTTGAGGGTCAGGTAGCTCTGGTTTCCGAGAATCAAATTACTGAGTAGCGAACGCAGCGTGCGGCTGCGTTGAGCGAGCTGCACGGTGCGTTTTCGGAAATCTCCCGCCAGGAATCGTCCCCGATAAAATCGTTTATACATCCGCGAAGCCCGCGCGAGTTCGCGACCGATTTCTCTTTCAATGCGCGCCGCATACTCTGAGGGTTTGTCGATCGTTTCGGCCAGGATTTGCGCCGATGTGAACGCGTAGTAGATGCCCTCTCCTGTAATCGGATCCACCAGGCCCGCAGCATCTCCAACTAATGCCCACCGGTCACCCGAAATGCGATTCTTCCTCCACGAAGCAGGACCCAAACAGGGAACGGGAGCGCTGTAGAATTCGGCCTGTTCGAAAACGTCGGAACCCAGATCGGCCGTGATGAAGTTCGAGAGCAACGTCTTGGCGCGCGCGGTCCAGCCCGGCTCGCTTCGCGTGACGACTCCGTATGAGATGTGATTCGGTCGCGGAAATGACCAGATGTAGCCTTCAAAGTCTGGTACGAAATACACCTTCATGTGCGCAGTGACATCCCGCGGAATGAAATATCCCAGTGTCACCGCGAGATCTTCGGGCCGCAGCGCCGTCGCAACGCTACGCCGGACAAGGCTTGTGGCGCCGTCTGCGCCAATTAGGAAATCTGATTGCAAGACACTGTCACGGGTGGTAAGGCGCCATCCGCGGGCAAGAGGCTCGACTTGAGTAATACGGCTCTTTACAACGGAAACCCCGGCATTTTCTGCCGCTTCCAGGAGGTATTTGCCCAGGTCACGCCGGGACAGGATAGCAATTGGCTTTTGTGGAGCAACACTAACGGAGTTTGTATCTCCGAAGTAGATAGTGATTCGATCGATGTTATTGCGTGGCAGATCCGATTCGAAGATTCCGAAGCTCGAAAGAGCTTTGGCGGTGACGCCACCGCCGCAGGGTTTTTCCCAAGGCACTTGAGGATCGACCAACGATACGGTATATCCTCGCCGGGCGAGTAGTACTG
>Ga0207646_10006138_pt1 | contig 12497 bp, 9 predicted proteins | sample KBSK5502metaG_FD_184343 | JGI IMG/M metagenome (GOLD analysis project Ga0207646, IMG submission 184343) | Corn, switchgrass and miscanthus rhizosphere microbial communities from Kellogg Biological Station, Michigan, USA - KBS K5-50-2 metaG... | ecosystem: Host-associated > Plants > Roots >...
CGTGCGCGTGGTCGCCTCGAGCACGAACCGCCACGTGATCTCCTCGAGGTGGGCGGGGCCGCGATGGGCGGCGATCGACGGCGGCCACGCGTAGTCGGGATTGCGCACCAGCGTCACGTGGCTCTTCGGGATCCACTCTTTCACCATGAACGGACCGGTGCCGATGGGCTTGCGCGAGAAGTCCTGGCCCATCTTCTGCACGGCCGTCGGTGACAGCGGCGCCAGCGGTGAGAGCGCGACCATCCGGAGAAATGGCGCGTACGGCTGCTTGAGCCGGACGCGCACCGTATGCGGGTCGACCACGTCGGCGCCGTCGTAGGGGCCGAGAAACGCTCGGGCAACACCCGGCGCGCCGAGCGGCTCCTGGATACGGTCGAACGTGAACTTCACGGCGGCGGCATCGAACGGCGTGCCGTCGTGGAATTTCACGTTGCGGCGAAGCTTGAAGGTATAGCTCTTGCCGTCGCGCGCGACCTCCCATGACTCCGCGAGGCCGGGCAGGACCTTGCCGTCCTTCGGATTGATCACGGTCAGCGTGTCGGTGAACTGGATGAGGATCTTGCGCGTGGCCGCGCGGTTGGTGATGTGCGGGTCGAGCGTGTCGATGTCCTGGCGCGCGGCGAACACGATCTTGCCGCCGGGCTTGGTCTGCGCCAACGCCGGCGCGCTCCACGTCAGCGCCGCCAGCAAGAGCAGCACAACGGCCGCGATCCTTCTCATGCTCGTCTCCCCGCTCATGGTTGATGTCCTGACTGCGCTCACGCGCACAGCTGATGCGTGGCGTACGCGATCGCTCGCGCCGCGGTGACCAGATCCTTCAGCGGAACCCGCTCGTCCGGCGTGGGCCATTCCTTGTAGATCCGAATGTCGCCGGCGCCGTACTGCACGGTCGGGATGGCGTGCGACATCAAGATATTGCCGTCGCCGACGTTGCCGAGGCGTCCCCAGCCGCCCACGGTCGCCGGCACGCCCGCCGCGAGCCGCTGGCCCTCGGCGAGTGCCGTGACGAGCCGATGGTCGGGCTTGACCTCCATCGGGTCCTGGAACCAGCCGTCCTCCATCCCGTTCGCGGGGATCGTCATCTCCGCGTCGAACGCGGGATAATCCTTCTTGATGTCGGCGAGCAGCCGCTGAACGTCCTCGCGGACGGTCTGGAGCGTCTGGCCGGGCACGGTGCGAAGCTGAAAGATCATCTCGCACTCGCGGCTCGACATGCCCGTGTAGCTCTTCTGGTAGTAGTGCTCTTTGTGCATCGTGTCGAACGTGTGCGTCGGAAATCCCGGCAGCTCCGGATGCGGCGTGAAGCGCAGCCAGCCACCGGGCCGGATCGGATCGAGGCTCGGTCCGATGCGCCGGATGATCTCCGCCTGCTGCTCGATGGGATTCATGTACTGCGCGCGCGCAGCCGCGCTGTAGCGGAAAAACAGCTCGGGACTCTTGGTCTTGATCCGCACCATCACGATGCCGACGCACACGTTGGCGATCGTGTTCGCCGAGTGCTCCATGTTGATGGCGAGATCCGTCCGCACGCCTTTCTTCATGAGCGCGCGCGTGCCGGCGCCGCCGAGCTTGTGCGCGACGACCGGCGTGACGACGACGTCGCCGCGCAGGCGAACGGCGGAGCGGACGATCGCCTCCACCGCGCAGATCGCGGCGACGACTCCCCCCTTGTCGTCGTGAGCGCCCATGCCCCACACCCAGCCGTCCTCGAACTTGGCGCCATAGGGATCCACGCTCCAGCCGCTCATTTCGACGCCGGGGTCCATGTGGCCGTTGAGCATGAGGCTCGGTCCGCCGCCCGTGCCGCGCAGGCGCCCGATGGGCTGGCGCGTCGTCTTGCCCGGCTTGGCCCAGTGCGTGACGTCCATCATCTCCACGTCGAGGCCGAGGTCGGACATGTAGTTGGCGAAATGATCGGCGAGCGCGCCTTCCTCGAACGTCGTGCTCGGGATGCGAATCGCGGCCTGCTCGAGGGCCAGCACCTGCGCGTCCGTGATGCCCGCGAGAATCTTGCTCCGGTCGGCGGCATTCGGCATCGCGGCCGTTCTTACTCGATCACGAACATCTGCTCGGTCTTGAACTTGTCCGAGATCCACTGCGGCGCCCCCGCGCGCACCACGACCATGTCCTGGATGTGGTAGTAGTCCTTCGCGGGCTCGAGGGCCAACACCATGCCCTGCTCGAGCACGATCTTGTTACCGCGCGAGATCACCGGCTCCTGCTGGTGCCACCACGCGCCGACGCTGTGGCCGGCAAGCTGGCTCGTGTAGCTCCATCCGTGCTTGGCGAACTCCTTCACGGTGAACTCGTAGACCTCGCCGGCGGTGACACCGGGCCGACAGGCATCGATCACGCGGCCGTAAATCTCTCGGGTCATGCCGTAGTCGCGGAGCTGCTCAGCGCTCGGCCTGCCGAGCACGGCGTTGCGCGACTGGTGCCCCGGATAGCCGTCCACGTACGCGACGTAGTCGGTGCGGACGATGTCGCCCTTCGCCCACGTGTTGTCGCTCTCGCCGGCGTAGGGAATGGTGTTGCGGCTCGAGTTCAGGATTCCGTGCGCCCAGTTGGCGCCGCGGCGCAGGCAGCTGGCGATGATGCGGCTGTGCACCGCGCGCTCCGTCTCGCCGGCCTTGATGGTCGGAAAGACCTCGAGGTAGGCATCGTCGAGCAGGTCGGCGCCCTTCTTGAGCCGCGCGATCTCGCCCTCCGTCTTCACCCAGCGCACCTCGTCCATCATCGCCGCGCAGTCCACCATGGTCAGCTGCGGCAGCTCGCGCTGGACTTCTTCCCAGTGCGCGGCGCTGACATAGTTCTTCTCGAAGCCGACGCGCTCGGCACCGAGCCCGAGTCCTTTCAGCACCTGCGCCAGCCGCCGATACGGCGACTCGGTGTAGGCCTCATACAGCTCCGTGCGCTTCACCCACGAATCGCGGCGGGTCAGTCCTTCGGCGATCTTGTTCAGCACGATCACCGGCTCGCCGTTGCGCGGCCAGATCAGCATCACGCCGCGCACGGAATCGGCGATGTCCTGATGCCGCGCCAGCGTCCCCGGATACGCGAGGCCGGACAGGTACGTGAAGTTCTGCCCGGAGCGCGCCACCACGGCGGAGAGCCGGTGACGGTCCATGTGCTGATGCAGGCGGGCGACGTTGGCGATGATCGCGGACATTGCTCCTCCTTTGACCTGCAATCCGGCTCACGTGGCCGGCCGGCGGCCTCCGTACGCCTCGCTGGGCGCGTAGCGGCTGTCGTGGAACAAGCGTTTGGCGCGCGCGTCGACCACGCGCTTCCAGTTGGCGAGCGCCGTTTCGCTGAAGCTCGCCGTCCGGCCGCGGCTCGTCGTCGAAATTACCGTGGACGTCGCGCCCGCGCAGCAGCATGGCCGACTCACGAAACTTCGCCATCTTCGCCCACGTCGGCACCATCTCGACGAGCAAGAGGATCCGGCGGTCGGGACCGTGGTTCGTGGCCGAGCCGTGGACGATCGAGTTGTGGAACATCACCATCTCGCCCGGCTCGAGCACGAAATCGACGGCGCGCGATTCGTCGAACTCGTCCACGATGGACTGGCCGCGCGCCAGGATGCTCTTCGGATCGTCGCTCTCTTCGTGGCGGAGCACGCCCCACTTGTGCGATCCCGGAACGCCGCGCAGGCAGCCCTGCCTGACGCCGCACGGCGAGAGGGCCAGCCCGCCCAGCACCACCGGGACGGGCGAGCCGTACGCGGAATCCTGGTGCCAGCCCGCGAACGTTTCGCCGTCGGCCCTCTTCACGCGCCAGGCCATGCTCCAGCAGCGGATGTCGGGGCCGATCAGATCCTCGAAGATGTCGAGCACGTGCGGGTCCTCGGCGATCTCGAGCACCCACGGACACAGCAGGTGCGATTTCGTCTTCAGCTTCTTGACGTGGTCGGGCGCGCGCGCTTCCAGCGCCTCCAGCCGCGCGCGGTACTCGCGGGCGCGTTCGGGGCCGAACGCGCGCACCGGCGAGACGAACCCCTGCTCGTCGAACGCGCGCACTTGCGCCTCGGTGAGAACCTTCGGCACGACGGCTACGCCTCCGCCTCGATCAGCACCGGCGTGTCTTGAGCGGGCTTGTAGCCCATGTGCGAGGGGAAGTCGGCGCCGAGCGGCCACGGCTTCGGAAACTTCAGCCAGAGGCGCAGCATGTGGCGCTTCTGGTCCGGCTCGGGGCCGTCCACGAAGCCCGTCCGCGAATGCAGCGTCGTGTAGTTGTTGATGAACTGAATGTCGCCGCGCTGCAGATCCATGTCCAGGCGCAGGTCCGGACGGCGCGTCTGCTCGTCGAGAAAGTCGAGCGCCTCCTTCTCCAGCGTGGTCAGCGGAACGCCGCGCTTCACGGCGCCGGCGTTGATCTGGTTGCGGATGAGCCGACAGCTGACGACGCCGTCGCGCTGGCCGAAGACGGGAATCGGCCGCTCCGAGACGCCGCGGTCGGTCAGGGCCGCCTCGCGGCGAATATAGTAGAAGCCGTTGTAGAGCAGGCCGAGGTACTCGGGGTGCTGGACCAGGATCTCGTTGTGCACCGTCACCGAGCTCACGATGCTGCTGAGACCCCCGGACAGCGAGCGGCGCAGGCAGAGCAGGCCGACCACGTCGCCGGCATCCGTGTGATATGGCAGGTAGGCGTTGGTCTCGTAGCCGCGCACGTCGATGTTGCCGTACGTTCGGCCGTGATCGTAGACGTGGCCGAGCAGCTCGCCCTGCGGATTCTGGTAGAGCGGCGCGCCGAGATAGCGGCCGAGCCCCCAGAAGATGAGCCCGACGTCGTCATCGCTGTAGCGCTCCACCGGCAGGCCGCGCACGACCACGAAGCCGCGCCCGTCGTAGAGCGCGGCGCCGATCTGCTCGAGCCGCGGCCGCGTCACGGTCAATGGGAAATGCCCGCGCTCGACGTCCAGCATCGCCCGACCCGTCGCCTTGGCGGTGTTCAGTGCGCGATCGACGTCCGCCAGCTCGGCGGCGCTCAGCGTCACGATCCACGCGGAGGGATCGCGCGACAGCGTGTCGCCGCGCCACGCCTTCGGGCCGGTGATCGCCTTCATCCACACGGAGCTCATCGAATCCTCCTGCTCATCGAGTCGTTGTCTATTGCTGTCGCGGGTCGAGCGCGTCGCGCAGACCGTCGCCCAGCACGTTCACGGCCATGACGATACAGAAGATGGCGAGCCCTGGATAGAGCGCCATCCACGGCGCCTGCGAGAGGTAGCGCTGCGCGGCGTTGAGCATGCTGCCCCAGGAGGGCGCCGGCGGCTGCTGGCCGAGGCCCAGGAAGGACAGGCTGGCCTCGGCGATGATCGCCGCCGCCACCGTGATGCTCGACTGCACGAGCAGCGGCGGCAGCATGTTGGGCAGGATGTGGCGCCCGGCGACGCGCGGGCGCGAGCAGCCGAGCGCGCGCGCCGCCTCGACGTATTCCTCCGTCTTGATCGCCAGCACGGTGCCGCGCGCCAGGCGTAGAAACGTCGGCAGCGCGGCGATGCCGATGGCGAGCATGGCGTTGGTGAGGCTCGGGCCGAGGAACGCCGCCAGCGCAATGGCGACGATGAGGAACGGGATCGAGAGCATGGCGTCGGTGACGCGCATGATAACGCCATCCAGCCAGCCGCCCGCGTAGCCCGACAGCAGCCCGAGCGGAATGCTCAGCGCGACGGCCAGGCTGACCGGAATCACGCCCGCCAGCAGCGACGCGCGCGCCCCCCAGATGAGGCGCGACAGCACGTCGCGCCCGACCTCGTCGGTGCCGAGCCGATGAACGGCCGACGGCGGCTTGCGCATGGCCAGGAGGTTCGGCGCCACGGGATCGAACGGCGCCAGCTGCGGCGCGGCGAGCGCGACCAGCACGAACGCGCCGACCACGGCCGCCGCCGCCACGACCATCGGCCTGCGCGCCAGCTTCTTGACTGTCAGGTAGCGCCGCGCGTCGCTCACGATGAGCCGCGCAGCCGAGGGTCCGCGACGAAATAAAGGATGTCGGCGAGCAGGTTGAGCAGCAAGTAGCAGAGGGCCGAGACCAGCACCACCGCCTGCACCACGGCATAGTCCCGGTTGAAGACACCGTCGACGAGGAGCTTGCCGAAGCCAGGGATCGCGAAGATCTGCTCGGTCAGCACGGCTCCCGACAGGAGCCGGCCGAACTCGATGGCGCCGAGCGTGATGACCGGGATCAGCGCGTTGCGGAGCGCGTGCTTGAGCACGACCAGGCGCTCCGGCACGCTCTTGGCCCGCGCCGTGCGCACATAGTCGGCGCCGAGCGTCTGCAACATGGCGCTGCGCGCGTGGCGCATCATCACGCCGGCGACGCCGGTGCCGAGCACGATCGACGGCAGCAGGATCGTGGTGAGGTTCCGGCGCCAGTCGTCCCACGGCGGCACGTAGCCCGAGGCCGGCAGCCAGCCGAGCTGCACCGCGAATAGCAAGATCAGCATGATGCCGAGCCAGAAGTGCGGCACGGAGAGTCCCGACAGCGCCACGAAGTTGGCGGCGACGTCGAGCGGCCGGCCCTGCCGCGTCGCGGAGAGCACGCCGGCCGGCACGCCGAGCGCCAGCGCGATGAGCATCGAGCAGGTGGCCAGCTCCACGGTCACCGGAAGCTTGGAGACGATGAGGTCGGCCACCGGGATGCGACTGCGCAACGAGTCGCCGAAATCGCCGCGCACGATCTTACCGACCCAGATGGCGTACTGCACGGTGACCGGCCGATCCAGGTGGTACTTCGCGCGGATGGCGGCGACGGCCGCCGTGTCGCCCTCCTCGCCCGCGAGCGCGGTGGCCGCGTCGCCGGGGAGCAGCTTCTGGAGCGAGAAGATCAGCACCGAGACGATGACGAGAGTCGGCACCAGCACGACCAGGCGCCGCACGATGTAGAACCAGAGCCTCAGAAGCGGAGTCCCTTCACCCGGATGATGCCGTCGGGATGCGGCGTGAAGCCTTCGACACGCGCGCTGAGCCCGGTGAACACGCGCCGGTGCCAGAGATGCAGCGCGGGCACATCGCGCAGCAAGAGCTCGGTCGCTTTGTCGTAGAGCTGCTTGCGCTGCGCCGTATCGGCCACCTGGCGCGCCTTGGTCACCAGCGCGTCGAACTCGGCGTTGCAGTAGTGGCTGTCGTTCTGCGCGCCCTTGCACGCGTAGTGAGTGAAGATGTTGCCGTCGGGATCGGGCCGGCCGCTCCAGAACGTGAAGTACGCTTCGAAGTCGCCGCGCTTGCCGGCCTCGAGCATCGTGACGTTCTCCTGGCTCTGCAGCGTCATCGTGATGCCGGCCTCCGCCAGCATCGCCTGGATCACCTGGGCGGCTTCCTGCCGATCGCGCTCGGGCGGCAGGATCAGCGTGAAGCTCGGGTTCGGCTGGCCCGCCTCGCGCAGGAGCTGCTTGGCGCGCGCGACGTCGCGCGGCCTCACCGGAAATTTCTTGTTGTAGTACGCGCTCGACGGGCTTACGAACTGATTGCCCGCGATGTACTCGTCGTTGAAGACCGCCTTGACGAGCGCCGCGCGATCGATCGCGAGGTCGATGGCCTGGCGCACGCGCACGTCGGCGAGCGCCTTCGACTTCGGCCCGTTGGCCACGTTGAGCCGGATCACCTGGAAGCCGAGCTCCGGCACGCCGAAAATCTTGAGACGGCTGTCGGCGCGGATCTGCGCCAGGTCCGTCGGCGAGACGCGCTCGATCATCTGCAGATCCCCGGAGCGCAGACTCGCCAGCCGCGCCGTCGAGTCCGTAATGGGCACGAACTCCACGCGATCGACGTGGACGTTGGCCTTGTCCCAGTAGTCGGCGAAGCGCTGGAGCACGATCTTGCCTTGCGCGACGCGTTCGACGAACCGGAACGGTCCGGCGCACACCGGCCGCGTCCCGAACTTGTCGCCGAGCTCCCGTGCGGCCTTGGGCGAGACCATCATGCCGGCGCGGTCGGTCAGCGCGGCCAGCAGCGGGACGAGCGGCTGGGACAGATTCAGACGAACCGTCAGGTCGTTGACGACGTCGACGCTCTTGATCTCGCCGATCTCCGACTTGCGGAACGACCCCGCGGTGGTGAGGTGGCGATCGATGTTGAAGCGCACCGCCTCGGCGTCGAACGGCTCGCCGTCGTGGAACTTGACTGCCGGCCGCAGCTTTAGCACCACGGATCGGTTGTCCGCAGACCACTCGTAGCTCGTCGCCAGCTGCGGGACGATCTTCAGATCGGGCGTGACGTCGAACAGCTTGTCGCAGAGCGCGGCGAAGACGAGCCGGCCGACGTAGGCGCGGCTGATGGTCGGATCGAGCGCGTCGGGGTCGTCGTTCAGCCCGATGCGCAGCACGGTCTCGGCGCTCGCCGGTGCTGTGGCCAGCAGCACGCTCGCGAGCAGCGCCGTGAGAATGCGGGTCACGATCATGAGTCCTCCAGGCGGGCGCGGGCATCCACGGCGACGGCTCCCCCGCGCGCGCGGCGCACGATGAGCGGATTGACTTCGAGGTCCACGAGGTGCCTGCCGAGATCGGCCGCCAGCCAGGAAACCCGCACGACGGCGTCGACGATCGCGTCGACGTCCAGCGGCGGACGTCCACGCGCCCCGTGGAGAAGCGGCGCCGCGACGAGCGAGTCCACCAGCGCGCGAGCACGCGCCGCGCTCACCGGGGCCGGCGCGAGCGCGATGTCTTTCAAGATCTCCACCGCGATGCCGCCGAGGCCGACGAGCACGACGGGGCCGAACTGCGGATCGAGTCGGGCGCCGACGATCATCTCGGCCTCGCCGGCCACCGTCTCCTGCACCGTGAATCCGTCGAGCGGCCCGAGCCGGCTGGCCATCTCGCGCGCCGCGGCTTCGACGGCGTCGCGCGACGCGAGCCCCAGCCGCACGGCGCCGACGTCGCTCTTGTGCACGATCGCGTGCGACACCGCCTTGAGCACCACCGGATAGCCGAGCTTGGCGGCCGCCTCCGCGGCCGCGTGGGGTATGGCGGCCATGGCTTCGCGCGCGATCGCCACGCCGTAGTCGGCGAGCAGACGCCTGGCCGCGGCCTCGCCGAGCGCTCCGCCGCCGAGCGCCGCCACCGTCCTGGGATCCGGCAGTCCGGCCGGCCGCTGGGGTTGCGCCGGCGGTGTCGCGCGCAGCGTGTCGTGCTCGGCGACGAGCGCGATCACGCGCAGCGCGTCCTCGACGCGGTCGAAATAGAACTGGCCGATGTCGCGGAGCGCCTGTCGCGGCGCCGTCGCGGCAGCGCCAGGCGTCAGCGCGATCATCACCGGCTTGCCCGACGCCTGCGCCGCCTCGCCGATCAGCTTCGTGCGCGCGGCGAAGAACGGCATCGACGTGAGGATGGCGAGCCCGTAGGCGACGTCGGGATCGGCGAAGAGAATCCGTGCCACGTCGCCCGCGATCTCGACCTCCTCGGGCGGCTTTCGCCCACCGAGATCGATCGGATTGGTGGCCTGCGGCGCTAACAATATTTCGCCGAGCTGTGCGCGCGTCGACGGTGAAAGCGCGGCGAGCTTCAGGCCGAGCTCGCTCACGCGATCGGCGGCGATGCCGGCGCCTCCGCCGGACGACGAGAGGATGCCGACGCCGCCGCGGCGCGGCGCCCGATGGCGCACCAGGAAGTGCGCGGCGCGCACCATGTCGTCCGGATCGCGCGGCAGCACCACGCCCTCCTCGCGGCATACCGCCTGGAAGACCTCGAACGAGCCCGCGAGGCTCGCCGTGTGCGAGCGCGCGGAGTCGACGCCCGCCTGCGTGCGGCCCGTCTTGAGCACCAGGAGCGGCTTGCCGGCGGCGCGCGCGGCGCCGGCGCAGCGGCGGAAGCGCGCGCCGTCGAGCCAGCCCTCGACGTACACGCAAATCGCCTCCGTGCCCGGGTCGCCGATCAGGTGCTCGATGAAGTCGCACAGCTCGAGATCCGACTGGTTGCCGCAGGACACGCACGCGCGAAATCCGATGCCGTCGGTGACGGCGCGATCGTAGATGGAGACCATCAGCGCGCCGCTCTGGCTGACCAGGCTCACGGTGCCGTCGCGCAACCGGTCGGTGTCGAGCACCACCGACGAGCAGAGCGCCAGGTGATGGTGCGGCACGATCAGGCCCATGCAGTTGGGCCCGACGATGCGCGTGCCCGTGCGCGCCGCGATCTCCACCAGCTCGGCCTGCCGCGCGACACCCTCGGGTCCCGCCTCCGCGAATCCGGTGGTGATGATCACGCAGCAGCCGACGCCCGCCTCGGCCGCCGCGCGCACGCTCGGCACGAGCGCGTCGGGCGGCACCGCCAGGATGGCGACGTCCGGCGGCGCCGGCACCGCGCCGATCGAGGCGTACGCCTTGCGGCCCAGGATCTCGCTGCGGTTCAGGTTGATGGGATAGATGTCGCCGGTGAACCCGTGCCGCACCAGGAAGCTCATGATGCGGCCGCCGAACTTCTGCGTGCTCTCGGAAGCGCCGAGCACGGCCACCGAGCGCGGATGCAGGATGCGATCGATGTCGACGCGCGGCGCGGCGCGCGCGGCGCCGAGGCGCGCGGTGTGCAGAACGGGTGTCGTCACACGAAGGCCGGCATGCCGAGCAGCTCGCGGCCGATGATCAGTCGCTGCACGTTGGCGGTCCCGTCGATGGCCGTCAGCATGCAGCAATCCCGCCAGCAGCGCTCGACCCCGGCGTCGACGGCGAGGCCCCAGGCGCCCATGCTCTCCATCGCCGTCTGACACGTGCGGATCGCCGTCTCGACGGCAAAGAGCTTCGCCATCGACACGTCGCACGGCGCGCGCCGGCCGGCGTCGAGCATCCCGAGCGCGTTGAGGCAGAGCAGGCGCGCGGCCTGCAGCCGGGTGGCCGCGTCGGCCAGCGCCATCTGAATGCCCTGGAACTTGCCGATCGGCCGGCCGAACGCCTGACGCTCCTTCGCGTAGCGCAGAGCGAGATCGAGCGCGTGCCGCGCGAGGCCCACCGCCTGGATGCCGACGAACGCGCGCGAGGATTCGATGCCGCGGTGGAATTGCTCGCCACCGGCCCCGGCGTCGCCGAGCAGGTTGTCCTTCGGCACGCGGACGCCGTCGAAGGTCAGCTCGGCGAACGAGAGGTTGCGGATCCCGACCGCCTCCATCTCGGTGCTCGCCCACGGCGAAATCGCGCGCTCGAGCACCAGCCGGCTCAACCCGCCCGTCGCATCGACCACCATCAGCGTCATCAAGTCGCTCACGCCGCCGAGCTTGATCCACCGCTTCTTGCCGTTGACGACGTAGGCATCGCCCTCGAGCGTCGCCGTCGTCTTGAAGCCGCGCATGTCCGAGCCCGCCTGCGGCTCGGTGATCGCCGCCGTCGACACCCAGTCGCCGGAGAAGAGCTTCGGCAGCCAGCGGCGCTTCTGCGCCTCGCTGCCGAGATAGTTGATGGTGCGGGGCGGCACGATCTCGCCGAGCACGACCGGCCCGGCCGCCAGCGCTTCCAGTAGCAATCCGTAGTCGACGTAGCTCAGTCCGGCGCCGCCGAAGTCGCGGTTGATCGTGCTGCCGAGGTAGCCGAGCGGTTTCAGCTCCTTGTAGATGCGGCGCAGGTCGTCGGGCGTGAGCTTCTGGCCCGCCGGCACGCCCGCGGCGGTCGGCGTCACGACGCGATCGACGACGTCGCGCGCGGCCTCCTGCAGCGCGAGCTGCTCTTTGGTCTCGACGAAGGACATGTCAGTGCCCAGAGCCTACAACAAGTGCCGCCGCAGCCGCGACGGCGTGAGCGGCATTTCCTCGATGCTCACGCCAAGCGCATCCTCCAGGGCCGAGGCCACGACTGCCGGAACCGGCAGCGTCCCGGACTCGCCCACGCCCTTGGCCCCGAGCGGATTGAGCGGCGACGGGGTCTCGAGATGATCGATCGTGAGCGGCGGGACGTCGTCGCTGCGGGGCAGCGCGTAGTCCATGAACGAGGCGCCAAGTCGCTGCCCGGCCGTGTCGTAGCGGATCTCCTCGAGCAGCGCGCTGCCGAGCCCGAGCGCGACGGCGCCGTGCAGCTGGCCCTCGACGATCATGGGATTGATGAGGCGGCCGCTGTCGTGGCTGATCCAGTAGCCGACGATCCGCACGCGTCCGGTCTCGGCATCCACGTCGGCGAGCGCAACATGCGCGCCGCTCGAATACGCGATGTCGGGCGGCTGGAAATAGTGCGTGGCCTCCAGGCCGGGCGCGACACCGTGCCCGGCCGTGGCCATCGCGGCGATGGACGCGAGCCGGCCGAGATCGACGGACCGCGAGGGATGAGCGCGGTCGGCGAACAGCTTGCCGTGCTGCTGGACGTCGTCTTCGGCAATCGCCAGCGCCTGCGCGGCGAGTCGCACGCATTTCGAACGCAGCTCGCGCGCCGCCAGCGCCACCGCGGTGCCGCCGACGACCGCCGCGCGGCTCGCGAACGTGCCGACGCCCTGCGGGATGCCGAGCGTGTCGCCGCCGACGATGGTGACGTCGCCTGGGGTGACGCCGAGCTCGTCGGCGGCTACTTGGGCCAGCGTGGTCTCGAGC
>Ga0207646_10006139_pt1 | contig 12497 bp, 11 predicted proteins | sample KBSK5502metaG_FD_184343 | JGI IMG/M metagenome (GOLD analysis project Ga0207646, IMG submission 184343) | Corn, switchgrass and miscanthus rhizosphere microbial communities from Kellogg Biological Station, Michigan, USA - KBS K5-50-2 metaG... | ecosystem: Host-associated > Plants > Roots >...
GTCGAGTCCAGCATGCCGGCCACCTCGCTGGCGTGGAATCCGAGCACGTCGCGCAGGATGAGCACGGCGAGCTGGCGAGGCGGCAGGGCTTGCAGGGCGGTCACGAACGCCAGGGAGACCGATTCGGTCTGCTCGTAGCGGGCCTCCGGGCCGAGCGGCATGGCGATGGCACCCTCGAGGAGGGCATCGGGATACGGCTCGAGCCACACGACTTCGCCGAGCCGGGTCGGCTCGGGCGGTTCAGCATTGGGCACGTCCCACTCCTTGGCCGGGCGCCGGCTGGCCGCGCGGCGCGCGTCGAGGCACTTGTTGGTGGCGATCCGGTACAGCCAGGTGCGCAGCGAGGCGCGTTCCTCGAACCCGCCGAAGCCTTGCCAGGCGGCCAGCAGCGTGTCCTGGAGGGCGTCCTCGGCATCGGCAAAGGATCCGAGCATCCGGTAGCAGTACACCTGCAGCTCCCGCCGGTACGGCTCGGTGAGCTCGCGGAACGCATCGCCGTCCCCGGCCCGGGCCCGTGACATCAGGTCGGCTCTTTCCACCCTCACGCCACCCTTCCTGCTCCTGCCTTTGCCGCACTCTATAGACGCCGGCCAAGGCCCGGACTGGGCGGTCGGCGGCCGCCCAGTTCCCGGACTCGCGGCGTCTGTACCGGTGGTAGTCGACATCACTATCGAGAGGAGAAGCGAAATGGGAAAGATCGTCATCAGCGAGAACGTCACCCTGGACGGAGTCGTCCAGGACCCGGCCGGTGTCGAGGGCTTCAGGCTTGGCGGTTGGGTCGGTCGGGTCGGCGGCCGGGGCCGCGAAGAGGCGGCCAGGGTCCTGCTCGACGAGTCGCTGGGCGCCGAGGCCCTGCTGCAGGGTCGGCGGACATACGAGTTCTTGGCCGCACGGTGGCCATCCCGGACCGGCGAGCTGGCGGACAGGATGAACAGCATCCCCAAGTACGTCGTGTCCTCCACTCTCGAAGATCCCGGTTGGAACAACTCCACGGTCCTCAAAGGCGATGTGGTGAGCGAGGTCTCGAAGCTGAGCCAGGAGCTAAACGGCGAGATTGTCGTCGCCGGCAGCATCCAGCTCGTGCACACGCTGATGGAGCACGATCTCGTCGACGAGCTGAGGCTGATGGTCTACCCGGTCGTGCTCGGGGCCGGTAACCGTCTCTTCGGCGAGACGAGCGACAAGAAGTCCGTGCGCCTTCTCGACACCCGGACTGTTGATGACCTCGCATACCTCACCTACCAGGTCGTCCGAGCCGCCTAGCTAGCTAGGTGTGCTGGCGGAGGCGGGCCGGCGCTGGCGGTCGCGACGCGCCTGCTTTCGGGTGCTTGAAGTTGTAGTTCAGGTTGAACAAGCTTCAGGCTTGTGTCCGATGAGCCCGATCCGCCTGGCCCGGACTTGGAGCAGCGTGAGTTGCTGGCCCGGCTGCGTGCGGTGGTTGAGGCGAAGGACGCTGAGATCGGCTTGCTGCGCGCTGAGCTGGCGGCTGAGCGGGAGCTGCGGAAGCGGCTGGAGCTGCAGGTCGCCGGGCTGCAGCGGCGGCTGGGCATGGACAGCACCGACTCGGGGACGCCGACGTCCAGGGAACCGATCGGGGTGAGGGAACGCCGCAAGGCCGAGCGCAGGAGCAGGCAGGTCTCGGAGCGGGAGCGGCGCAAGGACCGCAAGCGGGGCGGGCAGCCCGGCCATCCGGGCAGCCGCATGCGGCGCGACCCGGACCCGGACGACCGCAAGACCGCAGACCCGCCAGCGCAGTGCTCGCGGTGCGGGGCCGGCCTGGAGGGCGCGAGCCCGGTCGGGCGGTCGTGGGCGCAGGTCTGGGACGTGACGATCAGCCGGCTGGTCACCGAGTGGCTGCTGCCCGCGCTGACCTGCCCGTGCTGCGGGGAGGTCACGGTCACCGCCGCGCCGGGCGGGGCGCAATCCGGGCAGCATGTCGTACGGGCCGGCGGTGAACACGGCTGCGGTGCTGCAGGCCGCCTACGGGAACGTCCCCGCCGAGCGGGCCGCGAACCTGATCGGCATGCTGCTAGCCATCCCGGTCTCGCCCGGGTTCGTCGATAAGGCAAACGCCAGGCTGTCTGACCGGCTGGACGATGCCGGGTTCGACGAGGCGATGCAGGCCGCGCTGGCCGCCGAGCCGGCACTGGGCGCGGACGAGACCCCGGTCAACGTGCTGACCCCGGACGCTGACCCGGGCACCGGCGAGCCCGAGACCGGGTCGCCGCACATCCTGGTCATCCGCCCGCCGGGCGGGAAGCTGACCTGGCTGCAGGCGCTGGGGTCGCGGCGCGCCGGGGCTATCACCGCGATCCTGGAGTCTTTTTTGGCTTCTTGATCACCGACGGGTACACCGCCTACCAGCAGATGCTCCCGAAGCTGGCCGACATCCAGCAGTGTGCCCAGCACGTCATAAGGCGCTGCCGCGCGGTCACCAAGCTGGGACCGGGCAGCCTGCAGTCGTGGGCCGCCGACGTCATCGAGATCCTCCGCGAGGCACACCGCCTGACAGAAGAGTCCCGGGCCAGGGCCCGCCCCGCGGACGCGGAGCGGCTGGCAAAGCTCCGCCAGCGCTACGACCAGGCCGCCGCCTTCGGGATCACGCACAACCGGCACCGGGACTGGCACGACGGCAACCACCCCGGCTAATTCCTGGGCCGCTGGCTGCGCGACTACGCGGACCAGGTCTGGCTGTTCACCCGCGAGCCCGCCGTGGAGTGGACCAACAACCTCTCCGAGCAGGGCGCCAAGGCCGCCAAACGGCACCAGGCCGTCTCCGGATACTGGCACAACCAGCGAACCCTCGCCCGCTGGTGCCGCACCCGCAGCTACCTCGACTCCGCTGCCGCGCACGGCCTGACCGCCATCGAGGCCGTCACCGCCGCCCTCACCGGCAAGCCGTGGCTGCCGCTACCCGCGGTCTCGGCCGCAGCCTGGAATCGCAGCTCGCGGCACCCCTGAATGGACACCCTGGCGGGGCGTCCCGGCCCCTTTCAAGGAGCCGTTGTCAACGCTACGACAACGTGCCCGGCCTGCCTACCCCGCCGACCGCCTCCGCGGCATCGAGGCGGAGAACCTGCGGGCGCTCGGCCGCGAGAAGAACGCGGATATGCGCGACCCGCGACCCGGCATGGCCATCAGGTAAACCTCGCACGTGTTCTCGGCGTCCCATCATTGGCCGCGGAGGCCAGCTGGGGGGGCGCGCCAAGCTAGCTAGCCTCCGCGGCTCGCTATGAGAGGCCCTACGAATGAATCTCATACCCCGCACCGGCAGTTCCGGCCGCGGCTGCTGGTCTTGCCGCTGCTCCACTGGCAGGATGCGGCGGCCCGCCCGTGCTCGCAAGATCGCGGAAGAGCCCGGGCGGATCGCCCCTGCGCGTCGGCGACGGCCACTACGTTACTTCGGCGGGGGCCGGCGATCCTGCTCATGGCGGTGGCCAGGTAGTCGTTCATCTGGCGCGACGTGATCAGCCAGGCGCCCAGATGTGCATGCGAATCACCTGAACCCCTTGCGGCGGGTGACCATCGCGCGGCGGGCCAGTGCGTGACCGGCGGGTCGCGGGGCGGCGCCGCGCACCTGGCTATCGCCGCTATCACCGATGGGACGCCCAGGCGGTTAGCGAGTCCGGCCAGCCGCGACGGCAGGCTTCCGGGCCTGCGGCCACGGCTCCGCCCGCACGAACGACGGCCGCGAATCGCGGCGCATTTTGAAGAATGGCTGGTCGGCAGAACCGATCCATTTGCTGAATAAATGCCGCTCAGCAAGGTGGGGCTGCATCTTGTGCTGTGCCCGGTCGGGTCATGCCGATCCCAGGGCTAGCCAACGCCGTCGCCCAGCCAGCTCCGCCACCGTCTGGGCCGGGCGGTTGCCTGCCGCAGCGCCCGGTCATGAGCCGCCTGTTCCTCGCTGTCATCGAGCGGAGCAAGGTCAACCGTGCCGTAACGCTTGCTCAGCGCGGCCTTGATGAGATGGTCGGCGAGAAGGGGGTTCTTCGGAAAGGCTGGGCCGTGCATGTAGGTGCCGATGGCATTGCCGACCACGCATCCTTCCTGCCCGTCCTCCGAATTGTTACCGCCGCCCAAGACGACGGTCCCCAGCGGGCTCGACCCGCCGTGCAGGTAGGTACGGCCGCCGTGGTTCTCGAAGCCCACAAGCACATGAGGGCCCCACTGGACGATGAGGTTTCCGACCGTCCGGACACTTCCCGCCTTCGCGATCGTGTCGAGCCGGGTCCCGGTCTGGGCGGCCCGGTGAGTGGTATGCGCGTCGAAAACGCCCAGTCCTGGCAGTTCGTCGCCGTTCGCCGTCTTGTAGACGTCGCCCCATAGCTGATACCCGGCGCAGACCGCGAATGCGGCCGCGCCCTCCGCCACGGCCCTGCGAATCGCGTCCCCTTTCACATTCTGCAGATCCTCGCAGACCAGTCGCTGATGCGAGTCGGCCCCGCCGCCCATGAGAAGCAGGTCGACCCGGTCCGGGTTGACCCGGTCCCCCACCTCGAGGGAGTCGATTTCGACGTCAATCCCGCGCGACGCGCAGCGCTGAACGAGCGTGAGCACGTTGCCGCGATCGCCGTACTGGCTCATCACGCTCGGGTAAAGGTAGCCGAGCACGAGCTTCATCTCACGGCGCTCCGTTCCTCGTCCGCTTGTCGTCCTGCCCCGGCACCAGGCACTTCCCTCGCGCGGGGCGCGGCCGAGGCCTGGCGCCAGAACGGGGCCAGGTGGCCGCGCCGCACCAGGTCACGGCGCAGCGCCCACATGGCGGTGTAGGACGAGAGCACGTATACGGTCTGGCCGGCCGGTGCCTGATCGATCGCGGTGAAGAAGGCCCGCGCCATGTCCTCCTCGATCAGCATCGGCATTTGCTGCGCGCCATCCGGCTTGCCGTCCGCGTGCGCGATCAGCTGGCCACCCGATCCGAGGAGCCCCGCGTACTTCAGTCGCAAGGCCAGATCGTTCGCCCGCGTCCCGGAGGCCGCAAGATAGCTGGTCCGCTCCCTGCACTGTTCGAAGTCAACGTCCCAGATCCACGAGACGTCACGTCCGTCGGGCTCGTTGTCGTTCAGGCCGAAGACCAGGCGCGCCCGAGGACTCGCGGACATCACTAGCCGCAGCGCCTCAGTGAAGCCGCTCGGGTTCTTCACCAGCAACAAGATTGCCTGCTTGTCCCCGATTCGTACCGCCTCCAGGCGACCGAAGGCACCGGTGGTCTTGCGTGCCGCTGCCTGGAAGAGGTCGAGGCCGATGCCAAGGCAGGAGGCTCCGGCTGCGGCTGCGAGCGCGTTGTAGGCGTTGTACAGACCAGCCAGCGGCAGCTCCAGCAGCCGCTCGCCAGCCGGGGTCCGCAGCTGTGACTTGCTGCCGGCAGCCCCGTCCAGCGTGACATTGCAGGCGGCAAATCTTGGATCCGGACGGCGCCAGCCGCACTCCTTGCAGGCGTAGTGACCCAGGTGAGCGTAGAAGCTCAGTTCGTACAGCAGATCCTGGTCGCATCGCGGGCACCGCCGCGAGTCAGCGGCATGCTCAAGGCCGGCTTTGCCCCAGTGCCGGTCGTCCAGGCCGAAATAGATGACCGTCGCCAGCAGGTCATCGCCGAGGTAGCACACCGCAGGGTCGTCCGCGTTCAGCACCACTGCCGCCCCTGATGGCAGCCGGCGCAGGCCACGCTGCCACAACCCGGCCACGAAGTCGACCTCGAAGTACCTGTCCAGCTGATCGCGGAACAGGTTCGTGATGACGACAAGTCGCGGACAGAGCGCCTCGATCGCTGGGCCGAGAAGTCCCTCGTCAACTTCGAAGACGCCAATAGTGGACGGCGGGACATCGAGTTTGCCCTGGGCATTGCCATTGACCAGGAGGGCAGTGGCGATCCCGGAAAGGAGGTTGGATCCTTCCGGGTTCGTGATTACCTGCAGCCCGGCTGCGCGTGCCGCCTCGGCCATGATCCGGGTGGTGGTTGTTTTCCCGTTCGTTCCCGTCACGAGCGCGCAGCCGCATGTCAGATTCTGGGCAAAGGTCGTGAGGAGCTCAGGGTCAAGCCAGTTGGCGACACGACCCGGTAGCGTAGTGCCGCCGCCCCGGCCAAGCGCCCGCGACAAGTACCGGACCGACTTGCCCGCGCTGACGGCAGCCGCCCGCGTCGCCGCCGCGGCAAGCTGGCGCGCAGTTCTGCTAGACATTGGCTTTCCGCGCGAACAGGGAGATCCAATACGGCCAGACGATCACGTCGATGACGTGGCACTGACCTTCGAACGGCAGCCTGCCCACTCCCTCGGCGAAGAGCCGGTTCGCCGAATGATAGGTCACATCCATCGGAATCTCCTGGCCGAAGTAATCCGTCATGCGCTGGATCCCATCAGGCCAGTCCCGCAGGCGATGTCGCCGAATGACTGACCTCGGGGGTCGATTCGCCTCGTCCCGCAGGAAGTGGCGCACGTGCGCAGCGTGCTGCAGGCAACTGTTCCTTCGTTGCGGCGGCGGGAACAGGTGCCGCGCGTACATGTCCCGGACCGCACGGACAAGCTCGCCCGGCGAGGATCCGGCCAGCGCGGGTACTGTGGTGCTGCGGGGCTGGACGTCTGTGTTCAAGTGCTCTCATTTCTGGGATGGAACAGGCGACGCGATCGCTGGTTCGGAGCATTAGCCCTGCGCATCCCGTTCCCGCGTTAGTGTCGGCGAAATACCTGGGAACGTCACACAACATGTAAAGACGGTCCGGCGCGAACTTGCACAGATGAATGGATCGGAGCGTGGCCAGCTAGCTACCCCGGAACGGCCCGGATCCGGCTGAGAAGGTTCACCGAGGCCGACGCCGAACTGCCGGCCGACCTGCACGGCAGTCAAGCCGTCATGCGCTACATCGACGACAGGTGGCCAGTGCGGCGTGACGGGCGGGGCGACCCCGCCCCCTACCCGATCCCCAGCGGCTCGACCGGCGCTGAAAATCGGCAGCTATCGGCCGGATGCCGGAACCGCCCGGATTGAACTAACCGGACCCCGCAGGTAGGGACTCGATATGCGCGCCGAAGGGCGAATGCTCAAGATGTTCAGTCCGGTGCCGAATGGATATTCTGCACGCCATGTCGGGACATGGGCGAATCACCCCGACCGACCTCATCTGTCTCATCAGACGCTGCAACCGCAGATGTGCCCACGAGACACTCGGCACCCTCGTATGTCGGATCGTCGGCTGCTGGTGTCTCAGGTCCGAGGCGAAGCTCGATAAATCGGTCGGCGAAATCCGCTGGCCGGCAGGTAGCGGACGTGGGTCGCGCGTCAGGGCAACCCAGCGGCCGCGAAGCCGGGACACGCGCGGGCCTGACGCAAAGCAGTCCGGACGATCTCTACACCAGGCCGCTGGCTAGGTTGGAACTGTGGATCTTGCAGCCGTGAAGGACGCGCCGGCGCTCGTGCTCGCCCGGGGTTCTGTTGCGGCGGCGAAGAATGCGCGCGGCCTCGTGCAGGACGCCGAGATGCTGTCCGGAGCGGGCCGCCTGGCGCGCGCGTATTCGCTCGCCGGGCTCGCGGTCGAAGAGGTGGGCAAGGCCGGCAGCCTGGCGGCCCTGGCGGCCATGCCGGAGAACCTTAGGGCACGGGCGCCGCTCGGCCGGATGCTCGAGTGGCACCAGTGGAAGCTGGTCACGGGCCTGCTGATCGCCGCGGTGCCGGTCGGCGTGCCTGGCGTGGCGGCCAGGTTTGTGACCATGCCCCTGAGCGAGGTCGCCGACATACTGGACAACGCGCGGGCGTCCGCGCAGGACCTCGACCGGCTGAAGCAGCGCGGCCTGTACGTGGACGTGGACCGGAGGGGGCGCGTCCGGGAGCCGTCCGAGGTCACCGCGGCCGAAGTCCGCATCCAGCTCGACCGGGCGCGGCGGGCCGCCTGGGCGGCGAATGCGCTGCTCGACCCCGGCGCGCCACTACGGCTCGCCAACCCTGGGGCCGCTTCGGTCGAGTTCTCCCGTGCGGTGGTCAGCGCGTTGGGCGCAACGGGACACGCCCGAGGTCCCGAGGCTGCCGCGGACGTGCTGGTGAACGCAGCCAGCAAGCTTCAAGGTTAGAGACTTCATGTCACTGACGTGACGCCCGCGGATGGATGAAACTTGGGGCGCGCCGCCCGCTGACGTCGCTGGCCCTTGGTGCTACGTGCCTGTGTTAGAGGCCGACGCTGGAGCCTGCCCGGTGGGTACCCCGGATTGCTGCTACGAGCGCGTGTTACAGGATCTCGATCTTGTCGCGGGCTCCGCGGGCGGCGTGCCTGTGTCCATTATCGGGGCCGGCCGGGAGGTGGCGATGGATATTGTCCATCCGCGCGTCGAGGGGATTGACGTGCATAAGAAGATCATCTGGGTCGCGGCTGTCGAAGGTCCTGGAGGATGCCGGTATCAAGATCGATTCGGTGGCCTCCGGCCTGACCACGGCATCGGCACGGGACATGATCAATGCGCTGATCGCCGGGGAACGGGACCCGGCCGTCCTTGCAAAGCTGGCCCGCGGGGTGATGCGCAAGAAGATCCCGGACCTGATGATGGCCTGCGACGGCCGGTTCACCGCCGCGCACGCCCAGATGTGCCGGCTGCGCCTGGCCGCCTACGACCACCTCACCGCGCGGATCGCTGAACTGGATCAGCTGGTCGCCGAGGCGGCTGCGCCGTTTCAGCGGCTGATCGCCCGGCTGGTCACGATCCCGGGGATCGGGCAGCGCACCGCCGAGGTGATCGTGGCCGAGACGGGCGGGGACATGTCCCGGTTCGCGACCCCGGCTCACCTGGCCGCCTGGGCCGGGCTGGCGCCGGGCGACAACGAGTCCGCCGGCCAGCGCAAGAAGGCAGCCACTCGCCAGGGTGACCGGCACCTGCGGCCGGCAATGGTGGAATCGGCGTGGTCGGTCTCGCGCACCGCCACCCGCCCCGGCGCCCGGTTCCGCCGCCTGGCCCGCCGGTTCGGCCGGGGCAACGAGAAGAAAGCAGCCGTCGCTGTCGCGCCCACCCTGCTGTGCGTCGCCTGGGCGGTGATGAAACATGACGGCAACTACACCGAGGCCGGCGCCGACTACTACGACCACCGTGACCGGCGCAACCGGGAGCACCTCATCCGCCACCACCAGCAGGCCCTGACCCGGCTGGGCTACCAGGTCACCCTGATCCCGCCTGGCGACGGGCGGCCCCCACTAGACCCAGGCACCCCGCCCGCCACAGCAGCCCAAGACAAGGCCGCCTGACCGATCCCCACTAACCGGCGGGCCCAAGAGCCGGCTCCGCCGGCGCTGCCGCGTGCCCGGCTGGGGTCCCCAAGTTTCGTTACAGGGCATCACCTGAAGGTCCTTTATTGAGACACCGCCGACGCAGATCTGGCGGCGAGCTCGCGACCCGCGCGGCCGGAGTTCCGTGCAGCTCAGGAAGCAGTTGTGAAGACAGCCAGCCAGCCGCTGCGGCGCAGCACGCGGCGGCATTCGAGCAGCACCCCGACCGGATCATCGAGGAACAAGAAGACCGCAGACATCGCGGGAGCGGTGAACGCATCCCCGGCGAACGGCAAACTCTCAGCCTTGGCGAGCACCATCGCCGCGGCCGGCGCCACCTCGCGGGCGAGGCCGGCCATCTCCTCGCTATGGTCGGGCCCGGCACGAACGCCGCTCCCAAATGCCTCGCGCAGCCGCCGGGCGGTACGTCAGGGCGCCTGCCGAGCCACCGCCCGGCCGTTGTCTATCCGCTGGAGGGCGCCTGGTGTGGCCAGCTCCGGCCGCAGGTCGGGGCGTGCCTGGTAGAAGCTGAGCGCGTGGTAGACGATGATCGGGTCGGCCGCTAGCCAGTAGGCGCGGACCGCCATGAACGGCATGAAGCGCATCTCCCGGGTGCCGAACCGGCTGGTGTAGCGGCGTATCCGGGTTTCCTCGGACGGGTATGCCTTGACAACGATGACCGGGGTGCCGACCCAGGCGCTGGTGACGTCGAAGATGTCCCGCCACGGCGCGAAGTGGGTGAAGGTCAGGCTGCGGTGGTAGACGCCAGCGGGGGAAAGGGTGAGTTCGCCGGGGGCCAGCCGCAGCACGGTGACCAGGAACCACCCTATGGCCACAACAGCAGCGGCGAGGGCAACCACGAGTAGCCATCCCACGACCGTCGCCGACGCGGCGGCGGTCAGGATCACCAGCAGGGCGCCCAACTCGGTGAACACCAGGAACGCGGTGAGCCAGTAGTACGCCCAGGCGGAATAGGCGAACCGTACGCCGGTGGTACCCACCGGTCCCGGCTCGAGTCTTCCGGTCCGGCCGGAGCGGCGGGGCGCCCGCCAGACGAAGATGCCCAGCCCCGCGACATGCCCGATGACTGTGGCACCCGCGGCGAGCAGGACGCCGGGCCCCGGGCGACCGGTCCCGAAGGCCCAGGCCGCCTCAGCGGCGACGCCCAGGGCCATGATGGTCAGGAAGCCCACCGACAGCCTGAACGCCAGGGAGAAGTGCTGCCCGGTCCAGCCCGCGGGGGCCGGCAGTGCCGGACGACCGTCCAGTCGGCCTGCCATCCCGTTCTTTGCGCACATCCCGCCGCTCCGTCAGTAGATGGAATCCCGCACTTTCTTGGCCTCCAAGCTGCCCTCGATGTTGTCCTGCACCCCAGGGAGCTCGTGGGCCGCATCCAGGGCTGCGCTGGCGACGGCACCGACGACCAGCCGACGCCGCTGTTTCGGCCGGAACCGGCCCGCCCGAACTCCAGGTACCGTCAACCAGCTGACCTAGACAGTAACCGAGTGGCCCGATGCCGACTTGATCGGACAAGGCGCGGGAAGCCGCTCATTTCACCACCGTCCAGTACAGCCTGGAGCAGCCGGGAGCGACACGGATCACCCGTGTATTAAGCGGTAGGGCGCAGTCACGGCCGTGCTGGCTCGCGCTCCGTAATCGGTAGTCGATTCGGGTGAGGGGCCGCTGTCGGCTGGCCGGGTGGGTGTTAGTGGGCGGCCTCGTACTGGCTCATTACCTCGGCGCTGATCCGGCCGCGTTCGGAGACCGCCAGGCCCGCTTCCCGGGCCCAGGCCCGGACGGCCGAGCGATCGACCCGGCCGCCAGCGCCCGGCTGAGGCGCGCGGCGACGCCGACCGCTGCTGACCTTCCGGCCGGCCGCGATGTACGGGGCGACTGCGGCTGCCAGCCGGGTCCTGTTCGCTGGAGCCAAATCGATCTCGTAGCTCACTCCGTCGAGCCCGAAGGAGACGGTCCCGGCATCCGGAGCGCCGTCGAGATCGTCCGTCGTCACCACCGACACCTTCCTAGCCATGACATCGATCATGCGAGCCTCTCCGGCTCCCGCGCAACCCGACACTCCGTGAAAGACCAGCTGAAAGGGGAAGCGAGGCTGCTTCGGCGTGCGGGCGCGAAGGGCATTAGCCCACCCGATCTTCGCCGCAGCTGCCCCGCGGCCTAGGGCCCAGTAGGTCACGTCCTGACTGCTCACCGGACACGGGAGTGGCAGCACCGTTGGGCCAGGGTGGCCGCGAACCCCGATCTCGTAGCTCGCCGGTTGCTGCCCGCCGGTCATTGGCTCACCACCGTCCGGCCCGGCCCGAGGGCGCTGGCGATGCCGGCCAAGGCGGCGATGCAGAGGACCGCTAGCAGGATCGACAGCGCGAGGCAGCTGGTTCTTCGCCGCGGTCGCCGCCTCGGACCGCAGCGCCTGGGCGGCCGGCGGGACCAGCATCACCAGCGCCTCCAGCGGGACGCTGATCCTGCAGTGGAACGGGACCACCTGCTCACTGACCGCGGACGCGGTGATGGACACGGGCAGCTCCCTCATAGCGGGCAGCGTTGAACTGTTCGCGGGGACATGCCAGTGTGCGGTAGCCGGGTCCTGCACTCCGGCTGGAGGACGACGGCAGTGACTGCGCCACCGCGGCCCTGGCATCATCGGGAGCAGCGGCGAGCCGGCTGATGGGCAACTGGCGGCTGGACCGGGAGCGGCTTGCCGCCGTCATCGCGCTTGCCGCACCGCGTGTCTCCATCGCCGATACCCGGTGACCTGCCACCTGGCGCGGGGCGCCGCCGTGCCGCTGGGTCCGGGAAAGCCGTGACTTCCGCTCGGCCCGGGCCCAGCGGCGATCCGGAAATGCAGGATCCATCGCGCGTCGTTATGCGGCTGAAGCGGCACAGCAAGTTTCCGCCGCGGCTGACGTTCAGCGCGGCGATGGATATGGCGTTCAGCCCGGAGGGGCGGCTGGTGGCCAGGCCGAATTCAGGTCCGGCGCGGTTGAGGAAGGTGGCACCGAATTGAGTCGTTCCGTCAACGGGGCGGGTGATTTGAAGGTGTCGGGTTACCGGGGGGCCATCTACTCAACCGCATCGACTCCAGCCACTCGTTCGGCCGCCCGTCGAAGTGATCCCGGAGCCGGTCTTCAACATGGTGGGCATCCCAGACCGCCGCCACCTCTAGGTATTCGCACTCCTCCAGGGAAGCGGGTATCTCGCCGAAGTTGCCGGAGCCAGCGTCGGTCCAGTAGATGCT
>Ga0207646_10006143_pt1 | contig 12495 bp, 9 predicted proteins | sample KBSK5502metaG_FD_184343 | JGI IMG/M metagenome (GOLD analysis project Ga0207646, IMG submission 184343) | Corn, switchgrass and miscanthus rhizosphere microbial communities from Kellogg Biological Station, Michigan, USA - KBS K5-50-2 metaG... | ecosystem: Host-associated > Plants > Roots >...
GATAACGTAATCGAGCACATGTGATGGAAATGACGAAATCCGAATGACGAAGCTCGAAGGAATGAAATCGGAAACCCGAGGGCGAAAGAAATATCCATCATGGAAGTCATGTTTTTGGCTTTGCCACTCCTTCGTCATTCGTCACTAGTGCTTCGTCATTTATAAATCTATGCGCACATTCTTAGCCTCGTTTTTGATTCTCCTCGCAGCGATCGGCGCTCTCTCCGCCCAGAAGCGCAACATCACTGAAAAAGATCTGTGGGATTTTGTCTGGATCGGCGATCCGCAAGTTTCGGCGGACGGATCGCGCGTCGCGTTTGTGCGCGTGACAGTGAACGAAAAGAAAGAAGGCTACAACACTTCGATCTGGTCGGTGCCGACGAGTGGCCGTGAAGAACCGCATCAGTTGACCAAAGGCGATCACGATTCGACACCGCGATGGTCGCCGGACGGAAAATATTTGCTCTTCACGCGCGCGACCGAAAAGGATGGCAAACCCGAGCCGCCGCAATTGTCGATCTTGCCGATGGCCGGCGGCGATTCGTTTTCCTTTACCGATTTGCCGAAAGGCGCGAGTAATCCAGTTTGGTCGCCGGCCGGAAAGACAATCGCGTTCACCAGCGAGACAAACGCGGAAGACCTGGCCAAACAGGAAAAGAAAAAGAAGAAAGAGGAGGAGTTGAAGAAAGCGATCAGCGCGACTTCGCCCATGGCCTCGCCGGCCGCTTCAAAAACTCCAGACGAGAAAAACACAGCGACGAAGACCGCCTCTGACGAGGCCGCGAAAAAAGCGGAAGCCGAATCAGAGCGCGAAAGCGACGTGCGCGTAATCACACGCGCGGTCTACCGTGAAGACAACGAAGGCTATTCCGATCCGAAACATCCGGCGCACATCTGGACAATCCGGGCGCCCCGCAATGCCGATGAAAAAGTGCAACCGAAGCAGCTAACGTTCGGTCGCTTCGACGAAGGAAACATCGTTTGGTCGAAAGACGGAACGCAGATTTATTTTGTTTCGCTGCACGTCGATGAGCCGTACTACGAGCAGCCGAAGAGCGAACTTTATTCAATCAGCGCTAACGGCGGCAGCGCGACCAAGCTCAACTTGATCAACATGGACTTGGGCAATCTTTCGCTCAGTCCGGACGGCAAACAACTCGCCTTCGTCGCTTCCGTGACGCAGCCGGTAAATTCCTACACTCAACCGGACCTATGGGTTGTCGATCTTACCGCGAACGCGAAGCCGCGAAACTTGACCGAAAAGTTCGATTTCGACATCGGCGATGGACCGTTTGGCGATAATGCAGCGCCGCGCGCGGGCGGCCAAAGCGTGCCAATCTGGACGCCGGATGAACACAGCTTGATCGAGATCTACGGCAAAGAAGGCAAAGCGATCCTGGCATCATTCGATGCGACAACCGGCGCCGTCACCGATTTGGTCAACGGCAATGAGACAATTTCCCGGTTCCGCGCGTCCAACGACGGTTCGAAAATCGTTTATGCGGTGTCCACGCCGACGCGCGTCGGTGATCTGTTTTTGTTAGATCGACAGTCACCCAACACGCAGCCGCAACAGCTGACCGACGTTAACAAGGAACTTTTCTCGAAACTCAATCTGACCGAGCCGGAAGAAATATCCTACAAAAGTTTCGACGGCAAAACGATTCAGGTCTGGGTGCAGAAGCCGCCGGATTTTAATGCCGCGAAAAAATATCCGCTCATCCTCAACATTCACGGCGGACCGCACGCGGCTTACGGCTACATTTTCGAACACGAATTCCAATGGATGGCAGCGAAAGGTTACGTGGTGCTGTTTCCAAATCCGCGCGGTAGCACAACCTACGGCCAGGACTTCGGCAACGTGATTCAGTATCATTATCCCGGTGACGACTTCAAAGATTTGATGGCCGGTGTCGATGAGCTGCTGCGGCGCGGTTACATCGACGAAAAGAAACTCGGCGTGACCGGTGGAAGCGGTGGTGGGTTGCTGACCAATTGGGTCGTCGGCCATACGACTCGTTTCGCGGCGGCCGTTTCACAGCGCGACATCGCGAGCTGGACGCATTGGTGGTACACGGCGGACTTCACTTTGTTTCAACCGGCTTGGTTTAAAGGACCGCCATTCGATGAAGAAGAGGATTTCAAAGCGCGCTCGCCGATCACTTACATCAAAGATGTGAAGACGCCGATGATGTTTATTCTGGGAGAAAGCGATTATCGAACACCGCCGGGCGCGGGCGGCGAGGAAATGTTTCGCGCGCTCAAGTTTCGGAAAATTCCGACAGTGATGGTGCGATTTCCGAACGAGTCGCACGAGCTCTCGCGGTCCGGCCAGCCGTGGCATCGAGTCGAGCGGCTGCAAAACATTGTTGGCTGGTTCGATCATTGGCTGCTCGGGATGCCGAAACCGGAGTACGAAGTGGCCCCAAAAGAAGAAGTTCCGATCAAGCGCGAAAGCGCCGAGGGGAAGCCGGGCAAGCCGCCGAGATAAACTTTTACTGTAGCGGCGGGCGTGTCGCCCGCATTTTGGATGATCGCAGCCGGCACGGCTGCCTCTATAGTTCCCTTTCTTTTCTGCGGACTTCTCGGTTATCCTTCAAATATGGCTTCTTCATCGCTCTGGCAGCGATTTCAGCAATACTTTTTGCGCTACGACGATCTCGATTTTTCGATCGACATCAGCCGGATGAAATTTCCGGACGATTTCTTCGACAGGATGCGGCCGAAGATCGACAAGGCCTTCGCGGCCATGCGCGACCTGGAGGCGGGCAGAATCGCGAATCCCGACGAGAAACGAATGGTTGGCCATTACTGGCTGCGAAAACCGGCGCTCGCGCCAAATAGTGAGTTGCGCACAGACATCGAAAAGACGAACGCCCAGATCAAAAAATTCGCGGCTGATGTCCACAGTGGAAAAATCAAAGGCGGCCGCGGCGAAAAATTTCGATATGTGCTCTCAATCGGGATTGGCGGTTCGGCGCTTGGGCCGCAGTTCATCGCGGACGCGCTCGGAACAGCAGAGGATGCTATGGACATCTATTTCTTCGACAACACCGATCCAGATGGCTTCGATCGGGTGCTCGATAAGATCGACAACGAGCTCGCGCGCACGGTTGTCGTGGTTATTTCGAAATCGGGCGGAACAAAAGAAACACGGAACGGAATGCTGGAAGCGGAAGCTCGCTTCAAGGCTGCCGGATTGGATTTCGCTAAACACGCGGTCGCTATCACCGGGGCCGGCAGCGATCTCGATAAGCACGCGGAGAAAAACGGATGGCTCGCGCGGTTCCCGATGTGGGATTGGGTCGGTGGACGGACATCGGTGATGAGCGCGGTCGGTTTGGTGCCGATGGCGCTGGAAGGTTTCGACATCGACAATTTCCTCGCCGGCGCGGCGGCGATGGACGAGCGGACCCGAGCAAACGATTTCCGGCAAAACGCGGCGATGCTGCTGGCACTAATGTGGTTTTATGCCGGCAACGGTCGCGGCGAAAAAGACATGGTGGTGCTGCCGTATAAAGACCGGTTGCTGCTCTTCAGTCGATATCTTCAGCAATTAGTGATGGAATCGCTGGGCAAAGAGAAAGATTTAGACGGCAAAACCGTCAATCAAGGGATCGCCGTTTATGGAAACAAAGGATCGACTGATCAACACGCTTATGTTCAGCAATTACGCGACGGCATTTTGAATTTCTTTGTCACGTTCATCGAGGTGGCGAAAGATCGGCCCGCCTTCGGTCGCCGCGGCGACCTACGGCGCGGCAGGCATCATGCCGCGTTCGAAGTAGAGGACGCTGTTACCAGCGGCGATTATCTCCACGGCTTTCTTCGCGGAACGCGCGCGGCGCTTTTTGAGAAAGGACGTGAATCGATCACGGTAAACATTGCGGAGGCGAACGCATTTAACACCGGAGCGTTAATCGCGCTCTACGAACGCGCGGTCGGCTTCTACGGGTCACTGGTTAACGTCAACGCTTATCATCAACCGGGAGTAGAAGCTGGAAAGAAGGCGGCGACGCGATTGTTACAGCTGCAAAACGACGTGCGCGGAAAACTTTCGCCTGGAGCCGGGAAAACAGCGGAGGAAATTGCGCGCGCGATTGACGCCGACCCGGAAGACGTCTTTCACGTTTTGCAACACCTTGCGAGCAACGATTCGCGTGTGCAGATTTCGAAAAGTGAAGAGCCGTCCGACGACAAGTTTTCCCTTGCGGAATAGCATTTGCTCGATGTCGCCCTGAACTATGTCGAGGTCTTCCGAGCAACCAGGGAATGAGCCCCCGAGCGTGCGTTGGCCGGACATGGTGAAGTTTGTCCGGCAATTGGGTCACGATATTCGAAATAATTTGAACGCAGTCGAGCTGCAATCGGCTTATCTGGCTGAGCTGGCTGAAGACACGGAAATGAAGAACGAGATTCAGCGGCTGCGCGAAATGATTTCTGAAGTCGGAGCCAATCTTCAGCGGCTGACGGCAGGGCTCAGCCAGGTCAGCCCGACCCCCATTTCCTACCCAGCGGCAGATTTCATCGAAGATTTGCAACAGAAACTGGCGAAGGATTTTGCGGAGAACGCGGCCAAGGTGGCCTGGGACGTACAACTGAAAGATGCGATGTTACAAATCGATCCGCAGTTGGGGCAACAAGCTTTTCTTGAGCTTTTCAGCAACGCTTTTCAACACGAACACAATATTAAGACGATCTCGGCGAAAGCCTGCATCGACAAAGATCGTTTCGTGTTCGAGCTGCATGAACCGAAAGCACGTTTCGAATTATCGACTGAAAATTGGGGACGCGAACCACTGCGAAACGTGAGCCAGGGGCACTATGGCCTCGGCCTCAATCGCGCGCGGTCGATTGCGGAGGCTCACGGTGGCGATTTCCGAGCCGATTACGATCGAAAAACATCGACGCTCGTAACGAAATTCACGTTGCCGGTTTTTCGCGAAAGCGACGCACGATGAAAGAGAATCGGCGAATTCTAATCATTGATGACGAGCGACCGATTTTGCTCACACTCGAAGCGTTGCTCAGCCGTCATGGATTCGAGACTGAGACCGCCGCCACGGCCGCGGCCGGACTAAAAGCATTGAAAAATAGAGCGGCGCCGCTCGTTCTGCTCGATTTGCAATTGCCGGATGCGGAAGGATTGCAAATGCTCGACCAGATCAAAACCGAGCGGCCGGAAACTCAAGTCATCATCCTTACCGCGCACGACACCCTCAGTAACGCGATCGAATCGATCAAGCGCGGCGCGTTTCATTTCATCAGCAAACCATACGCGCCGGAAGAATTGCTTAGCCTGGTCGAGAAAGCATTGGAGAAGCAATCGCTCCTTCGCGAAACACAACAGCTTCGTGAGAAAACGGTAGAACTCGAAAAACGCCTGGAAATTGCGGAAACGCGATTGACGCCAGTGTTCAAAAGCAAATCGATGCAGGAAATCGAGGAGCTGATCAATGCGATGGCACCGTCGGAAGCCAATGTGTTGATCACCGGCGAAAGCGGCGTCGGCAAAGAAGTGATCGCGAATTTAATTCATCAACGCAGCCGTCGCTCGGAACGGCCGATGGTGAAACTCAATTGCGCGGCGTTCCCGCAAACGATGATCGAGGGCGAGTTGTTCGGATACGTCAAAGGCGCGTTTACCGGAGCGATGAACGACTTTCCCGGAATGATCTCGGAAGCGAATGAAAGCACGCTGTTTCTGGATGAGATCTCGGACATGCCAGCCGATTTGCAGACGCGATTCCTGCGCGTGCTGCAGGACCGCGAATTTCGGCCGCTCGGGAGCACACGCACACTGAAGGCGACTTTTCGCGTAATTGCGGCAACCAATCGGCCAATTGCACGGGCTCTCGCCGAGAACCGCTTACGCTCGGATTTGTATTACCGCCTTAACACTTTCCAAATTGAAGTTCCGCCGTTACGCGAACGGAAAGAGGACATTCCCCCTCTGGTGACGTTCTTTGTGAAACAATTCGCGCAGCAGCTTGGCAAATCGGAGCCTGAGATTTCACCGGAAGCATTCCAAAAGCTGCTCGATTACTCGTGGCCGGGCAATGTCCGCGAGCTGCAAAACGCGATGGAATACGCGGTGGTGTTGGCGAGGCAAAACACGATCGGAATCAAGGAATTGCCAGGAGAATTGCAATTGCCGGCGGCGTTGCAACAAATCGAACGCAGCCTCGTTCAAGGCGTGCAAAGTTTGGACGACATGGAGCGAGTAACGATCCTGCAGGCGTTGGCGCAGTGTCACGGGAACAAAAAGAAAGCGGCTGAGCTGCTCGGCATTCAGCGGCCAACGCTTTACAACAAGCTCAAGCGTTACGCCATCGAGCTTTAATCGCATCCGTTCGACTACGCTCAGGGCAAGGTTTGGAATTTTTGGGGTTCGATTTTAGATTGAGCGGCGGTAGGACTGAGCAATCTAAGATCGACAATGCCGACCTCGCGACATCTTGAGAAAGTCCTGGCGCATGCTGAAGATCAGCTGACTGTCGCCGGAAAACAGCGGCCGACGGAAGTTCTCGCGACCTACAAGAAATTTCTCAAACTGGAGGAACATCGGCTTCGTTTGAAACATCAGGCCGGAGGTGGTGGTCGCGAAATCTGCGCCCGACGCGGCGAACTGGTCGACGTAATTTTACGACACGTTTTTACCGCCGCCGCCAGCACGGTCGGCCAATCGAGAACTTCTTTGGCCCTCATCGCGCTGGGCGGATACGGACGCGGCGAGCTTAACCCGTTTAGCGACGTCGATGTAATGCTGCTGCATGGCGACAGCGCCGGCAAAATCTCTCCGTACGTGGAGGAAATGGCGGAGCAAATCCTGTATTTGCTTTGGGACATCGGGTTCAAAGTGGGTCATTCGACGCGCTCGATGAAAGAGGCATTGGCGCAGGCTAATCGCGACATGCTGACGAAAACAGCAATGCTCGAGTCGCGTTTCCTGGCGGGAGATCGTGAGCTCGCCCGCGAATTTCGCGATCAATTTCGAACGAGATGCGTGACCGGCTTGGAGCGCGAGTACGTCGAACTGCGAATGTGCGATCAGGAGGCGCGTCACCGCAAATTTGGGGACAGCGTTTATATGCAGGAACCAAATCTCAAGAGCGGCTGCGGTGGTCTGCGCGATTACCAAAATTTACTCTGGATGTCGTATTTTAAAGAAGGCGCGCTGACTACGACCCACCTGGTCGGCAATGATTGGCTGAGCGAATCGGACCAGCGCCGAATCGAGATAGCGTATGATTTCCTGCTGCGATTACGCACGGATTTGCATTACCTCTCCAAACGCGCGGCGGACATTCTTCATCTGAACTTGCAGGAGGAAATCGCGCGGCGTTTGCGCTATCGGGAAAAGAACGGCCAGCGCGCGAGCGAAGCGCTGATGCGCGATCATTACAAACACACCCGAAACATTTTCCGTGTGACCGAACGCATCACCGAGCAGTTTGCCAGCGGTTACGCGACGAGCGGCACCCGCGCGCTCTTCAGCTTTTTACCTCTCCGGCGCGGCGCCGAAACCCGGGTGGGATCATTCTTCGTTCGTCATGGTCAGCTTCACGCTGATCGGCGAGACCTTTTCAAGACCGATCCGTTGGAGATGATGAGAACTTTTCAGCTCGCCCAGGAGCACAATGTCGATCTTAGTCCGGAGCTGGAAGATTTGCTGAGCCGCGCCCTCGGACAAATCACGCGCACGTATCGCTACGCCAAAGCGCCACGCGAAATTTTCAAAGCAATTTTATCCAGAAAAGGTGAAGTTGGTCGCGCTTTGCGGCTGATGCACCGGGTCGATTTTCTCGGCCGCTATGTTCCGGAGTTTGGCCAACTGACTTGCCTGGTGCAGCACGAATTCTTTCATCGTTACACCGCGGACGAGCACACGCTTCTTTGCATCGACAAGCTCGACGCCCTCATGCGAACGAACGATTCGAAGTTGATCGCCTATCGTCGTCTTTTCGAAAATCTGGAAGACCCGTTCGTTCTTTACCTCGCTTTACTTTTGCACGACACCGGCCGAGCGGTCGGCGCGCGCCCGCATTCCGAAGCGAGTGCTCTGTTCGCGCAAAGTGTGGCCAAGCGGCTCCAGCTTTCGCCGGAGCAAAGAAAATCGCTTATTCTTCTGGTTGACCATCATGTGACTCTTTCCAGCACCGCGCAGCAACGAAATCTCGATGATCCGGCCACGATTGTGGAGTTTGCGAATATCGTTCGGAACCAAAAAAATCTCCACGCGCTGATGTTATTGACCCTTGCCGATGGTCAGGGCACGAGCGGACAGAGTTGGTCGGATTGGAAGGAATCGCTCGTCTGGCAACTTTTTCACGCCGCTTCGCAGTACCTCGCCGACCAAAAATCTTATCACGAACGGAGCAAGATCGAGCGCGAGAGCTTGGAAGCGGCAGTGGCCGCTGAGCTGCCGTCCGATTTTGCGGATGAAATCGAAGCGCACTTTGAATTCATGCCGGACAATTATTTTCGCGCATCCGATGTTCCTGAAATTGTTCAGCATCTCAATCTGTTTCGGTCTTTCTTCCAGAACTCCTCGACGCAACTCGATCGGCCACTCGTGCCGGCGGTGAACTGGGAGGCGTTTCCGCAATTCGGGCATAGCATCGCTTCTTTTTGCACGTGGGACCGTCCGCATCTCTTGGCCAAGATCGCTGGATCGTTTTCGGTTGTTCCACTCAATATTCTGAGCGCCGACATCTTCCCGCGCGAAGACCACGCCATTCTCGCCGCTTTTCGTGTTTGCGATACGAAAGGACAAGCCGTGACTGAGATACAGGACCGCGCTCTGGTGGAAAATACGCTGCTCCACGCGCTCGAAGTGGAAACCTTTGAGTTTGCGCCGTTACTCGAGGAGGCGCGCCACAAGATCCAGCATCGACGCCTGCAGGAGCTGGAATTCCCGACCGGGATTACAATCGATAACAAGGCGCATCCGACTTACACGTTGGTTCAGATTGAGGCGCCCGATCGTGTCGGCTTGCTTTACGATTTGCTGACCGCGCTCGGACAGGAGGAAACCAGCATCGTTCTCTCGCGCATCAGCACGCAAAAAGGCGCTGCTATCGACACATTTTATATCACCGACAGCAGCAGTCGCGCTAAAATTACCGAGTCACATCGAATCGCCGCACTGCAGCGCCGTTTGCGTTCGGCTATTCTGGGTGGGCCCGCGCACTGATTTGCGCGGAATGATCTGGCGCGTGCAAGTCGCCTGCCTATCGTCGCGAAAATTCGAATGAACGCGCTCATTCTCGCCGCTGGATATGCGACGCGACTTTATCCGCTGACATTGAACAAGGCGAAGCCGCTATTAGAAGTCGGAGGAAAACCGATCATCGAGTGGGTTTTGGACAACCTCGCTTCTGTTCCCGGTCTTGGCACGACTTACATCGTGACGAACGACAAGTTCGCCAATGATTTTCAAAACTGGGCCAACGGTTACCAAGATCGACCCGCCTTCGCAGACCGCCAGTCCGGCTCGGACCTACGGCGCCGCAGGCATCGTGGGATGCAGATCAAAATTATCAATGACGGATCGAAAAGTGATGATGATAAGTTAGGCGCAATCGGCGACATCAATCTGGTTTTGACGCGCGAGAATTTGACCAACGACGATTTGCTCGTCATCGCCGGCGACAATTTGTTCCAACAACCGCTGACTGAATTCGTGAACGCGGCCAAACGTTCGCAAGCCACCGTTGCTGTTCACGATGTCGGCAATCTCGAGGCGATGAAAAAATACGGGACTGTTACCGTGGATACGAATGGCGTGATCACAAACTTCGAAGAGAAGCCCGCCAAACCGAAAAGCACGCTGGCCGCAGTCGCGCTCTATTATTACTCGCGCGAAGCGCTGCCGTTATTCACGACTTACCTCGCCGCCGGCAATAATCCGGACCAGCCGGGCCTTTTCTTGCAATGGCTCTACACCCGCAAACCGGTCAACACTTTTGAGATCAAAGGACGCTGGCTTGATATCGGGAGCAAAGAAACGCTCGAGAATGCCAATAAAGTTTTCGCATAGGTCACAACGTGATTGTCGATCTTGTATTGGAGATCTAATGCCCAATGACGAATGTCGAATGTCGAAGGAATAACAAAATCTAAATGACGAAAAGAATTCCCTGATTGGCCCGCTCGTCATTCATTCATTCGAGCTCCCTTCGGCATCCGTCATTCGCGCTTCGTCATTTTAATCGGCCTTCGTCAAACTCGATCAGCTCGAAATAAGTGCGGATATCTTTGCGCCCCGCTCCGCCCGATTGTTTTAGAAAATGACTGAAGCGAGCTTTTTTGGCGGCAGTATCGGGGTGCCGTGAAATCATCGCTTGATTCCAGTGCTCGATCTCGTCGCTCGAATGTTTTACGCAGCTCTTTTCAACCCAACTCAAAATTGCGTCATCGTTCTCCAAACGGTGCACCGCCTCTTCGAAAGCATCGCCATCGAGCTTGAGAAAGCTGAGTAGATGTTTGTCGAACCCGACCGTTTTGTAGTTGTAACCATCAAGCAATCCCTTGCGATGCAGCTTGGCCTTGTCGATCAAACGCGGGAGATGAACGTAGCCGCCGAGTTTTTCGTACGGACTGCGCGGATGCAGTCTTCGCATGGAGGAAAAGCTTACGTTGCGTGCAAGGGCTCAGCTGCGCCCAGCGGCACCTCTGACCCGGCCTTCTTTTCGCCCGCTTTCGTTTCCGGCAATAGTTCGCATTGAGTGAGATTGGCCTGACCGATGACAAGTTGCCCGGAAAACATTCCGCCCTTCTCAATCGCGATTGATTTCGCGGTCACGTTCCCATCAAGCGTACCGCCTTTGTGAATAGTCACGGCGCCACTGGCCAGGATTTCGCCGGACATGCGCCCTTTGATGTCGATGTTCGTCACCCTCGCGCGCCGAAAGCATTGGATGTCGGATTTCCGCTCAACAACCAAGTGCTGCGCGCTGATGCGGCCGGGAATTTTTCCGACCAGGTTAATCGTCATCGAATCCTCGCACTCAAGATTGCCGCGGAGTTTTCCTTCAATGATCGCCGAGGTACAAATCACGCTGGTGCTGCTGAGATCGCCCTTGGTGGTCAAATGCACGTTGCCGCGAGTGCGAATCGTTCGGCTGAAACTGGTGGTGATTTTGTAATCGCGCAGATCGATGTGCGCGCTACAGCCGGGGCAGTTGGTCGATGACGCGTGATCGCTGACTTCGTGCTTGCGTTGGCATTCGAAACAAGAGACCACGCGATTGCGTTGCCGGCTCCAAATGTTTTCCAGTTTTCGATGAAGCGGCAGTTCTTCAGGCGCAGCCGAGTCGTCCTTGAGTTTAAGCCCGGGCTTGGGCGCGGACGGTGAAAAGGAGCGACCGCACTGCCGGCAGATGGTCGTCTTCGCCGCCACATATTCCATCTGCTTAAAGCCACAGTGCGGGCACTCCACACTGGCCTTAGCAGGCGACGATTTTGTCACTAGTTCAGAAGGCGAAGGTCAAATCTTTAACCGCGAGCCGCGAAGGCAGGCTTGGCCGAATCTTCGTGGCGAACAACTTCTGGCCGGCCGCTGGATGCCGCTTTGACGCTCATCCCGCTGGAAACTTCCGATTTTCCGATAAAGGTGGCGCCTTCTTCAATGATGAGGCGCGCGGCCTTTAAATCTCCCTGGAGCGTGCATTTCGATTTCAACTCGCAACGCTCGCTCACGGTAATGTTTCCCTGCACCTTGCCGTAAATTGTAATGGACTTCGTTTTTACTTCCGCGCGGATGTCTGCATTCTCGCCGACCGTCAACGCCCCATCGGAATTAATTTCGCCTTCGACTTTGCCATCGATCAAAAGCTCCTTCTGGAACTTGATCGTGCCTTTGATTTCGACGTCGCTAGAAAGGACGTCTTTGCCGGAATGTTCAGCCATAAACTTTTTGTAATCGTTTGTTGATGTTTTCGGTTGGTCGCCGTAGGCGGGTCGGTTGGAATCTTCACCCCCCGAACTCAGCGACCCTTCTCCGATCGGCGAGACCGTCTTCTGCGGGATGAATTTTTTCAACACGCGCTATTATTGTAATGCTTATTCACATTGTCAACGGGTTCGAGAGAGAAAAAACAAGTTTTTTACAATTTATCCGCAAAACGGAACAATTGTGCGGTTTGATTCTGGCCGGAAAGGATCAAATACGGCGGGGCTTGCCCCGGCGTCCGGTCAAGGATGCGACCAATCGCGTGGTCCGGGGCGGTCGTGCGGAGCAGATCGCCAGAATTTTGGGCAACCCGCTCCCAATCGTAGGCTAAAACCCATTCCACCCGCCGATTACGCAGGATTTCACGTGCGCTGAGGAAGTCTGTCGCCAGGAAAAAGCGCGCACTTTCGGCTATACCGTCCAAAGTTTCGTGCGAACTGCCAGCGACCCCAGGTTGGTGCGACCAATAGGAAATCGACGGCGACAACCACCATGGCGCGAGAAACGCGCGCGGATGCTCCGAATGAATCGCGGTCGCT
>Ga0207646_10006145_pt1 | contig 12492 bp, 11 predicted proteins | sample KBSK5502metaG_FD_184343 | JGI IMG/M metagenome (GOLD analysis project Ga0207646, IMG submission 184343) | Corn, switchgrass and miscanthus rhizosphere microbial communities from Kellogg Biological Station, Michigan, USA - KBS K5-50-2 metaG... | ecosystem: Host-associated > Plants > Roots >...
GCGGCGGCGCTCGACGGGGCCGGCCTTCGGTCGGAAATTCTCATGTTCGAGATCACCGAGACCATGGTCATGGAGGATCTCTCCGGCGCCAGGGAGATCATGAAGAGGCTCAACAGGCTCGGTGTCCGGCTGGCCATCGATGACTTCGGCACCGGCCATTCCTCGCTTGCCTACCTCAAGCAGTTTCCCGTGCACGAGGTCAAGGTGGACCGCGCGTTCGTGCAGGGCGTCGCGGAGAGCCCGGTGGACGCGGCGATCGTCAGGGCCGTCATCGACCTCGCGAACGCGATCGACATATCGGCGATCGCCGAGGGCGTGGAGACGACGGACCAGGTCACCGAGCTGAAGGCACTCGGCTGCCGGGTGGGGCAGGGCTTTTACTTCTCGCAGCCGCTGCGCGCGCCCGAATTCGACGAGCTGCTCACCTACCATTTCGGCCAGGCCGCGAGCTTAGCGGACCCGGCCGGGCCGGGCCTCGTCGCCGCGGACGCGTACTTTTCCGAAGGGCCGGCGGGCGGGTGAGGTGCTGCGAGTGCACGCGATCCATAAGGATGTCGACTTCAGCGGGCCGATGACCGCGGCGGTCCGCGACGAGATCGACGACCTAGCGCGTTGGCTCAGGCTCGACCTCGCGCTGCCTCGCTGAGCGTGACGTCCGCTCGCGCTCAGCACGGGAGCGGGCGCCAGGCCGCTCGTCACGGCACGCGGACGGGTTATCGCGGCCATAGGGCTCGCCGGGGATCGGGCCCTACGGCGCGGTGTGCACGCCCACGGGGGCCGCGAAGATCTCCGACTTCTTGCCGGTGTCAGGCGTCGCGCTGCCCCAGCTCAGCACGACCTGGCCGGGCGCCAGGGTCGAGATGCCGAACGTGTCGCCTGGCCATACCGACGGGTCGCCGAGCTGAGCGGAGATCCTGACCGGCGGCGACAGCCAGCCTCGCGCGATCGAGAACGCGCGCAGGTACTGGGCGTAGCCCGCCGGATCGCTGTCCGACAGCCAGCCCACGTACGCGATCCCGGCGGCGCCGCCCGTCACCTCGGTGATGTGCGGAACGCTCAGCGTGTCGGCCGGCACCTGGACCGGCGCGGACCAAAGCTGGCCGTGGTCGGTGGAGAATGACAGCCAGCCGGTGTCGTCCGAGGTCCCGTCCGGATTGGTTCCCTGCGTGTCCCAGGTCGCGTAGAGGTTGCCGCCGGCGTCGAGTCCGATGGCGCCGTCGATCCACCACTCGGCCAGCGACATCGTCCCGTCCTGCGGGCCAACCGCGACCGGCTTGGACCAGGTCTTGCCCTGGTCGGTGGATGAGGTGAAGTAGCTGTAGGCAGGGTTCATCGTGTACGTGGACGTGTTCGTGATCTGGTAGCCCTGATAGAGCACGTCGATCCGGCCGCCAGGCTCGACGACGAGCGGCGCGCTGTCGCCGCCGCTGGCCGGGAATCCCGGGCTGATGTGGCTCATCGCGCTCCACGTCTTCCCGTGGTCGGTCGACTTCTGGATGACCACGTTCAGATCGCCGGTCGCGAACGCGCAACTTCCGCCGCTCGAGCAGATGTAGGTGACCGAGGTGCGCTCGGGGCCGTAGTCCCAGGTCACATAGACCGTGCCGTCCGGCCCGACCGCGATGAAGTCCCTGTCTCCCCAGTTCTTCGCGTCGGGCGGTATCAGCGACGACACCTGGCTGAACGTCGCCCCGTGGTCGAACGAGGCCGCGACGACCGGATACCACTGGCTCGCCTTCGCGATCATGAATGAGGCGTAGACGGTGCCGTCCGGCCCGACCGCGACGGCGGGATCCCAGACGTTCACGTTGGATCCCACGGAACCGGGCACCGAAATCGGCGTGTCAAAGGTGCGCCCGCCGTCGGTGGAGCGCGCGAACGCGATGCCCCTGCACCCCATCCAGATGTCATAGACGTCGCCGATGGCGGGATCGGCCGCCTGTTCGACCTCCGCGTTCTGGCCGGAACACGAGGCGCTGAGATCGGTGATCGCGCCTACCGTGTATGTCGCCCCTGGCGGGTCCGCAGCCGTCGCGGCGCGAGCCGGGGCCGCGATGGCCAGCCGAACGGGCACGCCCGCGAGAACGGCCGTGCAGAGCAGTGCCGACAGTGCCCGGTTGCGACGCTTCATCACGATGCCACCTCGTGAGATCTCCAGGGTTCCGCGCCGCCATTGTTCTCCCCGTGCACAAAGCGGTCAAGATCGGCCGCGCGAGGAGGCCAGCGCAGGCCGTCGGGACGGCTCGCCATCGCACCGAGACCCTCCGATGGCGCGCGTAGCCGCTATCGTGATATCGTGATATCACCATGAAGCCGGGTAGCACCAAGAACCTGCTGCTGCGCCTCGACCCTGACCTGGCCGATCGCCTGCAGACCGTGGCCGACGTCGAGGGCCGTTCGGTTTCCGACGTGGTCCGCGAGGCGATCGCCGACCTGGTCGAGCAGCGCCGCGGCGACAAGCGCTTCCTGCGGCTGCTCGACGAGAACCTCGTGCGCCACCGGCAGGCGATAGAACTGCTGCGGGACGAGAAGTGATCGAGCTTGAGGTCGCGGACCTCGTCATCATCGCCGCGCGGACGCTGCGGCTTGACACAGGGCGGGTGCTCGGCCTGCTCGACCCAGAAGCCGCCGATCGCGCGCTGCGGCTGGCGCACGAGGGTGGCGACGCAGGCCCGGGCGATCCTGGGGACCCCGCCTGCCGCGCTGCCGCCCTGCTGCACGCGCTTGTCCGCGAGCGGCCGCTGAGAAGCGGCAACCAGCAGGTGGCGCTGATCGCGATGGCGCAGTTCCTGTCGCTGAACGGCTGGAATGTGGACCTGGGCCAGCCCCGTGCGGTCAAGGCCATGGTGACTGACCTCGCCGCAGGAGCGATCGGTGCGGCCGACGTGGCGGCTTGGCTGGCCTGCCGGCTGTGCCCACGGTGCGAAGACGCGCCAGCCGCGAAGGAGGCACCAATGCGAGGACGCCAGGCGATGCCGCTGGCCGAGCTACTCAAGCGGGCGACCACGCGAGGGCAGCCCAAGGGCATGTTCCAGCGATTCACGGACCGGGCCAGGCGGGTCGTCCACTTCGCCCAGGATGAAGCCAGGCTGCTCGGGCACAACTACGTTGGCACCGAGCATCTGCTGCTCGGCCTGCTCTACGAGGGCAACGGCGTGGCCGCGCGCGCGTTGATCTCGCTTGGCGTCTCGCTCGACCAGGCGCGAGCGCGCGTCGAGGACATCATCGGCATCGGCCCCGGCGCCCAGCCTGGCCATATACCGTTCACGCCGCGAGCCAAGAAGGTACTCGAGTTGTCGCTGCGCGAGGCCATGCGGCTCGGGCACCACTACATCGGCACCGAGCACATCCTGCTCGGCCTGCTCCGCGAGGGCGAAGGCATCGGCGCCGTAGTACTGACCGGCCTCGGCGCCGACCATCCGGCGGTCAGGGAACGGGTGCTCGGCTTGCTGAACGAGCGCGAGCGGGCGCTGCGGGAAACGCAGCTGGTCAGGATGGCCATGCCGGCCGAGCTCATCGCGGCCGCGGAGCAGCTCGACCAGGTCAGGCGGCAGAAGGAGGCCGCGTTCGAGTCGGGCGATCTCGACCGGGCGGCGGCGCTGCGCGACAGCGAAAGGCAGCTGCTTGCCGACAAGCGGCGGCTGGAAGAGCAGCTGACGGCCGGATCTGACGTCCAGGCGGTGATCGCGGAGAACCAGCGCGTGCACCGGGAGCTCGATCGGCTGCGCGACCTGCTCCGCCAGCACGGCATCGAGCCTGACGGCGGCGCCGCCAAGACCGCCTGAGCCGTTACTCGGCTGGCCGGACCACGAGGTGCGCGGCGAGGATTCGGCGCATCACGGGACGGTCAGGCTTGCGCCTGGCGACGACGCGGAAACCGTGCATGGCGAAGACCGACGCGATCCCAGGGAACAGGTTGCCGGTGTGCCCGGAAACCGCCGTGTCCACCGGGTACGCCTCGATCGCCGGGGCGCCCCCGGACGCGGCCGCCGCGACGGCGGCCTCGATCAGCGCTGCCATGACGCCGTGGCCGCGGTGGCTCGGTCTTACGTAGAAGCACGGGACGGACCACACCGGCAAGTTGTCCACGGGCTCGAGGTACCGCGCCCGAGCCAGCCAGCCCAGATCGGCTCGCGGGGCGAGTTCGCACCATCCGACGGGGACGTCGCCGTCGACTGCGAGCAGGCCGGGCGGCTGGCCCGATGCCGCGAGCCGCCGGCGGTCTCGCCTGTTGTCCTCGCGCGGACGGTCGCGATAACGCAGGCCGATGCGCCAGTACATGCACCAGCACCCGTTCGAGGCGCCGGCCTTGCCGAAGAGCTCCTCGAGCGCGGGCCAGTTCTCGGAGGTGAGCGGGCTGATCGTCAGGTCCGCCATGTCGCCCGCCGTCCTGGCCGCGCCGCACCGCTCGCAGGCGGGTGGCTGCCGAGGTTCCGCGACGCACGAGCGACTCGGCATGTCGCCGCGGGATTGTCAGTACCGGGTGCTAGCATACGAACTAGCGTTCTAGAGAGATGGCGTGGCCTGGGCCGATTGAGCGAGGAGGTGAAACGGTATGTAGGCCTCCCCCAGGAGATATCCCGCCCCGGCACCGGCCCTCCACGTGTACCGCGATCCAGTGTCAGCCCCCTGTCATTCCATGTCCAACGAAAGCGCATCCGCCAAGCCGTCGCAGGAGGTGCCCGTGTGCGTTCCCGGCCAGCAGCCCCGCCAAGCCGGCGCGCCGCCCCGCAGTGCGGGCGAGGCGCTGGCCGCACTCGATGCCGCGCTCGGCTACCTGGCGAACACGAACGCCGCCGCGCTGACCACCATCGAGCAGGCGGACTGCCTGCGCGGCCTGGAGCGCGCCGAGTCGGTCCGGATCGCCGCACGGTCCACCGTGCTGGCCGCGTTCGCCGCCCGGCGCGGGCATGAAGACGACGGGCAGGGTTCCGCCCGCTCGTGGCTGCGCTGGCAGGCCAGGATCACCCCGGTCGCGGCCGGCGCCGCCACCGCCTGGGTCCGCCGGCTGGCCGCGCATCCCGCCGTCCGCGACACGCTCGCCGCCGGGCTGATCTCCCCGTCCTGGGCGCGGGCGATCTGCGACTGGACCGACCTGCTCCCAGATCGCGTCCGCGGCGACGCGGACGTGATCCTGCTCGCCGCCGCGGCCGCAGGCGCCGACCTGGACGACCTGGCCGCCCTCGCCGAGGAAATGCGCGCCCGCACCGCGAGCCCCGACACCGACCCCGACGGCGGCGGGCCAGGCGGCCGGTCGCTGCGGCTGGACCTGCACTACCGCGGCGCAGGGAAACTCTCCGGCGACCTCACCCCCCGCTGCGCCGCCGCCTTGCGCGCCGTGCTCGACGCGCTCGGCAAGCGCACCGGCCCCGACGACTTGCGCAGCCAGCCCGAACGCGACCACGACGCGCTCGAAGATGCCCTGCAACGGCTCCTCGCCGCCAAATGCGTCCCCGACCGGGCCGGTCAGCCCACCCAGATCCAGCTCGTCATGACCCTCGACCAGCTCCTGCGCCTCAATCCCGCAGCCGCTGCCGGCCAACCCGCCGCCGGCGGCCAGCCCGGCCCGGCGGGCGGGCTGGGCCGGCGCGGCTGCGACGAGGCGGCCGCGCGGGAGGCCGCGCGCCGGGCGCTGTTCCCCGAACCGCGCGACCTGACCGGCCCCCGGCCCGACCTGGCCGGCCTGGCCGTCCCCGGCCCGCTTGCCACTCCAGGCGACCTGTGCGACGCCACCATCGTCCCCATCGTCACCGGCCACGCCGACCACGACCTCCTCGACCGCCTCGCCCGCGACCTGCTCGCAAGCCAGGCACCCAGCACGGTACCGAGCCCGGAATCTGCCCAGCGCAGCATCGGCTACGCCCGCGAGCTCATCCTCAGCCACGCCGTCGCCCTTCTCTCCGGGCCCGGCGGGCTCGCCTCCCGGCTCCGCACCGGCACGCTCGCCGGCCCGGCCGCCTCCATCAGCCTGCCACTGGATGTCGGCACTGCCACCGACACCATCCCCCCGCATATCCGCCGCGCCGTCATCCTCCGCGACAAGCACTGTTCGGCCCCCGGCTGCCTCGTCCCGCCGTCCGGCTGCCAGGTGCATCATCTGATCCCGCGCTCCGAGGGCGGCACCACCAGCGTGCAGAATTGCGGCCTGTACTGCCTGTTCCATCACCTCATTGTCATCCACCAATGGGGCTGGACGATCGCCCGCAACGCCGACGGCACCAGCACCGCCGTCAGCTCCGACGGCACTCGCGTCCACCACAGCCACGACCCCCCAGCAGCCGCCTAGTACAGCCGCACTTCGTGACAAGACCCAGGATCGCGGCTTGGCATGCCGCCGATCTGGGAGAATCTGGACTGGCGGTCCCGCGCTGAGCCGGGCCTGACGGTGGCCGAGTCCGCGGCAGCCAGTCTCAGCCGCGTTGGTTGATCCACACCGATACGTGGGCGGGTTCCAGGGCCTGGTGCACGACACTGGCCAGATCGTTTTGGACCGCGTCCAGGTCGAGGGCGTCTTGCAGCCGGGCCGCGAACACGGCCACGGTCTTGTCGGCGTCGTAGCGCGCCCGGTTGAACCGCCGGTCCACCAGTCGCTGCACCCGCCGCCGCAGCGGGTTGAACAGCGCGGCGGCCACCAGCGTGGCGCAGGCCACCGCAACCGGGGTGGACAGCGAAACCGGCAGCGCCTGGGTGGCCAGCAGCACCAGCCCCGCGTACACCCCGACCAGCAGCCCGGTCACGATGGCATAGGCCAGGGTCCGGCTGATGATCCGGTCGATGTCGTACAGCCGGTACCGCAGAATCGCCACGCCGATACTTACCGGCAGCGCCGCCCAGCCGAACCAGGCAAACGCGCCTACCACATTCAGGAGGGTTATGCCCGACGAGCCGAGGGACCCCGAGAGACCCGCACAGAGAAGAGTGAAGGCCCCTCCGCTGGCCAGCCACTTCAGCTGCTGACGCCGGTCACTGGACGAGCGCCGCCAGCTCAGCGCCTGGCGGCCGATGAAGCACAGCGACAGCACGATCAGCATGATGATAGCCGGGGCCTGGACGGCCTTGTACCAGCCAGCCGAGTTGTCAACAGCCGACAGCCCACCGCTGGAGTCGACGCGGATGGGGTGCGCGACGAGGGCACCAGCCGTCGCCGCGGCAGTTGCCACCAGCAGCACCACGTAGATCGCGCAGTAAACCCACAGAGCCCGGCGCCAGAACGCCGACGGGAGCCTGCCGTCCGGGAAGAGCAGGATCACCACGAACAGCAGGACGAGGCTGGGTCCCCACAGCTGGCCCAGTGCCAGCCCGACCGGGCCCAGCCGAAGATGATGCCCAAGGCGATAGCCCAGGAACGCGTAGTCAGAGCCATCGGTGCTGAGAAACAAGCCCGCGGCGATCACCAGCAAGAGCCACCCGATCGGGTTGCACGGCTGGCGCCGCGCAGCCAGCACCCCGACCCCAGCGCACGGCACGCCGATCACGAGCGCCACGAGCCCGTTGAACAGCTGATGTGCCATGAGCGTCAGCGGGATCGCGGCCACGAAGGACAGCGCAGCCAGACCTCCGAGCAGGATTACCCAGGTCGCCGGTGACGCCACGCGGAACCGGCGGGCCGTGACCTCCGCCGCCGGTACCTGCCCGCCCGCTGGCTGCGCCTCCCCCACAGAGCGCAACAGTACGCCTGAACCGTTCCGGGAACGTTACCGCTCGGCACGGACCCCCAGTCCGTCAAGATCACCAACTGAGGGATGAGGCGGCTGTCCTCACCGCATGGAACCACGCCAGGCTCCCGAACGAAGTGAGGCTGCGGACTAGGCCCGCAAGGGCCGCGCTCCCTTGAGACCTAGGATCACTTGCTGACGGCCGCGGCGGTCGTCGCGCCGACCGTCACGGCCGGACAAGGGAGCACGGCAATTGACGCTTACAGGTACGACCTGGTGATCGTCGGCGCGGGCAGTGGGAACGCGCTGCTCGCCAGCGAACTCGCCGGCTGGCGGATCGCGCTCGTCGAGAGCGACCGGTTCGGCGGGACCTGCCTGAACCGGGGCTGCATCCCGTCAAAGATGTTCGTCTATGCCGCCGACGTGGCCCAGACCGTCAGGCACGCCGGCCGGTACGGCATCCACGCGAGCCTGGACGGCGCTGACTGGCCGGCGATCAGGGAGCGGGTATTCGGCAGAATCGACCCGGCGCACGAGAGCGCGGTCGCCTACCGGCGGGCCAATGGGGTCGACGTGTTCCTCGGCGAGGCCCGCTTTGTCGGCCCGAAGACGCTGCGCGTCGGCGATGACGACTTGCGAGCGGACAGGATCGTGCTGGCAACGGGCTCGCGCCCGGTGATCCCGCCGGTGCCAGGGCTGGCCGACGTTCGGTACCTCACCTCAGACACCGTGATGCGCCTTGACCGGCTTCCGGCCTCGATGCTGGTACTCGGCGGCGGGTACATCGCCGCCGAGATGAGCCACATCTTCGGCTCGCTCGGCACCGCGATCACGATCGTCACGCGGGGCGAGCACCTGCTCTCGCGGCATGATGCCGACATCCGGGCCAGCTTTACCAAGCAGTACGCCGAGCGCTTCGACCTGCGGCTGAACGCGAAGGTGCGGCAGGCGTCGGCGACCCAGGCGGGGGTCAGGCTCGACCTGGAGACCCGGGGCGGCGCGCAATCGGCCGAGGCGGAGGCGCTGCTGGTGGCGACCGGGCGGGTTCCGAACAGCGACCGGCTCGACGTGGCCGCGACGGGCATCGAGACGGACGAGCATGGTCACGTGCGCACCGACGACAGCTACGTCACCAACGTCCCCGGCATCTGGGCGCTCGGCGACCTGGCGAATCACTTCCAGCTCAAGCACATGGCCAACGCCGAGGCCCGCCTGGTCAAGCACAACCTGCTGAACCCCGGCCAGCCGCGGCGTTCACGGTTCCCCGTCGTGCCATCGGCCGTGTTCGCTGATCCCCAGGTCGCGTCCGTGGGCGCCACCGAGCAGGAACTGCGGGACCAGGGGCGCCGCTACGTGGCCGCCACCCGGCACTACCGCGACACCGCTTACGGCTGGGCGCTGGAGGACACCTCCAGCTTCATCAAGGTGCTCGCCGACCCCGACTCGCGGCTGCTGCTTGGCGCCCACATCATCGGACCGCAGGCCGCAATGCTCATCCAGCCGATCATTCAGGCGATGTGCCTGGGCAACACCGCCGACGACGTAGCGGAAGGGGTCCTGTACATCCACCCGGCCCTGACCGAGGTTCTCGAACAGGCCCTGATCGGATTGCGATCGTGACGCGCGGTCCCTGGCGGAAACGGTCATTGCGAGAACCGGGACAGCGGCTGATACTTGATGGCGAGTCCCGATGGGGGGATTCCGATCGTTTCGGCAGCTGCATGCGGTTCGCCGACGCCGTACGCCAGTCGCTCGGCGAGACCAACGCGGGCGCGCCGACCGCAGAATCCCCCGGCCCGCCGCGGGCAGCTAGCCCCGTAATTCGCACAGGGGGTGCTGTGGGTCCGGGGACGGCTGGTTCATGATTTTCGCTGCTGGCGTGCGGTCATGGCTTGCCCGGGTCCTTCCTTCGGCGCGTCGTGCCGGCGTTGCCGGGCTTTGCGGTTCGGACCTGGCCTTGAGGCTCATGCTGCGCTGGCGCCCTGGGTGATGAGCGTTGTGGCCTCGGCCGCGACCTGGCGCATCTGGGCGATCAGCTCGCGCAGCGCGCGGTCGTTGCTGATCCATTCCTGGTACTGGCGCGCCTGCTGCTCGGTGAGCCGGCGGGTGACGGTCTTGCCGTCGATCTTGGCTGTGTACTGCCAGTAGGGGCCGTGCAGCTGCGGCGGGTCGTCGTGGCAGTGGCAGCTCCGCTTGCCGCAGCGGTTGGCGGCGAGCACGACGCTGCCGGCGCGGATGTAGCCGATGTCGGCGATGCGGGCACCCAGCTCGCGGTAGCGACGCTGGCAGTCGGCGAGCTTGTCTTCGGCTGGCCGCGTCACGTTCCTTGTCGCCTCCTCCCGCGTGTCGTGCTCGATTCTGCCATCCCCGGTGTCCGATAGTAGATCTACTTACGGACAGCGGCGGGAGGCGGGGATGCGGGCGGTCTACGGGCCTCCCAGCGCGGAGCTGGCGCTGGGCGCGCTGCCCGTGGTCGCCGCCTTCATGCGCAGGCTGGACGTCGCCGGGATCATCGACCGGGCCGCGCCGGTCCGCGCGGTGGCGCGGGCCAGCCACGGGCAGGTGATCGAGGCGCTGATCGCCTGCCGGCTCACCGTGCCGTCGCCGATGATCCACGTGCAGTCCTGGGCGCGGCAGTTCGCTGTCGGCCACGCGCTGGGCCTGGACCCGGGCGTGCTCAACGACGACCGGATCGGCCGGGCGCTTGACGCGCTGGCGCCGGTGCTGGAGCAGGTGACCGGGTCGGTCGGCGCCGCGGCGATCGCGGCGTTCGGCGTGGAGGTGTCGCAGGTGCACTGGGACATGACCTCGGTCAGCCTGCACGGTTCCTACGATGATGCCGACGAGCAGTACGCCCTGCCGAAGTTCGGCCATCCCAAGGACCGCCGCTCCGACCTCAAGCAGATCCAGGCCGGCGTGGCCGCCGCCGCCGACGGCGCGGTGCCGCTGTTCTGGGCGCCTTACGGCGGCGGCGCGGGCGAGGTGTCGCAGGTGACCGGGGCGATGGAGGCGCTGCGCCGCCTGGCCGGGCCGCGCCGGTTCCTGCTGGTCGGCGACTCCAAGCTGCTGTCGTATGCTAACATCGCCGCGATCATCACCGCGGAAGTGGACTTCCTGGCCCCGGCGTCCAAGGCGTTCGTGCCCGCCAGCGTGCTGGCCGGCTGCGACTACTCAGCGGCCGAGCCGGTCGAGTACCTCGCCGGGCGCGACGCTGCCCAGCCGGCCGGGCAGCGCGGCCGCTACCGCGTCTTCGAGGACGTCATGACCGTCACCGGGCCGCGCAAGAAGGACCCCGCCTACACCGTCCGGCGGGTGTTCGTGCACTCCTCCGCCAGGGCCGCGGCCGCGGCCACCGCCCGGGCCAGGAAGCTCGACCGCGCCGCCGACGACCTGGGCAGGCTCTCCCGCGGCCTGGGCTCACAGCACTACAAGACCGCCGAGAAGGTCACCGCCAGGATCAGCGCCATCGCTCGCGACCGCCGCGTCGGCGACTACCTGCGCGCCCATTCCAGCGCCGGCCCCGACGGCCGGCCCGCGCTGGAATGGCATTTCGACCAGACCGCCATCGACGCCGAGGCTGCCACCGACGGCTGGTACGCCCTGCTGACCAGCCTGCCCGACAGCATCACCGCCGGCCAGGTCCTGGCCCGCTACAAGAGCCAGCCCGCCGTCAGCGAGCGCCGCTACCACGACCTCAAGGGCCCGCTGGCCATCGCGCCGATGTTCCTGCACCGCAACCGGCGCATCACCGCGGTCATCGGCGTCATCTGCCTGGCCCTGCTCATCTACTGCCTGGCCGAACGCGAAGCCCGCCGCCACCTCGCCCCCGCCGTCAAGCTCGACGGCCTCTACGCCGGACGGCCCGCCACGCCCACCGCCAGCCTCATCTTCAGCGCCCTGGCGACGCTGCGCCTGCGCGCCGGCGTCAGCGGCAGCGCGCCCGAGATTCCCCAGCCAGAGCCAGTCCAGCAGCGTCTGCTCGACTTGCTCAGAATCGACCCCAGGAAGCCAGCGGGACCACCCACCTGCATGTGCGAATTACGGGGCTAGCGGCGTGCTCGCAACCGGCGAGTACTACGGCCGCGTGTACCTGTGGGATGCCGGCCGGTGGCATCATGCCGCTTCCCGGTTACGTGGTGAGCTTGGGTAACGGCAATCTCGTGTTCTGGGTGCGAAAAGGAACCGTGGACCGGATCGCGGGCGGTCCCGGCGTCCTGCCGAGCACCGATTGCGTCTAGCTTTGGTGGGGTGTGGTACCGCGTGGCCGCCGACGCGGTGGTCGTCGTGCACCTGCTGTTCATCGGCTTCGTCGTCTTCGGCTCATTCCTGACCTGGCGCTGGCCGAGGGTCGCCTGGGTGCACGTCCCAGTGGCGGTGTACGGGGCGCTGATGGAGTTCATCGGCTTCACCTGCCCGCTGACGCCGCTGGAGAACTACCTGCGCCACCGGGCAGGAGAGACCGGGTACCGGGGCGGGTTCATCGCGCACTACCTGGTCAAAGTGATCTACCCGCCGGGCCTGACCCGTGGCATGCAGGCCGGCCTCGGCGTCCTGGTCTTGATCATCATGACCGGCGGCTACTGGGGCGCCGTGCGTCGCCACCGGCGGCGCGAACCACAGCAGCGAGACGGCCGTGCCGCTCCCCGACGCTCAGCCGCGCTGCTATTCTTTGGACGCCATTTCGGATCGCGCCGCGCGTGAATCCGCTTAATTCGGGGGGATAAACAATGGCAATCGTCGCGGTCTTTGAGTTTCCCAACGACTCGATCGACAAGTACGAGCAGGTCTTCGCGCTCGGTGGCAGCCCGATCACGAACCAGCCCAGCCGGCTGCACCA
>Ga0207646_10006146_pt1 | contig 12489 bp, 10 predicted proteins | sample KBSK5502metaG_FD_184343 | JGI IMG/M metagenome (GOLD analysis project Ga0207646, IMG submission 184343) | Corn, switchgrass and miscanthus rhizosphere microbial communities from Kellogg Biological Station, Michigan, USA - KBS K5-50-2 metaG... | ecosystem: Host-associated > Plants > Roots >...
TGCACCGCCTGGACGCCGATCCCGCCGTGGACGTAATCATCATCGCCAGGGGCGGCGGGTCGATCGAGGACCTGCTGCCCTTCTCCGACGAAACCCTGATCCGCGCCGTGGCCGCCTGCCGGACCCCGGTGGTGAGCGCGATCGGGCACGAGCAGGACACCCCGCTGCTCGACCTGGTCGCCGACGTGCGCGCCTCCACCCCGACCGACGCCGCCCGGCGGGTGGTGCCCGACGTGGCTGAGCAGCTGAGCCTCATCGCCCAGCTGCGAGCCAGGGCCCGCCGGATCGTCGAGGGCCGGCTGGAGCGCGAGCGCGCGTGGCTGGACGGCATGCGGTCCCGGCCGGTGCTGGCCGACCCGTGGCGGGAAATCGACCGCCGGCAGGAACAGGTGACCTCGCTGGCCGAGCGTGCCCGGCGCTGCCTGGCCGCCGGACTGTCCCGGGCAGCCGACGACGTCGGCCACCTCCGCGCCCGGCTGCTCGCCCTGGCTCCGTCGGCCACGCTGCAGCGGGGCTACGCGATCGTCCAGCGGCTGGACGGCGGCGTGGTCCGGCGCGCCGCCGACGTTTCGGCGCGGGAACGGCTCACGCTGCGGTTCGCCGATGACCAGCTCGCTGTGCGGGCGGAGAAGCTCGCGGTCGCCGCGGAGAAGGCGGTCGCGGTCGGCAAGGGAGCCCGCATTGTCCCGGAGTCATGATCGGGGCGACGGCCCCGGGCGGGATGGACCTGGCGGGCCTGCCGGGGTGCCGCCGGCTAGGTTGGCACAGTGACTGAGCCTGCCTCCCCGGTCCCCTATGAGAAGGCTCGCGACCAGCTGGCCGAGGTGGTCCGGCGGCTGGAGAACGGGGGGCTCACGCTGGAGGAGTCGCTGGAGCTCTGGGAAGAGGGGGAGCGGCTGGCCGCCGTCTGCTCGGACTGGCTGGAAGGTGCCCGGGCGCGGCTTGCGGCCGCCGCGCCGGACCCGGCCGGGCCGGGAGGAGCGGCACCGGGCGAGCCCAGCGCGCCCTTCTAGACGTTGTTGGCTCTCGACGGGAGGCGCCCGCCGTGATGGAGGATCACACAGCTGCCATGCCGGGCCAGCCCGGGCCCACGCTCACCGGGGCCCCGGAGCCTGCCATGGAGGCCCCGGACCGGAACCTGGCCCTGGAGCTTGTCCGGGTCACCGAGGCGGGCGCGATGGCGGCCGCCCGCTGGGTGGGCCGGGGGGACAAGAACGGCGCCGACGCCGCCGCCGTGCACGCCATGCGCATGCTCGTCAACACGGTCTCGATGAACGGCGTGGTGGTGATCGGTGAGGGCGAAAAGGACCAGGCGCCCATGCTCTACAACGGTGAGGAGGTCGGCGACGGCAGCGGTCCCGCCTGCGACGTGGCGGTGGACCCGATCGACGGAACCCGGCTGACCGCCAACGGGATGCCCAACGCGATCTCCGTGCTGGCCGTCAGCGCCCGCGGCTCGATGTATGACCCGTCCGCCGTGTTCTACATGTCCAAACTGGTCACCGGCCCCGCCGCGGCCGACGTGGTGGACATCGAGGCGCCGGTGGCGCACAACATCGCCAAGGTGGCGAAGGCCAAGGCCTGCTCGGCCCAGGACGTGACCGTGGTCATCCTGGACCGGCCGCGGCACGCCCAGCTGGTATCCGACGTCCGTGCCGCGGGCGCCCGGATCCAGCTCATCACTGACGGCGACGTGGCCGGCGCGATCATGGCGGCGCGCGATGGCACCGGGGTTGACCTGCTGCTGGGCATCGGCGGAACGCCGGAGGGCATCATCGCCGCATGCGCGATCAAGTGCCTGGGCGGGACCATCCAGGCCCGCCTCGCCCCGCGTGACGGCGCCGAGCGCCAGCGGGCCATCGACGCGGGCCACGACCTGAAGCAGGTGCTCACCACCGACGACCTGGTCGCCTCGGAAGATGCGTTCTTCGCCGCCACCGGCGTCACCGACGGGGAACTGCTGGAAGGGGTGCGGTACCGGGCCGGCGGCGCCATGACCCACTCGCTGGTGATGCGGGCGCGCTCGGGCACGATCCGGACGATCACCAGCGAGCACCAGCTCAGGAAGCTGCGCGCCTACAGCTCCGTCAACTTCGACTCGGCCAGCTGACTGCCCTGCCGGTCCTACCGGGCGCGCATCAAGAAACGTCGCCTGTCACGGCACTAGCTGGCAACTTGTGCGGCAATCCGCTGCCTCTCAGGCGTTGACCGCATAAGGTACGGTGCGTCTTCTTCGGTGTTCGCTAGCTGCGCGCTTCGGAACGAGCTCGCAGTCCGACTCGGTGTTCGGCGGTGTTTTGTGGTTGCGGACCTGATCCGCGCGGTGCTGGCGGCGACGGCCGCGGCCGTGCTGCCCGGGTACTTCTGGGCCGCCGTATTCCGTCCCACCAGCGGGCTGGCCGAACGGCTGGCGTACTCCACCGCGGTGTCGATGGCGTCCGTGCCGGCCATCACGGTGATCATCGCGCGGGCCGCTGGCACAGGTGTCACGCTCTGGGTCGCGCTGGTGTCGGTGCTCCTGGTGTTCGGCACCGGCCTGCTCGTACTCCGTATCAAGGGCCCGGCACCGGGGTCCGCGTCCTCGCTGCTCCCGCTGCCGGCCCCGGCTCGCGATCCGCGCGTCCTCGCGCTGATCGCCGCGGCTCTCGTCCTGGCGCTGGTGGCGATGGCGGAGCGCCGCCCATCGGTCCTGCTGCTGGTGGTGATCGCCGTCGCGCTGCTGGCCGGCGGGGCCCTGATGGCCTGGCCCGGGCCAGCACCCGAGAGCGGACCTTCGTCCCCGTCTGGCGGCGGGCGCGGCCCGAGCACGGATGAGCCCGCTCCACCCGGAGGTGGGCAGGCCCCGTCGGGCGCCGCCCATGTGGCGGGCGCCCGCGCCCCCACCGCGACCGCGCCCGCCCAGCCCGCGGTCAAGCCGGAACCCACGTCGCCTCGGCCAGCGGCGGCGCCCCGGCCGTTCGGCCTATCGCTTCCCCTGGTGCGGGACGGCGGGCTGGCCGTCGTGCTCGTCCTGACCGCGCTCCGCGCCTACTCCGGCGTCGTCCAGCACGACTGGCCGTACATCCGCGGCGGTGACCAGTTCTCGCACGCGGTCATGGCCGAGCAGTTGCTCGCCCACGGCCAGTACAACAGCTACCTGATCTACCCCCCGGGCTTCTCCTCGCTCACCGCGGTCATCTGCCGGTTCGCCGCCCTCCCGCCGCTGCAGCTATTCCCGGTGCTTGCCCCGATGCTCGTGGTGGTCACCTCGCTGGGCGCGTACGCGCTGGCCACCAGGCTGTGGGGGTGGGAGTACGGGCTCGGCGCGGCCGCGCTGTCCGGGCTGGTGCTCACCGGCGCGTACAACGGCTTCGCCGAGGGCCGCTACCCGGACCTGATCTCCGCCTTCTTCCTGCTGACCATGACCGTCGCCGCGCTGGTCACGCTCTACGAGTCCCCGTCCTGGCGGTCGGTCGTCCTGGTGACCGTGGTGGGTGCCGCTCCTGTGCTCTACCACTCGGTCGCCACGCTGTACTTGGTCGTGCTGCTGGTGGTGGTCGCGGTGACCTGCCTGCCGTACCTGATGTACCAGCGCTGCGGCCGCGAGGCCCGGGCCCTGTTCGTGTCCCTGGTCGGCGTGGCGGTGCTGTCCGCGTGCTATGGCGTCTACATCTACGTCGCCGTCCACCACGCCGCCACCTCGAGCGCGGTGTCGATAGTGCTCGGCAGCCAGGCCGCCCCTGGCCCCGGGGGGGTGCTCAAGGAACTGGGGCCCCCGATAGTGTGGCTCGGCCTCATCGGCGTGGCCGCCCTAGCCGCGGGGCTCCGCAACCTCGCCAAGCCGGCGCAGGTCCTCGCCGTCCTCACCGTCCTTGGCTGGTTCCTGATCATGTACCTCGGCAGCCGGACCGCGGTGGATGGATTCCCCCAGCGCTTCCAGCGCGACCTCGGGGCGCCCCTCTCGGTCACCGCCGCACTCGGCGCCGGCCTGATCGTGCGCGCGCTGCTCGCCCGCCGGCCGAGTTCGCAGGTCGGGGGTGAGCGCCGAGCGGGGGCGGGCGCCGAGTGGGGGCGGGCGCGAAGCGCGGGGGCGGGACAAGCAGAGCGCGGGGGTGGGATAAGCAGAGCGCGGGGGTGGGAAAAGGAGAGCGTGCTGGCGATAGCGGCCACGACCGCCGCCGTGCTGGCCGGCGTCATGGTGGTCTGGCAGACGGGCCACGCGTTTGCGGCCAGCGACCGGTCCGCGGGCCAGATCGTGACCCGTCCGGTGGCCGCCGCCGGGAAGTGGCTGGCGGAGCACAACACAGGGGGCAACATCATCTCGACGCCCAACATGAACCCGGGCGTCACCAACCGGGGCGTCCTGGCCATGGGCGGCTACACGGGGCTGCAGTCCTACCAGGCCTACCGGATAGCGCACCCGCGCTCGCTGCCCACCGCGGGCAAGACCCCGCTGCTCGATTCGGCGGAGGTCCTCCGGGACCCGCAGAGCTGCCAGTCCGCGAACATCCTGGTCAGCCAGGATGTTCGCTACATCGTGCTGTACAAGATCAACGGCGGCGCCAACCTGGCCGGTTTCGCCGCCGACCCCGGCCGCTACCAGCGGGTGTTCGACAACGCCACGGTGATCATCTACGCGACGCACCGCGCTCGGTGCCCCTGAGCCGAACTCGTACGTGGTAGTTCTGGCAGCCAGCACAAGAGAATGTGGTGGTCGTGGCAACCACCACAATCGCGAGCCCGCGGCGCGTTGCCAGAGCTACCGTGGCCCGCCGGGCCGGCGGGAGGAGCGGCCGCGCCAGCGGCCGCCCGGCCGGCGGGGCGTGTGCACCCGGACGCGCCCGGCCACGCTGAACGCGCGGACCTCGATCAGCGGCGAGCCCGGTGCGGCGGCCTGGGCCGCCGGGCCGGGGCGGGGGCTCAGGTCCGCGCCCAGCCGACCCGAGTGCCGCGCGGCGGTCACGACCACGTTGACCCCACCCGGCACGAGCAAGTACAGCTGGCCGCCGACCAGGGTGGCGTGCAGGATCGTATGCAGGCTCTGCAGCACCGCTTCCCGCAGGTCAAGAACCACCTGCCCCCCCACGGCGGTCACCGAGAGCCGGTCCGGCAGGACCCAGCGTCCCTCCCGCCGGGCGGTCGCGAAGAACGCGGTCACCGAACGCGAGTCATCCACCCGCAGTGGTTCCGCACCGGGAGGGACCAGGTCCCTGGTCAGCCCCGCGAGCTCACCCAGCGTGCGAGCCTGGTAAGCACGGTGAACCCGTTCTGAATGCTCGTCGAGCGTGAGGCGGCCATCCGCCGCCGCCTCCGCGAGAACCGCTACCACGCGTTCCCGGTCAACGTCGGAGGCGCGCAGGTCGCTGGGTTTGCGGGCCGGGGTCACCCGACGAAAATATCCGTCCCGCCCGTCCAGCGACAGTGCCCAGGTCATTGACGGCCGCTCCAGCAGCCCGTGGTATGCCACTGCCGCGGGCTCGGCGCGCCGACGGTGCCGCCGACAGCGGGGAAATCCAGCCGGCACGTGAGGTTGGACCGCCTGCCCGCGATCAAGTAGACCTCGGACACCGCCCCGCCAGACAGGTGATTCGCCCGCAGCCATTGGACCGGGCCGGCCACATCCTCAACACCTGGAACGCCCACACCGGCCATAGTGCTCCTCGCCCGTGCCGTACCGCTTCGCCCGGGCTGCCCGCGGCCCCGGCCGAACCGCTTCGCCCATGTTGCAACGCGCCCTGGCCGTACCGCCAGAACACCGATCTATTGTGACGTTGGCAACCTTTGCTGACATGTCGCCGTCGCCAAGACAGGTGATCTTCGTATTGCCCATGATTTTTGAATGGACCGGATCCCCGCGCCATCTCCCGTCACGGACGGCCTGGAAATGCCGGGGCAATCAGGCCAGCCGGGAATGGGGCTGCCTTTCTGCTCAGGGCAGGAAAACTCGCGCCAACGTGGCGCGGGTGAAGCTATCGCTAATTCGGCACCATCCCGGGAGCGCCCACCGGATCTGAGTCCGGTACTCGCCCGGGCGCGGGCGGGCGACGAGGATGCCTTCCGCGTGCTGTACCGGAACATTCAGCCACGGCTGACCCGCTACCTGCGTGCCCTAGTGGGGCCGGAGGCTGAAGACCTCGCGTCGGAGACCTGGCTGCACGTTGTGCGTGACCTGCACACCTTTCATGGGGACTGGGAAGGCTTCCGCGGCTGGGTTACGACGATCGCCAGGCATCGTGCCACCGACCATCTTCGCCAGCTCCGCCGCCGACCGCAGACGGCCCCCGTGACCGCCGAATACCTGGAGTGGTGGGCTGCCAGCGATGACACCGAGAATCGCGCGCTTGAGTCGCTCTCAACCGACGCCGCCATCAGCCTCATTGCCCGATTGCCCCGTGACCAAGCGGAAGCGGTCCTGCTGAGGGCCGTGATGGGACTGAACTCGGTCACCGCCGCCAGGGTGCTCGGGAAGCGGCAGGGAGCGGTTCGGACCGCTGCCCACCGCGGGTTGCGCAGGCTGGCCGCTTTTCTGGCAGAGGCGGGCTCTTTGGCAGAGGCAGGCGCCCTGGCTGAGGCGGACGCGAAAACGGCCGCGGATTCCCGCCCGGGAGCCGCGGTGCCGAGGCCAGGGACAAGGGCCAGTGGCCGCGGCGAGACACCGCCCGGAGCCGCCCTTCGGCCGTCACCGGCGCAGGGCGATCTGGTGACAGGGCGAAACAGAGTGACGTCTACGAGTGATCAGACGCTGAAGAGGACGAGATGAAGACATGCCTTCCACGCCGGATCAGCCGGCGGGCCGCCGAGCGGTTGCTTGATGGTGGCTCGCCGTGCACGGAAACGGCCCCGGATCCGCTGACGCTGTTGCTGGCTGCCGCGACGGCACCAGCACGCGACAGCGAGCTCGCGGGCGAGGACACGGCTGTGGCTGCCTTCCAGGCCCATCACCTCGTCCGTGTCACAGCACCCCAGAGAGGACCGATGATCACCTCGTCGCTCGTCAAGTTCCTGACCACCAAGGTTGCCGCGGTAGCGCTGGCTCTCAGCGCCGCGGGGGGCGTCGCCCTCGCCGCCACTGCCGGGTCCGCGCAAACCTCAGGTTCAGCCACCGCCCGCGCAACCGCGGGGGCGCTCACCCAGCCTGCGGCCTCAGGCCAGATTGGCGCCTCTGCCCAGGCCTCGGCCCAGGCGTCGGCAGGGCTTTCGGCCCCCGCGCCCAGCGCGTCGCCCACCGTGTCGCCCACCGCGTCACCCACCGCCTCGCCCACGGCGGCACCAGTCCCTGGAGGCACGACCCTCGCCGGCCTGTGCATGTCCCTGGCCGCGCAGGTTCAGGCGCTCCTCACCGGGCAGGCGAACGGGTCCAGCCAAGGCGTGCCCCTCAGCAGCGTGCCGCAGTTGCTGGCAAGCCCGCTGGTCAGCAGCGTGGTAAACGGTTCCGCCTTCGCCAGCCTGGTTGCCTCGGCGGGGGGCTCGGCGAACGTGCCCGACTACTGCGCCGTGGTGCTCGGCCTTCCGGCGCTGCCGTCACCGCAGAATCTGGCAGGTCTCCCCGATCAGGTGCTGGCAAGCGTGCCAACATCGCTCCTGGTCACGCTGCCGGTCAAGGTCCTGGTCACGCTGCCGGTCAAAGTCCTGGTGAAGCTGCCAGTCAGGATCCTGGTGGAGCTGCCCACGTCGGTGCTGTCGCAGCTCCCGGCCTCGGTGCTGTCGCAGCTCCCGGCCTCGGTGCTGTCGCAGCTCCCGGCCTCGGTGCTGTCGCAGCTCCCGGCCTCGGTGCTGTCGCAGCTGCCCACGCCGGCGCCGTCCCAGATACTGGCTGCCCAGCCTACGTCCGGCTAGCGACTGGCAGCCCTCGCCGAGTGCACGTGCGCTCGTGCGGGGCCCGGACGGGCGGCTCTCCGAGCCGCCCGTCCGGCTGAGCGCCGCTGCCGGGCGCGCCGCTCCCGTTTGCCGGGGCACAAACGAAGGACGAATCGCGGGCGCTGGTCACGGTGAGCTTCATGATGGATCCGCCAGACACGCCATGGGAGCCCTCGGCCTGCCGCACGTCCTGCGCGATCTCCCAGATATGGCGCTGTCCCATACATGCGCATGCGCGGCAAGCCCGCTGAATAGGATGGCCGGGACGCTGCGAGGTGCCTCGTGCCCCACGATGAGCCGGCAAGCCGCGACCTTGCCGACGACGGCCCCGCCGCGCACGTCAGCGTAACGGACCAGGCGCAACCACGCAGCGATCAAAAGGACGGTGGCCCAACTGGTCCCGGCACCGCCACGCCGGGACCAGCCGCGGCCAGCGAGGATTCGCCCGCCGCCTCCCCCAAGCCGCCGGGCGGCCGCGGCCGGATCGCCCGCTCCATCGGCCGGCTTCGGCCCCATCTCTCCGCCTGCTGGCTGTCGATCTTCAGCGTTTCACTTGTGTTGTTCCTCGTCCGGTTTCTGGTGCCCACGCCCGTCGGCCAGGCGGACAACCGCGATGGCCCCCGGATCATGTGCGGGCTGGGCCTGGGACCGGTCACCCACGGCTATCCCCGGTTCTTCAGGTTTGCCTACTTCCAGTACGTGCCGAAGACGGCCTGCCACGGGCGCCTTCCGTACCCGTCATCCGAGCTCGTGCCGCTGGTCGTGGCCAAACTGCTGACGCCGGTTTTCGCCCTGCCCGGCAGCCTGAACCTGATCGCGCTCGGCGTGCTGATGTGCGCGCTCGCCTCGGCCGGGATTGCCAGCCTGGCCACGGGCCTGCGGATCAGGCTGCGGGCTCAGCTGCTGGTGGCCGCGGCCGTCTGGCTGATCGTGGCGGACGCGGCGTTCTTCGACGTGTTCGCCAGCCCGTTCAGCGAACCAGCCGCCCTGGTCGGATTGCTGCTGGTCGCCGCCGGGGTGCTGTACCTGGGCCGGGGCTGGCGCAGCACGCGGTACGGCCTGGTACTGGCCGGGTCCGGGGGCTTCCTCGCCATCCTGTCCAAGGAGCAGTACCTGATCCTGGCCCTGCCCATCTGCGTCACCCTGGTCCTGGCCAGCACCGGCCCGGGGCCCTGGCGCGGCCTGCGCCGGTTCCGGACCCGGGAGGCGAAGGCCGCGCTGCTGGTCTCCGGGCTGCTCGCGCTGCTGACCGCCACGTACCTGGGCTGGAACTACACCAGCCACAACGGCCAGCGGCTTGAGCACATCCAGGCCGTGGACATGATCTTCACGGACATCGTGACCACTCGCGCTAACGCCCCGTCCGGGCTGAAGGCGCTCGGGCTGCCGGCCAGCTGGGCCAAGTACGCGGGGCACTACTACTGGCACAAGGACTCGGTCCGCACCGATCCGCTGTTGCCCCGGTACTACGGGCAGCTGACCGACAGCAACCTGCTGCATTACCTGCTGACCCATCCGGGCAGCATCGTCCGCATCGGGCAGGCGTCGGCCGAGCAGGCTCAGCTGCTGCGCGTCACCACCCTGGGCGATTACGCGCAGTCGGCCGGCCACCCGAAGGGCGCCTACGAATCCCGCGTCGTGGTGCTCACCTGGCTGGCGCAGCGACTCCCCCAGCGTCTTGGCCTGTTGTTCTACATCCCGCTGTGGCTGGTGATGGCGGCGCTCGCGATCGCCCAGCTGCGCGGGCGACGCGAGCGGCCCTGGCACCGGGACGCCGCGGTCCTCGTGCTCTGCATGACCGGGTGCGCCGTGGTCGCATTCATCCCGCCGGCCTACTTCGCCGGCATCTCCACCACCAGGCACATGGTCGGCACGAACCTCGCCACGGCGCTCGCGCTCACGGCGAGCGTCGCGCTGGCGGTTTCGCTGGTCCAGGGAAGGGTGGCGCGGGCGCGGCGGCGCCCGGATACCCCGGCCGCGCCCACCGCGCTGGAACTGGCCAAGCCGGCCGCGTGAGGGCCAGCGAGCGGGCGGTGGGCAGGCTCCGGGTTTCTCTGTTAGTTTGCTAATAGCAATTAACCGCCTTCGGCGAGGGGATCACCGGCAGGTGAGCGAGTCCGCGAACGCCCACGCGCAGGGAACCGGGCGAGGCCACGGCACCCACTACAAGTGGGTCGCGCTGTCCAACACCACGCTCGGCATGCTGTCCGCCACGGTCAACGCGTCCATCGTGATCATCTCGCTGCCGGCGATCTTCCGCGGGATCAAGCTGAACCCGCTGACCCCGGGCAACGTCAGCTACCTGCTCTGGATGCTGATGGGCTACCTGGTCGTCTCGGCCGTCCTGGTCGTCACCCTGGGCCGCCTTGGCGACATCTACGGCCGGGTCCGGATGTACAACGCCGGGTTCGCGGTCTTCGCTCTGGGCGCGCTCGCGCTGCCCTTCGACCCGCTGACCGGCCCATCCGGTGCGCTCTGGCTGATCGGCTTCCGGGTGATCCAGGCGGTCGGCGGGGCGATGCTGATGGCCAACGCGCCGGCGATCCTGACCGACGCGTTCCCGTCCAACCAGCGCGGCACGGCCATGGGCATCAACCAGGTGGCAGGCATCTCGGGCATGTTCATCGGGCTCATCCTGGGCGGCGTGCTGGCCGCGGTGGACTGGCGCCTGGTGTTCATCGTGTCGGTCCCGATAGGCCTCATCGGCACCGTCTGGTCCTATCTCAGCCTGCGTGAGATCGGCATCAGGACCCCGGCCCGGATCGACTGGCTGGGCAACATCACGTTCGCCATCGGCCTGATCGCGCTGCTCGTCGGGATCACCTACGGCCTGCTGCCCTACGGCGGGCACTCGATGGGCTGGACCAGCCCGCTGGTGCTGACCGGGATCATCGGCGGCGTCGCCATGCTGGTGGCGTTCTGCGTCATCGAAACGCGCGTCCCCTCGCCCATGTTCGACCTGCACCTGATGCGGATCCGGGCCTTCGCAGCCGGCATCAGCGCCACGCTGCTCGCCTCGATCGCCCGCGGCGGGCTGCAGTTCATGCTGATCATCTGGCTGCAGGGCATCTGGCTGCCGCTGCACGGCTACGCCTTCGTGGACACCCCGCTGTGGGCCGGCATCTTCCTGCTCCCGCTGACCGGCGGGTTCGTGTTCTCCGGGCCGGTGTCGGGCTGGCTGTCGGACAAGCACGGCGCCCGCTGGTTCGCCTCCGGCGGGCTGCTGGTCTCCGCCGTGGCGTTCGGCGGCCTGCTGCTCATACCCACCGACTTCGGCTACCCCGTCTTCGCCGTCCTGATCTTCGTGGCCGGCGCGGGGATGGGGCTCTTCTCCGCCCCGAACGCGGCCGGGATCATGAACAGCGTCCCGGCCAGGCAGCGCGGCGCGGCCGCGGGCATGCTCGCCACGTTCCAGAACTCCGGCTTCGTGCTCTCCATCGGCGTGTTCTTCACCCTGATGATCGCTGGCCTGGCCGCCACGTTGCCGAACACCCTCACCCACGGGCTCGCCGTCCAGGGCGTGCCGCACGTCATCGCGGTCAAGATCGGTGCGCTGCCGCCGGTCGGCAGCCTGTTCGCCGCCTTCCTTGGCTACAACCCGGTTGCCCAGTTGCTCGGCCCGACCGGCGTGCTGGCCCACCTGCCCGCAACCCACGTCGCGCTGCTGACCGGCAAGCGGTTCTTCCCGCAGCTGATCTCCGGGCCGTTCCATCACGGCCTGGTGATCGTGTTCAGCATGGCCATCAGCCTGCTGGTCGTCGCCGCTGGCGTGTCGCTGCTGCGCGGCGGCCGGTACGTGCACGAGGAAGAGGCAGCGGGCGCCGCGGGCCCCGGGCCGGCCGCGCTGGAACGCACCGCCCGCCGATAGCAGAGGACGGGTCCAGTAGCTCAGGACAGGTCCGGTGGCTCAGGACAGGTAGCGCTCGCGCGCGGCGTTGCCGACGGGGCAGCCGCCCTCGGCACCCCGGCAGACTCCGATGTCACACAGCCGGCACCCCCACCGCACCGCCCCCGGCTCCCGCATCATGCCGACCAGCATCTTCCCCATGAGCTGGCGCAGCACGGCCCGCTCTCCGTCCGACAGCCCGGCCAGCGCACCCTGGAGCACGCCCGTCCGCGCCGCGCCGACTCGCTCAGCCGCCATGCGGCCCGCGCCGGTCAGCGTCACCGACGTGGACCGCCGGTCGGCCCCCGGCGCACGCTCGACGTGACCCGACTCCGCCATCTTGTCGATCAGCCGCACCGTGCCCGACGACGTCAGCCCGAGCACCTGGCGCAGCAGGTCCACGCTGGGCCGGTCCAGGAAGTGCCGCAGCGCGGAGAGCGCCGCCGCGGCCGACTCCGGCCGGCCACCCGCCTCGGCCATCGCGCCGGCCATCCGGTCGGTGATCACCAGCCCTGCCGGAGCCAATAGATGTGTGAGTCACACACTAATCTGTCCGGGCCACGCCCGCATACGCTGCATTACGATTCCGGCGGGGTGCCCCCACACCGCGCGGCGAAGCAATCCCGTGGCCAGCAGGAGCGAGCGGGTCGGGGGGAACTCAGAGTTCGCCGCGCGCGCCCTGGCCCTCGCCCAGTGCGGTGCGCAGGATGGTCTCGGCGGCGTCCGCAGCGGCACGCGCGGTGATCGCGTTGATGTGAGCGAGGTCG
>Ga0207646_10006149_pt1 | contig 12484 bp, 10 predicted proteins | sample KBSK5502metaG_FD_184343 | JGI IMG/M metagenome (GOLD analysis project Ga0207646, IMG submission 184343) | Corn, switchgrass and miscanthus rhizosphere microbial communities from Kellogg Biological Station, Michigan, USA - KBS K5-50-2 metaG... | ecosystem: Host-associated > Plants > Roots >...
GTTCCAGATCGTACCACTCCACCGCCGGTCTTCCGCCGCCCTTCTTGATTTCATCCTTCACCCAGGTAGCAATGGCCCGGAGGTCGTCTCGAAATGCGGAAGCCTTCTTTCGCGTCGCCCGGGGGTACTCTTCCGCGATCACGTCTTCGAGCGCCGCAGCAGCCTTGGTTATCGCCTTGATGGCCTTGTGGCCATTGGCAACCAGGCGCTTATGCCGTTCGTCCCAATAGGAGTCCGGTCGTTGTGCTTCTGCTTGTTTTTGTCGTCGGCGGAGTTCGAGCCACTCCATCCCGTGCTCGATCTCGTGCAGAATCTTATTCAATTCCTCGTCGGGCGGGATGGCATTGGGGTCAAAGGAACCGCGCGCGTTAGCGAATTCATTTCGCAGCCACTCAATGCTTCCAAGCGCCGGCTTTTCGGGGCTGCTCGTCACGCAGACACCCGCATTGCCGGCAATGCGATCACGTTCTCCGGTTCCGGTCCCGGCGCGATGATGCTCAGTAGCTTTGCCTCCCATTTCAGTAAAGCGGCGCGCTTTTCGCTGTCATAGGTGTGGAGATCGTAAACCTCCTGTACCCCCTCCTGCCGGTGGCCAATCACCAATCCGGCAATAAACGGTGACACCCCGCAAGCGGACATCCCGGTTCGCGCGGTGCGGCGTAAATCGTGAATCTGCCAATGCGGCACTGGAACAGGCGCGGCAAGCGTGGCTACTGCCTGCACCATTCTTGCTTGTGTCTTGGAGAAACCGGATATAGGGCGGTAGTCGACCTTGGCGTTGTCAGCGCGTTTACGGCCGAGGTCCGTCGAGAAGACGAAGTCCGATCTCGCGAACTGTGGCATTTCGGACAGCAACTGCAGCACAACGGGAGTCAGCGGAACCGTATGGGCAAGCCCGCTTTTCATGCGTTCAGCCGAGATCGTCAGCGTAGCGGCCTCGAAATCGAACTCAGTCCAAGTTGCTTCGCTGATCTCGCGCAGCCGTTGGCCGGTCAGCATCAGCACCTGGTACAACACGCCAAACGGGCTCGGCTTCATCGCCTCGGCGGCCTGCCATACCCACCGCAACTCATTATTCGATAGCACGCGATCACGTTTTTTGGGCTTGCCGTACAGATCGTTTGCTTTAACGCGGGCGCAGGGGTTCGTCAGTTTCCCCTCTTTATCTCGCGCCAGAGCCCAGTTGAACATTTTATGGAGCACCAAGAGTGTATGCCGCGCTGTGTGCTTGCCGCCGTTCCGCATTCTGCGGTGGCCTGGGGCTTTCTTCCCGCGTGCGGCTATGTCCTCGACCAACTCGAGGATGTCGCCTCGGTTGATCTCGCCTATCGGCGTATCGCCTAACGCCGGGATTAGTTCGCGACGGATTAGCGTTTCAACCGCCTTGCGGGAACGAAGGTTGGGGAGGTGCTCCGCAATGAATCTTTCCGCCAGCGCGCTAAACGTATTTTCGATAGAGGCCCGCCGCTGCGCTTCCTCGGCTTTCCGCTGTGTCTCTTTAACTTCGCGGGGATGTTTCCCGGCCTCAAGCGCCTGCAACGCGTCCCGTGCCGCCTCGCGCGCTTTAGCAAGCGTCATTGCCGGGTAGCGGCCCAGGACCGTCCAAACAACCTTGCGCGATCCCGTTGGGCGGCGGACAACCGTGAACGAGACGCGGCCCTTATCGCTGACGCGAACGCACAGGTTCGGCTGGATCGCGTCCCATACCGTAATGCGCTTGCCGGGTTCGGCCGGCTTTAACGCCTTCAAGGTCCTGTCTGAGATGAGAACTTTGCGGGCCGCACCCGGCATAATGTACTCCCTGGGCTAACGCCGGCTAACAGGCCAGCCGTGGCAACGGGTGTTAGCCGATGTTGCCCAGTTTAACATTGAAGCCGCGTAACTCCAGGAGAATTCGGCCTTTTTGTTTAACTGTCTTAGTCTGCCTTAGCCGTACTTTACCTGAAAGCGTCGCGTTCGCAATGCGAAGGTCAGGGGTTCGATCCCCCTCGGCTCCACCAATTCCAGAATTTTTCCGACCGGCGCGGGGCTGACCCGCGAATCGGTGGTTATTCCGCGGCGACCGGCTGAAGTCGCCGCTCGAGCAGATCGGCTTCCTGTTCGAGGTCCTCGGCCATGCGCAGCCGCGATTCCCAGATCGACGGATTGCCGGTCTTCTCGGCGAATTCGCGGTACCACGCCGCGAGCTCGCGCAGTTTCTGTGGGTCTTCCATTGTTGTCCCAAGCCTCCCGCGCACCCGTTATCGAACGCTGGGTAGACTGCGACGTTCCGGCGCAGCGGAAATAAGCCGCCGCTCGCAGCAGCGGATCGCGGTTACAGCGGCAGGCCGAGCCGACCCCACCAGCGCCGCGTCGCCGCGAGCGCGAGCAATCCGAGAAACCCGGTCAGAGCGGTCGCCGCCGGGGCGCCGATCAATTCGGCCAGCAGGCCGAGGTAGAGAAATCCCAGCGGGCCGACGCCGATGCACACCGAAAGGACGCCATACATGCGGCTCCGCATGTCGGCCGGGGCGGCGAGATAGATCAAGGTTGCCTGCATGACGCTGAACGCCGAGCCGGTCAGCCCGGTCAAGAGCAGCGCGGCCCCGGCGAGCGGCACGCTCGGCACCAGCGCGAAGACGATCAGCATCACGAGATAGCCGACCACGCCGCCGATATAGAGGCGGGCGTAGTGCACCGGCCGCGCATAGAACGCGATCAGCAGCGCGCCGCAGAACGCGCCGATGCCGTCCATGCTGGCGAGAATGCCGATACCGGTGGCGCCGAGCTGCAGGCTGTCCTGCCCGATCACCGGGATCATGCTGGTGAACGGCCAGCCGAACACATTGTAGATGACCGTAATGACCAGGGTGCCGATCAGCCTGGGGTCGCGCCGCACCAGCCGCAGCCCCTCGATCATGCGCGTCAGCACGGCGCCATCGGCGGCGACCAGCGCGATCCTGTTGCGGTGGCGCAATCGGATCGCGGCAATCAGCGCGATCCCGTAGCAAAGGGCGCTGACGGTGAACGCGCCGGAGATGCCGATGCCGGCGAGCAAGAGGCCGCCGATCGTCGGACCGAGCATCCGGCTGGCGTTATTGGCGCCAACATCGACCGACATCGCGGCGCTCATCTGGGCGGAGCCGACGACCTCGCCGATCATGACGCGCCGCACCGGGTTGTCGGCCGCCCAGGCAACGCCGTTGACAAAGCTGGCGACCGCGAGGTGCCACACCGCAAGCTGGCCGGCATAGGCCAGAATTGCGAGGCAGACCGAACTCGTCAGCATCACCAGCACGACGGTGATCAGCGCGGTGCGCCGCTCGATGCGTTCGGCAAACGCGCCGATGAAGGCGCCGAACAAGGCCATCGGCAGCATGCGCAGCATCGTCATCAGCGCGACATCGAAGGCCGAGCCGGTGTGCTGGTAGACAAAGACGCCGACCACCAGCATCTCCAGCCAGCGTACCGCGAAGGCGACGATCCCGATGATCCACAAGCGGCGAAAATCGGCGCTCGCCAGCAAGCCCCAGCGCCGGCTGCGACGCCGTCGCTCGGCGCGGGCGAGGACGGCCGGCGCCCGCGGCGGGATCGCCGCACGCTCGCGCTGATTGCCGAACCGCCCCAGCAGCAACTCGTTCAAACGCATCTGTACACGGGGTCTCGATGGGTTTCCTGGCGGCGGTTGTTGCGTTCCGGCGCAGCGGCGTAGTCTATCGGCTGATCATGCTGCCGCGAGCGCTCTTTGGGAGGTCGCGGCGCCGCGTCGCAACCCGCCAGGACAAGGGGACGGAGATGGATCTCGGATTAAAGGGTAAGAAGGCGATCGTCACCGGCGGGACACGCGGCATCGGCCGCGCGATCGCCTCGCTGCTGGCGGCGGAAGGCTGCGACGTCGCGATCTGCGCCCGCCACAAGGAGGCGGTCGACGAGACCGTCGCCGCGCTGGGCCGCACCGGGGTCAAGGCGACCGGCGGCGTGGCCGATGTCGCCGATCTGCCGGCGCTGCGCCGCTGGGTCGGCGAGGCGGCGGAGGCGCTCGGCGGGCTTGACATCTTCGTCGCCAATGTCAGCGCACTCGCCCAGGGGATGGACGAAGATGCCTGGCGCAAGGGCTTCGAGATCGATGTCATGGGAACCGTATTCGGCATCGAGGCGGCCTTGCCGTTGCTCGAGAAATCATCGGCCGGCTCGATCGTCGTGGTCGGCAGCACCGCGATGGCGGAGGTCTACGGCCCGACGCGGTCCTATGCGGCGGTCAAGGCGACGCTGATCCCCTACGTCAAGGGGCTCGCGCGCAATCTCGCCGACAAGAATGTGCGGGCGAATGTGGTGTCGCCCGGCAATGTGTATTTCAAAGGCGGCGTGTGGAACATCGTCGAGCAGCGCAACCCGGAGATGTTCGCCTCGATGCTGGCGCGCAACCCGACCGGCCGGATGGGAACACCCGAGGAGGTCGCCAACGCCGTCGTGTTCCTGGCCAGCCCGCGCGCCAGCTTCATCACCGGCACCAATTTGATCATCGACGGTGCGCTGACCCAGCGCGTGCAGTTCTGACCCGCCTCCGCCCGTCGATCGCCGCAATGTCATTTCGGGACGGTCCGAAGGACCGGACCCGGAAAAAAAGATCCGCCACCTTTTGCCCCTCACCCTGTCCCTCTCCCCGTTGAAACGGGGAGAGGGAACGCACCTGCGCCGCATTTCAGAAAAGGCGCCCGCGGTATACCAGTCGGGCAAACCGATGCGCTCTCCCTCTCCCCGCCTGCGGGGAGAGGGCCGGGGTGAGGGGCACCTTTAAAACAAGCTGTGGGCCTTCATCATGGTTCGCCGCGCCGCGTCCTGGAATGACTCATGAAGCTGTCAGCTCGGGGTCGGGGCGGCTGGGTGCAGCAGCTTGGCTTGGCGCAGATCATCCCATAACGCCGCCGGGATCGGGTGCTGAAACAGGCCGAGATTGGTGCGGAGCTCGTCGGCATTGCGCGGCCCGGGGATGATCGCGGCGACCGCGGGATGCGCCAGTGGGAATTGCAATGCCGCCGCGGCCAAGGGCACCCCGTGGCTGTCGCAGATGGCGCGGATCGCCTCAACGCGCTCGACGATCTCGGGCGGCGCGGTGCGGTAATTCCAGGTGTCGCGGCCCGCGAGAATGCCGGAATTGAGCGGGCCGCCGACAACGATCGAGGTGCCGCGCGCGAGACATTGCGGGAAGAGATCGTCGAGCGGCGCCTGTTCGAGCAGGGTATAGCGGCCGGCCAGCAGAAACGCGTCCCACTCGCCCCATCCCATGGCTTCCAGCAACACTTCGCGCTCGTTGACCCCGATGCCGATTGCCCGCACTGCGCCAGAGCCCTTCAGCGTTTCGAGGGCGCGGTAACCGCTCTCGTGCAGCGTGCGCATCAAGCCCGGATGCGCGTCACCATGCTGATACCGGCCGATGTCGTGGACATAAAGGATGTCGATGCGAGCCAGGCCGAGCCGCTGCAGGCTGTCCTCGAAGGAGCGCATGATGCCATCATAGGAATAATCGTAGGCGACGCCGAACGGCAGCGGGTGGCGGCGCCCCTGCTCCGGCGGCACCTGCGGAAGCGGCCGTAGCAGCCGCCCGACCTTCGTGGACAATATCCAGTCGTCGCGCGTCTCGTCCCGCAGCGCGTCGCCGACCGCCCGCTCGGCCTGGCCAACGCCGTAATAGGGCGCGGCATCCACATAGCGCACCCCGGCGTCCCAGGCGGCGCGCACGATCGCTTCCGCCTCTTGCCGGGTGACCGGGATGCGGGTGCCGCCCAGTGTGGCACAGCCGAGCCCCAAGACCGTGACTTCGAGCGAGGTACGGCCGATCCGACGTTTGGCGAATTCCGGCATGACATCCTCCTGCAGCGCGAAACGCCAACGGACCCCAATCATAGTTCGGCGGCACGATCGAAAGCGATGCAATCACTCCATCATTGTCGTCCCGGCGAAGGCCGGGACCCACCGACCCCCTTTCGATATGTTGAAAAGTGGATCCCGGCCTTCGCGCCTTCGCCGGGATGACGATTAGTTCAAGTCCGAACAATCCCGGCCGACCGTGATGCAGCCCTGGGCGTCGCGTTCTGCAATTGACGGGAGCCGCGAGCCTGCCAGGAATGGCCGCGACATGGATGCCGCAGAAACGATCAACGGCCGCACCCGAACCGCGCCGCAAACGGCCAGCATCGAGAGCCGCGCCTCCTGGGCGGTCGCGCTGACGGCGCTTGGTATCTATACGGTGTCGTTCGGCGCGCCGACCATCACGGTCGTGGCGCTGAAGCCGATCGCCGCCGAACTCGGCAGTGCACGCTCAGTCCCGGCGCTGGCCTTCGCGCTCGCTTGGTTCGGCGCCGCCGCCGGCGGCATCACGATGGGTTGGCTGGCCGACCGGATCGGCATCCGCTGGGTGGTCATCGGCGGCGCGCTGATGATCGCGGTCGGGCTCGCCCTGTCGAGCCTCGGCGGCACCGCGGCGGCGCTCTATATCGGGCATGGCGTCTTTATCGGCATCCTCGGCAATGCCGGGATCAACGCACCGCTCTACGTCTATGTATCGCGCTGGTTCGACCGCAGGCGGGGCAGCGCGATGGCGCTGATCTCGTCCGGGATGTATCTCGCCGGCGCGATCTGGCCGACCCCGTTCGAGCGCCTGATCGCGGTGTTCGGCTGGCGCGATACGATGCTGATCTACGCGGTATTCGAGATCGTTGTGATCCTGCCTGCGGCGGCGATCATGTTCAGGCCGGCGCCGGAAACGGCGGCCGAAGGCCCCCTGCCCGGCTCGGCCGAGACCGGCTGGGTGCTCGGATTGCGGCCCTGGGTCGTGCAGAGCTTTCTGTGCCTAGCCGGGTTTCTGTGCTGCATCCCGATGGCGATGCCGCAGGTCCATCTCGTGGCGTTCTGCAGCGATCTCGGCATCCTGCCCTCGCATGGCGCGGCAATGTTGTCCTTGCTGCTGGGCTGTGCCTTTCTGAGCCGGCAGTTCTGGGGCCTCGTGACCGACCGCATCGGCGGGCTGCGCACGGTGCTGGCGGGCTCGGTGTGCCAGATCACCGCGATGATTGGTTTTCTGCTGACCCAGGACGAGGCCGGGCTGTTCGCGGTCGCGGCGATGTTCGGGCTCGGCTTCAGCGGCATCATCCCGGCCTATGTCGTGGCGATCCGCGAGCTGTTTCCGGCCGCCGAGGCGTCGTGGCGGATCCCGACGCTGTTATTGTTCAGCGGCTCCGGCATGGCGGCCGGCGGCTGGCTCGCCGGGGCGATCTATGACTACGCCGGGTTCTACGCCGCCGCCTTCGCGACCGGAATCGCCATCAACGCCGCGCATATTCTTGTCATCGGGCCGCTGGTCTGGCGGCAAGGAAGGCTGCGGCTGCCGAGCCTCGCGCGGGCGTAAGGCGGCTTAAGGCGCCGGTTGGCGTGGCCGCATCAGATGGTGATGATCCGCGGCGTAGAGCCTGCTGTCGACGCCGCCCTCGCCGCCCAACGCCGGCCCGACCAGGATCAGCGCGGTGCGGGTGATCCCAGCGCGCTTTACCCGGTCGCGGATGTCGCCGAGGGTGCCGCGAATCAGAAGCTCGTCGGGCCAGCTGACGCGATACGCGACGACTACCGGGCAAGCGCCGCCGTAGAAGGGCAGCAAGTCGCGCACGACGCGCGCGAGATTGGCGATCGACAGATGGATCGCCAAGGTCGCGCCGGTGGCGGCGAAGCGATCGAGGCTTTCACCGCCCGGCATTTCCGACGAGCGGGTGGCGGTGCGGGTCAGGATCACGGTTTGCGCGACGGCCGGCAATGTCAGCTCGCGCCGGAGAGCCGCCGCGGCGGCGGCGAAGGCGGGCACCCCGGGGGTGACGTCGTAGGGGATGCCGAGCGCCTCGAGCCGGCGGATCTGCTCGGCGATCGCGCCGTACAGCGACGGGTCGCCGGAATGCACCCGGGCGATGTCAACGCCCTGACGGTGCGCCGCTGCGATCTCGGCGATGATCTCGTCGAGGGTCAGGGGCGCGGTGTCGATGATTTTTGCTCCCGGCGGCGCGGCGGCGACGATCTCGCGCGGCACCAGCGAGCCGGCGAAGAGGCAGACCGGGCAGTGCTCGATCAGGCGCAGGCCGCGCACGGTGATCAGATCGGGCGCACCGGGGCCGGCGCCGATGAAATGCACGGTCATCGCGCGCCGGCATCGAAATAGCCGCGCGGCGTGTAGAGCCGCGGTCGGTTGCCGGGAATCAGACGCGTTTGGCGATTGCCGACCAGGACGAGGCTCAGCATGTCGGCGTCGGCCTCGGGGAGGTCGCTGAGACGCAGGAGCCGCTCCGTCTCGCCGGCGCGGCCGAGATTGCGGGTGATGGCCACCGGCGTCTCGGACGGGCGGTGCGCCAGCAGGATCGCCGCTGCCTCGGCCAAGTGGCCAGAGCGCCGCGCCGAGCGGGGGTTGTAGAGCGCGACGACGAAGTCGGCGGCCGCCGCGGCCTCGATGCGGGTGCGGATCACCGGCCAGGGGGTCAGCAGATCGGACAGCGAGATCGCGCAGAAATCATGCCCGAGGGGCGCACCGGCGCGGGCAGCGGCGGCCTGCATCGCGCTGATCCCGGGCGCGACGGTGATCTCGACCGCCGACCAGTCGCGGCGCTGTTCGCGGTCGATCATCTCGAACACCAGCGTCGCGAGCCCGTAGATCCCGGCATCGCCCGACGAAACCAGCGCGACGGCGCGTCCCGCGGCCGCGAGATCGAGCGCCAGCCGTACCCGCCCTTCTTCAGCGCCGATCTCGCTGTCATGCCGAGTCTTGCCGGCGATCGCATCGCCGAGCAGGTCGAGATAGAGACGATAGCCGACGATATCGTCGGAAGCCGCGAGCAGCGCACTCGCTTCCGGGGTGCGCCACGCCGCGTCGCCAGGGCCGATGCCGAGCACAGCGAGGCGGCCGCGCGGGCGACCGATCGCCGTCGCGTCGATCGGCGACGCGGCGCGCGCGATTGCGCAGGTCGCATGCCGCGACTGACGGCGCGGCATCACCAATGAACCCTCGGGTCCAACCGCAGCCAGCGCGGCGCCCTCCGCCACCCCCCAGCAGCCGGTGGCGCGGAACGCCGCCTCGGAGCGGATCTTCAGCCGCGACGTCTCGTCGAGGAGCCGCGAAGCCGGATAGAATCGGGCGGGCACGCCGAGCGACTCGGCGAGGGTGTGGATCGCGGCCTCGTCGACCTTCAGATCCACCGAGACGATCGCGGCAACAGCGGCGGGAGTGAGGCCGGCCTCGGCCAGCGTGTCTGTCGCCAAGCATGCGATCTCCTCGGCCGAGCAACCGCGCTCACAGCCGATGCCGAGCGCCAGCACCGGCGGGTGAAACACCAGACCGTCTTCGGCGATGGTCGGGCGATCGGTGACGACTATCCGCAGATCGCCGTCCGTGGCCCAATGGGCCGAGCTGGCACGCAGCCAGTCGGCGCGGCAAGCTTCCTCGACCAGGGCGACCGGGCGGCCGGCCAGCAACGCGGCGGCGACCGATTTGACCAGCTCGGGATCGGCGATACGCCAGCCGGGCGGCGGTTCGTCGAGCGAAAGGCCGAGCCGCAGATCGCCCGCGGTCGTGATCGCGGCATCGCAACCCAACGCTTCGGCCAGGACGCGGACGAGCGCGTTGGCGCCGTGATGACCGCCGAGCAATGGCACCGCTACCGAACCGTCCTCGGCCAGCGCGACGACCGGCGGCTCGGCGTGCTTGTCGTCGAGCAGCGGGCCGATCGCCCGGATCAGGATGCCGCTGGCGCACAGCCCGATAATCGGGGTCCCGGCGGCGAACAGCGCGGCGATGTGCGGCACCAGGCGATCGTAACTCTCGTCCCAGTCGCCGGGGTGGTGGCGCGGACCGTGCAGCCGCGCTCCTGGCAGCAGGTCGCGCACCCTTCGCGCGAGCGCGGCGCCGCTCGGACCCAGCACCAGAATCGCGGCGCCGTGTGGCAAATCGCGGCTCATCCCGCTGCCTCGTTGCGATAGATCAAGGCCATCGCGAAATAGGGGACATTCGCGGGGTCGATCTCGGCCAATGGCGCGACCCGCTGGTTCGGCAGGGTGGCGCGTTCGATATAAACCGCGCGGTTGAGCAGACCGAGTTCGTCGAGGACGCGCCGCAGCTTCGCGAAGTGACGGCCGATCTTGATCACCGCCGCCATCTCGCTCGCGGCGAGCCGCCGGGCCAGCTCGTCCTCGGCAAGGGTGGCGGGGATCACCGACAGGGTGGCATCGCGCTGCGCCAGTGGCAGGCCGGCCGCGGCGGCGCAGGTGGTCAGGGACGACACGCCGGGCACGATCGTCACCTTGTAGCGCGGCGTGAGGCGCAGGTAGATGCCGGCGAAGCTGCCGTAGAACAGCGGATCGCCCTGGCACAGAAAGGCGACGTCCTCGCCATCGTCGAGCAGCGCCGCAAGGCGTGCCGCGGCTTCGTCATAGATCGCCGCTGGTGGCGGCCCGGGGCGCATCGGAAAGCGGATCGCGATCTCGGGTTTCCCGGCGTCGAGCCATTGCGCGACGATGCCGCGCGCAAAGCTGGCGCCGGTTTCCGGCGCCGGGTAGGCGATGACCGGGGCGGCGCGCAGCAATCGCAGCGCCTTCAACGTCAGGAGCTCGGGATCGCCGGGACCGACGCCGATACCGTACAATTGGCCGGTCATTCGGATCGCCCCACATCGTAGAGCGTCAGCACCATGTGTTGGCCGTTCGAGTAATCGAAGCCAGCGACATTGCCGAGCGGGTGCGCGTTCAGGCCGTGCGCGCTCAGGGCCTGCCGGAACATCGCCTCGACGCGATTGCTGACGAGGGCGGCGCCGCCGTTCACGAGGGTTTTGGCGGCGGCCGATGGCGGCGTCAGACGGACATACCCGCCGAGCAGGAAGACGAGGCTCGGCTCGGCATAGCCGACCGCGACGAGCGGCGCTCTGGTGGAAGGCGGGCGCTGGGCGACGAGTTCAGCGGCGCTGCGGCTCAGCCATAAGCGGTCGAGACGGGGCAGCACGGCCGATGCGGCGGGCAGGATGAACATGGCGGATAAGCCGACGAGCATCGCGGCAACGAGGGGCGGACGGGGCCAGCGATACAACAGCGCGACCATCAAGCCGAGCAGCGCAATGGCCCCGATCACACCGGCGAGGCTGAGCTGATTGCCGAAGCGGAAAGGTAGAGCGACGAGCGCGCCCGCCAGCGCGATCGTGGCGAACCCCCACAATGCTTTTATGGCGATGTCGGCATAACGCAGCCAGCGCGGCACCATGGCGCGCGCGCCGACGACCAACGCCGCCCCCGTCAACAGGGCGAGCGCGGGATATAGCGGCAGCACGTAATGCGGCAGTTTGGTCGGCAGCAACTCGAGGATGATCCAGGCCGGGACCAGCCAGGCTAGCAGGAAGCGTTCGGCCGGAGCACGGCGGTGGCGCCAACCATGCAGCAATGCCGGCAGCAGCATCACCGAGCCTGGCCAGAAGGTCGCGATGGATAGCAGCAAGTAAGAGAACGGCGGGGCACCGTGCGATTCCTGCGCGCCGATCAGCTTGGACCAGAGATCCTGGCCGAGCGAGTCGGCGAGAAAACTCCCGCCGGTCGCGTGTTGGATCGCGACAAGCCAGGGCGTGATCGCGAAAGCCATCAAGACGAGTCCGGCGAGCGGATAAAGACCGCGCAGCCAGCGCCAATCGCGGTCTGCGATCGACAGCGTCAGAGTCGTCAGGATGGCCAAGGCCGGGCCGGGCGGGCCCTTCAGCAGGATCGCCACGGTCTCCGCGATCCAGAACATGGCGGCGAGCGATGGCATGGCCCGCCGGCCGGTGCGGGCCCGCACGTAGATCAGGCCGAGCACCCCCTGGCCGGCCACCACCGCCGCAAGCAATGCCGCATCGGTCTTGGCGATGTGCGCCTCGGCAACGATCCCGAGCGCACCGGCGAACAACACCGCCGCAATCAAGGGGGCCAGCCCTGGCGTCGACTCCGTTGCGTTTCCGACCAACAAGGCATTGCCGATCGCAAAAACCAGCAACGCCGCAATCAGCGCCCCGGCAACGGACGGCAGACGATAGGGCCAGATCGCGCTGCTCTCGGGGGTGCTGAAAGCGGCGACCGAAGCGGCCTGCAGCCAATAGATGCCGGCCGGTTTCTTGTTGCGCGCTTCGTCCTGAAAGCGGATGCGCAGGAAGTCGCCGGTTTCGAGCATCTGCCGCGTCGCCTGCGCGAAGCGAGCCTCGTCGCGGTCGAGCGGCGGAATCGATGCGATGCCCGGCAGATAAAGCAGGAGGCACAGCGCGGCGAGCAGCGCATAGGGCCGCCAGCCGGTGAGCCAGACGGCATTCGGCTGCATGTCAGCCCGGCTTTGCCGCGGCGAGCTGCGTCACCGGCAGCTGCGGGCGCCAGCCCTGCTGCGCGCCGAGCGGCTCGGCATGGCTGACAGCGATGCGGGTCAGGCTGCCGCCGTGCCGCGCCTGCCATTCGAGGATGGCGCTCTCGCCGG
>Ga0207646_10006151_pt1 | contig 12481 bp, 6 predicted proteins | sample KBSK5502metaG_FD_184343 | JGI IMG/M metagenome (GOLD analysis project Ga0207646, IMG submission 184343) | Corn, switchgrass and miscanthus rhizosphere microbial communities from Kellogg Biological Station, Michigan, USA - KBS K5-50-2 metaG... | ecosystem: Host-associated > Plants > Roots >...
GATGAAGGCCCGGTGGTCGGAGTCACGGGCGCCGGCCTTTCGGAAACGGCCGCGGCCGCGGCCATGACCCGCGGATGAGATTGATCGGCGCCGGTCGTTAGCAAAGCGGGAGTGACCGGCTGGCTGACCGGCAAGACGCAGACACCGACGAGGATCCCGGCCAGGAGTAGGTTTCTGAGTCGTGGCATGGATATATGACTGGAGGGCGAGCTCAGCCGGGCTACTGTAACAAATGCCTCCCGTTTTCGCGACTTTCGGACACCCTGTTACCATCGCCAGCGATCAATCAAATTCAGAAAGGAGCCACGTGAGGCAGATTCCAGAACTCTTCGACAACAGCCTCGAGCCAAAGATCAAGGTCACCTCGTCAAAGGGCTCGCGTGAGCTCGACATCTACTCGCCAGAGGGATTCAGTGCCCTCTCCAACCTGTTCACGCGCTCCGGCTGGCAGCAAAAGATCAGCTACGAGCCCACCTGGCTCGGGATTCCGATCATTCAGACGCCCGAGGACATCGTGATGATGCAGGAGCTCATCTGGAAGGTCAGGCCCGACGTCGTCATCGAATGTGGTGTTGCGCATGGCGGGGCATTGGTCCTCTATGCGTCGATCCTCGATCTCATCGGCAAGGGCCGCGTGATCGGCGTCGACGTGGAGATCCGCAAGTACAATCGCCTGGCTCTCCAGAGCCATCCGCTGAGCCGGCGCTTCACGCTCGTCGAGGGAAGCTCGGTCGATCCCGCGACCGCGGACCAGTTGCGCGGCATGATCCAGCCCGACGAGAAGGTGCTGGTCGCGCTCGACTCCAACCACTCCATGGCCCACGTGGCCAAAGAGCTCGAGATATACGCGCCGATGGTGACGCCCGACAGCTATCTGGTGGTGTTCGACGGTGTGATGCAGGTGCTGACCGACGCGCCCGGCGGATCGCCGAGCTGGGACAAGGACAACCCCTGGCAGGCGGTGCAGGAGTTCCTCGACCGCAACGACGAGTTCGAGGTCGACCCGTACTACAACCGGCTCAAGGTCACTTACTGTCCTGGCGGATTTCTCAAGAGGGTGACGAAGCGCCGCAAATAGGCGTCATGGCTGACCAGCGATGACCCGCCTGACCAGGAACATCATCTACAACGTCGCGGGCCAGGGCCTGGTCCTGGTCCTCAGCCTGATCGCAGTCCGCTTCATCTTCCGCCGCCTCGGCGACGACGTCTTCGGAATCATCTTCTTCAACCTGGTACTGACGACGGTGCTCGCGAGCGCGCTCGAGCTGGGCATATCCGCCACGATCGTCCGCGAGGTCTCGAGCTTCTTCGACAAGGACCGCAAGTACGTGACCGAGCTGATTCGGACGGCCACGCTGCTCTACTGGGGGCTCGGAGTGCTGTTGGTGCTGGTCATCTGGGTGACCGCACCTCTGCTCGTCACTTACTGGGTAAACCTGAGATCGCTAGATCCAGGCACGGCCGCAGCGCTCCTCCGCATCCTGAGCGCAACAACCCTCGTGGCCCTGCCAAAAGCCCTCTACACGAGTGTGTTCCGCGGCCGCCAGATGATGGCCTTCAACAACGCGATTGACGTCGGCACTGCTTTGGCACAGCAGGCCGGCATCCTACTGCTTCTGTTGCGTGGCGCCGGAGTCTACGTCGTCGCGGCGTGGATCTCGACCAGCGTCATCCTGGGGATCATCGCCTACGTCATCGGCGCTGCACGGCTGGTCGGCTGGGGCGCCATGCGACCAGCCGTTTCTACCGATGTCGTGCGCCGAACCATCGGCTTCACAAGTCGTATGACAGCGATCTCAATCCTTTCGCTCGTTCATACCCAGGCTGCGCAGGTGATCGTGAGCAAGGTCCTGCCCATCGCCCTGTTCGGCTTCTATGGGCTCGCCACGTCCACGGTCAATCGCGCCACGCTCGTGACTAACGCGGTCTCGCAGGCCGCCTTTCCATCGCTGTCGAGCCTCTTCGCGTCGGGCGACCGACCTGCGCTGTTGCTTCAGTACCGCAAGCTGCAGGATCTCGTGTGCTACGGCACCCTTCCGCTGTTCGCGGGCATCTGCTTCGCGGCCCTGCCCGTCTACACATACGTCTTCAACGCCGCGGTGGCGCACCAGCTGCTGCTTCCCACCGCGTTTCTCGCGCTGGGCAGCTGGATGAACGCGACGATAAGCATCCCGTACATGCTCTCGCTGGCAATGGGAAGGCCGGACATCGCCTTGCGAACAACTTCGCTCGCTGTAATCGTTGTGCTGCCGGTGACGGTCGTTCTCATATTCCAACTGGGGATAGTTGGCGCGGGCCTTTCGTGGGTCGTTTATCACGTTTTCGTGTATGCCTACATGATTCCCCGCATTAGCCGAGAGTGCCTCGGGATCACGGCTGGCGATTGGTACGCCCACACGTTGCGCGCCGCTGCCCTCGGAGTGGTGACTTATGGCATCGCGTCATTTGTTCTCTTGATCCCGTCGGGCCATGCGCTGTGGGTGCTGGTGTTGGCCTACGTTCTTGCGTCCCTCGCATTCACGGCTGGAGCTCTTTTCTTGGTCGGGCCGGACTTTCGAGGCACGCTTCGAGGCCTCAGAGCCGCAATTACAGCTTGATCGCGAGCGCCTGTCCCGTCGGCAGTGCGATCAATGCCTCAGCCTTGCCGGCGAAGAACTGGTCGATCAGCCGGCGTTGGTCTGAGTAACCCTCCCAACCGTAATCGTCGAAGACAACCATGCCGGAGCTCACCAACCTCGACCACGTGTAGCGAAGAGCGAGCTCAGTCGGGGCCGCTGCGTTCAAATCGATGTGCGCGAAAGCGAGAAGCCCGGTGTCGGTCGCTGGGAGAGTTTTGAAAACATCACCAATGACGAAGCGCGCCTTGTCCTCCCAAGGGTTAAGTCTGCGGCGGACTTCTTCGAGCGATACGTCGGCAAGGCGGCCGGCAAAGCCCTCCGAGGCTTCCTTCTCAGTCAAGTTTGAGTCGGGTATGCCTTCGAAAGTGTCGAATAAATAGAACGAACGGCCTTCACGCGGAGGGGATCCGGAAAGGACCATGTACGCACAGCCGCCGCGATATACCCCAAATTCGGCAAAGGAGCCTTCCAGCGACGCACATTGAGCGGCGCAGCGCGTCAGGATCCACAAGCGCCACCGGATGTCGAGACCTTCCCACGTCGACGCGACAACGGCGTACCGCTCCAGGAAATTCTGATCCGTCAAGAAGGGAACCAGGTGGGCAGTCGCAAGACCATCGCTCTCGTAGGGGTACGAAGACTTCATGAGGACGTTCCGTAAGGCGCGGGCCGTCGGCTGAAGAGGCGCCGGCAACTCTGCGATCCGGGGCCTTCTCACCAGTACATTCTCGCCTCTATGATCGTCCGCGGTGGTCGAGGCCGCGGCGGCAACCGAGCGAAGACCCTCAACCGCGCGACTCCTAAGTGCGGCCAGCGCTGCATTCATCGCCTACACCGCGCTTACGTTCGCCCTCTTCGCCAACGTCTGGACCTCGCCGACTTCGCGATGGATCGGCGTCGACGGCGATCCGGACAGCACGATCTGGTCCATCGAGTGGACCGCCTACGCGCTGATCCACCACGTTGATCCCTTCGTGACCAACTACATCTTTTATCCGAGCGGGACAAACATCCTGTGGGCCAACGCCGACGCGCCGATCGCGCTGGCCTGGGCGGCGACACCGATCACGCTCGCGTTCGGGCCCATCGTCGCCTACAACCTGCTGCAGACGCTGGCGCTGTCTCTTTCGGCCTGGGCGGGATTCCTCGCCATTCGTCGATACGTGACCTTGGCGCCGGCTGCGCTGATCGGCGGGCTGGTCTACGGTTTCGGGCCATACGCCATGGCCCAGGCCTACGGCCACATGGCGCTGACGTTGGGCGTCGTCCCGCCGATGCTGTTGATCCTCATCGACAGGCTCGTGGTACGACGCGACCTCTCACCGCTTTTGGCCGGAGAGCTGGCGGGCCTCCTCGTGGCATTTCAGCTGCTCGTGTCAGAGGAGCTGGTAGTCACCGAGGCGATCGTGGCCGTCCTCGGGTTGGGCGTGCTCGCGCTGCTGGCGTTGATCTGGCGTTGGCAAGTCTCTTGGCGGGACATGGCGCGGCGGCTGGCCGTCGCCGGAGTGGCGGCGGCGGCCGTGTTCGCGATCCTCGCCGCCTACCCCGTTTACCTGCTTTTCGCCGGCCCGGCGCGCATCACGCACGAGCCGATCCGCGCCTTCGGCACCTACGTCACCGACGTCTTCAACCTCGTGATCCCGCCGGACGCGATACATCTGATCCACAACGCGTGGACGGCCGATCTGTCGAAAGCGTTTCCTGGATCACCCGTCGAGTCGGGAGGCTATTTGGGGATCGGCCTAGTCGCCATAATCGTCTTCACGACTCTGCGGTGGTGGCGGATCCCGCTGGTCGTTTTCAGCGCCGCCATGCTCGCCGCCATCCTTCTTATATCGCTAGGTCCGGCGCTGACTCATGAAGGCCACCAGTCGACGCACATCCTCCTGCCCTGGAGGCTCGCGCGAAACATGCCCTTGCTCAACGAAATCCTGGTCGAGCGGATGACCCTGTACGTCGACCTGTTCGCCGGCCTGCTGCTCGCCTTCTTCATCGAGGCGTCGTGGCGTTCGCGCGTAAGGTTCGCGCGACCCGCCGCCGCTATCTCCACCGCCGCATCGCTTGCCCTGCTGTTCCCCTCGGTGCCATGGGTGAGCTCCACCGCCCACGTGCCGACGATCTTCCAGCCCGGCACCGACGCCAATCGCTACTTTCAGTCGGTGGTTCCCCAGGGATCGGTCGCGGTGGTCCTGCCCTCGGGCGACATCAAGGCCGGCACCGGCTACGCGGTGCTGTGGCAAGCAGTCGATGGCATGAAGTTCAGGATGCCCGAGGGCGACCTGGTCCACGGCGACTCGAACGGCGTCGCCACCAACGACCCGCTCCCCTCCCCGCTGTGGACCGCGATCTCCCAGCTCCAAAGCGGCACCCCGCCCGCATCGAGCCCCGCTGATTTTGATGAGGTCCGGGCCCAGCTCAAAGCCTTTGGTGTAAGAGCGGTGGTCGTAGGCCCAATGGACAACCAGCAGCTCGCGGTCGAGTACTTCAGCCGCCTCCTGGATCAGACGCCGACCCAGACCGGCGGCGTCTACGTCTGGCCGACCGGCTAGGTGTGGCGGCGGGAGCCTGAGCTGGCCGCCGGCCCGGCCAAGCCCGTCGCGATGTCCCAGCCGGCCCAGTAGGCGCCCGCAGAGACCGCAGGAGCCCCGCCAAACGGGTGCAGGCCCCCGTAGCCGTCGAAAACCCACCCGCCGCCGCTCCCGGCCCCGCTCCAGGCCAGAATGCCCCGGGCAATATCCCAGCCCGGCCAGTAGGAGGTGGAGGCGACCGCGGGGGCAGTGCCAAACGGATGGACGCCGCCGAATGCGTCCACCGTCCAACCGGCGGGGTTCGCCATGCTCGCGTTTGGCGAGAGGGTGACGCCGCGGGCGATATCCCATCCGAACCAGTACGCGGCGTTGGAGATCGCGGGCGCGCCACCGAACGGATGCACGCCGCCCCACCCATCTAGCGTGTAGCCGGCGACCGCGCTTGGCGTGCTGTCGGGCAGGATGACCAGGCCCCGGACGATGTCCCACCCATTCCAGTAGGCCTCGCCGCTCACCCCGGGCGCGCCGCCGAACGGATGGAGGCCTCCGTAGCCGTCCAGCGTCCAGCCCGCCGGCGCGGCGCTCGTCGACCACGGAGCCAGCACCACCCCGCGAGCGATGTCAAAGCCCTGCCAGTACGCAGACTGCGGCGCCGCCGGCGCGCTGCCGAACGGATGCAGGCCGCCGTAACCGTCGAGCACGTAGCCGCCGGTGCCGTCAGGGAGCAGCGCCACCCCGCGCGCGATGTTCCAGCCACCCCAGTAAGTCGACGCGCTCATTGCCGTCGCGGTTCCGTTGGGGTGCAGACCGCCGTAGCCGTCCAGCGTGTACAGATGCGCCTGGTTGTCGAGCGCGCCGGTGCCGTTCAACTGCACGGACTGTGGGCTGCCCGGTCCGTTGTCGGTGAAGGTCAAAGTTGCCGGGAAGCCGCCGAATCCGGCCGGCGCGAAGCTCACCTGAACGGAGCAGTTGCCGCCCGCCACCACGGTCGCCGCGGTGCACGTGTCGGTTCCCTTCACGTAGGTGCCGGAGTTGGCGCCGGTAATCGCAGCCGTCGTGACGTTCACCGTCACCGCCGTGTTGTTGTTAAGCGTCACGGTCTGAGGCGCCGAGGTCGTGGTCGGCGCCTGTCCGCCGAAGTCGAGCTTCGACGGCGTGAAAGTGACTCCGGCGGAGAACGTGAAGGAGCGGATCACGGTGTGGGAAGGAACGAAGACCTGGCCACCCGCCTCCGACGGCGATACGAACCGATTGATGCCGAAGCTTGCGCTGTGGTACATCTGCGCGCCCGTCGTGGCATTGAACGCGTAGAGGCCGCTACCGTCAGCCACCCACACGGCGCCACCGGCAACAATCGGCGGCCCGAACGTGGCTGTGCCGCCCGCGTTCCAATCTGGCGACGCGCACGTGTCGCACGGGGTGAACGAAGGTGTCGAAGTATTCACATTCAGCGCCACCAGGCCGTGCCCCTCGCACTCGACGTAGACGAACGGAGCGAGGTAGGCGAAAGAGCCGAATGTCGCGTCGCTGTGATTGCCGAAGCAAACATTCGCTTCCACGTACGTGGCGGGGCTTGGGGTTGGAAAGCGTTGGCCGTCTAGTCCACCGAGTGCCGCTGGGTTGAGCAGGAAGCCCGTTCCCCATTTGCCCGCTTGGAACAGAAGGCTTGAGCTGATCAGCAGCGGGCCGGCCGATCCCAGGTCCTGGTCGTTGTTGCACCAGTTGGCCTGCCAGTCTTGGGGCATGAACCAGTCTTGAAGAGCAAGCGTCGATGACAGACGGACAACGGCATCGTTTTGATTGACCGCGTTGCAGCCACCGGCAACCCCGTTACCCGTTGCGCCATAAACATTTCCGCTGCCATCGACGGCGACCCCGCCGGCGGACCACAGGCCGCTCCCGAAACCCGCTGTCTGGTAGACATCGAGTGTCGTGGTTCCATCGGTGTGTACACCGACCACCCACCCCGAATATTGGCCGCAATCACCAATTCGGCCACCGAACGGCACGTACACACGTCCATTTGCCAGTGCCAGGGCGCCTCTTTCTTGCTGGATGGTCCAGTCGAAGCCGGCTGGAGCGATGGCCGTGTTCAGAACGATGTTGCCGTTGTTGGCTAGGTCAAGCCCGAACATGTGGTACTCGACAGGGGGGCCGATGAGCTCCGCCACGACATAGATGCGATTCGCAACCGTATCTATGACCGGTGTGCCGAGAATGCCGGTGGGATTGATGTTGCCGCAGCCCCAACCGCCCGTCTGCGGCGCGCCCACATTCTTTGACCAGATGACGGTGCCATCGGTCTGATTGAGCGCGTAGACCGTGTTCTGCAAGGTCGCCGCATAGACGACGCCGTTGAAAATCAGGGGTGAGCCGAACACCTCGCCGTCAAGAGTGGCCAGAGTCCATCCAGCCGTCGGCGCAACCGAGGCGATGGCGGGAGCAGTCGGGTCGTAGCCTGCGCGTGAGTTGTCGTGGTGATACGTGGTCCACGCGCCGTTGGGAGTCACGACCGCTTTCGGGGCCACGGTGGCCTTCGCCGCGGGCGGCCTCGACGCTGCGTGAACAGCCAGCACGGTGAATGAGGTCAGGACCAGCGAGGCGGCGGCTGCGAGCAGCGCGATCCGACGTGCCATTCTCAAAAACAACTCACTACCAGGTCACTCGGGTCGCGCTCAGCCTCCAAAAAGGCCCTTGGCAAGATCGGTTCCCGCCCAGTACGGGAAGCTCGGAACCGCCGGCGCCCCACCAAACGGGTGCACGCCACCCGAGGAGTCGAGGGTGTATCCGGCCGTCGCCGAGCCTGGCAGCAGGATCGCGCAGCGAGCGATGTCCTGGCCGCCCCAGTACGCGGACGCGACCGCTGGCGGCATCGTGCTGCCGTCACTGCTCGGATGGAAGGGGTGCAGCCCGCCCCACCCGTCGAGCACGTAGCCGGAGTGGTTGCCGTCGCCCGGGATCAAGACCACGTCGCGAGCGATGTCCCACCCCGCCCAGTAGCCGGTCATTACCATCTTCGAAGCGGGCACCGGCGACGGAGCGTTGATCCCGAACGGGTGCACGCCGCCCCAGGCATCGAGGATGTAGCCGCCCGTCCCTTCAGAAAAGATCACCACGCGACGCGCGAGGTCCTTGCCCGCCCAATACGGCGTGCCCTGCGCCGCCAGCGCCGTGGTGCTGCCGTTGACGTGGAACGGGTGCAGCCCGCCGAATGCGTCGAGCACGAAGCCGCCGCTGCCGTCGGGCATGAACGCGAAGTCGCGCGCCACGTCCCAACCCGCCCAGTACGGGTTTCCGGTGATGGTGATCGCGGCGCCGTATGGATGCAGACCGCCATAGATGTCGAGGACGGCGCCCGACTGCGGTGAGCCGGCGCCCGGCTGCGCGTGAGCCGTGCGCACGACGCTCCAGCCCGGCCAGTACCCGCTTCCATTCACGGGCGGGCTGGTATCAGAGTGCACGCCACCCCATGCATCGAGCGTGTACAGACCTTTGAACGCATGCGAGAGTGTGGCGGTGGTGGCGACGGTCGTCGATCCCTGCGACCACGCTCCGACGACGCCTCCGCTGGAGTGGGCGCGCACCCTGAAGGTGTACAGGTGTCCCTGGAAGCCTTCAACCGTCGCGCTGCCGGCGCTGTTTGTCGCGGTCACCGAGTTGAGCGGGAACCAGCCCTGGTTCGACGTGTTGTCGTACTGCTGGATCTCGAACACGCTGGCCGAGCAGCTGCCCGCCGAAAGCGGAACGCTGAACTCGGTCGTCGACTGGGTCGCCGCGACGTTGACGGTGACCGCGCAAGAGAAGTACGTGTTCAGCGCGCCCCACAGCTCGGGGGCTCCGCCTCCGTAGTTCAACGTCCAGATGCCGACGCCGCGCAGGTTGTCGGCGTTGACCAGCGCGTATTTGTGGCTGAGCGACAGCGCGTCGTCCCAGTAAAGCTCACGCGTGCAGTTCAACGTGGTGTTGACCCACGTGTCCCAGCGTTCCTGGCCGGCGCCGTCGTTGGCGTCGCGATGCGCCGCGTATGAGCCCGGCTGCACGAGATTGGAAGTCGACTCGCCCGATGCGTCGAGGTAGCTGTCGGCGACCACGCTGCTGTTCGGATACTGATTCGGCGACACGCTCGAGACGCACGCCTTGCGGCCGTAGTAGGGCACGCCGAGGATGACCTTCGACGCGGGCACGGTGGCGACGTACTGGCTCGCGGTCGATGTGTCGTTGTAGTAGTAGCCCGTGAGCGGCGCGGTCGGGCCCAGGCAGAAGCTGCTGCAGCTTGTGGGCGCGCGCGCGTAGTTCGAATACTCGAGGTCGTAAGCCATCACGAAAAACGAGTCGACGGATGCGTTGAGACCCGCGATGTTGAAGAAGCCATGTGGGTCGGTCGCCGAGCTCGCGTACGTGTCCACTGAGAGGTACGAGCCCGCGGGAAGGCTCGAGCGAAGCAGACCCGTGAAGTTCGTGAAGTCGTCTCGCGCCCACGACGTGTTGTTGGTGCCGCAGCTTCCGTTGAGCCCTTCGTAGTCGAGGTTCACACCATCGACGCCTTTCGCTTTCACCTCGGACACGATGTTGGCCACCGTCGTGTTGCCATGCATAAGGCCCGCGCACATGTGAGGCGTGCCCGACGTGAAGTCCTGCAGGATGATCGTTACCACTACCTTGGTGCCGTGCGAGTGGGCGGTGCTGAGCAATGTGCTGAGCTCGCTCGAGTTCCACACGCTCAATCCGGAATCGGCCGCGAACGTGCCGTCGTCCTGGACGTGCAACCCGAAGAAGGCGACGGTGCTCAGGAGCGAGAAGTCCCACGTCGGGTAGCCCACGGTCGGATCGCTCAAGCTGCTCGCGAGCGCGAACCCGAACACCTCGCGCACCGGGCCTCCCGCGCCGCCGACTGCCGCCTGCGGTGCCGCGCTCTGGAATGGCTGCAGAGAACCAACCTTCGCGGTCGCGACCTGATTCGCGGCCTGCTGCATCACGGATAGATGCGCTGAAGCCGGGCTGGGCGCGGGAGTGGTGGCCGCCATCGCACTTGCAGGCACAAAGCCGCAAAGTGCAACTGCAGACAGCAGTACAGGAACAAAGTGCTTGATTCGTTGCTTCGACATAGGCGGGCTGTTGGGCGTGCGCACTCTACACGCCCGCTCCCGCGAGCGTCAAATTAACGCGGTTAAGTTCGGCGCCTCGATCCAGAGCCAAAGTTCGGACCCCCCAAGCTGGTTGCAATGTCCCAGCCCGACCAGTACGCACCGGCAGCGACGGCCGGCGCTCCGCCAAAAGGATGTAACCCTCCGTAGCCGTCAAGTACCCAACCTCCGGCACTGTTGTTGCCCGTCCACGCCACGATCCCACGCGCGATGTCCCAACCCGGCCAGTACGACGAAGCTGAAACGACCGGCGCCGATCCGAAGGGATGCACGCCGCCGTAAGCGTCGAGCGACCACCCCGCGGCATCGGCCTTGCTTGCGTTCGGCGTCAAGGTGAGGCCGCGCGCGATGTCGTGTCCTGGCCAGTACGAGGCATTGCCGATCGCTGGCGCGCCGCCGAATGCATGCACGCCGCCCCAACCGTCGAGTGTGTAGCCGGCCACCGAAGACGGCGTGCTGTCAGGCAGGATCGCGACCCCGCGCACGATGTCCCAGCCGCCCCAATACGGGTAACCGCTCACCGCCGGCGCCCCTCCAAATGGGTGAAGGCCTCCACAGCCGTCGAGCGTCCAGCCCGCCGGGCTCGCAGCGGTCGCCCACGGCGCCAACACGACCTGGCGGGCGATCTCGAAGCCGGACCAGTACGGATTGCCGGTGACCGGGCCCGCGCTCCCGAACGGATGCAGGCCGCCGTAGCCGTCGAGGACGTAGCCGCCGGTGCCGTCGGGGAACAGCGAGATGCTGCGCGCGATGTTCCAGCCGGGCCAGTAGGTGCCGGCGCTCATCGCCGGCGACCCGCCGTTGGCGTGGATGCCGCCATAACCATCGAGCGTGTAGAGGAGGCTCTGGTTGTCGAGCGCGCCCATTCCATTCAGCTGGACCGACTGCGGGTTGCCCGGGCCGTCGTCAGTGAAGGTGAGCATCGCGGGGAATCCGCCAAGGGTTGCGGGATGAAAGCTCACCTGTACCGTGCACGCGCCATTGGCCGGGACCGCGACGCCGGTGCAGGTGTCGGTCCCCTTCACGTAGCTCCCCGCATTCGCGCCTGCAAGCGCCGCGGTGGTGACGTTCAAAACCACCGACTGGTTGTTGTGCAGCGTCACGGTCTGCGTGATGGAGGTCGTTGTCGGCGCCTGGCCCGAGAAGTTCAAGGACGACGGAGTCGACGTGACGGATGCGACCGCTCCGCCGTAGTACTGGCCGACGGCGATGCGCAGGAAGCCGCCATCGTCATCCGACCAAACCGACGTGTGTGCGTTGCACGCGTTGCAGTAACCGAGCGTGTCAGTTGTGGGCACTCCGTTGTTGTTAGTGATCCCGTCAGCCTGCGCATCCGTGTATGTGGTCTGGCACGCGTTGCCCGCGCCGAAGAGAACGGCGATAAGGCCCGCTGCGTACAGCGCGTCGGGATGGCTCGTGAAGTACTGGGCCACGTTGTCCTGGTAATGGCCGCAGGTGTTGTTCATCGTGAGGAAGTACTGGTTGCCCACCGGCACCTGCCATGCGATCTGCGGCACGCCTGTCTTGGCGCGCAGCTCGGCGACCCAAGCGAGGTAGCGGTTGAAGTTGGGGAAGGTCGCGTTTGTCGGATCCCACCACCGATGCACGCCCTGCGTCTCCCACCAGCCCCCATCGTGGTCGTCGAGGTCGTTGAACACCACGTCCCATGTGCCCGCCGACATGAGGAACGCGGCGGTCGAATCGGCGATCGCCGCGGGGTTCACGGCAGGGTCGGTCGAGCTGTTGACGTCGATGCCGCTTGCCCAGCCCGAAGCGTGGATGGCCATTATCGCGTTCGCCCCGTAAAGGTCACGCAGATGGAGCAGCGCGCGCCCGAAACCTTGAGCCGTGTTGGGCAAGCCCGCGACGTCGGCGAAGCCCGACCCGGCGACGCTCGCAGTCAATGTCGATGAGTCGCCGCCGGCCGCGCGTTGTTGCAGGTATCCCCAGAGGTCAGGCTCGACCTGAACAACGACAGGCTTTCCATACGTTCCGACTTCTTGCATGAGCAGCTTGAAGTTGGCGTAGTACGACGCCATCGTCGACGCGTTGTTGAGATTGCTGAAATCGCGATCCGATTCGTTGGCGCCGGTCGACGGATTCGATTGCAGGAGCTCGTAGTAGCTGAACACCGGGAGATAGTTGTTGCTGCTCGAGGCGTTCATGTACAAGGACGCGAAAGCCCCGGTGG
>Ga0207646_10006152_pt1 | contig 12481 bp, 9 predicted proteins | sample KBSK5502metaG_FD_184343 | JGI IMG/M metagenome (GOLD analysis project Ga0207646, IMG submission 184343) | Corn, switchgrass and miscanthus rhizosphere microbial communities from Kellogg Biological Station, Michigan, USA - KBS K5-50-2 metaG... | ecosystem: Host-associated > Plants > Roots >...
TCGAACTGGAGTGACACCGGCGCGGCATAGACCTTGCCGCGCTTGAGCAGGAGTTTCAGAGCCTCCGTCGCGGCAATGCCGGCGCAGATCTGACAGGCCATCGCGGTTGACGGTCCCTTGCGCGCGCCGAGGTCGACCGCTCCCCTGTCGGCGAGGTAACCACGTTGCAGCATCGCCGGCGACAAGCCGACCAGGAAACGAATGGCCTGGTCTTCCTCCGACAAGCCATCGAGTCGGAAATACTCTTCGAACGTCATCCGGCCCGGCAGAAAGTTGAGCAAGGCCGCGCCCATCCCGAGGGGTGCCGCGGTCACCGCCGGGACGCGCAGGCGAGCACAGGCGGCGAAGGTCGCGCGGCGCGCCTTGAATCCGAAGAAATCGAGACCATCGACGTAGAGATCAACGCCCGCAAGGAACCTGTCGAGGTTGGCCTCCGACACGCCGTCGGGAAAGACCTGGATGGCCAGCTCGGGATTGATGTCCTTCGCCATCTCGGTCAGAACTTCCACTTTCGGGCGACCGAGCGTGCTGACCAATGCCCCCGCCTGGCGATTGAAGTTCGCCAGCTCGAAGGTATCGAAATCCGCAATATGAAAGGCGCCGATGCCCAATCGCGCCAGGGTAAGGAGGTGGAAGCCCCCTACCCCGCCCAGCCCGGCCACTGCTACTCGCTTCCCGCGCAGCACAGCCTGTTCGGCGGCGGTCAGCCAACCGATATTGCGCGAAAACGCCTCCTCGTATCTGAATCTGTTCATTAGCCTATCCCGACCAGTCTTTCACTCTAACACTGGTGGCGCCTTCGATCTTCCGGATAGTCGGGCGTCAGGGCCCAACGGTGGCTGGCTTGCCTAAATTAACGTTTTATGATATTTGGCGCTGGCTTTGTACACGTCAACTCTCCGACAGGCGGCACACTTCTGGTCATTAAATTTGATTTAAAGCAATACAATCCCTTTGATTTCATATAACATTACATCGTTCTGTACAATTTGACCGCTGAATGAACCCGGCTGATCTTAGCAACGCCTTGCTGTACGGTATACCGGTCGTCCTTTACGGAGGGATGTATGGCGGATTCGATTCCATACTGACGCGTCGGGAGTGCTGGTCGCAACCGGACGTGGACATGCGCACCGGAGAAGAGCGACGGCTTGCAATCGCCCGCGATGACAATGCTCCACTGCACATCGCGGTCGCCAAACGCGCTGAACAATTCCAAGCAGCAAGGAATCTCGTTCGGGAACGCTACGCGTCCCGCGGCTACGAACTCGAGGATCCCGCGAATGCAGGCGCGGAATCGCGACATGAGCGCTCGTCGCAAGAGATTACGTTCCTTGTCGCGTCGGGCAAGGCGACGGTCGGAACTCTGACCCTGGGTTTGGACGGTGCGCACGGACTACGCGCTGAGGAAGCGTATTGCGATGTCATCGACCAGTATCGCGTCGCGGGTTGCAGAGTATGCGAGCTCACGCGCCTTGCGCTGGCGGAGCGTGTTGACTCGAAAGCCGTGCTCGCTTCGCTTTTTTATCTCGCCCATGCCGTGGGGCGCACGGCGCACGATGTGACCGACGTTTTTATCGAAGTCAACCCACGCCACGTCGCCTTTTATTCGCGGGTACTGGGCTTTGTGGTCGCGGCAGGTGAAAAATTCTGCGAACGCGTCCGCGCGCCGTCTGTGTTGCTGCAACTCGAGCTCGAGGCGTTAGAGCTGCGTCTCGGTTTGCTCAACGTAGCAGCCCTGATGCAACCACCTGTCGCGCAGGCCGCCTGAAACCACCACCTCGGGCGCGTGCCGCTGCACACGCTGAGCTCGAGATACTGCAGGCCCGCGGACTCAGAAATCGTAACGAACCTCGGCGTAGAGTCGGTCGCGGTTGTTGAAACGGCCAAAGAATCCGTCGGCGGACCCGGTAAAGATGTCCACGCCGAAGCCGAGTGTGGTGTTTTTCGCGGCAAGCCAGTTGAGCCGCGGCCGGATGAGCCCTCCGGCATTCTTGAAATTCTGTATCCATAAGAGTTGCGGCTCGAGGGTGTTCGTCAGCTTGGTCGAGACGAAGATGCTGGCACCGAAGCCATCGCTCTTGATCGCGATATCGCCGCCACCACCAAAGAACACGCGCTGGAAGCCTTGCACGTTCAAGCGCGTGTCGCCCGGTAACGCGAACTCGACGCTCAGTATGTAATCGAGCGTCGAGCGGGTCACGACACCCTGTGGCGCACTTGGGTCGGTGACGCTATAGCCTTGACCGTGGGCGTAGACGGTTTCTGCGCGCAGCACGAAGTCGCTGAAGTCCTTGCTCAGCGTGCCGCCGGCCTGCCAGATGCGATCGTAATGCGGCTCAAACGTAAACGGCTGATCGCCGATACCGGACGGCAGGCGATAGAACGTCGGCGTTGTACTGAAGCTGCGATAGTAGAACGCCGCGAGATCCCACCCAGCTGCCAAAGTGTTTGCCCGCACGCCGTAGTTCGAGTTGCTCAGCCGGCGAGCCGGTGTTACTGGAATTTGGAAAAGCGCGGTAGCCTGTGCCGGTGTCAGCGACGGAAACGGCGCGGGATAGAATTCCGCGCCTGGTTTGCCGATCTTGTCGAATGCGGGTACCGGGATCCACACGAGCTCGAGATGCGAATCACCCGCCGTATACTCCGCACGCGCCGCCGCCTGGGGGATGCGAATGATGTCGAAGCTGGGCAGCAGAAATTCGCGTTCATCCTTGGCCGAGACGACATCGGCAAAGAAGAGCCCGACGACCTCGCCCCACACAATCTGCTGCGCGCCGAGACGGAAATCCCAGTCGCCCGCCGAGAAATCAAGGTAATTTTCGCGGTAGAAGAAGTCGAGACGTTGGTTCCGCTTGACCGGGTCGAGATAAAAATTGGAGGAGTAGTACACCGGGTCGACGTCAACACGGGCACCGAGTTTCCACTTCACCTGATCTGCAAACTCTCCCTGGGCAGTCAACTGAACTCGCCCGACGGCACGCGACCAGTGCGAGGGACTCGAATAAGTGTAGGCAGGTAAGCCATCGAGGAAACCGCCAAGTTTCGTCGTCGGTCTGTCTGGTGCGAAATCGGCGGCGCCGATCGGTAGTGGACTCGTAGCGGGTTCTGCCTGCGACAGTCTGGGTAACGCCATGCGCCCATAAGGCAGCCCCGCGCTCGAAGAGTCAATGCCGCCCTGAGCAAGGCGGGCTGCGGACGGCTCGCCTGCAAGGGCCTGCACCGCACCCACGGTCGAGCCGAATATGAAGGCCGGCGATTGTCTGGAGTCATCCGCTGCGGGCTGCGCGCACAGCGGATTCGACACAAGCCATGCGGCCGCAAGGGGGATAACGCGATTACACAGCGAGAGTGACGTCGTCGGATAGATCATCTTTTTCCCCCTGCGACGTCCAGCGCGCATCGATCCCGGCAACTTCCGATGCACAGTGGCTATACTAACGTGTGGATGGCTACCCAAAAGCTTATAGCGTTTTGAGTGACGGCGCAAAACTCAAGATGGCGACAGCGTTGTTCCGCGCTGCAGGTGCAGCCGTGCTCTTGCTTGCGCCCGCGCTCCTTCTTGCTCAGGCCGGCCCACAAACAGCCGACGACGAGCTCGCCAAATCGATCGTCGAGAAGGCTGATCAGGTCCGCTTCCCTGTCGAGCCGTTCGAGGTCTCGATCGCGATCTCCACAACCGACGCCAGCCAGCCTGAAGCTGTGAGGCGCTATCGAGTCTTTGCCAAGGGACGCGAGAATACGATCATCATGGTAACGGAGCCGGCCTCCGACCGTGGCCAAATCCTGCTCATGAAGGGCCATGATCTCTGGATTTTCTTGCCGACGGTGTCTCAACCGGTGCGCCTTTCGCTCGGCCAACGGCTCACCGGTCAGGTCGCCAACGGTGACCTCGCCAGGACGAACTTTGCCGGCGATTACGCGGCAAAGCTGTTACGCATCGAAAACACCGACAACGATTCTCGTTATGTCCTTGAGCTGACCGCGAACGACCGTAGTGTTACGTATCACCGCGTGCTGTACTGGGTCGGCCAAACCAACTATCGGCCCTACAGAGCCGAGTTTTACTCGTTGTCTGATCGCCTGCTGAAGACTTGCTCGTATGAGAACTACAAGGCGATGGCCGGCCGCGAGCGACCGACGCGGCTGGTCATGCAGAACGCGCTTGCGAAGGAAGAAGAATCGGTACTCGAATATTCGAATATGCGCGTGCGCGATCTTCCGGATCGAATGTTTACCAAAGACTATCTCAAGCGGCTCGAATAGGATCACCCTTGAAGGATTCGATCCGCAAAATCGTCGGGAAGCTGCGTCGACACGTCGCTGGCGCGGCGTCTGCGCCGGACAAACAGAAGCGCCCTCGGCGCCACCATATCCCCGCGATGCCATTGCAAGGTATGGGCCACACCAAAACTGGCCAGACGGTCTTCGATGATCGCCCGCTGAGGTTTCGCAGCCTCACGCTGGCCGAACCGGACTTCCCCTCCCTCTCGCGGTTGTCGACCCTCGAAGGTGCGTTCAAGATCAGGGTTGCCAAGCGTACTCACGTTCACCTCCACCGCGATGCCGTTGCCCTGGTCCAGAAGAAATATGCGGGGCGAGGTTACGCCGTACCGGTTCGCAAGCGGAGATCCCGGGTATTGACGTTCATTGCTTATGACGAAGGTCGGATCGTGGGAACGGTCGCTGTCGGTGTGGACTCCGATAAAGGGTTGTCTGCCGACGCGCTTTATCGCGCGGACATCGACCGTCTGCGTGCGGCCGGCTGCCGCGTCTGCGAATTCACGCGGCTCGCGGTCGACCGGACTGCCGCCAGCAAGCCCGTGCTCGCGGGACTGTTTCACACCGCATACCTCTATGCATCCAAGATTTGCGGCTACACGCACGCGGTCATCGAGGTCAATCCACGCCATATCGCCTTCTACGGCAAGCAGCTCAAATTCGATCCCATCGGTGCGGAACGCCTCAACCGGCGGGTACACGCGCCCGCAGTGTTGCTCTGCGCGTCCTTCGAGACTATTGCCCAGGAACTCGTGAAATACGCCGGCAAGAGTCCCACGCTAGGCACCAAGCGGACCCTTTTTCATTACGGATTCCCGCATGAGGAGGAGGCGGGAGTTCTCAAGCGACTCCGAGGACTCGTCAGCCGATCGTAACGATGCCGGCGGAGCCCTAGCTTGGATGTTTTCCTGGCTTCGGCGACGCGTCAAAGCTGTCTCAATAACTCCTGTGCCTCCTGGCGCTGCGGAAAATTCTTGTTCTTGGTCAGCAGATCGCCCAGCTCTCTGCGCGCACCTGCCTTGTCACCAGATTTTGCCAGCGCTGCGGCCCAGTGGAAGCGGATGCCGGTAGCCGCCGGAGCCTTCTCGGAAGCCGCCTTCAGCAACTTCAGGGCACGAGCTGCGTCGCCCTGTTCCACCAGGATCCAGCCCAAGGTGTCCATGATGGTAGAGCTGTCGGGCTTCAGCAGGTACGCTTGTTCAGCCGTGGCTAGTGCACGCGGGTCCTTTTCCTGCTGGTAAAGCCAGGCAAGATTGTTAAGCGCAAGAGTATTTTTGGGGTCGTTCTGCAACACGACTTGATATTGCTCGACAGCTTGCTTGTTCTGTGCAGTGCTCATGTAGCTTGCCGCCAAATAACCGCGGACGGGGACATCGCCCGGATGATCCTTGAGCCACTGAACAAGCCTCGCGTCCGCTTCCTTGACGTTGCCGCCCCCGCTAAGCGCACGATGCACCTTGACTGCGAGCGGGCCACTGTTGTTGTCAACTGCCAAGGCTTTCTCATAGGCCGTTAGTGCCGGACCAAATTGCTTTTGCGCCATCAGAACATCTCCCTGCACGACAAAGCCGGCGGGCGATTTAGGCTGCTGTTTCTGAATCTGTTGGGCGATGTTCATTGCTTCCTGGTAATGCCCTGTCCTAAGCTCGGCCGAAGCCAACAGCGCTTTGGCATCCAGGTAGTCCGGCTTCAATGCCAGCGCCTTCTTTAGAGAAACTCTCGCTGCGTCAAAGTTCTGCGCGGCTATCTGGGCGGTAGCCAGCTTATAGTGCGCAACGGGGTTCGTCGGGATGGCGATCGCAAGCTTGCCGTAGGTGATGAGTGCGCTCTCTTGTTCACCCGCCGCAAGCTGCGCTGTCCCCAGCATATCCAGCGCCAAGGCATCGTTGGGGCTCGCGGTCTGCGCTTCCCGAGCCATCGTCAAAGCTTTCTGGACATCATTCTTCTGCAAGTAGTAATTCGCCAGCAGTATGCGTGACTTGACGGCTGAAGGTCCCGTTTGGGCAGCCTTTTCCAGCCAGGCAACGTATTCGGATTCCTGGCCCGTCGCTGCGGCGACACCGGCGAGGCCCATCATCGCCGGTACGTTTGTCTTATCCTTGGCGAGAAGGGCTTGAAAACGCTGGCGTGCAGCTTCCGGATTTTTTTCCACTACATCCAACTGCGCCAGGCTCAACGTCGCCGCAAACGAAGTTGGATCCAATTCCAAGGCCCGTTCGAAGCTTTTCCGCGCGTTGGCGAAATCGTTCTTGCCGAGATAGACCGCGCCTTTAAGTATGAAAGTGTTTAGGTTCTTGGGTTGTTTCTTCTCCAGCGATTCGACCGCGCTCAGCGCCTTGTCGAATTGTTTCTCGCGAATGAAGTTTTGAATCAGCAGCACGTCGGCATCAACCATGCCGGGATCGAGATGAATTGCGGTTTCCAGTTGCGCGATCGCCTGAGTCCTTTCACCTTTCTTCGACAGTGTCGACGCAAGACCGACGCGCAAGTCCGCTGCTTCGGGATTTTGTTCCACCGCCTTTGCCATGTAACTGGCAGCGAGATCGGTCTCACCAAGAGTCATGTGCGCCTGTGCAAGCACCGCCAGGCTCTGGGGATCCACGATATCGAGCTTGCGCAGTGCCTTCAGCGTTTCCTCTGCTTCTTCTCCCCGGCCGAGCCTTGCTTGCGCGAGTCCGAGCAGCGCCTGCACCCGTGCATTGGGGGCGTACCGTGTGTACTTCGCAAATTGCGTGGCTGCTTGCTCGTAGTTTTTTCGCGCAAGATTCGTGGCGCCGAGCCAAGCCAGTGCCGGAAGGTAGTTCGGCTGCATTTTGAGCGCCGTTTCAAACGACGCCTGGGCTTCGGCGAGCTTCCCCTGTTTGAACTGCACGACGCCACGCAAGTGGTTCACCTTCAGATGATCCTTGGATATCGTGGACGCTGCGTCTATGTCTTTGCTGGCTTCGGCCAATTCATTGTTATCAATTCTGAGGGCAGCCCTGCGCAATAACGCATCGAGATTATCGCTCTTGTATTTGAGCGCGTTGGCATAAGCCGCCTCGGCCTCGGGCAAGCGCTTCGCCGCGCCTTCCAGATCGCCGATCTGGACCCACGTGCCGCTGTTTTTTTCGTCCAGCTCCACAGCCTTCTTCAGCTCCGCGCGTGCTTCATCGAGCTTGTCTCGCGCCGCGGCGCAGCGGGCCAACCCCCAGTAACTCTGGACGTATTTGGGATCTGTTTTAACTGCCTCCGCAAAAAGCTTGCATCCCTCGTCGAAGTGGAGCAGGCCATGCTGCGCACGCGCGTCGATTTCGAGGATCTTGGCGACGTTTTCCGGCGAGGATTGCGGACCGGGCCGAATTTCCGCCAGCACCCGCGGATAGAGACCCTGCAGAAGAAGCGCCTCACCCATCGGGATCTTGAGCGCTTCGTTATCCATCCCGAGTTCTCTTGCCTTTTTGAGCTCGTTTTCGGCCGGCTCTCCCAAGCCTTGGCTGATGTAGATTTCCGCCAATCGCCATCGCGTCTCTGAGTTTTTTGGATTCTTTTGCAGCGCGTTCTTCAGCTCGATCAGTGCCGACTCGAGCTTGCCCTGAGCCTGGAAATCCTTCGCTTTCTGCACATACTCCTGGTCCGTGTAGCGCTGCGGTCGATCGCAAGCTCCCGTGGCGAGTGCAGCCGCAAGCATGAGCAAACCGCCCGACAGAGTCTTGGAGTTAAACATCAGCCGCTCTCTTCCATGTCCAATGGTGTCAGATCATCGCGTCCAGATTTAATAGTATGCCAGACGCAGTAACGCCTCGCGACGCACAGGTGTCAACCCCAAAAAAATGGGCGGCCCCAAGGGCCGCCCCGTAATGAATTTCCGCCGTAACAGCAGGCGCGGGTTATCGCGAACTCTTGCGGCGACGAAGCGCGGCTAAGCCGAACAGGCCGACACCCAATAGGGCCAGGCTGGTCGGCTCGGGAGCGGTTTGCGATACTGTTTTGCTATAGATGGAGACGTCTGCCCCGGCCGAACCCCCAACGAATACGGTATCCTCGTTGATGGTTATGGACGATACCGGCGTAAACACGAAATGATGGCTCGGCGCAGCTAGAGTGACGTCAAAGGTATTTGCTAGACTACAACCAGGAGTGCAGACTTGCGTTGTGTCTGTAACGCTTCCAGTACCCGCGAAATTAGTCCCTGTGATCGAGACGTCGAGGTCGTCAATGAGGTTTGATCCGTTGCTGGTCACCGTGTAAATCAGAGTCACGTCTCCGGTTTGGTTGGCGTCGATCAGCCAAGCCGCACTAAAAATCAATTTGTCGCCGGGCTGGGGGGTGACCGTTACAGAGGCGGCGCCGGGCAACGCAGTGCCGCCAGACTGGGCGGTACTGTAGACAAAGCCGCTGAATGTCTTGTCGTCGATGGTGCAGGAACCCTGCGCGATGTAATTGGCGAGCGTGTCCTGAACACAGGGCAACGCCTCGCTCCTTTGGCTGTAACCGGCGGCGAGGAGCACCACCATGGCGGTCGCAAGCGCATAGCTTTTCACGTTCATCCCCCTCAAAATATGGTTACGCATGTTTGTATCTCCTCGCAAAACCACTAGGTTGATCTACTCGCGAGACACAAAGCAGATTGCGTACCAAACCTGACAGATCATTGCTTTTCAATGACTTAAGCATTCCGATCCATTTAGCGATCGGGTCTTCTGTCAAATTCGCCGACAGTGCGCACGATCCTGCCCAAACGCTTGCCCGCTCAATAAGCGGTTTGCCACTAGGACTCGTCGTACGGGTCTGCCGCGGCTGAAACGGGCCGAGATGCTTCCCAAGCGGCTACGCTGCCGCGCCCGGCCCTCCGGAGACCTCCGGACGTTCCCCTCACCTGCCACCAGGGAGGTTCGGCCAGAGCTAAGACCTTGCCACCCGATGCGCCTGCCCGTGGCTGGGCCACGGCAGCGTCCGGCGTCACAGAACCACCGCCTCAAAAGTGTAAAGAAATGCGGCACTACCCACTGCATGAGGTGGAAACCACCGGGGATGGCGCCTGCCCAGCCTGCCCCCGTCATGACCGCCCAGTAAATCCCTCTGATCGTGACCAGCGCGAACGGCATGGCGATGGTGACGATCAGGAAAAACAGCTTCTGCCGGGCATCGATCAACAGTAAAGTCAGGCCGAGGGAAAAGAAGATCTTCGTGACTTCGCCGAACCGCGCGTGATGCGTGACATAGCCCTGCTCGCCATGCTCATCGGCCTCTGCGCGCTGGCCCTGTTGCGGCCGTGGTTTGGCATCGTCGGCATTGCGCTGCTCGGCGCCATGCACCCGCAATCCTATGGCGAGTGGATGTCGCGGTTTCCGGCGTACAAGGTGCTATTCCTGGTCACCTGTGTCGCGGTGGTACACGACTGTTGGCGGACGCGGCAGTGGCCACGGTTTTTCTGGGACTGGCGGCTGGCCGTGCTTGGGCTGCTCTTTGCCGATTTTGTGCTGACCACGCATTTCGCGCTGCTGCCGGACACCGCCCGGGGCAGGTTGATCGCCGTCAGCATGCTCGTCCCGCCCCTGCTGCTCATCCTTTGGCTAACCGAATCGCGGGAGAAATTGCATTACCTGATCGTCGCGACAGCGGTTGGCATCGCGCTGGTTGCCCTGAAGGGCGGCTACTGGGCTGTTATGACGGGGTTCGCCGATCGGGTGTATGGCCCCCCGAACAGTCAGATCGGCGGAAACAACGAATTCTCGGTTGCCTTGGCGATGACCATCCCGCTCCTGGTGCTCTGGCTGCGGCAAACCAGTGATCGGCCGCTTCGGTGGACCATCAGCGGTGCGATTGTCCTGTGCTATGTGGCCTCGCTCACGTCCTGGTCGCGCGGGGGGCTGGTGAGTCTCGCGGCAATGAGCGCATTCCTCGTTTGGGACAGCAGGCACAAATTCCTGGGGGTCATCTTGGTCGCGGTAGGAGTGGCCGTGGCGCTCGTGAACCTCCCCGAAAAATGGATCGCGCGCATGGAAACCATCCCCAGCTACCAAGTGGACCAGTCTTTTCTGGGCCGCCAGGAGACTTGGAAACAGGGGTTAGACTACCTGCAGCGCAAACCGTGGACAGGATCCGGCTTCGAAGGCTGGCGCGCGATCACGGCCGAGTTCAGAGGCTCGGGAGACCCCTCGACCCGGGATTGGCACAGCGCCTACATCGAGGCGCTGGTCGAGCACGGTATTCCCGGTTTCCTGTTGTGGGGGACGCTGTTGGCCGGGACGATGATCGGACTGTCCCGAATGATCGGCCGCGGAAGACGGGTCGCGGATGCGTGGCTGGTCGACAATGGCGCCATGCTGCGCGCTGCGCTGGTGGCCTACGCCGCTGGCGGGCTGACCCTGGGCATCACCTACTGGGAGCTGATGTTTCAAATCCTGGCCTATTCATGGATCGCGCTCAGGCTGTCGACGATTGCAACCGGGGGAGCCGGCACACCGTCGCGTGCCCCATCGGAAACTTCAGACGAATGACTGTCGCGCTTCTTTACAGTATCGCCTTGCCCAACGCTTCCGGGATACATAACATATTGAAGGAAACAGACATATGTTTTGTGGTGCGAAAATTGCGGGGTCTTCTCCGGCCCGTGGTGCCCTGCGGTTACGCATGGGCAGCGCTTGCCTTCCTGGAGTGGGAAGTATGAACAAATTTTCGATAGCCGGGATGTTCAAGGCTTTAGCGCTGGCGGGCCTCTTGGCGTTGATTGCGCCGAACACGGCATGGGCCGATGACCACATGCTCAGCGTCAATAGCAGCGGGACGGTTACGGTATCGGCCCAAACGCCGGCGGTCATAACTGACTCTGGGACGGTTACTACGCCGCTGACCTTCACTTTCACCGATCCCCCTCCGCCTGGTAATACGACAACGGTAACGCTTGGGGCCGGGTCGCAGACTCTAACCGTGGTGCGCACGCCCGTGAAACTGTGCAAGCCCGGGACCAATCACCAATTGGAGTGGCTGGACCAGGGCAACACGGTGATCGGCGTGAACGGGACCCTGACCAGCGGTACCACCAGCGCCGTTCCCAACAATGGCTATCGGTTGACGCTGACATTTACATTCAACAGCACTTTTGGCAGCAGTAATGGGCCGTGCACTGTTAGTGGGCAACCGAGCTATACGTCTACAAAGTTAGCGCTGCTCGAAAAACAGACCGGCGGCAGCGGCAATTTCACCACCAAGCTGAGTACTACGTACAACTTCTGGAACGCGATTAGTACCATTCCGGAACCGGGTACGGTCCTGCTGATGCTGACAGGCTTGCTCGTCCTGGGCTGGATGAGCAAGAAAAGGATGCGCACTGTGCGCGGCGTATCCACTTAAGCAAAATCGACACGCCGAATACGACGCGGTTGTTCTCTCGGCGACCCAAGCCAATAGCTGTTTCAATCACGCGAACCTGAGCATTGGAGGTTCGGTCGTGTGGGTCAACTGTCGGCTGTTGGCGGCAAATCCGTTCCAATCGATTTGCCGAGACGGCGGTTGCCATCCGGTGCCACCGCCGTGCCCGCGAGCGCGACCAACAAGAAAAACAGCGTGGCGATCCGCGGGCTATCGAACAGGCTTCCGAACAGCCCGACCGTCAGAAAACCGCCGGTAGACGCGAGCAGTACCCCGGCCAGCCGATCTCCGCGCCACACGGCGCGCGCAAGATGTGCTACCACCGCCGCGAGCAGCAGCAGGAAGCTGATCAATCCGAACCAACCCTGTTCGAACAGGACTTCCACCCACAGGTTCTTGATGTGCCACGGCAGGTGGCTGTGCGTCCTGAAGAACCAGTAATCGCCGCCGGCGGAAAAATCGCCGTTTCGAATCAACCGTTCCCCCGCGTCGTCCTGCAGTTGCACGTCGTCGACATCGATCAGCGTACCTTCGGTCTCGTTGTACAGAGATAGCTCGACCGGCCGTCGGGTAAACCAGTTGCCCCCTCCGACCGGCCCGGTGTCGATGGTGATCGACTCCATGTGCCAGTTCCCATCGGCGGGCACCGACACGAGCCGCCATTCGCACCGGAAGGAATTGAGCAGGTGCTTTTCGCACAGGGGAACCCCCAAGCGCGCTTTCGCATTGCCGCTCCGCACGCGCATTGATAACGTGTAATGGCGCCCCTCGGTTACCGGCACCCTTTGCGCCATGTACAAGGTCTCGCCGCCGCCCAACCTCAGAAAGCGGTTGCCGTCTTCATCGA
>Ga0207646_10006155_pt1 | contig 12474 bp, 10 predicted proteins | sample KBSK5502metaG_FD_184343 | JGI IMG/M metagenome (GOLD analysis project Ga0207646, IMG submission 184343) | Corn, switchgrass and miscanthus rhizosphere microbial communities from Kellogg Biological Station, Michigan, USA - KBS K5-50-2 metaG... | ecosystem: Host-associated > Plants > Roots >...
CCGCAAACTCCGCATGTCATCGAGCCCCATTCCGCTTTCACGTTACCAATACCGTCTTCTTGCTGTACTTGCTTTAGTCAACTTTGTCAACTTTGGCGATCGTCAGGTGTTTATTCCCTTGCTGCCACTAATCCGTGCACAACTCGGAGTATCCGATGCGCAACTAGGGTCGTTGCAAACGTGGCTGCTGATTGTTCTCGCGGCTGCCAGCCTGCTTTTTGGACTGCTGGCGGACCGCTTGAACCGGCGCGCTGTTATTGCGTTTGGCGTCGTCTTCTGGAGTTTGGCGACCTTCGCCAGCGGGCTGGCATCAACGTTTACGTTTCTGCTGTTTTCACGTGCGCTGGTGGGCGTTGGCGAAGGTGCTTATGCGCCCGCCGCTCAGTCCATGATCTCAGGCGCGTTTCCGCAAGAGCGCCGTGCCTTCGCCCAGGCAATCTTCGCTACGGGTATGCTTCTCGGCGGAGCTTCGGGCCTCGCGATCGGCGGCATTCTGGGCGAGCATCATCCTTGGCAGCATGTTTTCTATTTGGCGGCCCTGGCGGGTTTGTTGCCCGGCCTTGCGATTTTGTGGATTGAAGATCCGCCACGCGGGCCGCGCACTGAAGTGGTGCCCTTTTTTAAGCTGCTGAGCGTACCGGCTTTCGTCGCGATGCTCGCCGCAGGCACGTGCATCACATTCTCCAGCGTGTCGCTTCTCACATGGGGACTGGACTTCGCGGTGAACTACAAGGATTTCAGCTTGCGGGAAGCTGCCGTGTCGCTTGCGGCGATTGCGTTGATTTCCTCGGTACTCGGCGTCCTCACAGGAGGCTACGTCGCCGACCGTCTCCAGCGGCGCTCTCCACACGGAAGGCTGACCGCGATCGGCGGCGCTTTGCTGGTGGCCACGCCCTTTCTTCTGTTTGCCATTCTTTCCGATGAAAAGTGGGCCGTGCTGACAGGGCTTTTTATGACCGGATTTTTTATGTCCTGGTACCACGGGCCGGTGACCGCCGTGATTCACGACATGATGCCCCGGCGGGCGCATGCCACTTCGGTGGGCATCTACATGTTTGTCACGCAGCTGCTTGGCGGTCTTGGTCCACAAATCATCGGGAAAGTCTCCGACGTTCGCGACCTCCAAGTAGGACTCGAAATTTCGGTTGGCGTTCTCGTTTGTGGCGGGCTGCTGATGCTGCTTGTGATTCACTTCATAAGGCGTGACGGGCTCCGGCACCCGCAACTGGAAGGCTTTCACGCGGAGCCGCTGCCCGAACAGTTGCCATTGCCCTAGCCCGCGCATCTCCGAAGATAAAAACGTCCCGGCAAATTGCCCGGACATCCGCCGTTATTGCGAGTTCGACGCTATTTGATTCCAATCTGTCCGATCAGCCGTATCACATCTTCGCCCGTGACGTCGTACAGTGTTCTCTCGTCCTCTTCTTCCAGGCGCTCTTTCAAATATTCCGCAGCGATAAAGCTTGCTTCACGGTCCGTCAGGTCGCGTCCTGACTTTTCACGGAACTTTACAAACCCGACGTGAGAAAGGCCGACCACCAACGCCTGGCCATCAACAAAAAACTTTGTGTCGATCGTGTCGCTGTGGCGCGTCGCGATACCGTTCCACATATGCGAAAAGCGGCATTGGTAGACCTTGCCCGTCAGTTTCGACACCACTTCAAATGCACCGACAAACTGGCTCATCGCCCCGTTGTTGGCCAAAACTGGAAATGTCGGCACGCTTGCTCCTTGTTTTTTTGTCGCTGGAATTTCTAAGATTCCCATCGCTGCCTCAAGCTTTCGTCGCAACCGCGGCTTCGGCTCCCGCGTAGCTGCGTATGGCGGCGCCCACACCCGCCCCTGCTTGGATGCGAGCTCCCTGATCGGCCAGCACCTTTTCCATGGCTGCAAGTAAGAGCAGCACGTTGGCCTTCTGCGCGCAGTATCCCATCAGGCCCAGCCGCCAGATCTTTGCTTTCAATGGGCCGATACCGCCGGCGATCTCGATGTTGAATTCATCAAGCAGCTGGTTGCGGAACTGTGCGTCATCGATGCCCGCGGGAATCATCACCGGAGTCACGGTGACCAGCCGCTCCTTCGGTTTTTTGACCAGGAGCTCAAGTCCCATGGCCTCGACGCCGGCAATCAGCGCTTGCTGATTCACGCGATGGCGCTCCCACCGAACTTCCAAGCCTTCTTCCATCGTAAGACGCATCGCTTCGCGCAGTGCATAGATCAGAGAAATCGGCGGCGTGTGGTGGTACAAACGGTCTTTGCCCCAGTAGTTCATCGCCGTGGTCAAATCAAAATACCAGCTCTGCACTTTTTTCTTGCGGTTCCGCAAAACCTCTTCGGCACGCGGACTCACCGTGATGGGAGACATCCCCGGCGGCGCGCTGAGCGCTTTCTGCGAGCCACTGAATACGATATCCAGCCTCTGTTTGTCCACGTTCAAGGGCTCGGCAGCCAACGAAGCCACCGTGTCCACAATCAGCAATGCGCCCAGTTCATCAGCGACCTTGCGAAAAGGGTCCAGCGCTGTGACCACGCCGGAAGATGTTTCGCCGTGGGCCAAGCCAACAATTTTGATTTTTTTCCCCGCGCCTGCTTTGCGAACATCTTCCGGGTCAACCGCCCCGCCGTAAGGGACTTCCAGTTTCGTGATTTTCGCGGGAGAACGAAGAGCAATCTCGTACATGCGCTCAGAAAACCAGCCGTTCACACAGACGATGGCTTCGTCGCCTTCTTCAAGCGTGTTTAACACCGCCGCTTCAATCCCACCCGAACCAGATGCAGACAGCGGCATGGTCACGCGATTCTCGGTTTGAAAAACCTGCCTCATCAGGGTCTGCGTCTCATCCATGCAGGTTTTGAACCACGGATCGAGGTGCCCCACAACCGGCGCAGCGAGCGCCCGGTAAACGCGCGGATCGATCGAAGACGGCCCCGGCGTCATCATCAACCGCATCGGGGGAGTCAGTTCACCGATCAATGTCTTAAAGGGTCCTTCGCTCATGTCTCGGAACCTCGGTTGCCAATCACGAACCTGCCGGAGAACAATTTTCCCGCATTCGCCTGTGCCCCGCAACCGACATATTGGCTTGCCGGTTGATTGGCGCATTGCAAAAAACGACGTGATTTGACGGACATCTTGGCCGACATTTGCGCGGATTTGAAAAACTTGTCAGAAAATGGGCCCGCAGGGATTCCTTACGCTGCCAGTTCTTGCTCTTCGGCCAACATGTGCGCGGGAACTTTGCGCAAGTCCCAGACTAGTCCCACCCAGCTCAGGAGTTTCAGCGTGTAGTACGTAATGTCGATCTCCCACCAAAAGAATCCCTGTCGGGCTGACGCCATGAAATGGTGATGATTGTTGTGCCAGCCTTCACCGAGCGTCAGGATTGCCAGTAGCCAATTGTTCTTGCTGGTGTCGGTCGTCTCATACCGTCGCGTGCCGAACAGGTGCGAGAGGGAATTAATCGTAAATGTATCGTGCCAGAGCAGCGTCGTACTCATGCAAAAGGCCCAGACAAACAGAGGCCATCCGCCGATCAGCCAGATCACCACGCCGAGTGTCGCTGGCGGCACCAAATGATATTTGTTGAGCCACCGTAGCTCTGGATACTTCGCGAAATCCGCGATGTAGTTGAGGCGTGTGTCTTCGTATTTGTCTGAAATGATCCAGCCCACGTGCGACCAGAAGAAACCGAACAGCGTTGGCGAATGTAAATCATCTTCCTGGTCCGAATACCGATGATGGTGCCGGTGATGCGCCGCCCACCACAGAACGCCCTTTTGCGAGGACGTCATGGCCAGGAAAGCGATCACAAATTGAAAAACGCGACTGGTCTTGTATGAGCGGTGAGAAAAATAGCGATGATAGCCCGCGGTTACGAAAAACATCCGCACCGCAACCAGAGCAACACACGTGACCAGGTATGCCCAGCGAAACTTCACAAAGAAGACACCCAGCGCAAGCAGGTGAATCAAGGCAAATGGAAAAGCCAGAAGCACGGAAATTCGCGAGCCGTTGGGTAGGGGTAAAGATAGCGCGCGCAACGCAGATGCCATCCGGCTTTTTCCTCCATCATTCGTCGGGTTCGGGTTCGGGTTCGCGATGCTCAGGGCGCAAGCGCAAATCCCAGCCGGATCTTCGCGCCACGCAACGACTTCTTCAGTGTACGGGCGCGTGGAAAACGGGTCAAGCGTACACTGGTACAGTTGCTTCTAGCTGTTCTTTAGGCCCGCCCGCGGCAGTGCACAAAAACCGGCGCGCAAAAACTTCGCGCGCAAGTTTTGAACTTTTCACCGTTAACTGTAAACTCTCCCCATGGCTGACCGCTCCGTTTTCGTCGGGATCTTCCCCGAAACCATCGTGCTCGATCCCGGCGACCAGGTTTCCTGGCTCTGCGATGCTGGCAATCTTCGCATCGAATTCGACGTGAACCGCTGCCCATTCAGCTCGAACGTTTTCCAGGCGCCTCCCGGAATGCGCCTGCAAACTGGTCCCGCGCGCCCGGGTTCTAAAGCCGTCGGCTATAAATACCGCGTCTGGATCAACGACCAGCTCGTCGGCCGCGGCGAAGTCTTCCTCCGCGACTAGCAAGCACGCCTTCGCAACCTGCACTCACAGCCTCAGCGGTGGACATTGAGGCTGATAGCGGTGTAGGTCAAGCTGCCGGAGATGCCATTGATCCGGATCGAGAAGGTTCCCGTTGCCGCGTTGTTTTTTGCGGACAAGGTCAGCGTACTCGTGGTTGTGGTGCTGCCAGGATTGAAGGATGCGGTTACGCCACGGGGCAATCCAGAAGCAGACAAGCTGACGCTGCCGGTGAAACCGTTCTGCGATGTGACCATGATTGTGGACGTGATTTTGCCTCCCCGTGCGAGGCTCAACGAATTGGGCGAGGCAGCGAGAGCAAAGTTCGGCGGAGGCACCACAGTGAGGGAGACCGTTGTGCTGTGCGACAACGCGCCAGACGCACCGGTAACCGTTATGGTGAACGTTCCGAGCGGCGCCGCGCTGCTGGTCGTCAGCGTGAGCGTACTCGCGCTGGTTGTGCTGCCGGGGTTGAATGCTGCGGACACTCCGATGGGCAGGCCAGAGGCGGAAAGGCTTACACCGCCGTTGAACCCATTCAAGGGGTTGACGCTGATGGTGCTAGTACCTTTCGCTCCCTGAGCGATGTTAAGGCTGCTCGGAGAAGCGGAAAGCGCGTAGTCGCCCGCGGGGTTCACCGTAAGCGTGATTGTGGCTTTGCTGCTCAGAGTCCCTGAAGAGCCCGTGACAGTTACAGTGAAGGTACCAGTTGCTGCGCTGCCGCTCGCGGATAGAGTCAGCAGGCTGGTGGTGGTCGCAGGATTCGTGCCGAAGAAAGCGCTGACGCCGCTAGGTAAACCGGACGCGGTCAAATTCACATTGCCGCTGAATCCGTTCACAGGATTGATCGTGACCGTAGTTAAACCCGAAGTACTTTGGAGAAAAGTCAAGGTACCGGGCGATGTCGATAGTGTGAACCCAGGCTGTGGAGCAGCCGAAGGCCAGTTGTTCACCAAATTCGCGGCGTTGACAGTTCCAATGCCAGTGGCGAAGTCCCAACCGACATGCGTGCCGTAGGCGGGCGCAAAAGAGCTGTTGGAAGTCGAAAGGACGCCCACAGAGCCATCAGCGAGATAACAATTGGGGCCCGCGCAATCCACGTCCATGTCACCTGAAGTCACGTCGTAGAAAATGCAGTTGTTGGCCACGGCGTTGCCATGGTCTGAATTGCAAGAGCTGCTGCCGCTTGAACCATATTCCCCGGCGGCAAGCTGGTAATAGACAGGGGCGGGATTGCCCTGTGCTCCACCAGCCTTCTGGTTGATGAGCGCTTGGATGCCAGCCATGATTGGCGACGAGAACGACGTTCCACCGGCGCCAGACCAAGCGCTGGGATCAGCTCCACACGCGGCTCCGCCATGCGCGGTATCCGACCAGCAAAACACATAGTAGTGACTCCACAAACCGTCCGCTGCGAACAGGGAAACGTCCGGAGTGTCGCGCACGCCATCCGTTGGATTGCCTAGAACAGTTTGCCATGCGGGTTTTGCCCATCCGGCACAGGATCCGCCTACAACGCCTGTGGTAGACGCCGTTCCGCTGGCGCACTGGCTCGGACCGCCGCCGCCGGCCACAGTGGACGCAAAGAATGATCCGAAGAGCGGGTCGTTGCAAAGACTCGTCGAACCATAAGTCGGGCTGAAACCCAGGTAGGTGGAAACCAGTTCTCCGGCGCAAGAGTCATTCCAGGGAATTTCGGGGATATAGGAAACGGCCGAACCGAACGCCGAAGTGTTGGTGGAATTCCAATAGTTGGCGTTGGTACCCGAGTAGGTATCGCTGAAATCCGTGCCACCCACGGCTACGTTATTGGGTGTGGAGGCGAAGGCGTTGACCCCGATCCCGTGAGTTGCCTCAGTTGCACTGTTGTCGCAGCCTGCAGCACCGCTGTCCCCAGCGGCCACAAAAACGGAGACGCCTTCGGCAACGGCCTGCTGATAGGCAGAGTTGTACGCCGCGTTGGCGGCAGCGCCGTTGACGGTTTCGCATTGCCCATAACTAATGCTCATGATCGAAGGAGGCGGAGCGGCGGCGTTGATCAGATTCTGGATTGCGATCAAGCCGCCGAAAGTCGTGCTGGTATCCGCGCAGGCAGCCATCTCGATGGCAGCGCTTGGAGCAGAGGCGCTGGCCCATTCGGCGTCAAGAATGGCTTCCGCGTCATTAGGAACGATGATTCCGGGAGCGCCGCAGTTGTTACCGGGCTGCGTGGGTGGAGCGGGCGGGTGGACCTGCGTGAAAGAACCTGACCTGTAGCTTGAGAGGCCGAAAGTCTGACGGAACGTATTCCAGTCCGAAGCGCTGAACACGTCGGTGTCTTCAATGAGCGCAATCGTTTGGCCCTGACCAGAAATGCCCGCGCTGAAGAGGACATTCAAGTTGTAAATCTGTGCCAGATCCGCGGGAACGACCGCGTAATTGGTGTCACCGAAAATGCCCGGAAAAGTAAATTCCTTGTTGACCTTGCGCAGATGATGCATCGCATGCGGGCGAAAATCGTGTAGAGAAACGACGCCCGCTACAACGGGAGCGAGCGCGGCGGGGATTTGTGGATCGCTGACGTTGCCAACGTGCTTCTCACCTTTGACTTCGAGGTAATGTACCTCCGTCAGGAAGGCTTTTCGTACCTGCCCGGCTGTGCCGGAAAAATCAATCAGCATCCCGCTGGGATAGACCACGTTCACTTGGAATCCATGAGATTCGAGCCAGCCGATGACAACATTGAGGTCGGACTTTGCCAGCCCGAAACGTTCACCGAACTCCTGCGCGCTCAGCCAGTGATGGAAGCTTGGCGAACCTTTGCTTTGAAGCTCGTCGAGGAATTGCTGAAGCGCCAGTTCTTGCTCGGGGGAGCGTTTCAGTTGGAGCAACATGTGGTCCAGGGCGAAACCGTTTGCCACCCGGCCGCGGTCGTTCGCAGGCCGCGCTTCGGGATGCGTATTGCCCGTAAGCGCGACGCGATTCACTTCATCGATTCCTTGCGTGATTCGCGGGCGAGCATGGAGACCTGATTCGGCCTGTGCACTGACCGACGGCGCGGCAATGAGAGCAACCAGGACCACTGCGGAGAAGAATCCCAATATGCGAGCCATGGGTCTCCTTTCTTTCTCAAACGACAGTTTTTCCCAAGTACGACTCGAAGTGAAGAAAGCCATCCGCCTAAGCGCGGCGATGCCAATCAGCACTCGGCCGGTCACCGGCTCTAAAAGCGCATGCCCTATGGCTGGAACCTCAGCACAGAAGGCTCCTGATGGCAGGAGGCTGATCTCTCACAAAGCGAAAGAGAAATGGCCCTGCTGATAGTTGGATATTTAATAGGAGAATTTGGCGTTGAGCGCAACGGACCCGACGGACAGTTTTCGGCCAGTTGCCCACCCCGGCTCACTCGATGTGCAACGAGAATATGGCGGCTCGTTCCTAAGCGGATTTCAGGAGACTTCTATTGGGGCGACGACGCAAAGTACGAGCCAGTGACTCCAGATCGGATCGTTTCAGATGGCGAACGCGTAGAGATTGGCGGTGTGAGTTTGACGGCTCATCTGACGCCCGGTCACACCAAGGGTCGCACCAGTTGGCCAATGCGCGTTCACGAAGACGGCAAGAATTACGACGTGCTCTTCCTGTGTGGCCTCACCGTTTCGCCCTACAAGCTGACCAATAACGACAAATATCCAAACATCGTTCAAGACGAGCGCAGCACGCTACAACGGCTGGGCGGCATGCATGCTGATGTTTTGCTTGCGCCTCACGGCTTCTATTTCGATCTGGAAGGCAAGGTCGCGCGGCAGAAAGCGGGCGCTCCAAATCTCTTTGTAGATCCAGACGAAGTTGGCCGGCACGTCTCTGAGATGAAAAAAGACTTGGAGGAAGCTTTGCAAGCCCAGGAAAAACAGCCGTAGATCTCGCTCGCTGAGTCAGGAATCGACAAACTCACATAGGCAGACGCATTCTTCCAGATTTAGCTCATGCTTGCCCTGCCGCCAGACCCTTCATCATTTGCGAAAGCGCGCTCGCGTCAGGAGCTTGTCCGGTAGGCGTTAGCTTGTCCACAACGTTGGGTAGCATCTGCGAAAGCACAGACGTGACCTGGCCCTGATCCATTCCCATTTTTGCAGCGATGTTTTGCAAAGCATCGGAGTGCAGAACGCTTTGTAGTTGGTCCGCCGACACTGGCAGGTTCTGGCCCGTGCCGATCCATGACGCCACCACGCCTCCAAGGCCCTTTTCTTGGAACATCCGCTGCAGGCCCGCGATTCCACCAACCTGGGGGCTATTGATGTACTCCAGCAACATGCTCAGCGCACCGGCATGCTGCTGCGGTTGCACACCCGCGTTACCCATTCCGGCCATTCCCATCACATCATCCAAGAGTCCCATGATTTTTCTCCATCCCTTTTTCTGCGTGGGGGAATCTTCGAAAAACAAAATTCATTCGCACCGATGGCAGCAGCGGCTGGGGAGATATGCGACCCAGCCCCTGCTGCTCAATTTTGCCGCTACTTCTGCTTCGCTATCACCAACCCAGCTATCTTTTTGTATGTTGCTGCGGGAATGATCTTCTTGTTCACCAGCTCCGTCTTCTTCGCATAAGGACGCCCATCGATGATTTTTTGGGCGTACTTATCGCCAATGCCCGGCAGCGCCTTCAATTCGTCTAGCGACGCAGAGTTAATGTCCACCAGGTCCTTCTTGGCGGCCGTTGCGCCCGGCGCAGCTGACTTTCCGGCGGCCTGCGGTACCGGCTGCGAAACTGCCACGGAAATTCCAAGCATGGCTACCAGGACTGCCAGCAGCATGTTTTTCATGATCTTATTCATCTGCGTTTCTCCTCTGTGTTCCGCGAATTGTGTTCTTTGAATTTAGTCTCTATCAGCCATTACTTTTCTGCTGCTCTATATCCGGCTTTCGCGGCGTCCGCTTCCGTCATGTACTTTCCCTGTTTCGTCTTTCCATACCAGCGGGTGCCGGGCTTGTGGTAGATGCCGGAATCCGTATTGACCCAGACCATCCCATCGCTGTTGGCAGGCGGCGTCTGTTGTTGAGTGGTCGTTGCCTTCGCGGAAGGTGATGCTGTGTTGGTAGATGACGGTCGAGCCGGCGCTGGCTTGTCCGCGGGAGTGCTCGAATGGGTATTCGAAGAACCGCTACTCGAAGAACCGCTGGTCGAATTGGTGCCCGACGCTGTTTTGCTTCCCGAGCTACTGGCTGGAGCCGGACTTGCAGCAGGCGCCGAAGCTGCTGTCGCGGTGTCGGAGTTATCGGAAGACTTGGCCTTCTTGGACCTGCTCTTTTTCGTTGTGTTTGAGTCTACGGCGACAGTAGTATCCGCCGTGGCAGACTTGTTGCCAGCAGCGCTATCCGAGGCATCGCCGCTCTTGCTCTTTTTCGAACGACTCTTTTTGCTTGTGCTCGTATCTGCGCTCGCAGCGCTGTCGCTCGTGGCGGTCTTACCTGCACCGGCGTTATCCGCTGCGTCGGCCGATTTCTTGGAACGGCTCTTTTTCTTCGCGGTCGTTGTGTCCGCTGTGCTCGCTGCTGAGCTGTCTGCCGCCTCGGCAGTCTTCTTCTTTGACCGGCTCTTCTTGGCAGGAGCTGCCGAATCGTCAGGAGCCGCGGTATCGGCACTCGCCGTCGCCTTCTTCTTCGATTTCGACTTTGGAGTCTTCGTGGAGTCGGCGCTCGCGTCCGTGCTACTCTGCGAGGCGTCGGTCGCAGCCTTCTTTTTGCTCTTCTTCTTGGTGGCGGTGCTACTACTGTCGCTCTGGTCCGTCGAACCCGCTTGCTGCGCTCCACGCGTCGCCACACTGCCGCAAATCAGCAACATCGCCGCAACCAGCGCCAAAACCACTCCCTTGCTCGATCTCATCGTGCTCCCTCCCTCCGCTTCGGTTTGCCTATGGGCCAGGCACACTCGTAGCTAACGTGTGCGGGCGGGTTGGGGTGGCTCCAGGCATGCCTTGCGGGAATTCCTCAGTGGAATGCGCGCATCATCCTGGAGAAACAGGGTGAAGTCAAGGTGAAAGGAAAGGCCTAAACGGGCGCGTAGCGGAGTCTACGGGCAAGGCTCAAGGCGCTAACGCGAAAAGGAAGATACCCTGATATTCGGATAGTGATGGGTGAAGCGGGTCGGGGAAGCCCTGATTAATCCCCGGCAGCCATCGCGCGCGGCTCTTCGATCAACTCGGCAAGCCCGCGGCGCATCGGCCCGATCGAAAATGCGGGAACGTCGCGCTCGGGCGCCACGGAGAGGCTGGCAGCCTTGTGCGGAAATTCCTGCCGCCGGTCCAGCTTCAGGCCAGCTTCCTTCAGGAACTCGGCAGAAAAGCCCAGGTCTTCCGCTCGGTCCACGCCCCAGAACCAGAGTTTTTCTTCGTTCCTCTGCAGGAAGTCTAGGCCTTCTTCAAGCTTCTTCATCGCGCGGTCAAAAGAACTGGCCAGGAAGTACACGCCAAGATTCCAAGCGTGTCGCGGGTAGTGCACCTGAATCCTGATGCAGTATTTGCCGCCCTGATTACGTTCGATGCTGCAACGATAGTCGTTCTTTACAATTCTGACAGCCTGAGTTCGCGTAGCCATTGGAGTCACCAATTGAATGAAGTCAGAGTCGTTTTGCCATTATTGCGGGCCCGGAAGGAGCCGGGACTCGCTCCCCATGGATTACAGGTTCCTAAGGTCGCCGCAGGTTGGGCCTTGCGGATATCAAAAAGGGACAGGAATAGCGTAGCGGGCGGATTGCCGAAGCGCAAGTACCCCCAATGTAAACTATAAACCTTGTATTTTCAATAAGTTATACTAGCCGAGATCGCCGAAGCCCTTCAATTTTTCGGGCATCAGCTTCAACTTTCCTTCTTGTTTCAGACGCTCTTCGAGACCGGATCGGAACGCCTCATAAGCCAGTCCGCGCTTTTCATTAAGCACTTGTTCCGTCAAATCCTTCTTCTGTTTCTCAAAATCCGCCAGATTCGCTTCCGTTTTTGCTTCAACGTGGTAAACGAGCCAGTTCAATCCAAGATTCTGCGGAGCGGAAATGTCGCCAGCCTTCATACCGAACGCTGCGCTGACCTGTTTACCGCTGCCGACGCCCGGAATCGAGCCTGCGCGAGAGAATTCATCGCTGGTTTTCGGGCCAAGCCCAAGCGCTTTTGCCGCAGCATCGAACTTTTCACCGGCTTTTGCCCGCTTGCTCAGTTCTTCGGCCTTCGAGCGCGCGGCCTGTTGCGCTTTTTCTTGCTTCAGGGAAGCAACAATTTTATCTCGAACCTCTTCCAGACTGCCCTGGTGACTCGGGAGCACCTGCTTCAAGGTCAGCACAACATATCCGCGATCGGTACGAATGGGCGGACTTACTTCCCCTTCACGCAGCCGGAAAATGGTGTCCTTCACTTCCGGAGAATTGCCGAGTTCGAGAAGCGGCTCGGTCGCCGCAACTGCCCTTGTCTGAGCAACTTGCAGATGATATTCCTTTGCCAATTCCGCCAGAGGAGTGCGGTTTGATTTGCGAATCGCCGTGGCAAGTTGGTCCGCAACTCTGCTGGCTTCGTTGTCAGCCTTTGCTAGCGTCAGCGGCGCACGAATCGAATCTTTCACTTCATCGAACGGCTTTGTGTGTGCGGTTTCCTTTTCCAATACCTTGATGATGTGGAAGCCGTACTGCGTTTTCACCAAATCCGAAATACTTCCGGGCTGCTGGGAAAAAGCCGCTTTCTCGAATTCCGGCACGGTCTGGCCCTGTACTATCCAGCCTAGATCCCCGCCCTTGTCCTTTGTTCCCGGATCCTCGGAATATTTCTTGGCCAGTTCATCGAACTTTGCGCCCTTTTTTGCCTGTTTGAGGACGTCCTCGGCCTTTTTCTTGATTTCGTCGACTTCGGCGTCCGGCTTGCCGACGGTCA
>Ga0207646_10006156_pt1 | contig 12472 bp, 11 predicted proteins | sample KBSK5502metaG_FD_184343 | JGI IMG/M metagenome (GOLD analysis project Ga0207646, IMG submission 184343) | Corn, switchgrass and miscanthus rhizosphere microbial communities from Kellogg Biological Station, Michigan, USA - KBS K5-50-2 metaG... | ecosystem: Host-associated > Plants > Roots >...
CGGGCGCCGCGATCGCCCGCGCCATGGTCGGGCCGACATAGCCCTTGTCGGCCCAGACCGAGCCCTCGTCGCCCGCCACCAGTTCGGGGCCGAGGGTGATCTCATTGACATTGGCCGGCGTCAACCGCGCCGCCGCACGATCCCCGAGCCGGCGTCGCGAAAGCCGGGATGATTTGAGCGGGGACCGCTCAGGTCAATTGATCAGGCCGTAGAACTTGCCGGCGTTCTCGCAGGTCATCTTGTAGACGATGTCGGGCGGCAAATCTTTGAACTGGTCGTCGATGTACTTCTTCGACTCCGGCCACACGCCGTCGGGATGCGGGAAATCGGAACCCCACATCAGGGTCTCGACACCCATATCCTCGATCAGCTTGGTGCCGACCCGATCGTACTGGAAGGTCGCGCGGCACTGGTTGCGCCAGTATTCGCTCGGCATCTTCTTCAGCTTGAGATCCTGGTACTGGTCCTTGTATTCGAAATCCATGCGGTCGATCACGTAGGGGATCCAGCCGATGCCGCTTTCGCCGAACACGACGCGGATGTTCGGGAAGCGCTCGAACACCGCGGCGCCCATCAGGTCGGTCAGGATCGTCGCCAGCGTCATCTGGAAACGGCACAGCCCGCTATAGGTCATCCGCCGCGCGACCTCCGGCTCCAGCTGCTTGCGCAGCTCGGGGTCGGTCGCCGGGAAGGTGTGGAAATGCAGCGGCAGCTGCGTTTCGTTAACCGCCTCCCAGAGGGGATCCCAACACGGGTGCCACATCCCCGTCATGTGCCACGAGCAGGACAGCTCGACGCCCTTCATGCCCTTTTTGGCGACGCGGCGGACTTCGCGTGCGGCGCCTTCGATGTTGTTGTACGGCAGGCAGGCCAGCCCGATCATGCGGTCCGGGTAGTGGCTCGTGAAATCGTGCTGGAAATCGTTGTAGATGCGCAGCATCTCGTCGGCCGCTTCCGGGTCCTTCATCTTGGCGCAAGCGGCCAGGATGCCGTAGATGACCTCGGCGTCGACGCCGTCGCGGTCCATGTCCTTGACACGGAGATGCGGATCGCCCGGCCGGCGCAGGCCCTTTTCGAAATAGTCGCTATAGAGGCCCGCCTCGGCCATCTTGTCGGCGCGCAACTGCTTGCCCGGCACCCATGGCGTGCCGGTGGCGCCGACGCCGCCGCACAGCCCGTACTCGGCGCCGTTATTGTCGGTCCAGCGCTTCACCCCATCCGCATTCTCAGCGACATAGGGCATGAGGTCGCGCATTTTGCTCGACGCGTTCTGAGTGAACAGCTCGGGCGGCAGCCAAAGCATGTCGAGATGACAATCCGCCGAGATACGCTGGTACTTTCGAGCCATCACCCAACCTCCGTAGAAATGGACACAAATCGGCGCAGCAGGCGCCTACGTGGAAACCTGCGGTCACTTTATCGCAGGTTTTCCCGGCTTTCCTAGCAATAACCGGGCCCATTTTTGCCGGGCGCCTATGCAGCGGGGCGAACGCCGTTCAGCTTCGCGCCCTGGCGAAGGCGGCGGGGCGCTTGTCGAGAAAGGCGCGCACCCCTTCGGCGTGATTGGGGCTGCTGCCGGCTTCGAGCTGCAATTCGCCTTCGAGGTCGAGCTGCCGGTCGAGCGTGTTATTTCCAGAGGCGTCGAGGGCGCGTTTGATCAGCGCCAGCGCCGTGCTTGCCTGGGTGGAGAGGCGAGTCGCGAGCGCCTCCCCTTCGTCCGCCAATTTTTCGTCCTCGACCATGCGCCAGATGAGGCCCCACTCGGCGGCGGTCGCGGCCGGCAAGGGCTCGGCCAGCATCGCCAGCGCGCGGGCGCGGGCGGCGCCGATAAGGCGCGGCAGAAACCAGGTGCCGCCGCAATCCGGGATCAGGCCGATGCGGGCGAAGGCCTGCACAAAGCTCGCCGAGCGCGCCGCCAGCACGATGTCGCAGGCGAGCGCGAGATTCGCCCCCGCTCCCGCCGCGACGCCGTTGACGGCGCAGACGACCGGGATCGGCAGGGCGCGGATTTTGAGGATCAGCGGGTGGTAGTGTTCGAGCAGCCGCGCCAGATCGCTCGGCCCGGCGCCGACGATCTCGGTCAGGTCCTGGCCGGCACAGAAACCGCGCCCGGCGCCGGTCAGCAAGAGCGCGCGGCAGCTCTTGTCGGCCTCGGCCTCATCGAGCGCCGCATGCAGCGCCGCCGCCATCTCGACGGTCAGCGCATTCAACCGCTCGGGCCGGTTCAGCGTGATCCGGCGATACCCTTCACACCGCTCGACGAGGATGGTCATGGCGATGATCCCTTCGGCCCCGCAAATGCGTACAATTACCCCAACCGCGTCCCGGCGAAAGCCGGGACCCACCAGGCCGACGCACGATGTTCTTCGTCTATATCCTCGCCAGCGGACTGAACGGAACTCTCTACGTCGGGAGCACGCCCGACCTCATCCGGCGAATTTGGGAGCACAAAACCAAAGCCATTGCAGGCTTCACTGCGAAATACGGTGTCGATCGGCTGGTCTGGTTCGAGACGCATGAGTCTATCGCAGTGGCAGCGCGCCGGGAGAGGCAGATCAAGGAATGGAAGCGCGCGTGGAAGATCCAGCTGATCGAGCGCGACAACCCGCAGTGGATCGATCTGCATCCCAGTCTGTCGCCATAATTCCGACCGTTCGAGCCGCTGAAGAGTGGGTCCCGGCTTTCGCCGGGACGCGGAATGGGGTCAGCCAAAAAGCGGGGTTATCTGCAACTCGGCGGCCATGCGGTCGAGGGCGGCGCGCAGTTCGGGCGGGATCGGGATGCCGTGGGCGCGGCGCTCCTCGATGCGGTGGTGGCGGTCTTCGCCCGGCAGGCGGATGCGGTCGAAGCCCGGCAGCAGGGCCGAGCCGTGCAATTGCCGGATCACCGCATCGACCTGGCGCTTGAATTGGGCGGGCTCGGCGAAGGCCTTGATGTCGAGGACACAGATCGCCTGGCCGGTATTGGTCGGGGTCTTGTCGTCCTTGTTGAAATCCACGACGTCGGCGCCATTGGCGGCGCCGTTCAACGTGCCGGCCAACAGCCCGAACATCAACGCCAATGCCGCGCCCTTGTAGCCGCCGATCGGCAACAGGAAGCCGTCATCGGCGCGGGTCGGGTCGGTCAGCGGCTCCCCCCGGCGATCGATCATCCAGCCCTCGGGCATCGTCTTGCCCTGCTGCGCCGCGACCTTGACCTTGCCGTAGGCGGCGACCGTCGTCGCCATGTCGAGAACCAGCGGCGGCTCTTCCAGCGCGGGCACCGCGACGGCGATCGGGTTGGTCGACAGCAGCATCTCGACGCCGCCCCAGGGCGGCAAATGGTTGGCGTTGCCGACCGCGAAATAGAGCCCGATCATGTCGTGCTGGACCGGCATCGCGGCATAGACCGCGGCGGCGCCGGCATGATTGCCGTTGCGCGTGCCGACCCAGCCGACGCCATTTTCCGCGGCAAGCGCGATCGCCTCCTCGACGGCGCGCGCCACGACAAGGCTGCCGAGCCCGTTATCGCCATCGACCAGCGCGGTCGCCTTTGCCTGCCGGATCACCATGATCTCGGGCCGGGTGTTCAGCCCGCCGGCCTTGATGCGGCGGATGTATTGCGGCAGGCGGAAAACGCCATGCCCGTCGGCGCCGGAGATATCCGACTGCGCCATCAGCTCGGCCGCCTTCTGCGCATCCGCCTCCGGGATGCCGGCCGCGCGATAAGCGGCCGCGATGAAACGGATCAGATCGGCGTGTGCGACGCGCGGAGCGCTGACTGAAGTATCGTTTGGCATTGGCTCTACTCGCGTTGTGCCGAAAAACTCGCCAGCATGAATGAGCACAGAGTATTCGCAGAATTCACTGCAAGATGGGCATGGTGAGGTTTTGGTCTCGTGCCGGTCCCTCCATGCCGATCTCCCAGCAGATTACTCATGCCGGACAGACCGTCCACCACGCTAGTAAGCCCCCGAATCAATTGCGCCACGTCCTGCCTCGTTGGGTACTGCTCTGGCTCCATATTCAATTTCTTGCGGACACTCTTATAGAGTTTTGGAAAATCGCCGTCGTAGTGCGTTGCATGTCCATCAAGCTGGCGCTGCAAGTCGCACAAAACCTCCTCGCAAAGCGAGCGCGCGTTTGTGATCGCACCGGCGAAGTCACCTTCGCGGAGTTTCACTTCACATTTTGCGATATGCTCGGAAATAAACTCCTGGCTCGCTGGTCGGAATGCCGGGGGCGCCACGAACGATACTGAAGCCCCGCTAAGTGTGCGCAGCTTCGCGCCCATAGGGGTGATTACTAACTCAAGGCCGTCACGCCGCAGATATGAGTTGAAATCCTCCACAGCCGCAGACGGGCTCAACTCTTTCGTATACGCGAATTCTTCCGGATCGAAGACTCTCTCGACGAGACCGACGAGATCTTCAGTTCCATTTATCTGGTTCAGCCGCTCTTCAGCAAAAACCCACCTTGAAGGGAATCCGCCGCCAGCTGGATAGATGTCATCACATCCAAATTCATTGAATAGCGAGACTAACCTAGGGCCGCTCCGGTAGGGGGTCACTCCCCCGTCCCCGGTTACATGTTGCCCGAGACGCGGCAAGGTCCGTTGGCGAAGCTTCTTCATGCCTCTTATTTAGGGCCACCACGCACGTTATGCGAATTTAGGGCCACCACGCACGTTATGCGAACGCGCCCTGGACGCGCGGCCTATCGCAAGTCGCGCTTAGCACCACCTCAGCACCACCCGCAACCGCCCCTCGGGTGCGGAAGACGGCGCCGGACTTCACAGCGCGAGCGGGTCGGGGCGCAGCTGGAAGTGGTAGACCTTGGGCTTGGTGCCCTTGCCGCCTTCCATGTGGAACGGGGTGCGGCTGCCGGTCGTCGTCCAGATCCCCCGACCTTTCCAGCCGGAAGCGGGGTCGTCGATGCGGCCGTCCATGCCCTTGATGTAGAAGCCGAGCGGATAGGGCACCCGCAATGTCACGAACTTGCCGTCGACCAGCGCCAACAGGCCCTCCGCCCCGTTGCCGGTCGCGATCGGCACATCGGCGCCGAGCCCCAGCGTGTTGAACTGATCGACCCAGGCGTAATAGCTCGCCTCGGCGCTGCCCGAACCGGCGTCGTTCTGCAATTTGGGGCCGGGGAACGGATAGAGCGCCCAGCCCTCCGGGCATTGCTTGCCGGTGGCCTGCGGCCCGTTCAGCGGACCCTCGCATTTGCGGCGGTCGAAGCTGGCAAAATGGCCGCTCGCCAGCGGCATCCACACCACGCCGTTCTTGTCGACATCCATGCCGCGCGGCGAATAGCCGTGCACCGGCGCCTTCGGATCGTCCGTCGGGGGCTGGTAGTATTCGGTGATCGCAGTCTCCGGCGGGTTGCTGCCGGGGATCAGGTGCACGACGCCGCCGGGATATCCGAGCGTCGTGCCCCAGATCGTGCCATCGGTCGGGCTGACCGCGACGCCGTAGAGCCCGGCGACGATGCGCTTGTCCTTGGCCGGATCGACCGGCTGGTTGGGCTCGACCCAATCGTCGCGCTTGCCATTGCCGTTGGTGTCGAGCACGAGCGGCATCCAGCCCTGCGACGCGGCAGCGTCGCCGGTCGCCAGAAACTTCTTCGTGTTGAGCCAGCCGGCCACCGCGTTCTGCGGCCCGCCGGCGCTGGTCCACAGCGTGTCGTCGGCATCGAAGGCGAATTGCAGGTGATGCGTCGTAAAGCAGGTATCGATCAGCGTGAATTTTTTGGTCTTGGGATCGTACATCGCCAGCTGGCGGGTCGATTTCTCGACCGGGAAGAGTTTCGCCGAGGGATGGTCCGAGCCCTGCTTGCAGAAGGCCGGGTTGTCCTCGCCGCGGATGCGGGCGGTGAACCAGACGCGGCCTTCCTTGTCGAACATCGGGTTGTGCACGCTGGCCTGGCTGTTCCAGATCTTCTCCTCGCCCCAATACGGCGAAGGGCGCAATACCGGCAGGTTGGCGGCGCCCGGGGTGTTGGCATCGCGCACCGGGATGTGGATCGTCGATGCGGTATTCTTCGCCGGATCGAGCACCGGCAGGTTCTGGGTGCTTTCTTCGGTCGCGCCGTAGAGCGGGCCCTTGGCGTTGACGGTCGGGTCGCGCTTGTCGGTGCTGATCGAGTCGTGCAGGTAGGCCTTCGGGTCGGCCCAGTCCCACATCGTCACGACGAGGTTGCGCTCGACCCCCTGCGGGCGCGGCGGCGGAGCCGGCGGCACGGCGCCGGCGGCGATGCGGTCGGTCCAGTCGGCAAACAGCTTCAACGCGCGCTGGGTGTCGAGCCGGCCGATATTGTTGACCATGTTGTTTGCGGCCTGGCCCGACTGGATGCGCGCCTCCCAGGCCTCGACCGAATTGGCGAACTCGCCCAATTGCGGCTTGATCGCGCGGGTCGCCGCGTCGCCCAGCTGATGGCAGGTGAAGCAGCCGTCTGTCTTGACGATGTCGAGCCATTGGCCCTGGCTCTTCATCGTCTCCGGCATGCCGTTGCCTTGCATGCCGGTGCTCGGGAAATCGCCGGCCGGCGGCACGGCGAGCATCGCGTACCAGTAGAGCGCCGGATAGTATTGCGCCGCGGCTTTTGGGTCGGGCGCCGGCGTGGCCTTCAGATCGACGATCTTGCCCGGCGCGCTCTTGACCTTGGCGGAGTCGACGAGCCCATAGCCGCGCACCCAGACATCGTAGGTCGCGCCCGGCAGTTCGGGGATGACATAGCGGCCGCGTTCGTCGGTCACGACGATCTGGGCGAATTTGGTCGGCAGACCGGCCGTCTCGGCGATGACCCAGACGCCGGCTTCGGGACCCTGCGCGCCGGTTACGGTGCCGCCGATTGCGTGCTCGTCGATGCGGACGGCATCAGTGGTCTGCTGCGCGCCGGCGGCGCTCGGCAGGGCGAAAAGTGCGAGGGTCAGGGCGAACGCAACGAGGTTGCCTGCCATAGCCGACCTCCCGGGATTTCGCTTCGTGGCGGGTATTACGGAAACCCGCGGCGGCTCCTGTCAAGGCGACGAAGATTCCGATGCCGAGTCTGCGAGTTCCTGACGGCGGCCCTCCCTCTCCGCCCCCCGGCGGAGAGGGTTGGGGTGAGGTGGGGGATTCCAGAGCGCTGCGATAGCCCACCTCACCCTCCCATCGCCACGCGATGGGCCCCTCCCTCTCCCCCCCTCAAGGGCGGAGAGGGAATTTCAGCAGTCACGCGAAGGCGTCGCGGATGCGGGCCCAATCGTCGATCGCGCTCTCCTGGCCGGGGATGATCGGGATCACCAGCTGGTTCCAGCCGGCGTCGCGCAACGCCGCGACGCGCTGCTTCAACTCCTGTTCGGTAGCGGTGAAGGTGGTGCGGCGGATCAGCTCGGCGGTCACGAAACGGTGCTCCTCGGGTTTCACGAACACGAAGTGGCCGCGGTGGTTGAACAGATAGCGCGCGTCGGGCGGCTCGAAGCCGCGCGCCATCTCGACATAGCCGGCGACCGCGTCCGCGATCCCCTCCTCCGCCACTTTCATCGTGTTGTCCCAGCCCTGCTGGTCGACATCGGCGGCACGGTGCAACAGGGTCGCGGCGCGCGGGCCGGCCTGCGCCATCGCGCGCGGGCTGTCGGCCGGCTCGCTGGGCTGCAGCACGCAGCCGCACACCCAGGCGGTGGCGTAGAGATCGCCGGCGGCATGTCCGGCGTCGCGCCAGGCCTGCTGCATGCCCTCGATCGCGGCGATGCCGCCCGTCACATCCTGGATGAAGCATTTCCAGTTGGCGTTGAGCTTCGCCGTCAGCGCCTGCGATTTCGGCCCGTAGGCGGAGATGTGCAGTGGGATCGGGTCCTTAGTGTTGAACAGACCGATCTCCGGGTTGAGAAAACGGATCTTGCGGCGCTTGCCTTCGATGTTCGTCTCGACCGTGTCGCCGGCGAGCAGCGCGTAGACGACCCGAATGTATTCCTCCATATCGGCGAGCTTCATCGCGCCGAGCCCCATCGCGCGGCGCGCCGAAAAGCCGGTGCCGATGCCGAAATCGATGCGGCCGGGCGCGAGGCCGTTCAACGTCGCGAAGGCATTGGCGGTGACGGCGGCGATGCGGTTCGACGGCACCAGGACGCCGGTGCCGAGGCGGACCTTCGAGGTCTTCAGCGCCGCCGCCGCCATCGCGACGAACGGGTCGGCGGTGATCATCTGCGTGTCGTAGAACCACGCATGCGTGAAACCGAGTTCCTCGGCGCGCTGCGCCGCCTTCCACGAATCGCTCGCGCTGGCGATGCCGATGCCAAAATCCATCAGAGTCCCCTCCAGTCGCGGTGCGGATCCACCGCTTTATGTCACCACAGAGGCACAGAGGGCGCGGAGAAAAACTCTATTTAGCGCAAAGGACGCCGTGGATACGCGATGGATGCGAAGGCACTTCGAAACGCATCGCGCCCTTTGCGTATCCTTCGCGCCCTTTGCGTTACCTAAAGACCCCCGCTTTGCGGGTGATGATCTGCGCCTCGATGCAGGCCGCCGGCAGCAGTTCGCCGAGGCGGCGGTTGAAGCGCCACCACCAGCGGTAATTTTCCAACGGCCGCAAGAGGCCGCCCGAGATGATGCGGAAACCGCGCACGGTCTCGACGGTCAGCGAGGGCTGCTTGCGCAACTCGCGCAGAAACGAGGCGAGCGAGAACGCCTGCTGATGCGTCGAGTCGTCCGGCCGCAGAGAACGCGGCAGAAGCGGCACCAGGTGTTTGCGGGCGAGGTGCAAAGGCGGCAGAAAGATCGGCACGCCGATCACCAGGGTTCCGCCGGGGCGCAGCACCCGCAGCAAGGTCGCGATCGCGGTGTCGAGCGCGGCCAGATGCTCGAGCACCTGTTCGCAAACCACCACGTCGTAATGCTCGGACGGGATCTCGGGATAGCCGCCGGTCAGATCGCCGACGACGTAGTCGCGGTAGAGGTCCTTGCGGTAGAGCGCCGCATCGCTGACATCGGCGGCCGAGATCGCGATGTTGTCGAAATGCGGCTTGGTGTCGAGGTGGCGCAAGAGCGGTCCCCAGCCGCAGCCGACATCGAGCAGCGACAGCGTCTCGCCGTGCCGCGCCGCCGCGCCCGCCCATGCGCTGATGTCGTCAGCCAGCGCCGCATAGCGCGCCTGGCGCAGGCTGTAGCGCTCGGGCCGGCTCGGATCGACGCCAAAGGCGAGACGGGGCGCGGTCGGTCGCGGGTCGGCGGAAGCGCTCATCCCAGGCCCGGTAATTGATCGTCCGAGCCATAGCACACGAGGATCGGGTCAGCCCATCGCGTTGGCGGCGCGCGGCTCGATCTCGTACATGACCCTGACTTCGCCGGGCTGGCCGAACGGGTATTTGTCCTTGCCGAGATATTTCTTCGCGAGGGAATCGATGTGCTTGTCGGCGCCCGGTTCGACAACGCGCTTCACCTGGCCGCGGATCTGGATGTAGCGGTAGGCATTGTCGGGATCCATGATCGACAGCGCGACCGGCGCTCCTTCCCGCAGATTGCGCGCCTTGACGCGGCCCCTGGCGGTGTTCACCCGGATCATGCCGCCGGTGTAGTCGAACCACACCGGGGTGACCTGCGGCGAGCCGTCCTTCATGATCGTCGCGAGATTGGCGAACGCCGTCTTCTGCTGCAGCAGATCGAGAAAATTCTCGGGAATGACCGCCATCGCAAGCTCCTGTTGAAAGGGGGTTTGTCCGCTAACGCCTCGTCGCCCTATGGGTCCCGCGTCGCGGCGAAAGCTGAGACCCATTCCTTGCCGTCTCGGGCGCGGACCGATGGGTCCCGGCTTTCGCTTTTCGCCGGGACGCGGATTGGGGACGACGTCACACCACCCGGATGTTCTTGAACTGCCAAGGGTCGTCACGGTCGAGGTCTTCCGGAAACAGGCGCTCACGGTCGTGCAGCGGGGTCCAGTCGCCATAGACGCCGACGAGTTCGCCGAGATAGGGCCGGCAGATCTCGAGCACTCGGTCGAAATCCAATTCCTCCGGCTCGACGATGCCGCGCTGCGGATGCTCGATCGCCCAGATCACCCCGGCCAAGACCGGAGCGGTCACCTGCAGCGAGGTCGCGTTGTTGTGCGGCGCCACTCCCCGCGCCTCCTCGATCGACAGGCGCGAGCCGTACCAGTAGACGCCCTTCTGCGGCCCGAGCAGCAACACCCCGAGCTCGTCGATGCCCTCGACGATCTCGTCCATCATCAGCCGCTTGTGATGCTGCAGGCGCCAGTTCTTGCCGGCCAGCTCATGCAGGCCCAGCACCGCGTCGTCGCACGGGTGATAGGCGTAGTGGCAGGTCGGCCGGTACAGCACCCGCTCGCCGTCGCGCAGGGTCAGGTAATCGGCGATCGAAATCGACTCGCCGTGGGTGATCAGAAAGCCGTGATAGGGGCCTTCGAGCGGCGTCCAGCTGCGCACGCGCGTCCCGGCGCCTGGCCGCAGCAGGTAGATCGCCGCCTGGCTGCCGAAATCGTGGCGCCGCCCGTCATCCGGAAAATGCCGCTCATGGGTGCCCCAGCCAAGCTCGGCCGGCTGCGAGCCTTCGCTGAAAAATCCGTCGATCGACCAGGTGTTGACGAACTCCCCCGGCGCCTTGGGGATTCGTGAGACCTGGGTGTCGCGCTCGGCGATGTGGATCGCCCGGACCCCGAGCCGCTGCGCCAGCCGGCCCCAGCCGGCGCGGTCGGCAGGCGCGGCGGCGGCCGGGTCGGCCTCGCGCGCCACGTCGAGCAGGGCCTGCTTCATAAAATGCGATACGAGGCCCGGATTGGCTCCATGCGTCAGCACCGCGGTCGGGCCGGTCGCACCTCCTTGCTGCTTCGGGCGCAAGGCCAAAGCGCTCTCGCGCAGCGCATAATTGGAGCGCGCCGCCGGCGGTAAATTCGGGTCCGTATAGCCGCCCGGCCACGGCTCGGTGCAGGTATCGAGATAGAGCGCACCCAACTCACGGCACAGCTCGATCAGCGCGACGCTCGACACGTCGACCGAGACGTTGAGCAGGAAGTCGCCCGGCCCGAGCCATTTTTCGAGCACGCCGCGGTAATTCTCCCGGGTCAGCGCCGTCTCGACAAAGCCCACCCCGTATTCGGCCGCGACCTGATCGCCGCGCACCTCCGCGGTGATGATCGTGATCTGATCGGGCTTGAGGTCGATATGCCGCAACAGCAGGGGCAGGACGCCCTGGCCGATGCTGCCGAAACCGATGATGACGAGCCGGCCGGTGAAGGCAGTGTGTTTCCTGTCGGGCATCAGAGGCGCGCCGTTGCCGGGGGAGGCGAAGCGGTACGGTCGCCCCCCGGCAATGTCAAGGCGCGGGCGGGCCGCCGCTCCCCGCATTGACAACGGCGTGGGTGTTGCGAGCGGGGGGCGGTAGAGGCGCCCGCCGGCAAAACACGTCTGTAGCGGCGATCAGGGACGGTTTAGCCCCAGCGACGCTCGGATTGATCTACATCAACAGGGAGATCGGCGACCCCGGTAGGCTGGCGCACCGGCGCGCCTGAACCGACGCGGGAGACGCCATGCAACACAAGGAACAGGGTGGCAAACCGGACGCGCAGAAGCTGCGCGATCTGGCCTCTTGGTACCGTGAATTTGCCGAGCGCGCCGGCAGCTCGATGATCTGGGCGAGCCGGCTGCACATGGCCGAAGACCTCGATCAGGAGGCGGACCGTCTGGAGCGCCGCGGACAACCCGCGAGTTTGGCGGAAGCGTTGAGAGACCGAGACCGGAAGCGGGCCGACAGATAGCACGATTTTCCCCTTGACGAGTTCCCCGTTTGTTCCCATCTACGACACTGGAGAGGCCTGCGATCGGGGGGATTGAGGTGATTTTGCTGCAAACAGCGCTGCAAAAGCAGCAAAACGGGCGTGGGACGCGCGGAACCGAGATGTCGCCCGCCTGCAAATCCCTGTAACCGCAGACGGAGCACGGATCGTACCGGAACCGGCTAAAAAACGGCTGCTGGCTGCAAATACGCTGCAAATGCAGCCAGACCGCTCACACTGCCGACGTTCTGCCGGCAGTGGGCACGCGCCGTCCGAGGCCGTCCTGCTGGCGCGCCGCCTTGAGGCAAGGAGCCGCGCCGCCCGCATTCGGCGCTGGCCGGCGGCCATCATTTCGCCATGCGCCCAACCAACACTACGGATTGCAATACCCCGCAACTCGGATAGTGTGCGCCGGCTTTTTGGAGACATGAATTTATGCGTAAGTGGTTTCTCGCCGCCGGACTGACCGTGCTGTTGCTGCCGGCGACGGCCCTGCCGCAGCAGAAAGCCGGCAAGGGCAGCGTCTACGAGCAGCTCAATCTGTTCAGCGAAGCCTTCGAGCGGATTCGCCAGGATGCGGTCGAGCCGGTCGCCGACCAGAAGCTGATCGAGACGGCGATCGCCGGCATGCTGTCCGGCCTCGACCCGCGTTCGGTCTATCTGAACGAGAACGAGTACAAGGCGCTGAAGACGCCGACCGCCGATGAAAGCGCCTCGCCCGGCCT
>Ga0207646_10006160_pt1 | contig 12467 bp, 13 predicted proteins | sample KBSK5502metaG_FD_184343 | JGI IMG/M metagenome (GOLD analysis project Ga0207646, IMG submission 184343) | Corn, switchgrass and miscanthus rhizosphere microbial communities from Kellogg Biological Station, Michigan, USA - KBS K5-50-2 metaG... | ecosystem: Host-associated > Plants > Roots >...
ACATCGACCTGCTCATCAACCGCACGATCGTCTATGCGGGCGCCACGGCAATCCTCGGCGCGCTGTATGCGGCGGTGGTCACTTTTGTGCAGCGCCTGTTCATCTCGACGTCTGGTCAGAAATCTGATGCCGCGTATGTGCTCACGGCGTTCGTTGTCGTCGTCGCTTTCGGCCCCGTCAAGGACTGGTTGCAGAGGCAGGTCGACCGCCGGCTTCGCCGCGTCGATGCATCAGCTTTACTGGACCAGTTCCGGGAGGATGTGGACGCTGTGGTGTCGGTCATGGATGTGCACCGGGTCGCGTGCCGGCTCGTGGATGAGGCGGTCCTGGCATTCGACGCGCACGGCGCGTCGCTCTATTTAAAGCCGGCGTCGAAAGCGGTTTACAGTCGCGGTCAGGTGAACGGTGCGGGCGTCGAAGTGCAGCTGATTCACGAAGGCCGGCAGCTGGGCCGTCTTGTGCTGGGCAGCCGTCGCGGTGGTGTCAGCTATTCGACGCATGATCGAGACGCCCTGCAGCGGTCAGCCGACTCAGTGAGCGAAGCGCTGGCGCTGGCGGAACACCTTGGTCACCGACCGTTGCCGAATCAACACGTAGGGAAGGAGGAGTAGTCGATGTTGCGCCGAATCTATGCGGGATGGTTGACGTTGATTACTGTTTTGATCGTGGTGCAGCTCTACCTGGCGGGCTACGGGGTGTTCGCCTTCAATGGCTTGAACGGCTTTGGGGCCCATTTCCTGGTCGGAGATCTGATCGGCGTAGCGATACTCATAAGCCTCGGAGTCGCGTTTGCGGCGCGAGTGCCGCGGCAGATGCTGATCTTCAACGGCGCCCTCGTCGTGCTGATGATCATCCAGTTCCTCCTGGCGCACACCGGCGTGGCGGTCATCTCGGCGCTGCACATCGTCAACGGGGTGGTGATCATGGGCGTGAGCGGGTTCATGACGAGGCAAGCCTGGATGCTGGCTCGGGGCCACGTACCAGCGCGGGCATGAGCGCTGACAAGACAGTTGGATTCGCGACCGATATCAGACCGCTGTTTCGTGAGAAGGACGTTCGGTCGATGGCGCGCCACTTCGATCTGACGTCTTATGAGGACGTGAGCACCGTCGCGGACCGCATCCTCGGGCGGCTGCGTTCCGGCTCGATGCCGTGCGACGGCGAATGGCCGACCGAGCGGGTCGATTTGTTCGAGCAGTGGATCCGCGGCGGCAAGAAACCCTGAGCAGCGTCCGGATTCGCCGTCTCGTCAGCTAGTTACCTGTTTAGTGCACCAGTCTTAGTTCCAGAGTCCGAATCCTCGTCGGGGACGTAGGGAAACGCAAACCTACGGGTTCCCTTGCAATTCGGATAAGACTTACAGCCCCAGAGCTGATAACCGATGGCGGTGTTTTCGAGCCGAGTCACCAAAGTCATTCGCTTCCCGCATGTCGGACAAGCTGGGGGCTGAATCGTGGTTAGGTAACGCGCAAAGCCAACGCTGACCAACGGATCAACGTCGCCGATATCAGTCGGTCGAATCGTCGCGAGTTGGGACCGAAGACTCAAGAACTCCGGGCCATCAATGAGTCTGAGGTCCTTACCTTCCGCGAACTCCCGTGCGGCAGCTGTAAACCCCGAAGTTCCTAGCAGGACTCCGCCAGCAGCGCCTTCGTCAGCGACAAGACCCCAAAGTTCGCGAGCTTTGTCTACACCGACTTCGTGCCGCCAGTGTTTGACCTGCACAAGCCACGTCTTGCCTGCCTTTGCGATCTCGAAGTCCACGCCACCGTCTGCCTCGTCGGGTCGCTTGTTCTCGGTTACGACGAACCCCTCCACGCGAAACAGCTCAGTCGCCATATCCGCCATGTCATCTGGCATGAGGGCCCAAAGCCGATACATGGATGAGGCTTGCAATAGCCGGCGCCGCCTCAAGATCCTCTCCCGCGACGCCAACCAGAACAATCCGCCGAAGAAAGCGACAAGTAATAGCGGCTCAAGCACAACCAATAGCGTGTTTGGATGGCCACTTAGAGCATCGATCACAACCGCGCCTGCTAGGAGGAGAATCGCGCCAACGATCAGGATGCCGAGGAAGAGCCATGTCGGTAGGTCCATTAGGGCAGCCAGTGTGGAGTCGTCCCGGTAGCGTCTCCTCAACCGTCGACCGCGCCCCATGAGGGTGGTAACAATAACTCCGGGGAACGGCGTTTCAGCCCAGGTTCGCTTGTGCCTCAGCCCTGCCGCATTCGAACCGGGTCGTCTTACCTCGCGACAAGAGCTCGGATCGCCGTCCGCACCGCTTTTGTGATCACGCATCGCCTGGATTCGCACCCTGCGCGGGTAAACTTCGGTGCCAGGCCATGCCCACGATCGACCAAATGCTCGCACAGGCCCGCCACCGACTCGTCAGGGTCGAGCCGGAGCAGGCCGCTGCCGAGGTCGCTCGGGGTGCGCTCCTGGTCGATATTCGCACGCCGGCGCAGCGAGCCGACCAGGGCGAAATACCGTGCGCGAAGGTGATCGATCGGACAGTCCTCGAGTGGCGCCTCGATCCCACATCCCTGGATCGAATTCCAGAGGCCACCAATCATCAGGTTCGGGTAATAGTCTTGTGCGCCGAAGGCTACTCGTCAAGCCTCGCTGCGGCGTCATTGCAAGACCTCGGCCTCCTCCGTTCGACCGATGTCATTGGCGGATTCGAAGCTTGGAAGGCCGCCGGCCTCCCAGTCGTTCACTAGGATCCCGCCAGCGCCGCTTAGCAACTCCAATGAAAGGGGTTGACTATTGTCCCGAGAGAATCGATCATATGTTTGGGCTCGATCGACACGTAATCTTGGGGGGACGACCGAAACGAGCACTATATGTAGGGCTCTAAGAGGATAATGGCAAGTATCCCGCTGTCTGTACTCGAAATCTGCGCAGGAGCCGGTGGGCAATCGCTTGGCCTCGAGCGCTCCGGATTCTCTCATGCTGCGGCCGTTGAGATCGACCCCCAGGCGTGTCAGACATTGAAGCTCAACCGCCCCAACTGGCATGTACTTGAACGCGACGTACGCGAAATTAACGGCCGCGACTTTCGCGGCATCGATCTCTTCGCTGGCGGAGTTCCCTGTCCCCCCTTCTCGATGGCCGGCAAACAACTTGGCAGCGACGACGAGCGCGACCTATTTCCTCAGGCGATCCGCCTCGTGGAAGAGGCACTGCCGTCCGCGGTGATGCTTGAGAATGTTCGAGGCTTTGCGAGCCCACGGTTTGCGGAATACCGCTTTCAGCTAATAGGCAAGCTCACCAAGTTGGGCTACGAAACGTCGTGGAAAGTACTTCAGGCATCTTCTTTTGGGGTGCCTCAGCTGCGTCCACGTTTCGTCCTGGTTGCGCTACGCAGCCAACAGGGAACTCATTTCGAGTGGCCCACGCTTGACGTCAAACCAAAAACAGTCGGTGAATCGATCGCAGACTTAATGGCCGAGGGCGGCTGGCTTGGGGTTGAACGTTGGGTGAAACGAGCAAAAGGGATTGCTCCCACAATCGTCGGTGGCTCTAAGAAACACGGCGGTCCTGACCTTGGACCAACTCGCGCCCGGGCCGAGTGGCTGCGCTTAGGTGTTGATGGGAAGGGCATCGCTGACTTCGCTCCCGGCCCCGACGTCAGCCTCGATGCTCTCCCCCGGCTCACTGTAGCGATGGTCGCTCGCCTACAAGGGTTTCCGGACCATTGGATGTTCGCTGGGAAAAAGACTGCCGCATATCGTCAGGTCGGGAATGCCTTTCCTCCTCCTGTGGCTCGGGCAATAGGACGGGCGATCCACTCAGCAGTGACTGGCGTCAGCGACGGGCAAGGGCAAATGAATCTGCTTGAGGCGATTGCCGGGTAAGACCTGAGCCGCGTTCCGAGTGCGCCCTCCGCGTGGCCAAAACTCGGTTCCCAGGACCGCCTTCCCAGATCGGCCTAGAGGGCCCTCTACCAAATTGGGGAATTCGCCGAGACGACGATCAACAATCGACAATGGAATGCTCCTTGCGATGCACATTACGAAACGGACTGTGCGACCCTCGAACCACCGCTGGGTGAGGCGGAGGCTGTTTGCCTGGGGACGAGCCCACTACCGCGACTTCCCGTGGCGTAGGGACCGCGACCCTTTCCGAAACCTCGTCACCGAGATACTGTTAAAGCAGACCCGCGCTGAGGGCGTTCAGCGTGTTCGTACCGAGCTCCTGACGAAATACCGATCGGCTGTGTCTCTGGCTAACGCATCAGTTCCCGAAATCGAACAAGTCATTGCGAGCCTTGGGTTTGGCAAGCAACGGTCAGTTCAGCTACAGGCACTTGGGAGAGCGCTCCAGCATCAGCCGATTCCGCAGGGCCAGGACAAATTGGCGACGCTTCCAGGAATTGGGCCCTATGCGGCAGCTGCAACTTCTTGCTTTGCCTTTGGTCGTAGAGAGATTGCACTCGATGTCAACGTAGCGCGAATCATTGGACGTATTTACGGCGTGGAGCTTGAGCGGGGCGAACTTCGCAAGAATAGCGACGTGCTGCGGCTGGGCAGGAGCCTGATTGATGGTGCGCGCCCGCGTGACCTCAACTGGGCATTACTTGACCTTGGCGCCCTGGTCTGTCGCCCTAAACCCAAGTGTCACGTATGTCCACTTGCAGATAAGTGTCGGTACGCGCGTCGCAATTACAACGTCGTTGGCGCAGTGGAACTCTCGACTTGAGCGACGCAACCTGACCCCGCAATCACAACTGTGATTCTCGTCAGGAAAATCACCCGTGAATGCGCGTCAGACAGGCGTACGTCTACCAGACGGACGCAGTAGCGATGAAGGCTGCAAGGTCGATGACTTGCTTGGTCCGTCCGTTGATACCCATCGCAGCGAGGGCGCCGGTATTGACGTGTACGACCCCATCCAGACAATCATCGTCGAGCATCTTCGCTAGGCGTGCCGGATTGCTTTCCGCGGTTACGACGTAGTGTCCGAACGGCTTTAGTCGTCGTCGCGCGGCTGCGGCCTTGTATACAGGGCACTCATTCGTGATGTCACTTACACGATCATGACGAACCGTCCACTTGCACGAGACAATTGCGCGCGGCTGGTCATTCTTTGTTGCCAATATGTCAACACGAGGACGCTTGCTAGCACCGGGGAGATGGATTCCTGGAAACCAATCGTTTGAGGGCGCTTCCTCAATGAAATCGCATGCCGAGCCTGATTGCCTCAGGAGGTGCGCAACGATTGTCCTGAAGCCATGGCCGCGAACGTTGTTTATCTGCTTGCCCTTCCAGAATTGGTGGCGCGTAATCCGGCCGACTAAGCCCTCGACTTCAGAAGACGAAATGCCTAGCTTGGCAGCCAAATAACTCTCGAATGCCTCTGCTCGGCGCCTCCAAGGACCAGACTCTAGGGAGTCTTTGTCGAAGACCTGCGGAACGCCGTACTCGTACGTCAGGAGGACTTCGTAGATACCCATCCAGGCGTTGGATGGGGTAGGTCCTTTGCCGTCAGGGTAGTACGCCTCGCGATAGAGCCGAACGACTTCTGCATAAATGGGACCTGGCATCAACTCGTCACTTTGAACACGCCTGGCCGCGCTTCCGGTCCCGCGAAAACGCCGGGTTCACGCAGTCTGGACTAGTCGCATTACTCACGCGGTCGTTAGGCTAGCCGATCGTCCACCTAATCGGCTCTGTCAAGGGGCGTGTTGCTCACCATCGCGGACTGAGACTCGTGGCGAATCAATTTGAGGTCTGCACGCTCGGATTCAAACCGGGGATCTCTTGCTTACTAAGTGGCACTCCCCGCGTCAAGATCGGCGAAGAGGCGATTGACATGCGTCCTGAAGTTAGTCCGCTTCTTATTAGCGCGTGAGCGCCAGAATCGCTCAAATTGCTGGTCGACTCCTTTGGTTCGAAAAAAACTGGAAATGTCCCGCTCGGAAGATCCCTTCTTCGACTGAAGTCTCATGAAACGCAAGGCGGCATCGAGCAAGCTGTCACCCACCGCTGATACATCTCGGACAACCTCAGGATATTTGGCTTCGCGCTCTGCGCAACGGACAAAGGTGTCTCGGGCATTCCGCACCTTCAGCTGACCGCCTATCTCGTTCCAGAGGAAGTGCAACACCAAATTGACGGCATAACCGCGGCGGGTATCTTCCTTTGAGCGCCGGCGGACTAACTTATGCAGCCAAAAGAACACGAGGTACTCCTCAGTCGGACGATCGGGATCAAAGATCTTCCTGTAGTTATCGTCGTCAAACAACCGCTGCTGTGATTGCCGCCAAAAGTCTGGGGTCATCACACAGCTTCCTACCGATTTGGCCAGGACTTCTTTCGACAGCAGGAAGTGTTTGCCTCGCCCGCCAGCCAAAACACGAGCCTCCCTTCGCGACTGCCGCTTTCGTACGTACGTGTAATCGAGCTTCCTTAGCTCACGCTCGAGCCTGACCTGCGTCTCATCGTTAGCGCGCAAATCGGCTTGTGTGATCGCAGTCTGGAAGTTGGTCGCCTTGACAATCTCTCCGATTAGGGCCTCGTAGCGCGGGCCTCGCGGTATCGCAAGCAACCTCAACATCACGCTGGCATGTCGCACCTTGGGCATCGAGGCAATAACCCGCGTCGTCTGCTGACCGTTGATGATCTGGACGTTCCGGGCGCGAACTATTGCCTTGTCTTTTTGTACCTTCTGTTCCGCCTCATCACAAACCATCGTTACGCCGTTATTGAAGTACCAAAACCGTTCTGGGTTCCGTTTCAAGGTCCGGCGCATCGACGCATTCACGGGCGTCTCGTCGCCCATGAAACCGCGGATGTTGAGGTCAAATAGCCTCACACCTGACTTGGCGTACAGCTTGGCAAGTTCTTTGGATTCAATTGGAAATGCCCAAGATGAAATGCCGGTGTCCCCGTCGTACCGACTAAGGAGCTGTCCTTCGACCGAAAGATCAAGAACAGGTATGGGAGGCGCAGCTCCCTGTGTGTAGTCGGTAATTAGGCGAAACAACTGAGTCCTGTCAAAGAATTGGATACTGTTCTGCTTCCGGTTCGCGATGCGCTCCGCTTCTTCGCGGTGAGTCTTACTAACAGTACCCGTGGTTACAAAGTACAGCTGAAGTTGATAGCCGTTCTGCACCTTCCCGTAGGCTCGATGCATGAGATTGTGCTGACTGGCGTCAGCCCGCCGCACAAACTCCTCGAATCCGGACTTCGGGCCGAGAAAGACGGGAGAGAGCTGTGCAAACGCGATGACGTCGCTGCGCGGCTCAGCGCCGGCACCGGAGCCCCGATATTTTTCCCTGCACCACATAGACGATGCCGGGATCATCATCCACGAAGACCGCATCCATGCCCTTGTCGCGACTAGCACCGGTAAGCGACCGGACGCAGGCTTCTTCCCGGTCAGGACCAGCCGCAAAAGCCGTGAGGAACCAGGCCACAAACGCCTCGTGTGGTTTTAGGGCAGGGTGCCTGTCCTGGAGTTCCTTGATTTGCCGACCAAGCTCCTGGATCGGGCTGGGTACGGGCCTCATAACAGCTCAGTCGCGGCAGCAACCAAGTGCTCAAAGCCGCCCCATACCGTGTTGGCGAGTTCGGCCTCCTGCACTTCGACTGATAATTCCCGTTCCCGTCGCGTTGTGCCCGTAGGGTCTGCCGACAGGAAGTTGTAACTGCCGATGATCACGCTGTCGCGTTTGACAGGTCGTTGGCGAGCTCGGCAAGTAGCTCGGGCTGAAGGAAGACGGAAGAGCGCCGCCAGCCCGGTTTCAGCCGCCGGTGGATCCGGCTTGTGGTCGACGACCCAATCGATGATTGCCTGCAGCCTTCGTAGCTGAGAGTCATATCCCCACGGGCGGTACGCGGACTTGCGGCGCCCATACTCCGCGCCCGCTGGCGGCGCTTCCTCGATGGTCATGGAGCGGAATGGTAGCCCTGATTTGGCTGGCAGTAAGCCCGTTCTGGGTCCCCTCGGCGCAGAGGGCCTTATGTGCTTACACCTTTGTCGTACGTTGTCGAACGCTTTCATCGGACATTGTCCCACATCCCTAGCGCCTGATCGGGAACGCCCTGCGCCGAGCTAGATAGGCTCGAGGATGACGAGCAACTCACCCAACTTGCGGAGAAGTTAATCCCGCTGGCGGTCCAAGTCGTTTCGGTCAAACGGGAACCGATCGCACCGTAGCGCTCGTACCCGGTTGGGGAGAGTCACGATAGCCTAACCACACTAACTGTGCTCTTTTCTGACCCTCTCCCAGAACTTGGCCAGCGAAACATCGCCCCCACCTTCCTCACTTGCAAATAATCGGTCCACGCTGGTTCGAATAGTCCATATGTGCTGTTGTCCACCGCCCTTCCACGTTCGTTCCTCGACGATGCCCGACTCCTCCAGAAATGGCATCACTCGTTCAATCACGTACGACGCGTCACTTGCGAATCTCATTTCGATAGTGGTCTGCTGCAGAGTGGTCGTGCGATAGAACAATCGAAGTACTCGTTGCACAGTCTTGTGAAAGTACGAGGTTTCGGGCGGTGGAGTCACTATTGCCGGCTGAGCCTTCGGCAGTAAAAGGCCAAGTTCTTTCAATCGCGCGGCGATTCGCTCTGGCGCATAGTCCCGATGCTGAATATCGCCGTCCGTTGCAACGCGCAATTCGTCGACTTCACAATCCTCAAAGGCAACATCTTGGAAGTCGCTATTGGTGTCGATTGTCACGCCAACCAATCTGCATCTCACGAGTCGCACGCCGCGCCAGTGCGCTCGCGATATGCTGGCGTTCAAAAGCATTGCATTGGTTATCGAAACATTCGAAAGGCGCGATCCCTCGAACACCAGACTTGAGAACACAACTGGCGCGTCTATCGCAATTGGCCTCGGAAACTGCACGCCATCAATAAGGTATGGAATCAACGTTCCCACGTTGACTTGCAAGAATGTCAGCCGTTTCTCCTGATTCACAGCGCTCGCCAGGCCCTCAACCAACCTCGCAGCGCGGTCAGGATCTCTCTGGAGCATGCCGCTGACATAACGGGCCGTGGCATCGCTGATCTGAGCGATGCTTAGGAATCGACTTAGACGAGCAGCACTCTTTCCTTCTGACACATCCGCGAGGTGCTGCTTCAACGCCCAGGCGATGAAATACTCACGAAATTCAGGATGATCAAAGGCGCGAACGCTGCCGTCGCCATCCGCCGGTATAACTAGGAGCACGTGCATGCGGACCATCTCAGCGATTTGAGCTCTTCTGGTTGGATCGATGCCCCACTCGTCACAGAGAACGGCGGCCAGCGTTTCGATTACTCCAATGTCTAGACGATCCCGTTGCGCTTCATACATGTGCTCTGCGATTGTTGCTAGCAAACGCATGTGTTGATCGAACGTAAGGTACGGGTCGCCCGTGTCGCGGAATCGCCACTTCACCTCGACTTCCCGCTTTACGAATGCGGAAATGACCCGCTCGACTCCGCCCTCGCCGTCGACGGTGCCGCCCAAGAAATCTTCGGCCGAGATGCCGTAAGTGCGGAGCCCCATCACAACATGAGTGAAGAGGAATGGCCGGGTCAAAATTGGGTGATGAGTATCGCCGCCTGCAGCATCAAGGATGTCTCGATAGGTCGCTTCAACCACGCTGTCATCAAGTTCCGGATCGGTCAACGCCAAATAATCGACGTCTTCTGCCCGCGCCCAGTCGAGTAGCGAAATCTGATTGAACTCACATGGATCTGCAACCGCCCGGCGCACCAATCCTGCTCGTCGTAGATAGTCCTCGGTGTCGAAAAAAGTGCGCCGAGAGGCCGCGATAACCCGACCCTGGCCCCTCATCTCCCGAACGAGACTGGCTAACGCTCCCAGTGCGTCAGTGCTCCCCTGCTCCGCTGCCAGCTCGTCAAAGCCGTCAATGGCGAGAACCAATGCGCGATGCCGCATCAGGCTGAGGATTGCGGGCATCCAGAGACCGGAGACCCGCAGTTCACCGAGGTCCCCAAGCAGGGCCTCGGAGAGCCTGAGAAGTTGACGTCCCTGCAAATCGACGTGCCAAAAGACAAACGGTGACGACCCAGCCAGGAACTTCTCAGCTTGCTGGGCTTGGTACTTACGAAGTAATGCTGTTTTGCCCTGCCCGGCGTCGGCGGTAATGAAAGTGACGCTAGCCATGAAAGGGGAACCGCCTGAACACTGCCCGTCTAGTAATTCGAGAGCGCGTCCATCCGATTGGCCAGCGCTGACGCTGTCCAGACGTGCGGGGCCATCAATAAAAGCTTCCAGACCGTGGCGCCGAGCGACTATCCGCTCAGCCAGAACATCCAGATGGCCGAGCTGACGCACGAGAAACTGACGGTACGGGATGGTTCTCCCGTTAACCTGGACGTTAACGGCCCCTTCCGGCGTGACGACAAACCGACAATCGATCTCTTGGCCAGCGTGAGTAAAGAGAGCTTTGCCGTCCGACTCGATCAGCACTTCGTCGGGCTCGTCAGCAAACGCCACCAACTCTGACCGGATGTCGTCGAGCGAGGCTATCACGCGGAAACATCCAGTGGCAGCGCGCCGGCAGCCGCCAACGTGGCCAACTCGCCTGTGTCCCAGCCGGACGAAGGTCCCACCCAGACGGGTATCCGGCGCCTCGCGGCAGCCATCAACATACCTGGCATCAAGTCGACATCGGTTGATAGAACAGCAAGTGCTGCGACTTCAATTGCGTCGGAGCCGTAAATGGCATCACATGTCAGCATAGAGTCGACCATCTTTTGCTCCAGCCTTACGAAAGCCGAGCTATTGGTGACTGGGCAATCGACCACGGGGCAATGACTGTTTCGCGCGCGAGAGAACCGCCGTAGGAGCACCGCGGGGCAGCTCGTGGGGTGACTGACGCAGCCTGGGGGAACCGGCGCGCCAGCGACACGAATATGACGGAGTCCCTCATGTGAGCGAACGGTATCTGGAAGCAGAATGTCTGGCAAGGCGAGCAAGCGCGTCGCGAGTTCCACAGACCCGTGGAGCAATGAGGCTCTCGCGGGGTGAGGGATAGGAAAAGGCTCCACCAGCCGCAGCGCCGCCGATACGTTTGAGCCGTCGCGAGACAAAACGCCGCCATGGAGCCAGCCGCCGTAGTACCGGACGCTGATGTACTCGAGTGACGGAATGGTCCGCGTCAGTTCGGCTGTGGCCTTCAGCACATCGTGCCGGAGTAGCGAGGATGGGTCAGTTGGGGGCTCTGGATACAGGTTGTCGAAGTCAATCAGGATCAAACCAGTCGGGCGCCCGACCGAAAGCGGCTGCTCTGTCCCAGTGACCACGGCTGAGTGGAAGCTTAAGGACGGCAGGCTAAAGCGTTTGGCGTTGCGGCGGCCACAAGCACCGAGGGTTCGAACCTCAAGTCGGGAAGCCTCCGGCTCAAGCACGTGGCAGGGTAGAGTCAACCCCCAAAGCTGTCGAGGCGGTTTTACAGACCGATGGAGCCCACGCCCGGATTCGAACCGGGGACCTTTTCCTTACCAAGGAAATGCTCTACCGCCTGAGCTACGTGGGCGCGCCGTAGGCCAACGATTTTAGAGTCGCCTAGGGTTCCCCCGCCCCTCTCCCTAGCCCTCTCCCCTGCAGGGAGAGGGTTACTTAGCTTCCTGACTCCACCCGGCCCACGTCGGTCAGGATCTCCGCTCGGCCCCGGATTTTGATCGCCGCAGTCAGCTCAGTGAACTGCGCCACCATCACCTCGCCCGCATCCAGCCGCTCCGAATGGTGCGAGCGCGTGTCCCTGCCCCGCGTCAGGCCCATGATCACCACCCCATCCTCGAGCGCCTTCACGACCACGTACCGGCCGAGCGCGCCATCCTCGTCCACGTGTTCGTGCATCTCTTCTCCTCTCACCTCATCTCATCTCCAACTCGGCTTGCCGCGGCCGTTCCCGTTCGATTGTGCCTTCGGGCGGACGGTCTCCAATCGCGTCGACGCAGGCCCCACCAGCTCGTCCAGCTCGGCCGCCAGAGCCGCACCGGCCTCGACATGATAGCGATCGGCATGCACGGTCACTTCCCGGCTCCCGACGACTACATGCAGCACCACCTCATCTGAACCCGGGTGACGAGCCAGCACCGCCTCCAGACGCTCCGCAAGGCCATCGTCACCGGACGGCAGCCGAACGTGAATTAGCTGCCGGCGCGCCACCGGCAGGCACTCCGGGTCGTCCCAAAGCCACGCCATGTCGGCGACCACCGAGGCCGTTTCCACCTCAGCTTCCATCTCGGGCTCGACAGGAGAGGAAGACGAGCCGGTGGCCCGCGTCGACCCAGCCCGCGCATCCACCTTCCCCGCCACCACCACCACCTTGTCCGGCTCGAACAGCAGTCGCGTCTGCTCGAACACCCGCGGGAACAGCACCACGTCCACCGTCCCCGTCAGATCCTCCAGCGACGCGTACGCCATGATCTGGCCCTTCCGCGTCACCACCCGCCGCACCTCTCGCACCAGCCCCGCCACCCGCACCTCGG
>Ga0207646_10006163_pt1 | contig 12465 bp, 8 predicted proteins | sample KBSK5502metaG_FD_184343 | JGI IMG/M metagenome (GOLD analysis project Ga0207646, IMG submission 184343) | Corn, switchgrass and miscanthus rhizosphere microbial communities from Kellogg Biological Station, Michigan, USA - KBS K5-50-2 metaG... | ecosystem: Host-associated > Plants > Roots >...
AACACCGCGGCGCCGAACAGGTTCTCGGAGAACGCGAGAGAGTAGCGAGCGGGATGGAAGATGTTCGCGTCGAACAGGTGGAGCGGGTCCCGAAAAGTCTGGTGAAAGTTCCAGTGGAAGATCCAAGCGTTCAGCTTCGCGTCCCACAGGTCTCCCAGGCCGCTTCCCATGCGGCCCGCCTGAGGCCAGGTGAGTGCGACCGTTGCAGCGAGGTAGAGCGCGGCGGCGAGGAGGACCTCGCGCGCTTTGAGCGGCGACATCCCGCTGCCGCGCAGTTGCGCTTCCAAGCTTCCTGCTGCGCCGCCCCGATCAGCTGAGCTTGGTCTGAACGTTCCGAGCGAGGAGCTCCTTCCGACGAGGAAAGCCGCGGCCTTCGGTCCATAAGAATGCCGGATCACGGGTGCCGCGAACGCGGAAGTCTGCCGCGGGACGTGGAGGTCGAGACCAGAATGATCGACAGAGAGATCGCGCCAAGAGACAAGCACGCTCCGAGTAGCAGACCGGCTGGTGGCCGGTTCGCGGGGAAAGGCCGTGGTCGAGCTCCAGTAAACTCGTAGATGCCGACCGCGGGCGCGGAATTCCCTCCGACCAAACGACCTCCTTCGGGCACCGAACGGGAGAGGAAGAATCGGATTCCTTCTGACGCGAGACCACGCGATTGCGCTGCAGTCGGTGAGGGGGGAAAGGCGCGGACCGATTCGTCATAACCATACTGCCGCAGCCGGTTGATGGATTCCGCCGATTCGAGCACATCGTAGGATCTGAGATCTCGAATCTCATGAAGAGTGGCTAGATTTGGGGAGTAGATTTCCGGCGCGGCGGCGATCAGCCACCGAAGGTTTGGATCGAGCTTTCTGACGACCCGAACGGCCTCCGGCCGGCCTGGGATGTCTGCACACCGGACCGCCGGCAGATAACCCAGACCAAAGGCGAGAAGTTCGCCCACAACCGCGGCACCTAATATCTCTGCGCGTCGTTGTCTCGCGGATAATCCCAGGGCGGCGATCGCCCAAAAGATCCCTGGGATCGCGAACCGACGAAATGCCGTCCACTGACCCCGCGTAAGGTATTGCTGAATGCGAGTCTCGTAGATCTCCGGTGGATGTCTCAAAAGCCCCCTCGCTCGGAGAGTTTCAATGCCAGTCCTGCCAACCCCAAGAAGAAAGGATCGGCTTGCTGGAATCGCGGGAAGAGACCCGGCGACCACGAGCAACAGGCCGCAGACAAACAGTCCTCGACTAACGTGGCGCGATCGACCGGCATCCTTCATTCCGATGATTGCTGGGCCGGCGGCGAGCGATCCGAAAAGGACGAAGAGGACGATACAGTACTGCGGAGCGACCAAACGTAGAAATGGAATATGTCCAACCACGAATCCGAGAGGAGGCACACACCAAGCGACGAGCAGAGCGACGAGTCCGACGGTAAGACCTCGACGGAACCGCCGAGGAATTCGTCTCAGTCCGATCGCCAAAAGCACGAGCGTTGCCGCGCCGATGAATCCTTGGCTTCGCGTGTTGAAGTTCTCTCCACGAGGAACAGCTCCGGAGAGATCAAGCTCCTTCTTGAGGGGGCTCCCTAGAAAGCCGGGCAGTATTTGCCCGGCTATCGCAACGGGACGGAACGGCTCCGAATGATCACCTCCGCGCACCTCCAAGACGCGACTTCTCGACAGAATGAAGAGAAAAGGAACGATCTGAATAGCGACGATCAGGAATCCTGTCGCCGCCGAAACCAGTGTCCACACTGCTCCTTGAGATCGAGGCTCTTCGGGTTTTCGGGGAGAAATTTTCTCCCACATCAAAAAGACTGCGATGCCGAGGACCCCCACAGCGAGCGTCTCCGGGTGTCCGCCCGACGTCGCAAGCGCAGCGCTCAGGATTACGAAAAGCGTGTTCGTGGGCGTCCGCTCTCGGAGCAGCCGGATTAGAGCGGTCGCCAGCACCGGCAAGACCGCGAAAGTGTTCGAGTGCGGGTGCAGCCCCCAAACGACCGAGAATCCCGATGACAGATAGACAAATCCTGAAAGAAGTGAGGCGTTCTCTGCTGCCCCCAATTCTCGTGCGAGCCAGAAGGTGCCTAGGCCAGCGATAAAAAGCTTAAGGAAAACAGAGAGCGCCCAGCCTTTGAATCCGAAAAGCAGGCGCGGCCAAGTGAACGGCGAGAGAAGAGCGACCGAAGGGTTCGCGAAGAGCGGTCTGCCGTCGCTCGCGTAGGGGTTCTGCCACGGGAATTGGCCGGAAGCTATTTGACGCCGGACACACTCATCCCACGGAACGAACTGTAGGACAGCATCTGAGAGTAATCTGTTTGAGACTGGAATTCGGGAGCGTGGATCGCTCTTCCATGCCCCTTCGTCCGCCATTTGATCGAGTGGAACGAGAACCCTCCCCGGCAAGAACCCCGGCGCGGTATAAGCTAAAGCCGCGAGCGCCAGGATCGCAAACGGGGTTCTCAGGAGATGCCGCATTATTACGTTGCCCGCTCGATCTCGCTCGGTCGAACTTTACGCATAGCGAATTGGCCAGCATCCTAGCAATGAGTCCGCTCAGTCGGCTGGAGGGCCGGAGGAAGTCCGCAAGCACTGCCTCCGGTCTGTTGGAAAAGACCGCAAGCGGATCCGAACCCCGGGAACGGCTCATCTCTCGTCTGCCGGCGGGTGGCCCCAATTCGGTGACGTAGCTCCGGCGCGTCGCGGACCAATTTCGCCGGAGCCCTTCGGGCAAGGCTAAACTAAACCCTTCGTTGATAGGCGCTTATCGCCTTTCACCCAAACTTCTTGACACCGCCCGGAAGTGCGGGGAAGAATCGGCTTGGTCCTTCCGATCGGGGTACTCAAATGCGGCGTGCGCGCGTTGCCCTTTGGTTTCGAGAGAGCGTTGCGGCCCTGTTCGGGCTCGGCCTTGCTTGGCCAGTGTTTGCGACCTGCGCAAAGACCACCTGGCAGCCAATCGACCCCCCATATACCATCGAACAGCATAACGCGTACGCTTTAACCGACCCCTCGGGCCAGCAGACTGCGCTGTTTGATCTAACGTGGGGTGGAACGCTCGTGTCTCTCAAATACAACAACCAGGAGATGATGTGGGGCCCTAACCCTGGGGGCATGATCCAGCCCGCCTATTTCGGGGATCCTCTGCACAACATCAGCGGCGGGGGCGCATGGTGGTACAACCCGGAGCAAGCGGGCGGTCCAGCTTTTCGCGGCACGCCGGTCTTCGGAGCGGTATGCAGCGACGCCAATACTCTTATGATCATCGGAGGCGCAACCGACTACTTCGGCGGTATGAGCGGCTACCGCGTCGGAAATCCCGTCTTCCTGTATTCTCCTAGTAATCAATACCATGTGTACGACACGAATAAACATTTCGCCGCACCGTACACGATCACGACAATCGCCACATTCGTCCCGAACCCTGGGGGATCGCCGAGCTACTACCTCAAAATCACGCAGACTATTCTTAATAACCACCCGACTGAAAACTTTACATTCGGCTTCCAGATCTCGGGCTATGTGCCCGCGCGACTGAAATTCTTTAAATCCTTCCCTGCGAACTGTACCGCGGCTTATCAGCCGGGCTGCGGGCCAGCCGATGTCCCGAATCTCATCGGAGGGCTCTACTCCGACTTGGGCTTGAGCGACGGAACAGCGCTTTATGTCAGGCCGCGGTCTGACTGGCCGTTTCTGGGGCCGGTACCCTCGGTATTTATCCTGCATGATTCATCATGCCAACCAGCGGGTCCAGCTGATCCCAACTGTCTCGCCCACACCGTCGGCCCGTGGGCAACTGATTGGTCTGTCCCTCCCAGTACCCCGAGAACAATGGACTTCTACGTGCTCGTCGGCAGCTGGGCACAGGCGTGCACGTTTGCGACGGGTAGCCCGGCATCATGTTCCTAGCTAAAGAGGGGGCCCCAAGTGTGGCGGATCGAGGAGTGCGCTTTTTCGCGACTCTCGCACTTTTCGCGATCATGTCGCGGCACGCGGGTGCTACTTGCGGCTACACCACCTTCACTCCTCCTGGGCAGGGCAGCCACGTTGCGATCTACCTTACTGATCCGTCCGGCCAACAGACCGCGACGTTCGATCTTGTCTGGGGGGGAATGCTCGCCTCGCTAAAGTACAACGGTATCGAGCACGTTGTCGGGAACCACACTGTCACCATGGTCCAGCCTAATTGGTTCTATTATCCCAGTGCGAATCCTTACCAAATTGCCGGCGCTGGCGACATCAACCTTCAAGGTGCCCCCGTACCAAGCGTGTACTGTTCCGCAAGCAACCAGCTTCTCATCATCACAGGCCTGGTCGACTTTGCGGCGGGTTCTGGCGGCTACACGCCGCTGCCAGCGGCTCGCCAGACACTTCTAGAATACGGCCCTGGCGTAGGGGACGACCGCAACCTCGGGGACATGGTGTCGGGTATGTATGCGGCACCTTATACGCTTACAACGGCAGCCCGGTTCGTCCCGAATCCGTCGGCGCCGCCCGCGTACTACCTGCGCCTCGATTACAAGATAACCAATAACCACCCAACGGAGCAGCTACCATTCGGCCATTGGTTCCGTGCGTCAACCCCCTATGATCACACCACCACGGCACTAGCGCCATCAAACTGCGCGAGCTCGTCAAGCTGCCAGAGCTCGACGACTCCGTACTTGATCACGGGTCGGTATGTCGACGCAGGTCGTACGAACGGTATCGCGTTCTATCTGTCTCCCCAGACTGCATGGAGCTCAGGAACCACGGCATGGGCCGTCTTCGGAACTGACGTAGGGCTCCAGACTCAGCAAGTGAGCCTCGTGAATCAGTTCTGGGCTATCGCCCCACGAACATCACGCCAGTGGGCATTGTACGCGCTCGTTGGGGAATGGAGCAGGGCACTGACCTTCGCTCAGGCGGGTGGGCCAGCGCCCCCCGACGCCCCGACGGTTCTCCAAGCAACTGCCACCGGTACCACAGCAGTTCAGATCACTTGGTCGTCTTCCCTAGGGGCGACGAGCTATCAGCTCGAACGCAGCTCCGGCGGCGGCGGCTACGTCCCAGTAGCATACCCAGCTTCCCCGCCATACACCGATGCTGGACTCCAGCCCGCAACGACCTACCTATACCAGGCTCGAGCGCAGGGACCGGGCGGTCTCTCCGATCCGAGCAGCCGGGACCTTGCCACTACGATTCTCTTCACCGACGACGACCCCCAACATCCCTACTCCCTGTTGGGGAAGACGGTCAAAGCGGCACACATCACCGAACTCCGTCAGGCGGTCAATGCTGTTCGGACGGCGGCGGGCCTCACAATCTCTTCTTGGACGGACCCCACGATTTACACAGGGGCCAACGGCACGCTTATTCGCAAAGTACACATCGATGAGCTTCGCTCCTCGCTGATACAAGCGCGAACGCAGCTTGGTCTCTTCGTCTCTGAGTTTATCGATGACCCGATTACTGCTGGTGTATCAGTGATCAGGAAAGAGCACATTGGTCAGTTGCGGCAGGGGGTTAAATAGAGAGGAAGGCGCCCATGGGGAAGAAACTAGGAGAGTGGATGATTGCCGCCGCGCTCGTGGTGGCGCTCTTAGGCTTCGGTGGCGTTGCCCAAGGCCAAGTAACGTGGAGTTACAACGGCACGCAGAATATTTACAATGCGAACACTGGGAACGTGGGAATCGGCACGCAGAACCCGACACAGAAGTTGCAACTCGGAGTAGGAAACATAATGCTTCCCACCGGGAATTACTCCACAGCGGGGAGTCTCTACTTCGGTGGGGCGACCGAGCAAGGACAGGTGGGGCTAAGGCTTTTCGGTGGTCTCGTGAACGGAGCCTTTCCGGCGGGTTTCATCGACGTGATGACCACCGACGCCACGGATGGCCTGCGCTTTCGCGTGGATACGATCGGGGGCGGCACCGAAAGGATGCGAATCGCCGCGAGCGGGGTGGTGACAATCTACGGCGATCTGAGTGTTGGAGGGAACATCGCGGCTAAGTATCAGGATCTGGCCGAATGGGTGCCAGCCCGCGAAAGAATGTCAGCAGGGACCGTTGTCGTCTTGGACGAGGACGCCCCGAACTCCGTGACCGCATCGAAACGATCTTACGATACGAAAGTTGCGGGCGTCGTCTCGAAGAAGCCCGGCGTGGCACTTGGTGAGCCCGGCAAGGAGAAGGTGCTCATCGCTACGACCGGCCGCGTCAAAGTGCGAGCGGATGCCTCGTGTGGCCCCATACGGATCGGCGACCTTCTCGTGACAAGCGACCACGAAGGCGTCGCGATGCGCTCGGAACCACTGAACGTCTCGGGAGTTCCAATACATCGACCGGGAACGCTGATTGGCAAGGCGCTCGAGAGTCTCGAACAGGGCGAGGGCGAGATCCTAGTTTTGCTGAGCCTTCAGTAGACCCAGTTCATGCCTGAGAGCGGGCTTGGGCACGAGGACCGACGAGGGCCGCTAGGGCTGCAGGCTTCAGAATCATTCTGCGGGCGCCTAAGCTGCGCCCACGCACCTAGCGTCAGATCGCCTCGGGGTGCTTGAGAGTCCGATTCTACTCCTCAAGCTGCCGCAGCCGCCTGGCCTCGGAGACCGCCAAGCCACCAAACTTCCCCTTCCAGCGGTAGAAGGTCTCTCGAGAAATCCCCTGCCGCCGGCAGATCTCTCGACACGAAACCCCAGCCTCCGCTTCCTTCAAGATTCCAACAATCTGCTCCTCCGTAAACCGGCTCCTGCGCATCGTCCCTCCTCCCCCAGAATAGGGCGAGGGGTGTCACTTGCGCAGGACCAGTCTTTGTGGGCAGGTCGACCTGGTCTGCTCGCGGCTGGGTTGTCTCCCCTGACGACCGCTGCAACTCAAGACCCCGAGGTGGAACGACTGCTCGGGATCGACGGAGTTGCGGAAATTGCCGTCTACGCTGCGGCAATCCGATTGCCGGCAGAATCCTAGGAGCGTTTTGCCAGGCCACTAAGACCCGACCGGCTCTCCCGTGCTGCCTCTCACAAGAAACGGGATCTCACCGATCCGCCTCCCGTCGATGAGAATCCACTCCGGAGGAAATAGCAAATCTGGCGGTGGCAGAAGAGGGTAACTCAGCAGCGGGTCAGGCGAGTTCGCTGCCAACCGCGTGGCGATGCTTCGAAGATGCTGAGTCGCAAGGCGCTCTCGGGACTCGAAATGAGGAAACCAAACGTAAGGGAAGGCGAAGGGATGGGAGCGTGGCTCGATCTCGTTCGCGTGAACCAGAGCGGAGTCCGGTTGGTCGACGGCGAAATGGTCATGGATGGGCAAGTCTTGGCGGCCCAACCAGCCGTCCTTGACTTGGCCAGCTCCTTGAGGGTAAGCGCCCGTGATCAGGGAGTGATCGAGAGGCCCCTCCAAAGGGAATGGGTGCGCGGAGTATGGCTTCGGAGCATGCCACAAGTGCATGCTCGACCAGGTCGGAGAAGCCAGGAATTGCCGAAACCCGACATCGCGGTAGCCGACATCAAAAGGAGGCACGTTCTGCAACCCGCCAAAGTAGTAAGCCGCCGACGGAACGTAGCTGGAGTGAGCGTAAAGATCAGCAACCGTATGAAAAGCCAGACCGTACGCCACTTCTCGTGGAGCTTCGATGACCGTCCCTACAGGAGTTGTTCCGTTCGCCCAAGCAAGTCGATCGGCCGCAAGCAGAAGTCCCTCAAAAATCGTCGCGTTGTCGCAGTGCTCGCGGGGATCGTAACCGCTCAGATCCGCCTTCGAGTTCATGGCGTTCATGACTGCGACCTGCTCGCGGGGGAAAATACCGCTCAGCGCAGCGGCTTCAATATAGAGGTGGACATCCAAGAAGAAGCCAGGCCGGAAGGAAGCCGGCAAGTCCAAGCCGTCTGCGGTCAGGATCAGGTCCTCACGGAGGTAAGCCAACGGCCGGTAGGTGGTAGTGAACCGCGACCGGCGGCTAAGAGACTGGAGAGACGGGTCGACGATCCACCAATCGTCGCCTGAGTTTAAGGCGATCCACGCGTGGTCTCGCGAAATGCGGCCGACCGACAGGTCGCCCACCGTCAGCCAGACCGCGTCCTTTCGGCTGCCGGCACGCCTGAGTAACCCGAACAGCACCGCAGCACGCCTCGCGCATGATCCCCAGCGAGTATCGAAACCAGTAGGTGACTGCCGGCCAGGAGCCGTGAGCTCCAGAAGGACCGCCTGTAGCCTGTGAAGTATCGATCGACCAGCGGCTCCGCCTCCGGCCTTTAACGGTCTAAACCTGGAGCTGGGCGGTTCCTGCAAGACCCTCTGCATGCTCACGTCGGGGCCGTGAAGCTCAATCTAGTGAGATTAACCTGCCACACGGGTTGATGATGGGGCGCCAACGCATTCAGCCCGAGACTGCTCGGCCACACTACTGCGGCCAGCGCGCGCCGGTCAAGGGAAGACTCGCGCCGCGATTTCAGGAGCAGTTGCCCTCGAATCTCTTTGTCCCAAATCGGAGGCTAAACCGACACTTCACTAGGGGATTTGTTTCCCCCACGTCGCCCTGGTGACGGTGAGGCCGGTGGTCAACACCAACTCGCGTCGTTGCTCGCAACTAGGGTAGTTCGATATGAGCACATTGTCCCAGCGAGTGATCTAATCGGCCTTAACACTCGATGTCACTCGCAAGTTGTAGAACGGGGAATGCCGGAAGCCGGGCAAGGCGAGCTCCGCGCCGAGGAGCTGGTGGAAGAGAGGGAATCGCGATCTTGGAGGAACCTCGGCTACAAAAAGATCTGGCACGCGACGTCGGGGAAATCCACCCGATTACGGAGCTCAAGGTAGTTCCCGCGCCCCACTGGCAGACTGCAGACCAGTATCTTTGATCTCTTCCATGGAGTCCTAGGATGCTTCGCGAACACACACCGGCGGAGTTCGTCCCAGCATTTCCGCTTGACGTAACCGGCGCTCCCGCACGTTCGAAGGTAGGCCTTGCGCTGGCCGGCGGCGGGTTCAGAGCTTCCCTGTTCCATCTGGGCGTCCTGTGGCGGATGGCCGAGGTCGACCTTCTCCGCTACGTTGAGGTGCTTTCTACGGTTTCCGGCGGTTCGATCATCGGCGCCCTGTACATGCTCTTACTAAAGCGAGAACTCGACGTGCGTGGCACGCTCTCAAGGGACGAGTATGTGGTGCTCGTCCAGGAACTGTGCCAGGTACTCGTACGGGGCATTCAGCAGAACCTCAGGACGCGGCTCTTCTGGTCGCCGCTTCCCCTGCTGCGGATGATGCTTACGCCCTATGGCATGGCGCAACACATGGGCAGACTCTACGATCGGCACCTCTACCGGCAGATCCTTCCCGGCCCCGGGCCGTTGCGTCTGCGCGATTTGCTCGTTGTGCCCGCCGGGACGAAGATACCCGATCTTGAGGCATTCAACGCAAGCGGACCTCGAAAGCTCAACGCGACCGAACCTCACTCGCGCGTCCCGCGCCTCATCCTTAACGCGACCACTCTGAACTCTGGAGCGCCCTTCCAGTTCACGAGTGTTGAGCTCGGGGATCCCCGTCTCGGGTTCTTCCGCCATGACGAGGTCCAGACCGAGCTGTTCCCCCGAAAGTACCTGTTGGAAAGGGTCGAGGACTCGCAGCTCCGGAGTGCCACGACGGGCGCTACCACGCTGACCTATGATGGCAAGGCTCTCTCCGCCACGATGATTGGATCCATCGTTGCCTGGCTGGCCGCCCGAAAGAGCGGTTCGTGGAAAGCTGACGCCCTTGCTGTCTGTGAGGCTGGCCTACTGCGGCGCGCAAAGCTTTCGGCTTGGTACCACCAGCACGGCTATCCATTGGGCATCACCGGCGGCAAGTCCAAAGAGCAGCACGCTACGGACTTCGCGGCTGCGATTTGCGCGATCGACAACACCCTCATACCTGACACGGTCCTGATGGACCGCGTCTTAGAGGTTTATTACCTGCGGTCAGCCGAAGCGGTCAGCTGGAAAGCGGCGAAAGCCATGGAGCAGCTCACGCTCGCCGAGGCTGTTGCTGCCTCGGCCTGCTTCCCGCCGGTTTTCCCACCCCTTCGATTCAAAGACTTCTACGACACGAAGATCGTCGAGCTGCTCGGGTTCACGGACGGTGGCGTGTACGACAACCTGGGCATCACGACACTTCTCCAGGAAGGCTGCACCCACATCGTCGCAAGCGATACCGGAGGTGTCTTCAACCCGAGGGAGCCAAGCACGAGCGGACGGATCGGTATGGTGGCACGCATCAGCACGATTCTCATGAACGCGGTCGCCGAGTATCAGCGAAGCGGCCTGCGGGAGCGTCACCGCGTCACTGACGACCTGCAAGGGGTAACGTGCGACAAGCCGCTGACTGATCTGCGAGCACGCTATCAAGTCCAGGGCTTAGCGTACTTCCACATCAATTCGCCATTGCTCACTCAACCACGGTCGGTCGAGTCCGCCTTCCTTAGTGGCCTCCGCACGGACCTCGACGCATTTGGCGATCTCGAGGCCGCGGCGCTCATCAATCATGGATACGAGACGGCAGCGGACTACCTCGCGCAGTTCGTCACATCGAGATGGCCTCCGACTTTTGCTGCGCCGGTGAGCCGGCCGGTTCCCGTCATCCTGGGGCCACGCGAGCTGCAGATGCTGTGGGTCGGAAGGTACCATTTCTTCCGCGCCCTACGGCTGGGCGCGCTTCCCACGGTCTTGGCGGCCGTCCTGGCAATCGCTCTTCTCAGTACCGATGCTGCATTTTCCTGGCCTGTCCTTCGTCACGCAGTCTGGTGGCTCGATCGAAGCGTTTTCTTCGTCGTGCGTTGCGTGAGGCGCGAGGGCGCCGCAACCTGGATACGGCTGGGCGAGATCGGCAGGGCGGCAATCGTCGCGGACACTCTTCTCCTCGGAGGTCTTCTTCTCATGCGTGCCACTCACCGCGACCGAGAAGCCGGCCAACGGTCGCTCGTGATGCGATGGCTCCGTACGTGGGGCGGGAATGCGCTCTGGCTGTTCGGTCTTGCGCCCCTCTGGATGGCCGGAGTCGCCTCTCTGTCGGCCTCGATCAGCTACTGGTTCAACGGCCGTCCCTTCTTGGCCAAGACCGCGCTCAAGCAGCGACCATGGTAACGACAAGCGTCTGCTCAATATGCCCTCGGCGTTCGTTTCTTGGTCGGGTCGGGCTCCCCCGACGTCGCTCGCAGCCAAGGGTCGCGCATCTCAGCGATCGCGTAAAGCCGCCACGAGGAAGGAGGTGCGAGGTTGAAATCTGGTCCGGCCTCTGGCCGGTCTCAGCGCATAGGCCGGAGATCCGCTCAGATCAAATCTGAAGGGAGGAAGCGATGACATTCCGAAGGATTCTCGCCTTGTTGATCCTTACTCTATCTGCCGCCTTCATAACGGGAGCTACGCAGCAACCGTCGGGACCGGCTCCACAGCAATGGATGTACGCGGAACGCTCCTACTGGGAGTGGACCGCCGACGACCATCTGTCGGAGGAGTGGACAAGAAATGCGATCCACATATTGAAGATGCCCGACGATTTATCTCTGGTCTCCAGCCAGGGCTGGGAGCTCGTAAGCGTGATCACCTTCGCCGGCATGCCTGGCTCGCGTGACTTTCGTCGGCTGAATCACGTCGTCGTTTTGCTCAAGCGAAGGAAGCCGTAAGCCAAATCCAGGTAGGAGCGCGGCTTCGCCTAGGTTTCCGGAGACGCCGCTACGTGCTGCCCGACACGCATATGAGTAACCCGCGGCCAGCGTACTGCTTCAACGTCTCCGCGTTGACCGCTCCGACATCACACCTTCGATCATTAGCCGCAGGTAGACGCGGTAGTTCGACAGGTTCATCAGGTCGGTCGCGGAGAACTCGGGAGCGAATTCCTCGCCGAGCACCGCTGCGTGAGCGGAACCAATCCGAGAATGTCGGAGCAATACGCTCGCCCGTCGGTGGAATCGCTTCAAGAGATCAAGCGGGCGCTCGACTCCTCACGGGTCTCGGCGGGGCGACCGCGATCCACCACGTCCTAGAAAAAAGCCTCCCCTGAGGGGAGGCCTGGCTTCACGGCGCCACGCATGCTGTCTCAAAAACCCTCTTTCTGCGGCACTTCAGAGACGGAACGGGGAAAAAAGACTAGCAAGCTGCTAGATCGGGCCTCCTCGGCAGCCTAGTAGGGAGAGCCATCGCGGACCGTAGGAACTTAGACGCAGAACTCTTTGCGGGTCGAGAGATGCGAACGAAACGACGGCAGACTCATCAAGGAGCTGACGGCATTTCCCTTGGTGCCATTGACAAATACCTGAGCTCCTGCTTCGCCCGAGCGGCCGAGCCTCGCGTCTCCGAGCTTGCGCGAAAGCTCGCGGTTTCCCGCGGGACGCTCATCAGTGCGGTCAAAAGACTCCAGGGAATGACGCCGGCGAAATACTTCAGGCAGCGGCAGGTCCAACGGGCGCAGGAGTTCCTGCGACGAGGGTGGCCGATCGAGCGCGCAGCGCACGCTGCTGGGTTCGGAAGCAGA
>Ga0207646_10006164_pt1 | contig 12465 bp, 12 predicted proteins | sample KBSK5502metaG_FD_184343 | JGI IMG/M metagenome (GOLD analysis project Ga0207646, IMG submission 184343) | Corn, switchgrass and miscanthus rhizosphere microbial communities from Kellogg Biological Station, Michigan, USA - KBS K5-50-2 metaG... | ecosystem: Host-associated > Plants > Roots >...
CATGAAGACGTCCTCACCCGGGCGGTGGCCGCTCCGCTCGATCGCGTCGACCAGCAGCGACATCGCCTTCTCGTTGGTGTCGAGCTCCGGCGCGAATCCGCCCTCGTCGCCCTGCCCGGTGCTCAAGCCGGCCTGATGCAGGCTCTCTTTGAGTGCGTGAAACACCTCCGCGCCCCAGCGAAGCCCCTCGCGATAGCTCGGCGCACCGGCCGGCACCACCATGAACTCCTGGAAATCGACCTTGGTCTGCGCGTGCTTGCCGCCGTTGAGGATGTTCAGCATCGGCACCGGCATCACCAGCTCGCGACCCCGCGCGAGATACCGATAGAGCGGTTGCCGCGCCGCCAGCGCCGCCGCTCTCGCCACGGCAAGCGAGGCGCCGAGAATCGCGTTCGCGCCCAGGCGGGATTTGTTCGCGGTGCCGTCGAGATTGATCAGCCGTTCGTCGATGGCGCGCTGGTCTGTGGGATCGGCGTCCCGCAACGCACCGGCAATCTCATCGTCGACATGGCCAACGGCCTTGAGCACGCCCTTGCCGCCGTAGCGGCCCTTGTCGCCATCGCGCAACTCGACCGCCTCGTGGGCCCCGGTGGATGCCCCTGACGGGACGGCCGCGCTTGCACGCTCGCCGGAGTCGAGCAGCACTTCCACCTCGACGGTTGGATTGCCGCGCGAATCAAGGATCTCGCGGCCGCGGATGCGCTCGATGCGGGTCATAGCTCGTCATCCTCCATGCCGGTGGAACCATTCGATTCGTCGTCGCCCATTTCGTCGACCACCTGGTCGAAGTCTTCGCCGAGCTCGTCTCCACCCATCTGCTGTCCCATCTTCTTGGCCCAGCGCGCCATGCTCTTGGGGTCGTTCTCGTCAACGTCGGACAGGTCGGCGCTGTCGCTCAGGCGATCAAGCCGGCTGTCCTCGGAGAGGACCTGGGCGGTTCGCGAGATGAGGCGAGTCAGGTGCAGGCCGCCACAGAGGGGGCAGCTCGGCGCGGCTTCCACCGCGGCAAAGCTCGCAAAGAAGATGGATGGTCGCTTGCCGCAGTCCGCGCAGCGATATTCGTAGATGGGCATGGCGTAGCCCTAAACTTAGCGCATGGCAGAGCACAACGATCCGCATGAGCACGAACACACCGAAGGCAGCGAGCGCGTTCGCGAGGTCGTCCGCGACGGCTTCACCATCATGCTGGGCGCCGCGAGCTGGGCGTTCGAGCAGGGTGATCGGCTGGTCGATACCTGGCTGCACCAGGGGCACGTCAGCCGTGAGGAGGGGCGCCGCCGGTTCGAGGAGTTTGCCTCCAACACCCGTCGTCGGGGCGAGGATCTCGGCCGCCGCGTCTCGGAGGGCATGCGCTCGTCGATGCCGGTGGCGACGCGCGATCAGATCGCCAGCCTGGAACGGCAGGTCGCGGAACTGAAGAGCGAGATCGAATCGCTCAAGGCCAACAAAGTTACGCAGTGACCTAACCGGGCGGCTGCGTCGCTGATTCGGCTAGCCGTGTTTTTTGGGCCGGCCCTGGCCGCCCCCGCCGCTGCAATCCTCATCGCACCCCGAAGGTTGCTGCGACTGCGCCACCTGGTCCGTCCCCGGCAGCAGGTAGGCGGTGTAGCCATGCATGTTGACCACCTGCAGCCCGTCCGGAACGGCAAACCAGCTGTCGGGCTGGCCGCTCAACGCCTGGACCATGAAGCCGTGGAAGATGGGGGCGGCGCCGACTATGCCGGAGACATTGCGCATCGGCGTGTGATCCGCGTTGCCGACCCAGACGGCCACCGCCAGGTTCGGCGTGAAGCCCAGCGTCAGGTTGTCGCGAAAGTCGTTGGTGGTGCCGGTCTTCGCAGCGACCTGGTGGCCGGGGATCACCAGGTCGCTGTTGGATCCGAACTCGAGTCTTCGGTTGCGGTCATTGGACAGCATGTCGGCCATGATGAAACTCACCTGCGGGCTGAGCGCCACCTGGTGATTGGCTCGCGGGTCGTATCGGTAGAGCGTTTGACCCTGAGCGACGACGCTCAGGATTGCCTGCGGACGGCGGTAGGTTCCCTGGGCCGCCAGCGTGCTCGCACCAGCGGCCATGTCGATCAGCGGCACCTCGTAGCCGCCCAGGGTCAGGCTCGGTTGATAGTTGCTGGCCGGCTGCGTCAGAGTCTCCACACCCATCCGCCGCGCGACGTCGACGACGTGATCGATGCCCGTGCCCAGTTCGACTTTCACGGCCGGGATGTTGAACGAGTTGCCCAGGGCATACGGAATTGGCTGCCAGCCGTGATAGCTGCCGTCGTAGTTGCGTGGCGTGTAGGTGCTGCCATCGCTGAGCCGAACCGCGATCGGCTGGTCGAGCACCCACGAGGCCATGGTGAACTTCTGTGACTCGATGGCCACCGAATAGGTGAAGATCTTGAATGACGACCCAGGCTGGCGGGGAATGATCGCCATGTTGTACTGACCGCCGGGCACATCGGCGCCGGCTGACCCGACCATGGCTAGAACCGCGCCGGTCGCCGGGTCGAGCGCGACCAATGCGCCATCGGTCACGTGCTGGCCCTGCAGCGCCGTGACTTTCTCACGAACCTGGCGTTCGGCGATCGATTGGAGGTTCCAGTCGAGCGAGGTGATCACGGTCAACCCGCCGTTCCTGAGCAGTTCGTCGCCATAAGTCTTCTCCAGTTGCGCCGCCACCCAGTGCACGAAGCCAGGGGCCTTCACGTCGTCGGAGGTCGACGGCTTCTGCAAGGTGAGCGCCTGCGCGGACGCGGTTCGAGCCTGCGCCGGCGTGATGTCGTGCGCCCGAAGCATGGCGCCGAGCACGACCCGCTGGCGGGCTTTGGCTCCAGTCAGATTGGTAAAGGGATCCAGCTCGCTCGGGGCCTGGGGCAAGCCGGCGAGAAAGCTTGACTCTCCGAGTGAGAGCTGGCTGGCGTGTTTCCCGAAATAGGTCTCCGCCGCCGCTTCCACGCCGTAGGACCGGTTGCCGTAGTAGACCCGATTGAGGTAGGCCTCGAGAATCTGCGCCTTCGAATACTGATGCTCGATCTCGACGGCGAGGATGGCCTCGTCGACTTTGCGCAGGATCGAGCGGTCGCCGGAGAGGTAGATGTTCTTGACGAGCTGCTGGGTGATGGTGCTGCCGCCCTGGTTGAAGCGAAGGTGCAGCAGGTCATCGAGGCCGGCCTGTGCGGTGCGCAGCAGGTTGACGCCGCCGTGCTGATAAAAGGTGCGATCTTCCACGGCGACGGTCGCCTTCTGCATGGCCGGCGCGACTTGCTGTATCGGCACGACCTGGCGCCGCTCCGACCCCTGATGAATCTCGGCCAAAAGGATCGTTCCCGTCCGGTCGTAGATTCGGGTCGAGAGCGGGAGGCGGGCGGTGCTGAGGTTGGCGGTGGACGGCAGCCCGGCCCACACGTAGAGGACACCGGGGAGCACCACCAGGAGTAACGCGAGGACAACGGCGGACACCGCCATCCAGGGCCGAGCGCGAAGCCGTCGGGCCGGTCGAGCGACCGTTCGCCCGCAGTTCGAGCAAAAGCGGCTGTCGGGCTTGAATTGGGCGCCACATGCGGGGCAGAACGATCCTGTCGTCTCCGTGTGTATGTTATTCACGTTGACGGATTACATTATAACGTGACGCTCATAAACCCAATCGTGTGAGGACGAATTTAGGGCTGGAGGATGCGGGCGCCGAGGACGGTCTTCATGTGGGCGAGCGCCCATTGCTGCGCCTCGTCGCCTGGATGGCCGGGGCCGTCGAAGGTCTCGACCGCCGCGGCCGGCACCACCACCCGGTAATCCCGGTTACGCAGGTCGGCGACCGTGTGGAGGACACAGATATCGGTGCACACACCGACAACGGTCACCTGTTCCGGCTGGGCCGCCTTGAGCCGTTCGTCGAGGTCGGTCTCGAAGAAACCCGAGTAACGCCGCTTTCGAATCAATGTGGCATCGTGGAGCAGTGGCTGGAGCTCGGGTACCACCTCGGACTCGATCGTCCCGCGCACGCAATGCACCGGGAATACCTCGAACTCGCGGTCGTTCGGGTCGTGCGTATCCGCGAGGAAGATCAGGCGGTCACCGGACTTTAGACGCTCCTCGATAATTTCGCGGACCTTCGGGATGGCAGCGTCGAGGCGAGGCGACGCGAGATTGCCCTGCTTGCAAAAGCCGTTGAGAACGTCCACTACGATCGTGACGCTCGGCACTGCTAGGTCACCAGCTCGAGGCGCGTGCTTGGGCGGAAGCGGCGACCGACCTTGGCGCATGGACGTCCCTCGACCATAACCACATCGGCGGTGAAGTCGAAGTTGCCCTGGAAGAAGGCGCTGCCCACGCCGTAGGCATCGACCGGGACATGCTCGCGTTCGAAGCGCGCGATCTTCTCGACGTTGAATCCGCCGCTAGCCACGATCTTCACCTGCTGGAATCCCTCACGGTCAAGCGCCCGGCGAACCAGCTGGCAGAGTTGCGGGTTGACGCCTCTCGGGTCGAAGTCACCCATTAGCTTCTGCACGCTGACGTCGACCATCGTCTCGGAAGTGTCGAGGCGCACGCCCCATAAGCGGTCCTTCAGGGCGCGCGCCACCTCGAGCGACGTGCGCACGCAATCGTTCTCGAAATCGACGAGGACCACCAGGTTCACCGAGGGGTCGACATATTCGGCGTACTTGCGCGCGGCGAGCACCGTGTCTCCGTTGTAGGCAGCGATCAGCGAATGGGGGACGGTACCGGTGCCTTTGCCTCCCCACCAGGCTGCTTGGGCATCGGTGGAGACGCCGATCGCGCCAGATACGTAGGCCGCGTATCCGTCTCCGGTCTGCACCAGGTGATGATCGTGGCGAGCCGGGAAGAAGATGATCTGCTTGCCCTTGGCGGCGTCGACCACGCGACGCACGTTGGTGGCGACCTTGGTGCGGCGGGTGAGGACGCCCAGGTACAGGGTCTCGAGTCGGGCGAAGAGGGTGTAGTCGCCCTCGATCGTCATCACCGTTTCCCGAGGCGCCGCCTCGTCGCCGTCGTAGAGGGCGTGCACGCGCAGCTGGGTAAAGTCATCGGAGCAGAGCTTGACGATGGCGATCGCCTCATCCATTCCGCCGATCACCGCCTGCTGCTTCTGGAAGACCTGCATCAGAACGTCCGGATGGCGATTGTCCGAGCGCAGGACATCGACGGTGCGATTGAAATAGACGTCGCTGTAATAGCCCTCGCGGATTCGCTCGACCGGCAAGCGGAACACCGATGGGTCGAGGCGCTCGCGTTTGCGGGCGGGGGCTTGGGTTACCGCTTCCGTGGCCACGACAGTGACTTGATGTTAGGTGATCGAGATCGCCCTACCCTACCCTCCCCAGCGGAGGGGGGATTTACGCCGTGGCGCCGATCCTCCGGTACCGTTGATAACGCTCCTCGACCAGCCGCTCGGTGTCGATCGACTCCAGGTTTTTGAGATGGCGACGCAGGGCGGCCGCGGCGGCATCGGCCGCCAGGCCATAGTCGTTCTGCGCGCCGCCGGGCGGTTCGGGAATGATCTCATCCGCGAGTCCGAGGCGCTTCAGGTCGGCGGCCGTGAGCTTCAGCGCCTCGGCCGCCTCCACTTTGCGCGCGATGTCACGCCAGAGGATCGAGGCGCAGGCCTCGGGCATGGCGACGCTGTAGATCGAGTGTTCCATCATAAGCAGCCGATCTCCGACGCCGATGCCGAGCGCGCCGCCACTACCACCCTCACCGATCACGAGCGTAAGGATGGGGATGCGGGCCGCTGAGAGCGCTACCAGGTTTTCCGCGATCGCCCAGGCGATGCCACGTTCCTCGGCGCCGGCGCCGGGAAAAGCGCCCGAGGTGTCGACGAAGGCCACGATCGGAAACTTGAATCGCTCGGCCTGGCGGACCAGGCGAAGCGCTTTGCGATACCCCTCCGGGTTGGCCATTCCAAAGTTGCGCATCGCACGTTCGGACGTCGTGCGGCCCTTTTGCTGCGCGATCACCATGATGGTTTTCGAGTCGAGGCTGGCCGGCCCGCCGATGATGGCGTGGTCATCGCCGAACACACGGTCGCCATGAAGCTCTAGGAAGTTGTTGAAGATGGCGTGGACGTAGTCGAGCGCGTAGGGACGATCGGGATGGCGCGCCAACTCGACCTGTTCCCAGGTGGCGGCGGCGACGGTTCCGTTGTCGCTCACCGGGTGGCGGCGGGCGCCGGGGCTGCCGTCTGGATTGGCCGCTGCAACTGAAGCTCGGGGCCGGCCCCATTCGGGGCGTAAAGGTCCAGCAGCTGGCGTAGCACGGCGGGCAATTCCGCGCGCGGCACCACCAGGTCGATCATGCCGTGCGCGAGCAGGAACTCCGCGGTCTGGAAGCCATCCGGAAGGGTTTCGTAGGTCGCTTGCTGGATCACGCGCGCCCCGGCAAAGCCGATCATCGCGCCTGGTTCGGCAACGATGACGTCGCCCAGCGATGCGAAGCTGGCGGTTACGCCACCCATCGTCGGATCGGTCAGCAACGAGATGTAGGGGACGCCGGCCGCGGCCAGCCGCCCGAGCGCGGCGGAGGTCTTGGCGAGCTGCATCAGGGAGAGCATGCCCTCCTGCATCCGCGCACCGCCGGAGGCCGAGATGATGAGCAGCGGCAGGCGGCCCTGCGTAGCGCGCTCGATGCCGTTGGTGATCTTCTCGCCGGTGGCCGCTCCCATGCTGCCGCCCATGAACGCGAAGTCCAGGGCGACCAGCACCAAGCGGTGTCCGGCGAGCATGGCCTCACCCCACGTGACGGCTTCGTTGGCGCCGGTGCTGGCGCGGCTCTGCTCGATCCGTCTGGTATAGGGTTGCGAATCGGTAAAGCCGAGGACATCGGTTGCCGTGATCGCCTGGTCTTCTTCGTGGAATGACCCAGGCTCCACCAGCATCGCGATCCGCTCCGGTGCGCGCAACCGGAAGTGATACCCGCACCGATAACAGACGCCCAGCGCTGCGGTCAGGCGCGCCGGCTCGAGCGAGGTGTCACATTTTGGACAGATGAGCCGGTCGATTTCTTCGCCGACGCCGGCCCGCGGCGACGGTAGAGCGACGTACCGCGTCTTGGGACGAAACACGGGTTAGGCCGCGACCCTGACGGGCGCGCCTTCCCATTCGATCACGCAGGCACCCCAGGTCAACCCGGCGCCGAAGCCGACCAGGACGAGATTATCGCCGCGCTGCAGCCGGCCGGCCGCCACCGCATCCTTCAGCGCCAGCGGAATCGAGGCGGTCGAGGTATTGCCATAGTTCGCGATGGCGTTGACCATCACGGCGGCGCTGACCCCAAGCCGCTTGCCGGCAGCCTCGATGATTCGGGCATTGGCCTGGTGGGGGACGATCAGCTTGACGTCCTCCAAGCGGACGTTTGCCTTCTCGAGCGCCTCCAGCGTCGCCTGGGCCAGGATCTCGGTGGCAAAGCGAAAGACTCTCCGTCCATCCATGCGGATCTCCGGCCGGCCGCGTCCCTCCGGACCGTCGGCGCCGGGCGCGACGTAGATGAGGTCGCCGCCGGAGCCGTCCGAACCGAGCACGCACGCCTTGATGCCGGCGCCGTCGACGCCGGGTCCGAGGACCACCGCGCCGGCGCCATCACCGAAAACGACGCAGGTGCCGCGGTCTTTGAAGTTGAGGATCTTGGTGAGTGTCTCGCTGCCGATTACGATTGCCTGCTTCGACTCGCCGCTGCTAACGAAGCGATCGGCCACGCTCATTGCCACCAGAAATCCGGTGCAAGCCGCCTGCACGTCGAACGCCGGGCCATGGGCGCCCAGGCGTTCCTGCACGCGTGAGGCAACCGAGGGGTACATCGAATCCGGGGTGGACGTGCTGCAGACGATGAGGTCGGTGTCCTCCGGGCGCAAGCCAGCGGCTGCCAAGGCATCCTTGGCCGCCTCTGCGGCGAGGTCGGTCGCGGTTTGGTCGACGGCCGCGATCCGGCGCTCTACGATACCGGTGCGGTCGCGGATCCAAGTATCGGAGGTCTCGACCATTTTTTCGAGGTCGGCGTTGCTCAGGATGCCGGACGGAACATAGCTGCCGACCGACTTGATGCTCGTAAGCATGCGTCTCCCCGGCTAAAGAATCTAGCCAGTATATACCGGCATGTCCGCACTAGTTACGGCTTTTCACCGACAGTCAACAGGACCGTTTCTAGGCTAGAACCGTGACCTGGAAATGCCGCTCGCGCGGGCCGTCGAAGTCGGCGAAGTAGATACCCTGCCAGCGTCCCAGCATAAGTCGCCCATCGCGGACCGGCACCGTCTGCGAGGTCCCGACGAGGGAGGCCTTGATATGGGCCGCGGCGTTGCCCTCGGCGTGTCGGTAGTCCTTCTCCCAGGGCACGAGCGCCTCGAGCGTGGTAAGGATGTCTCGCAGTGCGTCGGGGTCATCGTTCTCATTGATGAAGACGCCCGCGGTCGTGTGCGGCACGTAAACCTGGCAAAGCCCGGTTTCCACGCCGCTCTCGCGGACCACGCGCTGCACGCGCTCCGTGATGTCGATCGCGTCCGCGCGCTTCCCCGATTGAATGGTCAGGGTGTCCGTTTTTGCCGCGCTCGCCACGCAAAGCATCGTAACAACGAATCCCGGCGGCTCCCAAATTGGAGACTGGCACCCGATAATGGGCCGACGTGTCACGCGACCTACCGATCGGCAACGGTTCCCTGCTGGTTACCTTCGATCGCAACTACCAGCTGCGCGACATCTACTATCCGCGCGTCGGCCAGGAGAATCACACCAGCGGCGAACCGTGCCGGTTTGGGATCTGGGTGGAGGGACGGTTCACCTGGCTGGACGATCCCGCGTGGTCTCGCAACCTCGTGTACATGGCGGACACGCTGGTGACCAACGTCACGCTGCGACATCCCGACCTCCTGGTGAGCCTGACCTTCAACGACGCGGTCGACCTTGGTCGCGATGTGCTGCTGCGGCGGGTGCGCGTCATGAATGAGGGGCCGGAGAGGGAGGTTCGCCTCTTCTTTCATTTCGACTGGCACATCTACGGCACCGAAGTGGGCGACACGGTCATGTTCTACCCCAGGGTCAAGGGTCTCGTCGCTTACAAGGGCCAGCGTTGCTTTGCAGCCTGTGGCCAGGTCGGCGATCGGATTGGACTGGACGGGTATGCCTGCGGCAAGAAGGATGTCGGTGGCGCGCAGGGAACCTGGCGCGACGCGGAGGACGGCGAGCTCGGCAACAATCCGATCGAGCAAGGCTCGGTCGATATGACGCTGGCGCTCAAGCTGGGCCGCCTTCCGCAGGGGCAGGCGGCGACCGGCTACCAGTGGCTGATCGCCGCTCGCAATCTCACCGATCTGCAGACGGTGGCCGACGTCATCACCCTGCGTGGACCAGAAGCCTTTCTCGAACGGACGCGCTCCTACTGGACCGCCTGGGTCAACAAGGAGGAGCGCGGGTTTGCCGATCTCTCCCCGCAGATCGCCGACCTCTATCGGCGCAGCCTGCTGGTGGTGCGGACCCAGATCGACAGTGGCGGCGCCGTGCTGGCGGCCAACGACACCGACATCATCAAGTTCGCCCGCGATACCTATAGCTATATGTGGCCCCGCGACGCGGCGCTCGCCGTCCACGCCATGGATCAGGCCGGCTACGTTGATATTCCGCGACGATTCTTCGAGCTCAGCGCGCGGATCGTTACCAAGGAGGGCTACTTCCGCCACAAGTACACTCCGGCCGGCGACCCGGGGAGTAGCTGGCATCCCTGGGTCGACGCCTCGGGAAAGCCGCAATACCCGATCCAGGAGGACGAAACCGGACTGGTTCTGTTCGCCCTCTGGCAGCACTACAACCACCATCGCGACTTCGAATTCTTCAAGGCCTACTACCGGCCGCTGATCATCCTGGTCGGCGATTTCCTGGCGAGCTACATCGACCCGCTCACCGGCCTGCCGCAGCCCAGCTACGACCTATGGGAAGAGCGTCGCGGGGTGATGAGCTTCACGGTTGCCACCGTCTGGGCCGGGCTTCAAGCCGCCGCCAATTTTGCCGCGCTCTACGGCGAGACGGCGCTGGCCGACCGCTACCGCGGCGTCGCCGAGGGAATCAAACAGGGCACGCGAAACTTCCTGTTCGATGCGGAGGCAAACCGCTTCCTTCGCCGCATCTATGTCCGGCCCGACGGCAGCACCGCGCGCGACCTGACCATCGACTCCAGCGTGTACGGACTGTGGTATTTCGGCATGTTCTCGGCCGACGATCCGCAGATCGTCAGCACCATGACCGGGGTCTATGACCGGCTGTGGTGCAAGACCGAGGCGGGCGGCATCGCCCGCTATGAGAACGACTGGTACTACCAGGTCAGCCAGGACATCGCCAACGTTCCTGGCAACCCGTGGTTCATCTGCACCATGTGGTACGGGCAGTGGCTGGTCGCCCAGGCGCGCACGCTGGATGACCTGGCCCGGGCGCGCGACATCCTGGAATGGGTGGCCGGCGCCGCGCTTCCGAGCGGCGTCCTGTCCGAGCAGCTCGACCCCTACAGCAAGGTGCAGCTGTCTGTGTCGCCCCTCACCTGGAGCCACGCGACCGTGGTGTCGCTCGTGCACGAGTACGTGCGCAAGCTGGCGGCCTTGACCGCGACCGGGACGCCGGCGCCCGCATCGCGCGTCTGAGCGAGAGTTCCCCGGCTAAGGCCGAGACCCGATGTTTTGGCTCGCAAGGCTTTGTTATCCTCGACTGCGTGCGCGGCGTGATAGCGGCGATCAAGGCAGACTTCGGTTGCATGCTCGTGGCCGTACTCTTCATCATCATCATGGCGTCGACGGTCATCTTCGCCACCATCCTGACGCCACCAGCCCATAACCCCTTCGTGTAATGGCTGCCGATTTTCGCCGTCTGATCGAGGACAGCCGCGAGATGACGCGACGCAGCTTTCTGGCGATGGCCGGCTGGGCCGGCTTCACGGTGGCCAGCCTGATCGCGCTCTACCAGAGCATCAGGTGGCTGTACCCCAATGCCACCTACGAAGACCCGCCGGCTTTCAAAGCGGACCCACCGAGCGCCTACGCCGTTGGGTCCACCACCGTCATCATCGACAAGCGGGTCGTCGTCAATCACGACCCCAACGGCTTCTACGCCATCAACCTGATCTGCACCCACCTGGGGTGCACCCCTCGGTATTTCCCGGACGCCACCAGCGACCTGGTGCTGGCGGGAACGCAGATCGCCAAGGACCCGGACACTGGTCAGCAAGCGACCAAGGCGAGTCCCGTCCTGCCGGGCTTCAAATGTCCCTGCCATGGCAGCCGCTATTTCCGCGACGCGGTTAACTTCTTCGGGCCCGCGCCCCGGCCGATGGACCGGGTCCACGTGGAAGTGGCCCCGGATGGCAAACTCTTGATCGACCGCTCGGTGATCGTCGATCGCTCGTTCCGCCTGAAGGTCTGATCATCAACCGGGAGGGTTCATGAGCGTTATTCGCGCAGCGATCGACGAAATGTTCTCCATCGTCGGACAGATGGTCACCTCGGTCTTCCGTCATGGCCTGCCGCTCACCGACAAGATCGCCGCGCGCACGGCGCTGACGAACTTCGTCCTACATATCCACCCGGTCCGGGTCCGCCGCTCATGGATCCGGATGTCCTACACCCTCTGCCTCGGTGGCCTGTCCTTCTTTCTCTTCATCGTGCTGACCGTGACCGGGCTCTACTTGATGTTCTATTACGTGCCGTCGACCAACCACGCCTACCAGGACATGCGAGACCTCCAGTTCGTCGTCACCTTTGGCGGACTGATCCGCAACATGCACCGCTGGGCGGCGCACGCGATGGTGATCACAGTCTGGCTGCACATGGCGCGCGTCTTTTTGACCGGTGCCTACAAGAAGCCGCGCGAGTTCAACTGGGGCGTGGGCACCCTGCTGCTGCTGATCACACTGCTGCTCAGCTTCACCGGCTACCTGCTGCCCTGGGACCAGCTCTCCATCTGGGCGGTCACGGTCGGCACCAACATGGCGAAGTACGCGCCGATCGCCGGGCCCTACACCCGCTACCTCCTGATCGGCGGGCGCGTGGTCGGCGACAATGCCCTCCTCCGCTTCTACGTCTTGCACGTCGTCGGCCTACCGCTGGCGGGGTTCCTGCTGATGGTGGTCCATTTCTGGCGGGTTCGAAAAGATGGCTTCAGTGGGGGGCTGTAGTTAGGCATGGCCACCGAAGCGCTCGACCGGATTGCCGCCCGCGAACGGGTGGAAACGCGCCGGCGCCAGGTCGAGGCGCCGTCGACGGTCCGCGACGACAGCGACGACGAGATGGTCGTCTCCTTCCCGGAATTCGTCTTCAAAGAATTCATCGCCTCCGTCGCCATGACGGTCTTCCTCATCATCGTGTCCATCTGGTTGCAGGCGCCCCTGCTCGGCAAGGCGAACCCGGGCATGACCCCGAACCCGTCGAAGGCACCCTGGTACTTCCTCGGCCTGCAGGAGTTGCTCTCGCGCTTCCCACCG
>Ga0207646_10006165_pt1 | contig 12464 bp, 7 predicted proteins | sample KBSK5502metaG_FD_184343 | JGI IMG/M metagenome (GOLD analysis project Ga0207646, IMG submission 184343) | Corn, switchgrass and miscanthus rhizosphere microbial communities from Kellogg Biological Station, Michigan, USA - KBS K5-50-2 metaG... | ecosystem: Host-associated > Plants > Roots >...
TCGATGCGGCTCCGACCCGACCAAATAGTGTCCCACTCCACGTTCAGATCGCCATTTTCGCCGATCAGTGCATCTTGTCGCGCATTGGCCGGGTTCATTCGAAAGAGATAACCGGCGCGCTTTCGACCAAACGTGTCAAAGGTGAGGGTAATGGTGTCATCCGACTCTAGATCCGCATCCCGCTGCATTTGCGTCGCGACAATTTTTCCAGGTTCTGTGTCGTAACAGCGCACGGCAATATAGAGATGGTCCTGATCGTACCGAATGCGCACCTCGGTTCGCTCAGTGGGCGCAGCGCCCTCCGTTGGCTCCACCTGCGTGAATTCTGAAATGACCGGCGCGTTCTGCCAGCAAAAATCGTCAAGCACACCGTCGACCACAGGCGGCACACTTGTCGGCAACAGCCGCAGATAGGGCACGTTGCTTGGCTGACGACTCAACTCCTGGGACTGGCGCTCGGCAGTGTTTGGCTCGCTCACAATTGCTTGCCGGAAGGGGCCATGATAATCCTCTGATCCGTCAGGCCGATATGCCGAGTCGGCCGCCACCTGAGCTTGCGTGATGCTCTTTCCCCAGAGAAACCAGACAAGACAGAGCAATGCAGCTAATCGAGTGCTCATTCTTCTTCACCGACCTACCGAATCGTGGCGGCGGCACCGCCGCAGGTACTGTCTCCCCTCACCCTTAGCCTGACTTTCTCACCGAAACGCGTCGTCATTTTTCAACCGGATTGTCGAAACGAACGTGCGACGTTGATCTGTCGAGCCGCAAAGTCATCCCGGCAGATGGACGACTAATGCGCGCCCAATTCAGTTCGTAAATCCGTGTCCGGCCCGACGGCAATCCGCGGCAGCTGAAAGAAATCGTCGGTCGGCCAACTAATCGGTCCGCCACCGTAAAGAAAACCCACCTCATAACCAGCCTCGGCCAGCTCGCGCCGGGTGGATTCGCCATCTGAGCCACTGTCACCGTAGGGAAACGCAAATGCCGAGGCGCGACGCCCGAGCTTTGCTTCGAGCTCGCGCTTCGATCGAACCAATTCTTCACGTCTTTCAGCCGCGCTAAGTTCCGAAAACTTTCGATGCGACGCACCGTGCGATTCAACACTGATGCCAGCGTCCTCCAGCGCCCGCAGGTCGGCCCAATCGCAAATTGCCTCTTCTGGTTCCACTTCACGATCGAACCTGTTCGTTTTACCGATGAGATCTGTGGGCACAAATACGACTGCGGGGAACCCAAACTTCTGAAGCACATTTTTTGCCACTTCCGTCGTGGAACGGTAGCCATCATCAAAGGTCAGCAGGACGGATCGGTCCGGCCGGGCATCAGGCTGTCGCAGGCTGCGAATAAAAGTGGGCAGATCGAGCGCGGCCCAACCTTCATCGTGAAGAACGGATAGCTGTGCGGTGAACGTCGCTTCGGAAGCGTAAAACCAGGTCGAGCTCGCACCTAAAGGCGGTTCACCCACCTTGTGGTAGGCAAGCACGGCAAGTTTTTCTGGCATCGTCATGCGCGATCAAGCAGAGATTTAGCGACTTTTACGGCGTCGAAATGTTCCTCGGCCAAGGCGCGCGCCACTCTGCAGTGTTTCGAATAATTGTTTTCGATTACATTAAGGGCCAACGCTGCTTCAGTCGGCGTACGAAAACGGAATACCCCTTCGGCTTCCGGTAAAAGACGACTCGGTCCGGTGTGTTGAATAACCGCCGGTTTACCGGCGGCGAGATAGCAGATTGTTCGGTCGCTGACCCACGCGTTTTGCAAGCGAATGCAAGAAGGCTTTACGCAGCTAAATTCGCCCCGCGAGCCTTGAATGTATTCCCGATAGGCAAATGGCGTGGAACTAACCGACCACGATCGCCGGACCCGCCAGCCATTTTGCGTCCATAATCGCTCCTCCGCATCACCATCTTCTCCCAAGCAGATTGCCAATTCCAATTTCGCTTTGGCAAGTCGGGGAAGGTCAAGGCATTGCAAGAACGATACGCGCTTGTCATTGGCAATCGTTTCGTTGTTTAGCGTCATCTCGCCGTACCAAAAGTGCACCACGGTGGTAAATGCCGCGTCGTTCGCCGTCACTTTCACTGGCCATTCCGGCAAGTAAACCGCGGGCGGCGTGTGCAGCCTGCGCAATCCGCAATCGGGAAACAGGGCATCGGGGCGGCCAACCGTCTCACCGATCGAGAAATAAACGTCGTGCCTGCCCAATTCGAAGTCTCCGTTACTGACCCACGTTTGTAGTAATCCAGGGTCGATGTCGATTAGCGCCGTCCGCCGGAACGTCAGAAGGCATCGTATAAAAAAAATTCACCACCAAGTCTGCAGCGGCCACAGTCTCTAGATCAATTGCATGCCGTTGAAGGCGTCTGGGTAACGGCTGCCCATCCGTGGCAAGCAAAGTAGGGCTCTCGCACACCTCCAACTTTCGAAGATCGTCACTGAGCTTGTGAAAAGCTTGCTCGATCTTGTGCAAAGGCCATTCGCGGTTCACCAATTCGACCCAGGAGATCTGACATCCCGCACCGCGGAAACCGAGGGCCGTTACCGGTTTACAAGCATCGCATGGACCAATAACAACGAATCATGGGATTTTTCGGAGTGGTGATAAATTTCACCTCCCCCTAGAGCGGCCGAATCGAGCGCTCATTCAGCGTTCTGTGCTGACACAGGCGCATCTCATAAAGCCACGAGCTGCGGCTGATTACCTGATCCTAAAGCGTGACGGTCGGTGTCACGTGGTCGAGCTTTTTCGAAGGTGAGGCCAAAGGCCGCTAAATCAGTGCCTTTCTCCCAGTGCAGAGTTGAGTTAGACCGTACAGGAGCATGGGTTCGGCCGCGATTGTTCTCTCGAGCGGGTTAACGACGATGATTGCTGGCTGGGCAGCCGCTCAAGGAAGCGAGCTTTGGCTGATTTCGCTGACCGCGCGAATGAACTCGCCGAAGTCCTTGCCATTGCGCGCGGCATGATTGAGCGCGTCAAGGCGCCGATCGGCGGCGGCTTCGGGTAAAAAAACGCGGTGCGATTGTGTGCTGTTCGCGAAAACGATTTCGTCCCATTGGATCGACGCGATCTCGTCATTGAAACGCGCAACGGAACGTCCGCGAAAAAATGCGCGCGTCGTCTCCGGCGGAGTAAAAATCGACATTTTAATGTCATCCTCATTCACCACTCGACGAATTGACCCCTGCCGGACGAGCTCGTAGTAAAGACCGCGCTCGAGATCAACATTGTGATATTCGAGGTCGATCGATTGCAGCCATGGATCGCTCCAGGCGAGTTTCTCTTCTTCTTGCAGCGCGTTAAGCAGAAATTTCTTAGCCGCCCAATCGACCCGGTCGCGTGTCGTCATCGCATCGCGTTCCAAATCATTAAGGACATTCTCCCATTCGCGCAAAACCCATCGTCGATCTTCCGACGTGCCCATTTTGGCGGCAGCGCGCAGATAAATTCGCTGCACATCAATCGCTGAAATCTTGCGGCCGTCTTTCAATTCGATGATCCAATCGTAGGTTTGGTCGCGGCTAATTGATTTATTAGCATCGATCGGCTGCGCGATTTCAAGCTGCGGTGCTTCCCCGCGTTCGATCAGATCGAGAACGAGCGATGTCGTCCCGATTTTCATCGCGGTCGCCCACTCGCTCATGTTTGAGTCGCCGAGAATGACATGGAACCGACGGTAGCGACTGGTGTCGGCGTGCGGTTCATCGCGGGTATTGACAAGCGGTCGGCGGTTCATGGTGTCGATGCTCACGAGCACGCTGAAGAAATCGGCGCGCTGGGAAATCTGATAAATGCCCAGTTGGCTGACCGTGCTCTCCGCTTCGATGCCCATTTTGCCGGCCCCGGCAAAGATTTGGCGGGTGATGAGGAAAGGCAGAATACCGGAGACGATTCGATCCCAGGCCAGGTCGCGGCGCATCAGAAAGTTGTCGTGACAACCATAGCTATGTCCGACGAAATCGGTGTTGTTCTTGTATAGCCGCACTTCACGGCCATCGCCCAATTTCTGATTTCGACGCCGCGCGCACTCAGCCAGGATTCGCTCACCGGCTTTATCCTGCGCAACAATTTGTCGAAGAATAGTGCATTCGGGCGTGGAATACTCGGGATGAGCATGATCGTTGTAAAAGCGCGCACCGTTGGAAAGGACGAGGTCGCTTTTGATTTCCTCAAAGCTCAACGGTCGATTTTTGTCGATCTCGTAATAAGCCGATTCATCAGTATCCTGCGTCAACTGCTTGGCGCGAAAACCGCGCGCATCGAGATGGGGATCTTCCAATTGGTAATCCCATTTCATGTGCGCGCCATGCTCGGTGTAACGCCGCACCAGCTCGATCGATTCGGCCACCACATCGAGATTTTCCGCGCCGGCGACAGTGATGCCGTACTCTGTTTCCAACCCAAAGACGCGGTTCATACACGGACGGGCAAGCATCCCCGTCGATGAAGCTGTGGCCTTTTCAAATTGCCGTTTGGCACGACGCAAGCCGACGATCTTCCCATCCCGGTTCCCCTGTTCATTTTAATGCATCGGTCACTTGATTTCCGATAGTTGTGGCGTTTGACGGGAAGCCGCCGGCCGCCCCTACAGTCCTGGATCCATCAAATTACCCCTGACGCGGGATATGACTGCGCGTCTGAGATTGGCTTGACTGGAGCTATCTTGACGACGTTTTCCGGATCGTAATCAATAAGTTTGAGCCAATCCTCCGTAATGTCGGTGGTTGGGAAAATGTCGTTCTCAATATATTCGGTATCGAAGGCAAGTTGCAGGTCAGTCTCGCGAAGGCCCTCCTCTTGTTGCGTGGCGATCGCACGTTTGATCGCCATTGCTTTGGCACGCTCAACGATTGACGCAATGATCGCACCACTGATCAAATCCGCGCGATAGAGAGTTTCTTTACGACCACTGCGCAGCGTCACCTCCAGGAATTTGTTTTCTTCGCGCCGGGCAAACTGCCAGTCAACAAAGCGTTCGATCAACCGATCAATCGCTGCCGAGATATTGTCAGTTTCTTTGGCCAGCGCGCCGTCGTAGGGAAGATTATCGGTTAGATAAATGCGATAGATGTCACGCGCGCCTTCGAGATTCGGGCGATTCACTTTGATTTTTCTATCAATTCGGCCGGGCCGCAGGATGGCAGGATCAATCAGGTCGGCTCGATTCGAGGCCAGGATAATGACGACATCGTTGAGTGAATCAATCCCGTCCATTTCGGCACAGAACATCGGAACGAGCGTCGAAAGTATATTTGAATAACGGGAGGCGCGGCGGGTCCCGAGGATCGACTCGGCTTCGTCGATAAAAAGGAACGGCATAAAACCTTCACGGCGTTTCTCGCGCGCGGTGGCAAAAATCTCGCGGACCATCCGTTCCGATTCGCCCACCCACATATTCAAAATTTCGGGACCTTTGACGTGCATGAAATACTCGTGCATCTCCGCGCCAGTTTTTTCGCCAAGCTGCTTCGTCAGGTTGTAGGCGGTCGCCTTTCCGATGAGCGTTTTGCCGCAACCGGGGGGACCGTAAAGCAAAAAGCCCTTAGGGGTCACATGCTGAAACTTTTTGAAAAGCTCCACATGCAGAAGGGGCAGCTCAATCGCATCTTTGATTCCCTGGAGTGCTTGATCCTGGCCACCGACTTTTTCCCAAGGCAGCTCCGGTACGTTGTCTAAATAATGTTCGTGCGATTTCGTGCTCGAAAGCATCTCCAGCGCCATGCGATAGTTTGGATCGACGCGGACTTCATCGCCTGATTTCAGAGTCGATTTAGCAAGCTCGGATGAACGTTCCAACACCATCGATTGGGTGCCGTGCTCTGATCCGACCCGCAATCGGTCCTCTCCGATGATTTCCGTAATCTTAGTAACAGGCCCGGCCGGTTCGAAGCCAAGGTCGCCAACAATTACGAAAGCTTCATTCACCAAAACACGCGTTCCCTTCTTCAGTTTCGCCAGCGGAATGCGCGGATCGATATTGCAATAATAATCCGCGCCGCCGACAACGATATGCGCCGTGTCGCGCGACGTGGCGCCGAGAAATGTGCCGATGCGATTAGCTGGGGAAGTTACCTTTTTAATGACTTCCTCCAGCTTCTCGATCATGCGACGCGCTTCGACAATCGTCTCCTCGTGATCAGAGATGTCGGGACGAAGGTCGAGAAGTTCACGCCGAATAGGATCGCCGGGCGGGAGCAAGGCGATGATCCGGTCAAATGATTCAAGCAAGCTGTGCGGCCGCGAGCTTTCGTCCCCGCCCTCTAATCCTTCGCTACGCTGGTCGCTCATTTTTGGTTTGGGTCAATCCGCCGAACCGATTTCAATTATAACTTTGTCGCGTGTTTTGTGCAATGTTCGACGCCGTGCGCGCACAAATTGTTCAACCAGCATGGCGATGTGGCGTGGCGAGAGATATTGAAGGTGCGAAATTCCTGTCGCCGCCAGTTGCAGCTGGAGAGAGCCGCCTCTAAACTCTGTTTCTTCGGGAGCCTTAGCTCAATTGGTTAGAGCGCTGCCCTGTCACGGCAGAGGTTGCGGGTTCGAGCCCCGTAGGCTCCGGTGATGCGCGAGGCCAAGAAGTGTTTGCACAAGGTGGTGAAAACTTTCAGCCTTGGCGGCGAAGCTCTTTTGCGGTTGTCGGGTGGGCTTGCAGCTGCGCAAGAAATGCTTGGCGGTCTCCGGGTGTCGATTCTCTGACCCGCCACGGGTCGCAGCAAAAGCACTGGAATTCGCGTGGGCTGGCCGGTGACGCGAGTCCCGAATGATCCGAAGGCCCTGTTCATCTTCGTAGGCCTCGGGAGCCCTGCGCAACCCCGCAATGATGATGGCTATGGAGCCGGCCGCTGTTGTTCCGAGAAGGCAAAGAGCGAAGAACATACCCTAAATTCAGCACAATCGGTACCGCGGCCAGCCCGGCGAACTCATTCGCCCAAGTGATCCACGGAGAGCCAAGCCGCCGACTACGGTCTCATCCGCCCCAAAATGTTGGATTTTTGAACACATGTGTTGGCTGCACGTCGGCCTAAAGAGCGACCGGGCTTCCAATATCGGGAGATAATCGCCCAAGCCTTTTAGGGTTTGACCCCAGCCGAGTCGTGATTGTTCAACGGTGCGACCCGAAGTTTTCCGGTCCGTTTGCTCTTTCCGCCGGACCGTGGTCAGGCTCTTACCGAGTTTATGGGCAGAATCTTCGGGGTCGAAATTTCCGTTTCAACGGGTCGCCCGAGAAATTCGAGAAGCACCTTTACTCGTTCTCTAGCGGGCAAAAGACGCGTGACCAGCACTTCGAGCCCCTGGAACGGACCCTCCGCAATCCGGACCGACTGGCCAACCTTAATTTCAGGGTCAATCGTGACAAGCTCTGCTTCGCCTGTTCTTTCCTGCAAGGCAGCCATCGTCTGCGGATCGAGAGTTGCCAGGTAGTCGCCGAAATGAACGATGCCGTGAATTCCGGGTGAATGCTCGATGCGCCGGTGTTGGAGTGGATAAACGAACTCGGCAAACATGTATCCTGGAAACATTGCCTCAACGAACCAGACTCTCCCTCGCCGGGTTGCTTTCGGGTAGCGCAGGCGAGGGGAAAAACAGCGAATGTGCGCCTGTCGGCGCAACGCGATGGCCGCGAGGTGCTCGTGTTTCGGCTGCGTTCTCAAACAAAACCAAAGCGGTTCGTCAGACAACGCGAGCTGAGCGCGTGAATGCGTCATGACTAGCTGATAGAGACGCGAAGAGCCTATGGGTGTTTCGCCGTTTTTCAAGGCACAAAACTGACCTGCCATGGAATTCTCGGGTAGTTTCATTGTAAGCTGGGGGAGGAGGTTAAAATTAGCTGGTTGTCTGGCTCGACCGAAAGGTTGGATCATCTTGAAAAAAAACCGGGCGGGGGTTTTTGTTCCCCCGCCCGGCGCATCATTCGTTTCTGGATTCTCTTCTAGGCCTTGCGGGCGCGCACCAATCTGCGCGTAGCCGCAATTCCTGTGAGCGCAAGTCCAAACAGGGCTACGGTCCCCCCACTATCTGGGACAGTTGCCACGCTGGACGTGATCGTGGGATGGGAGGTAGTACCTCCGGTCGGCTGGGGCGGCTTGGGCTGCCTTTGTCTTGCATCTGCGATTGAGGCAATTCCAAAGCATAGCAAGCCAGCGATTAGAATTTTATTTATCTTCATTGTGTTCCCTTTGTTTTCCCTCTATTAGTTTAGGTGATTTTTTAACCAGTCCTCCCGGAAGAACTATTAACTTGCAATCTGATGCAAGCATGCCGAGTGCCAGGAAGAGCCGGCCAAATCGTAACTCACACATGTCGAAATAGTTAACTAAAGCAATTCCTTATAGCGACCGTTTTCCAAGATGATAATTCCGTAAAGATTTCCGACGAAATCCTTATGAGATCTAGGTCCGGTTTCCACCGGAGAAGCCCGGTGACGGTCGCGGCAATGACTCCATGTAGTTTGGCCCGGATTTTCTGGCAAGGTCACGCCTTTCGAACCGTATCGATCTTTGCCGTCGCGGAGCAGCCGAATTGAGTATGCAGCACTCAGCGACCATGCACAGATATCATCGAGTGGGTGGTAAAAGCGCTGCAGTTCGGCGTCTTGAGCGCTTTGCCCCGTGCCCCACAACGACCACTTCCGAAAAAAAACCGGGCGGGGTTTTACCCCCGCCCGGCAACCATCGTTCTGGAACGTGCCTTCGAGCTACACCTTGCGTGTGCGAACCATTCTGCGCAGGCCTTCGAGTCCGGCCAGGGCAACGCCCAACAGGGCAACCGTCGATCCGCCATCCGGGACAGCACCGGGAGCAAGGATCACATCAGCGTGGTCAGCTCCGACGGCACCGAGAGGGGTATGATCTCGGGAAGACCAGGCAACGAAACCTTGCGCTAGATCGGTCGTTGTCGCCCCAAAGCTGCCCAAGTTAAGGACACTGTTTGTTGGGCCTATCAATCCGCCGGTGCGGGTAAACTCGAGATTTAATAGCGTCGGGTCATCCACATATCCGCTGGGAGGTGTGACTCCAAGCACAGAGCCGGTGAGTGCTACCGTAGCGCTCCAGCCGCTGGGAGCAAAGATGCTTCCGGCAACATAGCCTCCGAAATCGAAAATGGTAAAGCCATCGCCGTTGTTAACCTGACCACTGGAGAGATCCGCGGTATAGGTCCATATTCCGGGAGCACTGGTACTTACCACGCTTGGTGTAATCGTGTGGTGCTCAGCCTGGGTAGTGCCGCTGGTTGGCGCTGGCCCGCGGCGCCGGTGGTGTCGTTGTCGTGCATCGGCCGCGGAGACGACTCCGAGGCATAGCAAGGTAGTAATTAGAAGTTTATTTATTTTCATGTTTTTCGGTATTTAGTTATTAATTTCGTTTGCCCGTTTCCTTGAACGAACGTTGTTGGGTGAGATGTTAGCATGTATGATGCCAAGTATGAGAGCACTCTATGCAACAGCCTTATTAACAAGATATTAGGTATCAAACATTGATTATATCATCGATTATCATTAAGAGAGTATTTGTAATTAATTTCGGCAAATGCGCACTAAACGTGATATACATGGTAATAACTAACACACTCACTGACAATAATATACATAGTAATTATAACGATGTAAGATTTCCCGACAAAGCGGTAAATCACTCCACCCAGCCGATTTGGCGCCGCAGCATCAGTTAAAACGTGCGCGGCCAGGACCTTGCAACCGCCGGAAGGCACCGACGACTGGCACGAAGCTCAGTCAGGCCCTGGAATCCTGCTGTCGTCCTGGCAGAGGGTTCCCAACCTGTAAACTGGACATGGGCAGGATACCCGGCACGCCCAGTTCTGAGAAACCCCTGGATTCCCCAGCGCTAGACCATCTGCTCGTCGACCTTTTACAATCGCAATTCAGGGATGACCTTGATTTTTAGGCTGTTGCTCCGCCAGGCGCTGCTTTGCCTCACGCGCCAGCGGATCTTGCAGACCGGCCGCCAAGGCGCGCGCGAGCGTTTCACGGCCTTTCGCGTCTTGCTTGGTTTGCAGCTGCGCCATCCCAAGGTAGTAAAGATGTTTGGCAGGCAGAGGTTGCTTGGCAGCACTTCCCTCGAACAACTGAATGGCGTACGAAAATTCCTTGCGCTTGAAATTCAGCTCGGCCAGGGTTCGGGCCAGCTCGGGATCGTCCGGGAGTGTTTTCCGGGCTTTCACTGCCAATTCGTACGCCTTCGCAGCGTCCTCGGCATTGTCCACGTAGATGGCCGCCAAGCGTTTTTGCGCCGGAGCAAAATCCGGATACTTGCTCAAGACCTGCAGATAAATATCGATGGCGGCTTTTGCATCGCTGCGCTGTAATCGAATCGCGGCTTTCGCCATAAGTGCCGGCACATAAACCGGCTGTGTCTTCAGGATCTCCTGAACTTGCGGTTCGGCTGCAACAACGTCCGCCGAAGAGCGATCGAGAGCCGTCATATTCAAAAAACGTTTCGCATCGTCCGATTGCGCTGTGGCTGGAGTTGCCGTGAGGCAACGTTCCATTGTCTGGCGCGCCTCGGGCACCTTGCCTAAAGCATAAGCGGCCATTGCGAGGTCGTGGAGAACGGTGGGATCACTGCGGCGCTGGCGCGCACTTTCCTGCAAAAGACTGTAGGCCCAGTTATAATTGTCACTTTCCAACGCAACATGTCCGAGCACGCCCGCCGCCTCTGCGTCGTTCGGCGCCAATTCTCGGGCCTTTTTCGCAAACTCCAACGCTTTATCGCGCTTCTGCAAAGGCTCGGCGTAAAGTTGAGCCAGCTTGAGAGCAGCCCCACCGAATTTCGGGTTGAGCTTTAACGCTTGCTCGTAAGCAGCGGCCGCCTTTCCGGCATCGCCTTGTTTTTCATATGCTTCAGCCAGACGTTTCACGACAACGAAATCGTTGCCATGCTGATTTTGCAGCTTCTCCAATTCGCCGATGGACAGCTCTGTCGTCACACCAGCGGGTCCTTGCAGCAAAGCGAGCCGGCGTTGGGCCTCCTCTTTGCCAGGGAAATCAGCCGTGGCGTGCGCGGCCTGTTCCAAGGCTGAGCGAGCCGCAGCCGTCTGGCCCATCATGTAGTTGGCCATGCCCAGATGGAATTGGACCGCGGGATCGTCCGGTATTTTTTCGGCACTTTCTCGCAGGAGCGGTAAGGCCTGCTGATAATCACCGCGCTTGTACAAGACCCAGCCCAGCGTGTCCGCGATCGAACCGTCACTTGGCTCCAGAGTGCGTGCTTTCTGCGCCAGCTCGTACGCCTTGTCGAGCTGGTTTAATTGCTCGGTGTAGAGGTCGGCGAGATTGTTTAGGGCGGTAGCCGAGTTTGGATCCAACGCGAGGAGTTTTTCATAAGTGTCCCGCGCTTTTGAATAATCCTTCGTCTCATCGTAAACACTCGCCATCAACATAAGTGCCTCCAGGTTATTCGGCTCCTTGGCCAGTCCTGCTTCAAGCTGCGTAATGGCTTGCGGGAGCTTCTTCTGCGCGAGATAAACGGAAATCAACAGATTGTAAGCGGGACCGAAGTTAGCATCGAGTTCGATGGCTTTTTGAAGGGCCGCTTCAGCGCGAGTCCAGTCTTGCTGCGCCGCATAAACCTTCGCTTCCATGAAGTGGGCCATGGGTACGCCGGGATTTTTCTGAAGTAGTTGCTGCACGCGCTGCATGGCGGCGCCGTAACGTTTGTCAGCAACGTCCATCTCCACGAGTTGATTGACCGAACTTAAATTGTCCGGCGCGAGCTCCTCCGCTTTTTCAAAAGCCTGGCGCGCTTCGGCAGTTTTCTGCTGCTGCCGCAGAACGAGTCCGACAAGGAAATAAGCGTCAGCCGATCGGGGAGCGATTTTGATTTGTTCGCGGAAAGCCGCAACCGCATCGTCCAATCGGCCCAAGGCTTGGTAAGCCTGGCCGAGGAGCGAACGAGCCTGCCAAAGATCGGGCCGCTTTTTTAATACGTCCTCCATCGCAGCGACAACCGGCTGAAGTTTGCCAGAACGCAGGTTCAGTTCAGCCAGGGCAAGAATAGCGTCGGTAAAGTTCGGACTTACGGCCACGGCCCGTTCGAGTGCCGCGGTGGCCTGGGCGGGATTCTTGTTTTGTAGATACGCGCGGGCGAGGTGGTACTTGATCGTAGAGTTATTTACAAACCTAGCGTCAAGCCGATCCAAGATCGCAATAGCTTTGCCCGGATCGCGTTTCGCCAGCAGAACATTTGCTTCAAATATGCGCGCATCAGGATTTTCCGGGTCCCGGCTGAATATGTTTTCGAGAAGCGAAAGCGATTCGTCATACCTATTTTCGGTCAGGGCGATCTGAGCCAGAGAACGCCAGGCTGGAACATAATCGGGCGCTTTTTGCGCTAGATTTTGGAGATAAGCCTTGGCCTCACTGCTGGACCCGTTCGCGGTCTGGAATTCGGCATATTTGATCCGTTCAGGCGATCGTAAAGGGGCGAGATCCGCGGCATTTTTGAAC
>Ga0207646_10006166_pt1 | contig 12464 bp, 9 predicted proteins | sample KBSK5502metaG_FD_184343 | JGI IMG/M metagenome (GOLD analysis project Ga0207646, IMG submission 184343) | Corn, switchgrass and miscanthus rhizosphere microbial communities from Kellogg Biological Station, Michigan, USA - KBS K5-50-2 metaG... | ecosystem: Host-associated > Plants > Roots >...
CCAGGTGGCCTTCGTGGCACAGCGGGCATTCCTCGTCTGTGTCGGCGGGCATCGCCTTCTCGGCCGCGACCAGCATCTTCTGCAGCGGTCCATAGAAGTCGCTCACCACCGGCACCCATTCCTGGGTCCCTTGCTCGACCTGGTCGAGGCGCTTCTCGAGGGTTGCCGTGTAGTCGTCGTCGGAGATGACCTTGAAGTGGTCGACCATGATCGCGTTGACGGCTTCGCCGATGCGCGTCGGGTGGAGGCGCCGTTCCTTGATTTCCACATAGCCGTGGTCTTTGATCGTCTCCACGATCGGCGCGTAGGTCGACGGCCGGCCGATGCCCCGCTGCTCGAGTTCCTTGATCAGCGTCGCTTCCGAGTAACGCGGCGGCGGCTGGCTGAAATGCTGCTCGGGCTTGATGGCGTGGTAGGTGAGATCCTCGCCCGCCGCCAGCTCCGGCAGCTCGGTCTCGCCGTTCTCGTCGCGTTCCCATACCTTGTAGAAGCCGTCGAACGTGAGCACCGAGCCGTTCGCCCTGAAGACGTAGTCCCCGCCCTCGATCTCGACCTGCGTCTGGTCGTACACCGCGGGCGCCATGCGGCTGGCGACGAACCGGCGCCAGATGAGCTCGTAGAGCTTGAGCTGGTCCGCGCTCAGGTACCTGCGGATCGAGTCGGGAGTGCGGTTGACGTCCGTCGGCCGTATCGCCTCGTGAGCGTCCTGCGCGCCAGGGCTTGCCTTAGCCGTTCTCGGACCGCCAACGTACTTCTCACCGAACTGCTCCTTGACGAAGCCCTTCACCTTTCCTTCGGCCTCGCCGGAGATGCGCGTGGAGTCCGTGCGCATGTAGGTGATCAGTCCGGTCGATCCCTCGTCACCGAGCTCGATCCCCTCGTACAGCTGCTGGGCGATGCGCATCGTGTTCCGCGGCCGGAAACGGAGCCGGCTGGATGCGTCTTGCTGGAGAGTTGAGGTGATGTACGGCAGGTACGAGCTCTTGGTCCGGCGCTTCTTCTCGACGCCGAGGACTCGATACGTCGCGCCCTCGAGCGCGCTGACGATCGCGTCCGCCTCGGCCTGCGTCTTGACCTCGAGCTTGGTCTCGGCCTCGCCGCCCGGGGCGCTCTTCGGCCGGTTGAGCCGGGCGAGGAAATGGCGCTCGTCGGCCAGCTTGGAGAGCTCGACGTCGACCGTCCAGGACTCGACCGCGACGAACTTTCGGATCTCCTCCTCGCGGTCGACGACCAGGCGGAGCGCGACCGAGCTGACGCGTCCCGCGCCGATGCCCTTCTGGACCTTGCTCCAGAGGAACGGGCTGAGGCGGTAGCCGACCAGCCTGTCGACCACGCGGCGCGCCTGCTGGGCGTTGACCAGCCGCATGTCGATCTCGCGCGGAGACTCCAGCGCCTTGCGGACGGCCTCCGAGGTGATCTCGTGGAACTCGATCCGCTTCGGCGAGGTGAGCTTCAGGACCTCGGCCAGGTGCCAGGCGATCGCCTCCCCTTCCCGATCCGGGTCGGAGGCCAGGATCACGCTGCCTCGGTCCTTCTTGGTCGCCGCGGTCAGCTCGTTGATGGTCTTGCGGCGGCTTTCGACCACCTCATAACGGGGCTTGAAGCCGGCCTCCACGTCCACCGCGATCTCCTTTTCGGGCAGGTCGCGGACGTGGCCCATCGAGGCCCGGACGTCGAAACGATCCCCCAGGAACCGCTTCAAAGTCCGAGCCTTGGCAGGCGACTCGACGATGATCAAACCCTCTGGCACAGTCACTCCTATATTCCCCAACAGCCGGTTTTAGTCCCCTACCCGGCTCCGTGGCGGGCCGGCCGGCTTCTGAGGCGGGCAATCCTACGCTCGTTCTTTGGCCCTGCGCAATGCCCTTACGTAGCCCGCCCCGTGACGGCGCACAGCGCCGTCGAGCTCCAGGGAGGTGAGCCTGGCGAGCACCTCCGAGATCGGGAGATGCAGCTTTCGGGCCAGCTCGGCCGCGCTGACGGTGAGCACGTCTGAGAGGTGGATCAGGAGGCCGTCACGGTTGGCCGGCAGCTCGAATCCGAGGCGCCTGGTGGCCTTCAGGGGGTCATCGAGGACCTCTTGTTGGGCGCCGAGCGCCGCCAGTATGTCGCGGGCGTTCTGGACCAGGCCCGCACCGTCCCGGATCAGGGCGTGGGTGCCGACCGAGAGCGGCGAGAAGATGCTCCCCGGCACGGCCATTACCTCTTTATGTAGCTCGAGTGCGGCCTCGGCGGTGATGAGCGCTCCCGACCCCTGCACCGCCTCCACGACGACCACGGCGTCGGAGAGCGCGGCCATGGTGACGTTGCGGGCCGGGAAGTTGTGGCGGCGAGGGAGCGAGCCGTTGGGGAACTGGCTGACGAGCGCGCCGCCCGCGGCGAGGATCTCCTCCGCCAGGCGGAAGTGAGCCGCCGGATAGACGATGTCGACGCCGGTGCCCATGACCGCGATCGTCATGCCGCCGCCTGACAGCGCGCCGCGATGCGCGGCCGCGTCGCAGCCGAGGGCAAGGCCGCTGATGACGATGACGCCGGCGCGAGCCAGGTCGGCTGCGAGCTGCTCGGCGACAGCTTCGCCGTAAGGCGACGGGCGACGAGAGCCGACGATCGCGACTCGCGGACCGTCGGGCGGCGGCCACCGGCCTCTTGCGTTGAGGCGGCTGAGGTCAGGCGGCGACGTCACTCAGTCGATACCCCAGCGCTTCGAGGACGTGCCGGTCGGCGATCAGCTCCGCGCCCTCGAGATCGGCCGCGGTCCGCGCGACGCGCCACGCCCGGTGAAAACCACGGGCGGTGAGACCCTTCCGCTCGGACCAGCGCTCCAGCGTGTGTCGGGACCCGGGCTCCAGAGCCGCAAGGTTTCGCAGCCGCCTTGGCCGGAGCTGTGCGTTGAGGCATCCCTGGCGGGCCAGCTGGCGCGCTCTCGCCGCCAACACACGCTCCCTTACGACCGCGGACGTTTCGCCGTGCGGCTCGGAGGCAAGCTCTGACAGCGGTACGCGCCGCACACCAACCTGGAGATCGATGCGGTCGAGGAGCGGGCCGGACAGGCGGCGCTGGTAGGCGTCGACGACCGCCGGGGTGCATCGACACGTGCGCACTGGATCGCCCAGCCAACCGCATGGGCAGGGGTTCGTGGCGGCGACGAGCGTGAAGAGCGCGGGGTAGGTGACCGAGCCGCCGGACCTGGTGATGGTCACCCTTCCGGTCTCGAGGGGCTGCCTCAAAGCCTGCAGCACGTTGGCTTGAAACTCGGCGAGCTCGTCGAGGAAAAGCACTCCGTGGTTTGCCCGGCTGATCTCTCCCGGCAGCGCATACCCGGAGCCGCCGCCGATGAGCCCCGCCATCGAGATGCCGTGATGCGGAGCGCGAAATGGGCGGGTCCAGTCGATGGGGCGGCCGGGCTCAAGGTCGCCTAGCAGGCTCCTGACCTGCGCCACATCGAATGCCTCACTTAGCTCGAGAGGCGGCAGGATGCCGGGCAGGCAGCGCGCCAGCATCGTCTTGCCGGCGCCGGGTGGGCCGCTGAGCAAGAGGTGGTGTCCGCCCGCGGCTGCGACCTCGATCGCGCGCCGTGCCTCTTCCTGACCATGGACTTCGGCGAGGTCGTGCTCGTGAACATCGGTGCTCGATTCGAGCGCGGCGTCGGTGAGCGGTTGCGGCGCGATTTGCTCGCCACCTCGTAGATGAGCAACCACTTCAGCGACGTTTCCGCATGGGATGACCTCGAGGCCGTCGACCAGGGCCGCCTCTTCCGCGTCGGCGGCCGGCACGAACAACCGCTCATAGCCGAGCTTCTTCAAGCATCGGGCCGCGACCAGCACGCCATCGACGTGGCGGACAGCGCCGTCGAGCGCAAGCTCACCGAGAAACGCGCTGCGTTCGGGCACCCGCCCACCCGTTTCAGCCAACGCGATTGCAACCGCCATCGCCAAATCGAGCGCCGTGCCGGTCTTCCGCATCTCCGCCGGTGCAAGGTTCACCGTCAACCGCTTGCCCGGAAACGTGAGTCCGCTGTTCTTGATCGCCGACCGCACGCGCTCGCGCGCTTCTTTGACCGACGTCGCCGCGAGCCCGACCAGGAAGAATTTGGGCTCGCCATTGGCGCTGTCGGCCTGGACCTCGACGCGGCGCGCTTCGAGGCCCGCGAGCACGCAGGAATCTACGGTGGCGAGCACGCGGCCACGTTATCGGGATGGGTGTGCGATGACAGCCCAGGCTGTTAAGACGTATCGCTCAGGCGAGGCGGGGTTCTGGGCGCCAGCGGCCACCTTCTTCGAGATAACCGGCCGGCTGATCGGGCTCGTGGCTCAACAACAGCAGCCAGCGATGCTTCTCGGCTTCTTCAAAGAGGCGGGCCTTCTCCTGCAGCACCCTCAGCGGCTCGATGTCCGCCGCCATCGTCCACCCCACGCGCAAATGCGGCGTCTGGCAAACGAGGTCACCCGTCACCGCGCACGCGAGCTCCCCGGAGCGCAGAACGATGACCTGGCTACCCGGCGTGTGCCCGCCGACGTGGCGGACGTGAACCCCGGGCATGACTTCGGCGTCACCATCCACGAACTCCACAAGGTTGTTGCCGTCGGCCAGCGGCGTGAAGTCGTCTGTGACGTACGTCGCCTGGTTCCGTGGATTGGGATCCAATGCAAAGTCCCACTCGCTCCGCTGGATGAAATGCCGCGCCTTCGGAAACGTGAGCTCGAGGCACCCGTTCTCCAATCGAGTCAATCCACCCGCGTGGTCCCAGTGCAGATGCGTCGTGATCACGGCGTCGACTTCATCAGCACGAATGCCCACCCGCTTCAGGGAATGCAAAAGTCCCTCCGGCTCGCGCAACGCAGCCTGCAGCGCGCGCTTCTCGCTCAACTTGGTGCCGATGCCCGTCTCGCACACGATCACCTTTCCGTTCACCCGCGCGATGAGGCCGACGCAGGCCATGTCGACCATGTTGTTGGCGTCGGCGGGCTTCTGCTTTTCCCAGAGGACCTTGGGGACGACGCCGAACATCAGGCCGCCATCGGCCTTCCACCTCCCCGCGATGAGGATGTAAAGCTCTAAGTCACCCAGCCTCACGGTCACTAATATGCAGCGGCAATGGCCGTTGCGGCGATCAGCACCGGAAACCTGACCAAGGATTACGGCCTGGGTCGCGGCCTTTTCGACCTCGACCTGCAGGTCGCGCAGCAGGAGGTCTTCGGCTTCCTGGGCCCAAACGGCGCCGGAAAGTCGACCACCATCCGGTGCTTGATGGGGCTGATCCGCCCGACCGCCGGCTCGGCCCACATCTTCGGCCTCGACTGCCTACGCGACTACGTCGCGGTCAAACGCAAGGTGGGATACATGCCCGGCGAGATGCCCCAGTTCGGAAGCCTTCGAGGCTCCGAGGTTGTCGCGTATCTCGGTGCGCTGCGTGGTGGCGCAAACCTCAAGGTCGTGCGCAGCCTGGCGGAGAGGTTCAGCCTCGACCTCAGCCGCCGTTACCGCGAATACTCGAGTGGCAACAAGCGGAAGCTCGGGATCGTCCTCGCGTTCATGCACCAGCCCCCGCTGCTGATCCTCGACGAACCGACCGGCGGCCTCGACCCTCTGAACCAGCAGGAGTTCTTCGCCCTGGCCGCGGACGCTCGCGAAGATGGAGCGACGATCTTTCTGTCATCGCACATCCTGTCTGAGGTCGAGCACATATGCGACCGCGTCGGCATCATCCGCTCGGGACGCCTCGTGAAGATCGCCGACCTCGACGAGCTGCATCGCATTCGCTTCCACCACGTCGAGATGGAGTTCGCCCCAGACGCGACAGTGCCCGTCGATGCGATCCGTTCGGCGACGGGAGTAGAAAACGTCGTCGCCGACGATCGGACCGTCACCTGCACGGTCAGGGGCACATTCGAGCCGCTGCTGGATGCGATCCGCGGCGCGAACGTGACCAACCTGGTCAGCCATGAGCCGAGCCTCGAGGAGACATTCCTGGAGTACTACAGGGAGGCGGCTCCCCCCAAAGCCCTGCCCCGGTGACCGTCACCACTTTGCTCGGGCTGCGACTCGGCCGTTGGGGAATCGCGGGCTTCGGCTCGATCGCATTCGCAATCTCGCTTCTGCAGACCGCGGGCTTCTACCAGGTGGCCGGCCGGACCGAAGCCGAGAGGCGGGCTTTCGGCCGCTCGATGTCGATCCTCGCGCAGCAGTTCGCCGTGATCGTCGCGGTACCGACGCGACCCGACACGGTCGGCGGCTACGTCCAGTGGCGCGCCTTTGGATTCCTGGCCATCTTGTTTGCGATTTGGGGCCTGGCGGCGGCGAGCGGCGCGGCCCGCGGTGATGAGGAGCGAGGCCTGGTGGAGGCGGTCCTTGCAACCGGCGTATCGAAGCCGCGGATGATCGCGGCAAGGATGACGGCCTACACGCTTGGAAGCCTGGTCGCCGCCTTCGCGGCGAGCGCGGGCTTTCTCGTCGGCGTGGCCACTGGTGGCGAAACGTTCACCGTCGCCCCGGCGCTGCAAGCGGCAATCCCGCTGGCGGCCCTGGGAATCTGCTCCTTCTCCCTGACGATGTTTTTGGCGCAGCTCGGGAGCGCCCGAAGCGCCACCGCGATCGCGGGTGTCGTCCTGCTCGGCCTGTTCCTCGTCAACAGGCTGAGCCAGACGTTCGACTTCCTGGTGCCCTGGCGCCCGGTGTCGCCATTTCACTACTACGAACAGAGCTCACCACTGGCGCCCTATGGGATTCTGGACGTGAGGGCCACGCTCATCCTGGTGGCGATCGCGATCGCCGCCGCAGTGCTGGCGACCCTGGCTTTCAGATATCGCGACCTCGGCTCGCCGCTCATCAGCCTCCCTGCCTCGAGCAGGCCCGCCAGCTACGAGATGTCGACATTGGTGGTTTGGCGCATCCCGGTGGTGCGCGACCTCTACGACCGCCGCGTCAGCCTCCTCATCTGGGCCGCCGGCCTTGCGGCGCTGGGCGCGCTCTTCGTCGTCCTCACCAAGGAGATCGTGCAGCCCCTGCTATCAATACCGGCCCTGTCTCGCTACTTCTCCAATTACCTGACCGGCGACGTGTACGCGTCGTTCCTCGGCTACATCTGGTTCGGTTTCGCCCAGCTGCTCATGGCCGGTTTCGCGGTCACCCAGGTCGCGCGCTGGAGCGCCGAGGATTCGGATGGACGCCTCGAGCTCGTCCTCAGCAACCCGATCTCGAAGACTCGAATCGTCGTCGAGCGGGCGATCGTGCTCGCTGTTGGCGCGTTGATAATCGCCGCGGTCAGCGGCGTCGCCGTCGGCATCGAAGCGCATTACCAATCCATCGAGCTCGATCGCACCCGGCTCGTCGAGGCTTCTCTGCTGCTGGTGCCTTTCACGCTCGTCTACGGAGCTGTCGGCGCACTCCTCGCATCACGCCTGCCGCGCGCCACGGTCGGGCTGCTCGGAGCCTTTGCGTTCGCAAGCTACATCGGGGTCCAGCTCGGTCCGATCTTCAAGCTGCCGGAATGGGTGCAGGACCTGTCGGCGTTCAAGCTGTATGGGCAGCCGCTCACCGCGGGCGTGGACCAGACCGGACTCCTGATCATGATTGCAATCGTGGTCGGGGCCTTGACAGCTTCGGCGATCGTGATGCAGCGTCGCGACATCGGCGCCTGATTCCGGGCGACTTACGAAAAGTAGCCAGAGACCGATTTAGGAGGTACACTTCGACGCCATGCCGAGATCGATGTGGAAGGGAGTCGTCTCGTTCGGGATGGTGTCGATACCCATCCGCCTCTACAACGCCACCGAGTCAGCCGCCAAGGTTTCGTTCCGCCAGCTCTGTCCCGATCACAAGTCTCCGATCAGCTACAAGCGCTGGTGCGCGGAGGGTGAGCACGAGGTCCAGTACGGGGAGATCCTGAAAGGCTTCGAGGTCGGCAAGGACCGCTACGTCATCATCAACGACAAGGACCTCGACAACATCCCGCTGGCCACGGCGCACAGCATCGACATCACGGAGTTCGTACCCAGCGACGACATCGAGCCTGGGCTCTACTACAACAGCGCTTACTACGTCGAGCCGGAGGAGCTGGGCAAGAAGCCTTACCACCTCTTGCGCAAAGCGCTCGAGGCGACCGGAAGGATGGCCGTGGCGAAGATCGCACTGCGCGACCGCGAGCACCTCGCCGCGCTGCATCCCACGAACGGCGCCCTGCTGATGAACACGCTGCACTGGCCCGACGAGATCCGCTCGGTCGAGGGCCTGAAGGGACTCGAAGGCGACGTCAAGATCAACCCCAAGGAGCTCGAGATGGCGAAGGCCCTCATCGAGAGCCTGGCCGACTCTTTCGATCCGAGCCGCTACAAGGACGAGTACCGCGAGGCTGTCATGAAGGTCGTCCAGGCGAAGATCGACGGCGAGGTCATCGAAGCGCCGGCGCCTCCGCAGACCGCCAAGGTCATGGACCTCATGGAAGCTTTGCGGGCATCGGTCGACGCCGCCAAGAAGTCTCGAGCGGCGCGCTCCAAGGCCGCGCCGGTCGAAGCCAAGAGGGCGCGCAGAAAAGCCTCATAGCGGGGTCCGGCCCGGGGAGTCGCCTCAGGGCCCGGACCCCTCGCGGCTAATCTGGGAGCGTGGAATCCGACCAGCTCCAGATCGAGCTCGAGAGCTTTCCGCGCGAATTGCGCCCGATGCAGGCCGCATCGGCCGAAGCTCCATTCAGCTCGCCCGAATACCTCTTCGAGGTCAAATGGGATGGGCTGCGGTGCATGCTCTTTCGCGACCCCGACGGCGGCGTCCATCTGCAAGACCGCGGCTTCAACGACCTGACGGCCGACCTGCCTGAGGTCACCGCCGCGGCGGCGCGGGTCCCGCGAGGCAGCGTCATCGACGGAGAGGTCGTAGCCACCGACCCGGACGGCCGTCCCGACTACACGCGGCTGCGCGAGCGACTCACAAGCGGGGCCGCCGGCAAGAACGAGATTCCAGTCGCCTACCTCGCATTCGATGCCCTGTACCTCGATGAGAAGCCGCTGCTGCGGCAGCCGCTTGCGCGGAGACGCGCTCGCCTGCGCAAGGCGGTGGAGGCCGGCGGCCACATCTTCGTGCCCGACCACATCGAGGAGGATGGCGTCGAGCTGTACGAGGCCTGTCTCGAGCGCGGCCTCGAAGGGGTGGTGGCGAAACACAGCCAGAGCCCGTACGTCCCCGGCCAGCGCAGCCCGTTCTGGCTGAAGGTCAAGGCGGTGAAGTCCGACGACTTCGTCGTCATCGGGTGGACCGGGTCGGCGCCGTTCGAAGCCCTTCTCGTCGGCTACCACGAGGATGGCCGGCTCCTGCCGTGCGGGACTGTCGGGGGTGGCTATGACAAGACGACGATGGAGACGATCAGGACGAAGCTGGCTGAGATGGCCACCGACTCCTCGCCACTCGAACCGGAGCCGATCATGACCAGCCCGGTTCGCTGGGTGCGGCCGGAGCTCGTGGTCAGCGTGCGTTACTCGGAATGGTCACCGGACGGAACGCTGCGTTTCCCGATCTTCAACGGCCTGCGACCCGAGGTGCATCCGGCCGAGGCGGTGCGGCATCGGCCGCGCGTCGTGATCATGGGACACATCAAGCCGGGTTCGCCCGCCTATTCCTTGACGCGCTTCCCGTTCTGATGGCGTCTGACCTCGATGCCGTAACCGGAGCTTTCAGCTTCACCGGAGGATTCATCGCGCGGCGGCTGCTCGCCGCCGGGCGGCGCGTGCGGACGCTGACCAACCATCCGCGCCGGCCAGGTGCCGAGGGGATGGATGTAGAGGTCGCGCCGCTTCAATTCGCCGACCGCGATGCGCTCGTCGAAAGTCTTCGCGGCGTCGACGTGCTCTACAACACCTACTGGATCCGCTTTCCACACGCCGGCACCGGGTTCGGCGATGCGATCGCCAACACGAGAAAGCTCATGGGCGCGGCTGCAACTGCCGGCGTGCGCAAGGTGGTTCACATCAGCGTGAGCAACCCGTCGCCGGACTCACCCCTCTCCTATTACGCGGGCAAGGCTCGCACCGAAGAGGTGGTGCATGAATCCGGCCTGCCGTGGGCGGTGGTCAGGCCGACGCTGATCTTTGGCCAGGGCGACGTCTTGATGAACAACATCGCCTGGCTCTTGCGACGTTTCCCTGTGTTCTTCATACCTGGCAACGGCCACTACCGCGTGCAGCCCGTCGCGGGAGAAGATGTGGCCGACATCGCGATCTGGGCCGCGAGCGTCGCGGAGAACGTGACAGTGGACGCCGCAGGTCCGGAGATCATCGCGTATGCCGAGCTGGTGGAAAGCATCGCGATCGCCATCCACCACACGCGAGCGTTGGTGTTCTCCCCGCCCGGACTCACACTCTTCGCGAGTCGCTTTCTAGGCCGCTACGTGAAGGACGTCATCCTGACGCCCGAGGAGCTCAGCGGCCTGATGGATGAGCTGCTGGTTTCGAAGGATCTGCCGCGTGGCCGCGCACGCCTGGACGACTGGCTGCTTCGCGACGCTGACACCCTCGGCAAGACCTACGCATCGGAGCTGGACCGCCACTTCCGATGAACTTGTAACCTCGCGTGGAGATGAGCGCCCGATCGAGCAGTGGCGCGGCCGCGGTCGAGGCGCGCCAGCTCGTCAAGCGATACGGAAACCTTGCCGCTGTCGACGGCGTCAGCTTCCAGGCCTTGCGCGGCGAGGTCTTCGGTTTCCTGGGCGCCAACGGCGCGGGCAAGACGACAACGCTGCGAATGCTGTGCGGATTGCTGCGGCCCACGTCAGGCACGGCGCTGATCGATGGGATCGACATCCAGGCGGATCCGCTCGCGGCGAAGGCGAGGCTTGGCTACCTGGATGAGGAACCGTTCGTCCATCCTCACCTCTCCGGACGCGAATTCCTCGACTTCGTGGCGGACCTGTACCGCATGCCGCGCGGACGGCAGCGCGAAGAACGCATGTCGCGGCTGCTCAACCTGTTCGACCTGGCCAAGAAGGACGGCGATCTCATCGGCAGCTACAGCCACGGCATGCGGCAGAAGATCGGGCTGGCGTCGCTGCTCATCCGGGAGCCGTCGGTGCTGCTCCTGGATGAGCCCACGAACGGCCTCGACCCACGATCGGCCCGGCTCGTGAAAGACCTGCTCGAAGAGCTCGCCGCGCGTGGGACCACAGTGCTGCTCTCGACTCACATCCTCGAGGTGGCGCAGGCGCTGTGCCGGCGAGTCGCGATCATCGACCGCGGGCGAATCGTTGCCATCGGCAGCATGGAAGAGCTGCGAGAGCAGACCGGCAGCGAGGGCGCGGACCTGGAGGATCTGTTCCTCAAGCTCACCGCCGGGCCGGAATCGCGCGAGATGATCGAGCGGCTGCTCGACACAGGTTCGTGAGCGGGCCCGGCGGCGCCCTTCGAGTGATAGTCGGCGCGGAGCTCCGCGCCTCGCGCAATCGCCTCGTGAAGGGAAACCGCACACGCCTGGTCGCCCTCGTGATCGTCCTCCTCTTCGCGATCCCATTCCTCGGCGGCGGGACGTTCACGCTTGGGGCGACAGCCGGACACTTCCTTCCGTTCGCCGTCGACCCGCTGCTCGCGGCGGCGTTTACCGGCCTGTCACTGCTCATGCTCCTGATCGGCTTTCCGACAGTCATCGCCTCGCTGTTCGTCGGACGCGACCTGCTGCAGCTGGTCGTCGCGCCCGTTCGGACGCGCGACATCTTCGTGGCCCGGCTTGTGACGGCCATGAGCGCGAACCTCCTGATCAGCGGCGTCCTGCTGGCCGCCGTGCTTGGGCTTGGGGCCGGGGCAGGCGCGCCGCTCATCTACTTTCCGGTGGGGCTCCTTCTGATCGCGGTCCAGGTCCTCGTAGTCACATCTCTCCAGGCCATCCTGATGACCGTCATCGTTCGTTGGGTGCCGGCCCGGCTGGCCCGCGACGTGGCGGCGGCGGTCGCCGGCCTGACCGGCGCGGCGCTCTACCTGACCTGGAACCTGAGCCTGCGGCAGACCTTCCGAAGCAGGGCCCGTCCTGACGTTTCGGGCCTGACCTCGCTCGTCCAGCGTATCGACTGGCTGCCGACGACCTGGCCCGGGCATGCGCTCAGCGCGATTGCGGACGGGAGCATCGAGGTCGCGCTGGTCTGGCTCCTTGCGACGCTGCTGCTGGCGGCGATCCTGGTGGCGATGGCCGAGCTCCTCTACGAACGCACGCTGCTGGCTGGGCTCGGGGTGTTCGGTGATGCGCCGTCGATCTGGCGCCGCCGATCCACAGCACGCCCCTCCCAACCCTCTCCCCTGCGAGGAGAGGGAAATCCTTACTTCGCGATCGCTCGCAAAGATTGGTTGGGGTTCCGGCGTGACGTGCGCCCTTTGACCCGGCTCTTGCCCGCGCTGCTCCTCCCCGTCGGATACGCTGCCGCGCTCAGCCAGCCGGCCCGCAGCTTGAGCGGCTTCTGGTCGAACATCGCCTTGATCACGTTCCTTTCGATGTTCATG
>Ga0207646_10006167_pt1 | contig 12463 bp, 6 predicted proteins | sample KBSK5502metaG_FD_184343 | JGI IMG/M metagenome (GOLD analysis project Ga0207646, IMG submission 184343) | Corn, switchgrass and miscanthus rhizosphere microbial communities from Kellogg Biological Station, Michigan, USA - KBS K5-50-2 metaG... | ecosystem: Host-associated > Plants > Roots >...
CACGCTTGATGCCGCGAAGCAGCGCGCCGGCGTTGTCGCCTGCCTGCGCGTAGTCGAGCGTCTTCTGGAACATCTCGAGCCCCGTGACGACGGTCTTCTCGACCTTCTCGTGAATGCCGACGATCTCGACCTCGTTGCCCGACTCGATCTTCCCCTGCTCGATCCGGCCGGTCACGACGGTGCCACGTCCGGTGATCGTGAAGACGTCCTCGATCGGCATCAGGAACGGCTTGTCGACATCGCGCTCCGGCTCGGGAATGAACGAGTCCACCGCGTTCATCAGCTCGATGATCTTCGGAACCCACTCGCCGTCGCCCTCCAGCGCCTTCAGCGCGGAGACCTGGATGACCGGAATGTCGTCGCCCGGGAAGTCGTACTTCGAGAGGAGCTCACGCACTTCCATCTCGACGAGCTCGAGCAACTCGGGGTCGTCGACCATGTCGGCCTTGTTCAGCGCGACGACGATCGACGGCACCTCGACCTGACGGGCGAGCAGGATGTGCTCACGCGTCTGCGGCATCGGGCCGTCCGCTGCGGACACGACCAGGATCGCACCGTCCATCTGGGCGGCACCCGTGATCATGTTCTTGATGTAGTCGGCGTGCCCCGGGCAGTCGACGTGTGCGTAATGACGAGCCTCGGTCTCGTATTCGACGTGCGAGGTGTTGATCGTGATGCCGCGCGCCTTCTCCTCGGGCGCGTTGTCGATCTCCTCGAAGCTCTTCACTCCGGTCGTCGACGTTCCCTGCTCCGACAGCACCTTGGTGATCGCCGCGGTCAGCGTCGTCTTGCCGTGGTCGATGTGACCGATCGTGCCGACGTTGAGATGCGGCTTGGTGCGCTCGAACTTCTGCTTGGCCATGCTTCTCCTTCCTTGACTTACGCGTCGCTCGTGACCAGCTCGGCCAGGATCGATTGCGGAACTTCCTCATAGCGTTCGAATTGCATCGTGAACTCGGCGCGGCCCTGCGTCATCGAACGCAGGTCGGTCGCGTAACCGAACATCTCCGCGAGCGGGACGATGGCTTTGATGACCTGTGCGTTGCCGACGGGCTCGAGGCTCTCGACGCGTCCACGCCGCGAGTTGAGGTTCCCCATCACGTCGCCGAGGTAGTCCTCGGGACTGATCACCTCGACGGCCATGACGGGCTCGAGCAGCTTCGGCTTGCCGCGCTTCATGGCCTCCTTGAAGGCCATCGAGCCGGCGACCTTGAACGCCATCTCGCTCGAGTCGACGTCGTGGTACGAGCCGTCCACGAGCTCGATGCGGACGTCGACGACCGGATACCCCGCGAGCACCCCGGACTCCATCGCCTCCTGGATGCCGAGGTCGATTGCCGGGATGTACTCCTTCGGGATCTTCCCGCCGACGATCTTGTCGACGAACTCGTAGCCCTCGCCGGGAGTCATCGGCTCGGCGTTGATGACAGCGTGTCCGTACTGGCCGCGGCCGCCTGTCTGGCGGACGAAGCGGCCCTGAATCTTCTCCACCGGCTTGCCGATCGTCTCGCGATAGGCGACCTGAGGCCGGCCCACGTTCGCGTCGACGCTGAACTCGCGTTTGAGGCGGTCGACGATGATCTCGAGGTGCAGCTCGCCCATGCCGGCGATCAGGGTCTGGCCGGTCTCGTCGTCGGTGCGCACGCGGAAGGTCGGGTCTTCCTCCGCCAGCCGCTGCAGGCCTGCGCCCAGCTTGTCCTGGTCGGCCTTCGACTTCGGCTCGACGGCCACCGAGATCACCGGGTCGGGGAACATCATCGACTCGAGCTTGATCGGTGCCGTGTCGGTCGCCAGCGTGTCGCCCGTGGTCGTCGCCTTGAGGCCGACGCCCGCCGCGATCTCACCCGCGCCGATCTCCTCGCGCTCCTCGCGGTGGTTCGCGTGCATCTGGAGGATGCGGCCGATTCGCTCGGTCTTGCCCGTGTTCGTATTGAGGACCCGATCCCCGGCCTTCAGGTGGCCGGAATAGACACGGAAGTACGTGAGCTTGCCCACGTATGGGTCGGACATCACCTTGAAGGCGAGCGCGGAGAACGGCTCGTCCACCGCAGGACGGCGCGAGAGCTCGTGCTCGGTGCGGGGATCGATCCCGTGCACGGGCGGCACGTCGAGCGGGCTCGGGAGATAGTCGATGACCGCGTCGAGCAGCGGCTGCACGCCCTTGTTCTTGAAGGCGGAGCCGAGCAGGACCGGGCTGATCTTGTTCGCGAGCGTTCCCTTCCGGAGCGCGCGGCGGATCATCTCGGGCGTGACGGACTCCTCGTCCATCAGATACGTCTCCGTCAGCTCGTCGTCGAACTCCGCAATCGAGTCGATCAGCTGGTGGTGATACTCCTGGGCCTGCTCTTGCAGCTCGGCAGGAATGTCGCCGGTCTCCATCTTCGTCCCGAGGTCGTCGGACCAGGTGATCGCGCGCATCTCGACGAGGTCGACGACGCCGCGGTGGTGCTCTTCCAGGCCGACGGGAAGCTGGATCGGCACAGGGTGGGCCCCGAGGCGGTCGATCATCGACTGGACGGACGCGAAGAAGTCCGCGCCGGTGCGGTCCATCTTGTTGATGAAGGCGATGCGGGGGACCGCGTAGCGCTCGGCCTGCCGCCACACGGTCTCCGACTGGGGCTGAACCCCGGCCACGGCGTCGAACACGGCAATTGCCCCGTCGAGGACGCGGAGGCTCCGCTCCACCTCGACGGTGAAGTCCACGTGCCCGGGCGTATCGATAATGTTGATCCGGAAATCGCGCCACGTCGCCGTCGTCGCCGCAGACGTGATCGTGATGCCGCGCTCCTGCTCCTGCGCCATCCAGTCCATCGTCGCCGCGCCCTCGTGGACCTCGCCCATCTTGTGGGTCCGCCCCGTGTAGTAGAGGATCCGCTCGGTCGTCGTCGTCTTGCCCGCGTCGATGTGGGCCATGATCCCGATGTTCCGGACGCGGTCGAGAGCGATGCCGCTCTTGGTGTCGACAGCCATCTGGGTTACCACCTGTAGTGGGCGAAGGCCTTGTTGGCCTGCGCCATCCGGTAGACATCGTCCTTGCGCTTGAAGGCCCCGCCCTGCTGGTTCAGCGCGTCCAGGATCTCGTTCGAGAGCTTCTCGACCATGCCCTTCTCGCGGCGGCTGCGCGCGAAGTCGACGAGCCAGCGCACGGCAAGCGTGCGCGCGCGGCGCTGCGGCACCTCGACGGGCACCTGGTAGTTCGCGCCGCCGACGCGGCGGCTCTTGACCTCGAGCACGGGCGTGACCGTCTTCACGGCCTGCTCCAGCACCTCGACGGGCGGCTTGCCGGTCTTCTCGCCGATCCGCTCCATCGCGCTGTAGACGATATGCTCGGCCGTCGACTTCTTGCCGGCGGTCATCACCTTGTTGATCACCTGGGTCACGAGCGCGGAGTTGTAGACGGGGTCCGGCTCGATCGGCCGGGCCTGGACATCAGCACGGCGCGGCATTAGGACCCCTTTTTGGCGCCGTACTTGGAACGGCCCTGCTTGCGGTCTGACACGCCCGCCGTGTCGAGCGCCGCGCGGATGACCTTGTACCGGACGCCCGGCAGGTCCTTGACGCGGCCGCCTCGGACGAGGACGACGGAGTGCTCCTGGAGATTGTGGCCCTCGCCCGGGATGTAGGTCGTGACCTCCATCTGATTCGTCAGGCGGACGCGCGCGACCTTCCGAAGCGCCGAGTTCGGCTTCTTCGGGGTATGTGTAAACACGCGCGTGCAGACGCCGCGCTTCTGTGGCGCTCCGCCGAGTGCAGGGGTCTTCGTCTTCCCCTTTTGGAGAGCACGACCCTTGCGGACGAGTTGGTTGACGGTGGGCATGAACCTCCTGGAAAGTCTGTTCTCACACAGCAACGGTCGGCGGGGCCGATGGCCCTGCCAACCGGACGAGGCATGGTAGCGAAACGTGCGAGGGCCCGCAAACCGCCGAAACCCGCTTGTGGAGCGGAACCAGAAGGGTGTGGCGAGCGTTTTCCAGGTACCCGTGGGCGATGGATTTTCCTATTTGCAAATGCTAGTGAGACCGCCTAACCACCACTACAGTGAGTCGGCGGGTTTTTCCCTTCCTGCGGCAACCGGATGACCACCATTCTGATCGGGATCAGTGTGGGCCTTGGCGCTCTCGTAGTGCTATTGCTGGCCCTGCTCGTCGTCCGCTGGCGCTCGGACAACTCGACCGACGAGCGGGTTGCGGAGGTGGTTGCGAGCCTGAACGAGCGGATGGACGAGCTCGGCCGAGAGCTGGCCGGGGCGCTCGAGCGAGCCGAGGAGGAGGGCCGGCGGAGCCGGATCTTCGGAGAGCTCGCCGGGTCGATCGACCTGGACGAGGTGCTGTCGCGGACGCTCGAGGCAGCAGGAGCGCTCGAGGACGCCGACGCGGCGCTCGTCATGCTCCCCGATCCGGCCGGGGGCAAGCCGCTCGTCGCCACGCTTGGACTGTCCGTCGAGGAAGCCGAGCGGCACGCGATCACCGGACCGCCGGACGGCCGGCTGGCACGGTCGATCACGATGTCCTACACCTATCCCGAGCGGGAGCGCGAGGCCAATCCCGGGGAAGGAGTGATCCACGCCGGGCTCGCGGTTCCTCTTCCAGGCGACACCGCGACACTCGGCTATCTGACCGTCTTCACCCGCAAGCGGGGACACGAGTACGGGGAGGACGACGTGCGGCAACTCGAGACGCTGGCTCTGCGCGCCGGGCCGGCGATCGAGAATGCGCGCCGTTTTCGTGAGGCGCGGCAGCTTGCGGACCTCGACGCGCTCACCGGGCTCCACAATCGGCGCTACTTCCACGAGACGCTCGCCCGCGAGTGCTCCCGCGCCCATCGCTACGAGCGCAAGCTGTCCCTGATCGTCTTCGACCTGGACGATTTCAAGGAGGTCAACGACCGGATCGGCCACCTGGCCGGAGACACGGTGCTCGCGGAGGCTGCGGAGCGGGTGCGTGACGTCGTGCGTACGGCCGACATCGCGTGTCGCGTGGGAGGCGACGAGTTCGCCGTCATCCTCCCGGAGTCGTCGCTCGAGGACGCCGATCAGCTGTATCGCCGGATCCAGAACGCGATCTCGTCACGTCCGCTCGGCCAGGGCGGCAAGCTCTTCCTGTCTGCCGGAGTCGCGGAGCTACGCGCGGAAGACGATCCGGTGGTGTTCTTCCAGCGTGCGGACGACGCGCTCTACCGCGCGAAGGAAGCAGGCAAGGGCCGCGTCGTCTCGGCGAACTCGCCGCGCCTCGGCCCCGCCTAGAAAGAGCCAGGGTCAGAGACCCCTTGCCTCTGTAGGAAGGTCTGCTTACGAGGTCAGCGCCAGGAAGGGGAGGTAGTTCGTGAGATCGACCTCGCCCTTCTCCGGCATCTGGTCTCGCCAACAGATCGCCTCGGGGAACGCGGCCTGCTGTGCGGCTGCGAGCCAGGTGGGATAGCGGTCCTCACGTTCCTGCGCCTTGAGCGCGGCGCGGATCGCCTCCTGCGCGTTACCGATAGGCAGTGTTCCGAGTGGCACCGGCGGGCCGAGGGGCCGGACTTGCACCATGCCGAGCGGTGACCAGACTGAAGTCCACCGGCCCGAGAGGAGCGTCATCAATCGCGGCGGCGCAGCCGACTCGACCGCGTAGCCCGACCGGCGGCCGCCGAGCCAGGGAGCACTTGACTTGGCCTGCACGAGGCGCGCCTGCAGGTCGCCGTAGCTGTCGTGAAAGTCGGCGATCTCACGCGCGCTCGGCCCCGGCACGTGGAATCCGCTCTCGATGCGCGCGCGCCTCAGCTCGTCACCGATGATGCTGCGCGCCACCGACAGAGTGGTCCGCGCATCCGCGATGGCCGCCAGATATGCGCCCCGGGAACCGGCGAACCGCGCGCTGATGATCGTTCGCTCCGCCGCGAGGATGTCCCCATACCCAACCCGCGCCGCGTGCTGCGCCACAGCACGCCCGAACGCGTTGGAGAAGGCGAGCTCCGGATCACCCGTCAGCTTCAGGATCGGATCGATCTGCGACCAACGCACGGCGGTCCGGCCGAGCTGACAACGCAGCCCCGGCGGCAGGACGAGCTGGCCTTCGGTGCGCGAGCGCACGAATCCCTTGCCGGCCGCGCGCGGCCCGTTGCACAGGCTCGGGCTCCTGGTCCACAGATACACGCACGCCGCGCGCCACTTCGCCGGATCCATCTCGCCGGGAGTCGTCGACCACTCCGCCCAGCCCCACGACCAGATCGAGCTGAAGTTCATCTCGTTGGCGACGTATCGCGCCGCAAGAGCCTGCCACTTCACGGTCTGGAACCAGGCCTTCGCCTCCAGACCCTCGCGCCCGCCGGTGCCTTTCGAGGTCTGGAAACCGAGGAAGATGCCGAGCTTCGAGACCGGGATACCGGCCTTGGTGAAGTCGAGGATGCCGCTGCGGAACGCTTGCCGGAGCGTCCGGCTGCCGCGAATCGCACCTTGCTTGTAGATCAGCGGGGCGGGGAAGTAGACCTCCCGCACGATTCCCGCGACGTCCGCCACCTGACGCCACCAGTCGCCGGCGGTGCTGTCGGTGTACGGCGTCGCGTTGACCAGTAGCCAGGGCTGCGCACCGCGCTGGCGCAGCGTCTGGAGGAAGAGAAGGACATTCGCACGGTACTGCTCGTTTGTCTTCGACCACGGCACCGCAAGCCACGACCCGAACAGCTCGTTCTCGGCGATCACCGGGTTCGAACAGTCCATCGCCTGCGCCGCGTAGTCGTAGAGCTTGTTCGCCTTGTCGACGATCGTCGCGGGATCCGCCGGAGCGCTGGTCGTCCCGACACGCCGGTTGAGATACAGGTCGAAGTAGGCGGTCTGCGCGCCCCCCGCTCTCAGCTTCGGAGGAAAGATCAGGTTGGACGCGAGCGCGGTCACGCCCGGCTTCGCGAAGAGGTTCCAGAACGGAACGGAGCCGTCGGCGAAATCGAGCCAGAGCGGCGCCTTCCCGGTGAAGAGAGAACAGTTCGCCTGCAGTTGCTGGGCCGGCGCGGCCTTCCCACCGGCAAGAGCAAACGCAAGGACGGCGGCGACGAGGACCCCGAGCCTCTTCACAGCGCCTAACAGTAGCCGCCGTCCCGGCGGCTTCCAGCGCCGCTTACGAACAGTTAACTCTTGGAGTCTCGCCCCTCTTCTAGGCGCTCAAAAACGCCGCGAGGCCGGGCTTTGCCCGGCCTCGCTCACAGACGCTCTGATTCACCGTGAGAATCATCATGGCGCCGCAGGCGCCGGATTCTTACGGTTCTTTGTCGAGGGGCGAGTCCACTTCGGGGATCTCCTCCGCCTCGATGTCGCTCTTGCCGGAACTGCCGCCGTCCTCGACGCCGGGCTCGCCGCCGAAATCGAGCCCGAGCGAGTCGAGGTCGATCCCGTTACCGCCGTCGGAGTCGATCTCCTCCAGGGCAGCCAGCAGCTGCTCCTCGGTCGCCGGCCGCATGTACGCCGACGCGGGCACCTTGTCGGAGGGACCGATTTCGATTCCGCGGTACTGCTTCAGGCCCGTGGCCGCCGGGATCAGCTTCCCGATGATCACGTTCTCCTTCAGCCCCAGGAGCCGGTCGACCTTGCCCTCGATCGATGCATCAGTGAGGACCTTGGTCGTCTCCTGGAAGGACGCGGCCGAGAGGAAGGACTCGGTGGCGAGCGATGCCTTCGTGATCCCGAGGATCAGCGGCTCGAACGTCGCCTGCTCCTTCTTCTCCTTCTTCACGCGCGCGTTCTCGCGGTCGAGCACGTTCTTGTCGACGAGCTGGCCCGGCAGGAGATCCGTGTCGCCCGCGTTCTCGACACGCACCTTCTTCAGCATCTGCCGAACGATCAGCTCGATGTGCTTGTCATGGATCTCGACGCCCTGCGACTTGTAGACCTTCTGCACCTCGCCGATGAGGTACAGCTCCGTCTCGGTATAGCCCTTGAGGCGGAGGAGATCGGCAGGGTTGATCGAGCCCTCGTGGAGCGGATCGCCGGGCTGCACCTCCTGGCCCTTCGTCACGAGCAGGCGCGTGCGGCGCGGCAGCTGGATCGCCTTCGGCTCCTCCTCCTTCTTCAGGTCGAAGGGGACGATGGTGGCCTTCGGCCCGCGGTCAGTGTCTTCGATGTCGACCTTGCCGCCGACCTCGGCGAGTGTGGCCGCACCCTTCGGGTTACGCGCCTCGAAGATCTCGACGACGCGCGGGAGCCCGTGCGTGATGTCCGCGCCCGCCACACCGCCGGTGTGGAACGTCCGCATCGTGAGCTGCGTGCCCGGCTCGCCGATCGACTGCGCGGCGATGATTCCGACCGCGTCGCCGATCTCGGCCATCTCGCCCGTGGCGAGGAAGGTGCCGTAGCAGTGGCGACACACGCCGAACTCGCTCTTGCACTTCAGCACCGAGCGAACAGGGATCTTCACCTGGTCGACGGCGTCGCCGAGCGCCTCGATGATCTCGTCGAGGACGAGCGGCGTGAGCTCCTCGCCCTTCTCGGCCACCACGGTCTTGCCCGGCTTGCCGCTCGCAAGGGGCTTGTGCACCTCGGCCGCGAGGGTTCGCCCGAACAGGCTCTTGTTGACTCCCTCGGGGACGTTGATCGGGAGCTCGATGAACTCCTTCGTCTTGCAGTCCTCCTCGCGGATGATCACGTCCTGCGAGACGTCGACGAGACGCCGCGTCAGGTAGCCCGAGTCGGCGGTGCGGAGGGCGGTATCGGCGAGACCCTTGCGGGCACCGTGCGTCGAGATGAAGTACTCGAGCACCGACAGGCCTTCCATGAAGTTCGCCTTGATCGGGCGCTCGATGATCTCGCCCTTCGGATTCGCCATCAGGCCGCGCATGCCGGCGAGCTGGCGGATCTGCTTGGAGGATCCACGCGCGCCTGAGTTGGCCATCATGTAGATCGGGTTCAGCTCGAAGAAGGTCCGCTCCATCGCATCCGCGACGGTGTCGGTGGCCTCGGTCCAGATGTTCACGATCGACTCGTGGCGCTCCTCGTCTGTGATGAGGCCGCGCTCGTACTGGGCCATGACCTTCGCCACGCGCTCCTCGTACTCGGCCAGGATCTTCTCCTTGTCCGGCGGGATCACGATGTCGTTCTTCGAGATCGTCACGCCAGCCTGGGTCGCGTACTTGAAGCCGAGGGTCTTGATCATGTCGAGCACGCTGGCGATCGAATGCGCCCCGTACTCGTGGACGAGCTCGGCGATGAACGCGTCGAGCTCGCGCTTCGGCAGGGTCCGGTTGATGTAGTCGTGAAGGGGATCCTCGGGGTTGTAGTCCTCGACAGCCTCGGCGAGCGCCCGCTCGACCTCGGAGTTGAAGATCACACGGCCCGGAGTCGTGAGCAGCAGGTCACCGTTCCAGCGGAACTCGATCGGCTGCTGCAGCTTCACCTGCTCCGCGTCGATCGCGTGCTCGACTTCCTCTTCGCTCGCGAAGCGCTTGGGGCGCGGCTCGATGTCCTCGAGCTTGGTCTTGTCGAGATCGGTCTCGCAGTACGTCAAGTAGTACGTGCCGAGCACCATGTCCTTCGTCGGCGTGGCCAGCGGACGGCCGCTCGCCGGCGAGAGGATGTTGTTCGACGACAGCATCAGGATGCGTGCCTCGGCCTGCGCCTCCGCCGAGAGCGGAAGATGCACGGCCATCTGGTCACCGTCGAAGTCGGCGTTGAACGCGTGACAGACGAGCGGATGCACCTGGATCGCCTTGCCCTCCACGAGCTTCGGCTCGAAGGCCTGGATGCCGAGACGATGCAGCGTCGGTGCGCGGTTGAGAAGCACGGGATGCTCCGCGATGACTTCCTCGAGGACGTCCCAGACCTCCTCGGTCATCGAGTCGACGTACTTCTTCGCCGCCTTGATGTTCTGCACGGACTTCCGCTCGACGAGCCGGCTCATGATGAACGGCTTGAAGAGCTCGAGCGCCATCAGCTTCGGCAGCCCGCACTGATGCAGCTTCAGGCCCGGCCCGGAGACGATCACCGAGCGGCCCGAATAGTCGACCCGCTTGCCGAGCAGGTTCTGGCGGAAGCGGCCCTGCTTGCCCTTGAGCATGTCGGACAGCGACTTCAGCGGCCGGTTGCCGGGGCCCGTGACCGAGCGGCCACGGCGGCCGTTGTCGAAGAGCGCGTCGACGGCTTCCTGCAGCATGCGCTTCTCGTTGTTGACGATGATCTCGGGCGCGCCGAGATCGAGCAGCCGCTTGAGGCGGTTGTTCCGGTTGATGACACGCCTGTACAGGTCGTTGAGGTCGCTCGTCGCGAAGCGCCCACCGTCGAGCTGCACCATCGGCCGCAGCTCCGGCGGAATCACCGGCACCGCCTCGAGGATCATCCACTCGGGCTTGTTCTCCGAGGTGATGAACGCGTTCACGACCTTCAGGCGCTTGATCGCGCGCTGCTGCTTCTGACCCTTCGACGTGCGGATCGTCTCGCGGAGCGACGCGGCCTCGGCCTTGAGGTCGAGGTCCTTGAGCAGGTCGCGGATCGCCTCCGCGCCCATGCCGCCGCGGAAGTAGACGCCGAACCCGTACGGAGATCCGAACCGGTCCTTGAGCTCGCGGAAGAGCTGCTCGTCGTTGACGATGAGCTTCGGCTCGAGGTCCTTGAACAGGAGCCACGTCTGCTCGAGGCGGTTGACGGAGTCGACCGACGCATCGCGCGCGTCGCCGCGGCGCGACTCGATGTCGAGGTACATCTCGCGGACCTTCAAGGCCCACTGGATGATCGCGTCGAGGTCCTCCTTCTGGATCTTTCCGTCCGTTCGGAGGCAAAGGTCGTTCGTCAGCTCGCGGATGTCCTGCTCGCCGTCCCACGTGTCGACCACGTCTGCGAGCAGCCCGTTGCCGAGGTCGCGCGAGCGGTCGAGATTCTTCATGTCGACGCCCTCGACGAACTTGCCGTCCTCCTCGGAGATCTCCTCGCCGTCGAGGAGCGCGTCCAGGATGCGGTTGATGTGCTTCGAGATCGCACCCTTCTTCGCGCCGGTCGCCCTCGCCTGCTGCTTGAAGAGCGGCTCGAGGCCGTTGAGGATCTGCTCGGCCGCCGAGGCGACGTTCTCGAGCTCACGCGGGGTGAGCTTGCGGTCGTCGCGAATCGCCGCGTTGCGGACGAGTTCGCGGATCTTCTTCGAGTCCTCGGTCGTGATCTGCCCGACGAGGTCGGGGAACATCTTGCCGGCGAGGTCACGTGCTTCCTCGAGCGGCGGCATCGCCTGCTCCTCGGCCCAGTTCGACAGGCCCCGGGCCCAGAAGTCGTCGTCCTCGTCGAAGCCCTTGTCCTTGCCCTTTGCAAAGTAGTCGCGGCGTCGCTTGAGCCGGTCCTCGAGTGCCGCAAGCGCCTCCTCGCGGTCGACCTCGATGCGCTCGGCCTCGGCCTTCACCTTGTCCTCGAGATCGTTCAGGTCCTTCTTGCGCGCGGCGACGTCGACCGCTGTCACGATCGAGGCGGCGAAGTAGAGGACCTTCTCGAGCTCACGCGGAGCGATGTCGAGCAGGTAGCCGATCCGGCTCGGCACACCCTTGAAGAACCAGATGTGCGAGACGGGCGCGGCCAGGTCGATGTGACCCATCCGCTCGCGGCGGACCTTCTGCCGCGTCACCTCGACGCCGCAGCGCTCGCAGATGATGCCCTTGTAGCGGACGCGCTTGTACTTCCCGCAATAGCACTCCCAGTCCTTCGTCGGACCGAAAATGCGCTCGCAGAAGAGACCGTCGCGCTCGGGCTTGAGCGTGCGGTAGTTGATCGTCTCCGGCTTGGTGACCTCACCGGAGGACCAGTCGCGAATCTGCTTGCTGGACGCAAGCCCGATGCGAATGGCGTCGAATTCGTTGATGTCGATCAAAGTGCTCCTCTTCTCCCTAGTCCTCTAGTTCCAGTTCTGGTTCGGCGAGTGCCGGCGCTTCTTCTTCCTCGTCCGTGACGTCCGGAGCGTCGCCGTCTGTCGGCACCTCCGCGTCGGTCACGTCGCCGAGCGCCTCGTCGTTCGGTAGCGCCATCTCGCCGTCCTCATCGATCCGCTCCTGGCCCTCTTCGGCCTCTTCGGCCGTGGGCTGACGACCGACGGCGCGCAGGGAGCCCGGTGACAGATCGATGCCGAGCTCTTCCGCGGCGCGGAGCAGCTCGTCGTCCTCCTCGCGCACCTCGACGGTCGTTCCCTCGTCGGAGAGCACGTTGACGTCGAGCGCGAGCGACTGCATCTCCTTCAGCAGCACCTTGAAGCTCTCGGGGATGGACGGCTCGGCGATGTTCTCGCCCTTGACGATCGCCTCGTATGCCTTCACGCGCCCGACCGTGTCGTCGGACTTGATCGTCAGCATCTCCTGCAGCGTGTACGCGGCGCCGTAGGCCTCGAGCGCCCAGACCTCCATCTCGCCGAACCGCTGACCGCCGAACTGCGCCTTGCCGCCCAGCGGCTGCTGGGTGACGAGCGAGTACGGGCCGGTCGAGCGGGCGTGGATCTTGTCGTCCACGAGGTGGAGCAGCTTCAGGATGTACATGTAG